>Ga0123336_10002747_pt1 | contig 15125 bp, 13 predicted proteins | sample SSSSmetaG_FD_96466 | JGI IMG/M metagenome (GOLD analysis project Ga0123336, IMG submission 96466) | Glacier valley bacterial and archeal communities from Borup Fiord, Nunavut, Canada, to study Microbial Dark Matter (Phase II) - ​SSSS metaG | ecosystem: Environmental > Aquatic > Freshwater > Ice... | reverse complement strand
TTTATGCTCAAGGCTAATATTTGCGCCGGGTGTCGCACCTGGCTACTGCCTGCTAACCTTCAACCTGCCTGCTGCTGATGACCCGACCTGCGTTTGAGAACCCCGAATTCGAGAACCTCTACGAGCGCGACTATTTCATCGATGACGCGGTACTGCGTGGAATCCTCGCGCTGGGGCCGGAAACGGCTGTGCCGGAGCTAGTGAAAATAGCTACGCACACGCTGGATAATTTTAGCTTCGCCAAGATGGCGAGTGCCCACTATTCGGATACGTACTACTTCTTCCACTCGCTCTACCTGCTCCACGAGCTGTCCGCGCCCGAAGCGCTGGACGTGTACCGTCGGGTCCTGCGCCTTGACTCGGTCAGCATCGAGTTTTGGTTTGGGGAGGAGCTGTTCGAGGAAGTGCCGGAGCTGCTGGCCCGCGCCGGGCAAGCGCGTCTGCCCCAGCTGTTGGCCTTGCTCGAAGACCAGCAGCTCACCCTTCGGCACCGGTTGGTGGTGGCCGATGCGGTTTCGCGCCTTAGCCGCATCCAGCCTGAGCTGCGGCCCGCCATCAGTGAGTTCATGCAACGCTATCTACGCCACCTCATCGCCAACGCCGACCAGTTGGACCAGCTTCTCCCAGCCCCGGCGAAGAAGTCGTACGGCTACGAGTCGGCAGATTACCTGGGAATGCTGCTCACGTACGTGCAGGAAGCCGACCTGCGCGAGTTGGAGCCGGAGGTCCGGCAGCTGCACCGCCTGGGCCTGGTGGATGAAGGCTTTAGCGGCGGGGAAGACGATATTGACTTCACCGCTCTCCCGCTGCAGCCCTCCCTCGATATTTTCGCCCGCTACCAGGAGCTGCGCGACATCCCCGACAACCATTCGCCCTACCACCCCGACGCGGCGGCCATTGCCCAGCGTCAGGTGCAAAAAGAGGCCGAATACGCCCGTCAGCGGATGGAAATGGCCCGCTCGCAACCCCCGCAGCCCCGACAGGCGCTGCCCAAAGTCGGCCGCAACGACCCGTGCCCGTGCGGCAGCGGCCAGAAATTCAAGAAGTGCCACGGGGGGTAGCGAGTGGCGGATACGTTCAAGCACTCCGGCCACCAAGTATAGCTTTGTAACTCGCGCTGCTACCTGTGCAGGCCGCGTCGCTCAGGCGCGAGCCTTGCAATGCGTGTAGAAGCCCCCACGCTGCGCACCGTCGCGATGGCTTTCAGCTGCTTCAGCGTCTGGCCCTCGCGCCGCTCAATGGCCGACCAGCCGGCATCAAATCGGTCGAGCTTGCTCACCGCCGCCAGCAAGGCCCAGTCCAGCGTCACTGCCACGGTATGTACGCGCTCCATCATGCGGCGAAGGTAGGCAGCCGGCGCGCGTCGTGATACGATTTAATACGATTTGAGCCGATGCTGATACGATGGCCCTCCGCTTTGCCAAGAGCCGCTACTGAAGCAGGCTGCATTGCGCCGCCGCGCCCGGCTGGCCCGCGTGGGCAGAGCCTCGTTACGCATAACACCCTGCTTTCCAGAGGTGGTGAAGGCAGGGTGTGCCGATGTAGTTGCTAGTCCACCTGTATGCGCGTCAAACTATTATCCTAGTTGAAAGAACCGTAATCAGGCGATTCTATTTGGGCATCAATTAATTTCTTTGTGCGAACATGATAAACCTTAAATAAACCTTGGGTATGGTAAGGATAAAACATCCCCCAATAGTTTAAATAATCCGCATCGCCCTGCACCTTTATTGTCTCATCTACCTTTTCAAGTCTGCGATAAACAGGCATATGTCGCCAATCGTCACTAGATGCTTCTTTGTCAAAAAAGACTGGTATATAAATGTAGGAAGGTAATTGACCGTCGTTTATGAATTCTTGAATTCTGGCTCCTAGTAAATCCATCACTATGTCCAAGTTCCTTAAAATCCCGTCAGGACACACGTTATAAATTAGAACCTGCATATCTTTGAAACGAATTTCCAAGGTATCAATTTCAGGTTCTTTTTCTTCGTTCTTTTGCTTAAGTTTAGCGAATGCATTTTTAAGAGGCTTGCCAATCTTATTTAAAAGTAGCTCCTTCAATGCATCTTTAGCCATATCGGTTGCTAGCCCGCTACCAAATAATAGCGCATCTTTTACTGATTCGTTGTGAAGAATAACAACAGCCAATTCATAAAGTCCTCCTCCTAAAGAATCGGTCGGTTTACCACTTACAAAGACATTGAAGTCTCGGGATAATTCTGATTGAAAGTCAATTATACCAGCTAAATCTTGCATCCTTTGGTCATCTCCAAGCGGATATGCCCAATAGCTAATTGCAACGGAAGGTTTGGTACTCATAATATTTTAGGAATTTGGTTGGCAGATTTTAGCTGAAGCCCTACATATTCCGCCGATACTGCCCGCCGACCTCAAACAACGCGTTAGTTACCTGCCCCAGCGAGCAATATTTAACCGTCTCCATCAGCTCGGCAAACAGATTTCCATTGGCAACGGCGATTTGCTGGAGCTGCTTTAGTCGCGCTGGGGCGGGTTCGGCGTTGCGCTCGTGCAATAGATTGAGCATCGTAATCTGGTACTGCTTTTCTTCCTCGGTGGCGCGGATGACTTCGGCGGGGACTACTGTGGGCGAGCCTTTGGAGGAGAGGAAAGTATTGACCCCCACAATCGGGTATTCGCCGGTGTGTTTGAGCATTTCGTAGTGCATACTTTCCTCCTGAATTTTGCCGCGCTGATACATCGTTTCCATTGCGCCGAGTACGCCGCCGCGCTCGGTGATGCGGTCGAATTCGAGTAGTACCGCGTTTTCCACGAGGTCGGTTAATTCTTCGATGATGAACGCGCCTTGTAGCGGATTTTCGTTTTTGGCCAGGCCCAGCTCGCGGTTGATGATGAGTTGAATGGCCATCGCCCGGCGCACCGACTCTTCGGTGGGCGTAGTGATGGCCTCGTCGTAGGCGTTGGTATGCAAGGAGTTGCAGTTGTCGTAGATGGCGTACAGCGCCTGGAGCGTCGTGCGGATGTCGTTGAAGTCAATCTCCTGCGCGTGCAGCGAGCGGCCCGAAGTCTGGATGTGATACTTCAGCATCTGGCTGCGCGCATCGGCGTTGTACTTCAGCTTCATGGCTTTGGCCCAGATGCGGCGCGCGACGCGGCCGATGACGGCGTACTCGGGGTCGATGCCGTTCGAGAAAAAGAACGATAAGTTTGGGGCGAAGTCATTGACGCTCATGCCGCGGCTCACGTAGTATTCTACGAACGTGAAGCCGTTGCTGAGCGTGAGCGCGAGCTGGGTAATCGGGTTCGCGCCGGCTTCGGCGATGTGGTAGCCGGAAATAGACACGGAATAAAAATTCCGCACTTTCTCGGTGATAAAATACTGCTGCACGTCGCCCATTAAGCGAAGCGAAAACTCGGTGCTGAAAATACAGGTATTCTGCGCCTGGTCTTCCTTCAAAATATCGGCTTGCACGGTGCCGCGCACCTGCGTCAGGGTTTTGGCTTTTATTTCCTCGTAAATCTCGGCGGGTAAAACCTGGTCGCCGGTCGTGCCGAGCAGCAGCAGGCCCAGGCCGTCGTTGCCTGCGGGCAAGTCGCCCTGGTAGCACGGGCGCGGCTGATTTTTGGCCTGGTAGATAGCCGCTATTTTGGCTTCGACTTCCGCTTCCAAGCCGTTTTCGCGGATGTATTTCTCGCAATTCTGGTCGATGGCCGCGTTCATGAAAAACGCCGCCACGGTCGCGGCCGGGCCGTTTATGGTCATGCTCACCGACGTGCTCGGGCTGCTCAAATCGAAGCCCGAATAGAGCTTTTTGGCATCGTCGAGGCAGCAGACGCTCACGCCGGCGTTGCCGATTTTGCCGTAGATGTCGGGCCGGTGGCCGGGGTCTTCGCCGTAGAGGGTTACCGAGTCGAAGGCCGTGCTCAGGCGCTTGGCGGGCAAGCCCAGGCTCACGTAGTGGAAGCGGCGGTTGGTCCGCTCCGGGCCGCCCTCGCCGGCGAACATGCGGGTCGGGTCTTCGCCCTCGCGCTTGAACGGGAACACGCCCGCCGTGTAGGGGAACGAGCCGGGGAAATTCTCCTGCATCGCCCAGCGCAGGCGGTCGCCCCAGCCGGCGTAACGCGGCACGGCCACCTTCGGTATCAGGTTGCCCGAGAGCGACTTGCTGTGCGTCTGCACCCGGATTTGCTTGCCTCGCACCGCGTACACGTATTCTGGGTCGCGGTAATTCTGGAGCGTGGCATCCCAATTTTCCAGGATGGCCTGGCTATCGGCATCAAGACGGCGGAGCTGTTTGTCGCGCTCCTGGCCAAATTCAAGCGGCGGGTTTTTGTCGTTATTTTTATCCGCCTTAGCATGCGCTTCGTAATGCGCTTCGAGCTTGGCGAACGCGCCAGCTACTTCGGCGATGTCGGCCTGCTCGCGCACGCGCTGGTCGTAGGCGCGGTTGGTTTCGGCTATTTCCGATAAATAGCGTGTGCGGTGCGGCGGAATGATGTATATTTTCTCCGAGTCCTGGGCGCTCGTATCTAGTTGCGACGCGAACGCGGCCCCGGTTTTTTGTTCCAGCGATTGCAGCACGGCCCGGTACAGGCGGTTCATGCCGGGGTCGTTGAATTGAGAAGCGATGGTGCCAAAGACGGGCATCGTGTCGGTGGGCGCGTCCCACAGATTATGGTTGCGCTGGTACTGCTTGCGCACGTCGCGCAAGGCATCGAGCGCGCCGCGCTTGTCGAATTTATTGAGCGCGATGACGTCGGCGAAATCGAGCATGTCGATTTTTTCGAGCTGCGTGGCCGCCCCGTATTCCGGGGTCATCACGTACAGGCTCGCGTCGGAATGTTCGATTATCTCAGTGTCGGACTGCCCGATGCCGCTGGTTTCGAGAATGATTAAATCGAAGTCGGCGGCGCGCACCACGTCCACGGCATCCTGCACGTATTTGCTCAGCGCCAGGTTGCTCTGGCGCGTGGCTAGCGAGCGCATGTACACGCGCGGCGAATTGATGGCGTTCATCCGAATGCGGTCGCCGAGCAGCGCCCCGCCGGTTTTGCGCTTGCTCGGGTCCACCGAAATAATAGCCAGGGTTTTATCGGGGAAATCGAATAAAAAGCGGCGTACTAATTCGTCCACCAAACTCGACTTGCCCGCGCCGCCGGTGCCGGTAATACCGAGTATTGGTGCTTGGTGCTTGGTGCTTAGTGCTTGGTTTTCAATAGTGTCTTTTGAATTCTGACCGCTGCGCTCGCCAGTTTGTATTTGTTCAATCAGCTGATTTTTTACGCGCTCAAATTCCTCCGGGAAATTCTCCGCGGCGGAAATTAAGCGGCCGATGCTGCGCGCGTCGCGCTCTTTTAAATGGCTGACTTCGCCGTTTAGATTTTGCCCGGTGGGGAAGTCGCATTTTTCGAGCAGGTCGTTTATCATGCCTTGCAGGCCCATCGCGCGGCCGTCGTCGGGCGAGTAGATGCGGGTGATGCCGTAGGCTTGCAGCTCCTTGATTTCACTGGGCAAAATGACCCCGCCGCCGCCGCCGAAAATGCGGACGTGGCCCGCGCCACGCTCCTTCAGCAAATCAAACATGTACTTGAAATACTCGTTGTGCCCGCCCTGGTAAGACGTAATGGCAATGGCTTGCGCGTCTTCCTGAATGGCGCAATCCACGATTTCCTGCACCGCCCGGTTGTGGCCCAGGTGAATGACCTCGGCCCCGCTGCTCTGGATGAGGCGGCGCATGATGTTGATGGCCGCGTCGTGGCCGTCGAACAAAGCGGCGGCCGTGACGATGCGAATGTGGTTCAGGGGCTTGTAGGGCGCGGTGGGAGCGGGGTGCATAGAAGAAGATAGTAGAGGCCGACGAAGGTACGAAAAACGCCCCGGCGGTGGGGCCGGGGCGGTAAGCGTCTTGGTAGCCGAAGTTACAAAAGGGATTCGATGAGAATACTTTTGCTTGCCTCTAATAGACGAGGCAATAAAAAGTTGCCAAACCATGAAAACTAATGTGGAACGGACCCTATCTTCTCTCTGACCTTAAGAGCACAGATGAGGGCAATGGCTTGTATTTGCTGACTGGTAGACTAAAAGCCAGCCGAGCGCGAAACATCGGTTTACAATATTGCGGTATTACCGGGCAGTTGTTTGGGAAACGGGTTGTAGCAGGGCATCATAAAGTCAAAATATTCGAAGAGAAAAGCCTTCAGATTTGAATTGGTTGCCTGATATACCCGTCAGAAAGCGTCCGGCAGCATCTGGAAGCCGCGGAAGCTGCCTTCGTCTCATTTTGGGATATAAAACTTAACGAGAAGAAGAAATACTACCCTGATTCGGCCGTGTGTATCGTTTCCCGGTGGTGCCGGCCAGATGGCAGCCTTCATAAACGTTTCCGCGCAACACTGAATTACGTCAAAATACTTGACGACGTGCCGTGGTGGGATACAGCGGACTGGCGCGTTGGAAATCTCCGCCTGAGAGAATTTGGGGCCGCTTAACGCAATTTTCGGAGATTCAAGCTGAATCCGGGCAGCACGTCTTCGCCCGACAGCTCCTGGTCATAGCCTTCGACTAGTTGGTAACCGGTTTCGCCGGCCCGGAAGATGTAGGCGCGCTCCCCGTCCGGGGCCAGCAGCCAACCTAACCGGGTGCCGTTATCACGGTACTCTTCCATCTTAGCCACCAGCGTCTTAAGCGGGTCGGATTTCGATTTTAATTCGACAAGAAACGCCGGGCACACGGTCGCGAATCTTTCTTGCTGCTCGGCCGTCAGCGCGTTCTAGTCGGCTGCCGGCACCCAGGCCACGTCGGGCGAACGCACGGCCCCGCTCGGTAGTGTGAAGCCGGCGCTGGAGTCGAAAAACTCGCCTAATTCCGGGTGCGCTTCGCACCAAATGCCGATTTGGGTGGTGAGACGGGCGTTGCGGCGGCCGGTGAGCGAGAAAGTAGGCGCCATGAGGATAATCTGGTGCCGGGCGTTGCGCTCGATGCGCAGCTTGGGGTACTGCTGGCAGAAGCGGAAGAAATCCTTGTCCGTCATTCGCTCCGTGTAGGGGTCGTCCAGTACCAGAGGCTCGTTGAGGGAAAGCGGGTGCATGGCGTGTGGGGCTTGATGGGCGAGAAAGTTCGGCCTACAAAAATGGGAAGAATTTCGGTAGGCCGGACCGTCCAACTTGTCGCGGGCGAAACTACCTCGCTGGAACAGCCTTCGCGCCCGCTTCGGCCACCTGGTGGTCGTTTTCGACGGAGCTGCCTGACACGCCGATGCCGCCCATGACGAGGCCGCCGTCGCCGATGAGCGGGATGCCGCCCGGAAACGTGATGAGGCCGCCGTTGGAGTGCTCGATGCCAAACAAAGATTTACCGGGCTGCGAGAGCTTGCCCAGCTCGCCGGTGGGCATGTCGAAGAAGCGGGCCGTTTTGGCTTTCTTAATCGAAACGTCCACCGAGCCGAGCCAGGCATCATCCATGCGAATGAAAGCCACCAGATTAGCCCCGGCATCGACAACGGCGATGTTCATGTGTACGCCCATCTCGCGGGCTTTATCGTGCGCGGCCTGCACGGCCGTTTGCGCTTGTTGAAGGGTCAGACCCATACTTAGGAAGAGAAAAAAGAAGTGAAGCTTGTCCAACGGAATTGCGCCTGCGTGGTTCGACTCCCGTCTTTCGGTTGCTTCTCCGAAACCGTTCCCGCCCTGCCTCATCCCAGGCGCAGGCCCGCGCCGCTCAGCGCCCAGCGCCAGGCCAGCAAACCCAGCACGGCCAGCGCCAACAGCCCCCAGGCCGGGCGGGTAGGAGCGGGCAGCACCTGGCTTTCGCTAAAGTGCTCCTGACGCACGCCCAGCGCCAGCGGCCCCAGCAGCAGGCCCATCGTGAGCAGGTGCAGCCCTTCGTTCAGGCTCAGGTCGGGCAACTGGCTCAGGGCCAGCACGGCCGAGCCGGCCAGCCACGGCCCCAGGATGGCGTAGCGCACGAGCCGCGCCCGGTACGCCAAGCGCAGCACGGTGCGCGAGTCCTGGGCCTGCAAAAACCACTGCGCCAGCAACATGCCCAGCCCCAGCTGCCCGGCCCCCAGCAGCAGCCCCAGCGCCAGGCTGGGCCAGGTGCCCACGCCCAGCAGCCAGTTGGGCACGAACCAGCTGCCCGACTGCGTAATGGTATCGGCCAGTAACCCGCCCAGCAGCTGATTGAGCGCGTGCATCAACAGCCACAGCAGCAGCAGCTTGGCCAGACCGCGGTGCTGCCGCTGCCGCCCCCAGAACGCGACCAGCGCCAGCATCCCCAGCCCCAGCACGGCCAGCGGACCGGCCCCATAGACGGCCAGCACCAGCTCGCGGCTCCAGCCGCTGTCGGACAAGTTAAAATGCACCCCGGCCGCGTGCCAGGTGCCGGGCACGTGGTGGTGGCGGGCGGCGCGGGCCAGGCTGCTCTGCTGGGCCAGGCGCACCAGCTCGTAGGCCAGCAGGTAGCAGGCCGTGGCGTTGAGCAGGGTCACCGCAAACTTGCCGCGCACGGCGGCGGTTGTTGGCTCGGCGGGGCTGACGGGGAAAGGGTTAGGCAACACGGGTGACGGACGCGAAAACAAGCGTTTCGCTCCCAAACATACACGCCGCCGCTGTTCGTCCCGCCCAGCCAAAATCCATCGCCGTACCTTCGTAGCCGCTCTAAAGCCGTTTTCCGTTGAAGAATATCCGTAATTTCTGCATCATTGCCCACATCGACCACGGCAAAAGCACGTTGGCCGACCGGCTACTTGAATTCACGAGCACCGTGGCCATGCGCGACATGCAGGCCCAGCTGCTCGACAACATGGACCTGGAGCGTGAGCGCGGCATCACCATCAAGAGCCACGCCATCCAGATGCAGTACACCTACAAGGGCGAGCAGTACACGCTCAACCTGATTGATACGCCCGGCCACGTGGACTTCAGCTACGAGGTGTCGCGCTCCATCGCCGCCTGCGAGGGCGCGCTGCTCATCGTAGACTCGTCGCAAGGCGTAGAAGCCCAGACCATTAGCAACTTGTATTTGGCCATCGCTTCCGACCTGGAAATTATTCCGGTGCTCAATAAAATCGACCTCCCGCACGCCATGCCGGAGGAAGTGAGCGACGAGATAATTGATTTGATTGGCTGCAAAAAAGAAGATATTATTCCCGCCAGCGGTAAGTCCGGCATTGGCATCGAGGCGATTCTGAACGCTATTTGCGAGCGCATTCCGGCTCCGAAGGGCGACCCGGACGCGCCCTTGCAGGCGCTGATTTTCGACTCCGTATTTAATTCTTATCGCGGCATTGAGGTCTTGTTTCGGATTAAAAACGGCACCATGAAGAAGGGCGACAAGCTGCGCTTTATGGCGACGGGTAAGGAATACGGAGCCGACGAAATCGGCATCCTGGGTTTGAAGCAGGAGCCGCGCCCGGAGATGGGTGCCGGCAACGTGGGCTATTTGATTTCGGGCATCAAGGAGGCGCGCGAGGTGAAGGTGGGCGACACGATTACGCTCGTCTCCAACCCCACGACCGAGATGATTAACGGCTTCGAGGATGTCAAGCCGATGGTGTTCGCGGGGATTTATCCGGTCGAGACGAGCGAGTACGAGGAGTTGCGCTCTGCTATGGAAAAACTCCAGCTCAACGATGCCTCGCTGGTGTGGGAGCCGGAAACGTCGGTCGCGCTGGGCTTCGGCTTCCGCTGCGGCTTTCTGGGGATGCTGCACATGGAAATCGTGCAGGAGCGCCTGGAGCGGGAGTTCAACATGACCGTTATCACCACGGTGCCGAGCGTGCAGTTTCACGCCAAAGGCACCCGCGACCAGGAATTAATTATCAACGCGCCGAGCGAAATGCCCGAGCCGAACCTGCTCAAGTACATCGAGGAGCCGTACATCCGGGCGCAGATTATCAGCAAGGCCGACTACGTGGGGCCGATAATTACGCTGTGCATGGACAAGCGCGGCATCATCAAAAATCAGTCGTACCTAACGAGTGAGCGCGTCGAGCTGACGTTTGAATTACCGCTGTCGGAAATCGTATTTGATTTCTTCGACAAATTAAAAACCATCAGCCGCGGCTACGCCTCGCTCGACTACGAGCTGATTGGCTTCCGCGAGTCGGACATGGTGAAGCTCGACATCATGCTCAACGGCGAAAAGGTGGACGCTTTGTCGGCCATCGTGCACCGCTCGAAAGCCTACGAGTGGGGCCGCCGCCTGTGCGAGAAATTGCGCGAGCTGCTGCCGCGGCAGATGTTTGAAATCGCCATTCAGGCCAGCATCGGTCAGAAAATCATTGCCCGCGAAAGTGTAAAAGCCATGCGCAAAAACGTGCTGGCCAAGTGCTACGGCGGCGACATCTCGCGCAAGCGCAAGCTGCTCGAAAAGCAGAAGGAAGGCAAGAAGCGAATGCGGCAGGTCGGCTCGGTCGAGATTCCGCAGGAGGCGTTTCTGGCGGTATTGAAGATTGACTGAAAACAAGAAGGGCCAGCTTCCGCGCGGAAGCTGGCCCTTCTTGTTTTGGTCGGTTGCGTCCTAATAAGACCGTGGGACAACTCCGAGATTATCGACTACGGCTCCGGGACCTTCGCTTGGCCCTACATAGCGCGCACTGCCCAGCCCCAGGTAGAATGGGTAAAAGAAAACGGTCAACATGTATTCGCCGGTTTCGGTCTTACCGAATGACTTGGCCAGGCTGACGAGGAGCGTAATGGAGAAATACAAACCGACGAATGGAATAAGCAGGAGCAGAATTTTTATCGGCTCTCTTCCCACGATTTCGTGCAGCACGAAGATATTGTAGATGGGAATGAACGCTGCCCAGCCGGGTTTACCAGCTTTCTCGAACACTTTCCACAACCCATAAAAGGCTGCCGCGAAAAACCCAAAATAGAGCAGGCCAAAAATTAGCCCGAAGAACGAACCGATGATGCTGCCAAGTGGCAATATCAGATGAGGTGACGAGTAGGCTTCCATGAACTGGTAAGGGTTTTGGGTGAGTGAAAACTGTTTCAACCGCCAAGATAACAGAAATTTTGATAAACTACGCCCAAGCTTAAAATATGAGTTTAATCGCACCCGCGCTCGCGCTCGCATCTGCTCCCCATCTCATCGACGGCAAGCAAACCGCCGAAGACATCAAGACCGAAATCGCCGCCGAAGTAGCCCAACTAAAAGCGGCCGGCCGCAAAGTGCCGCACCTGGCGGCCGTGCTCGTGGGCCACGACGGCGGCTCCGAAACGTACGTGCGCAACAAGGTGCTGGCCTGCGAGCGGGTGGGTTTTCAGAGTACGCTGCTGCGGTTTGAGGATGACTTGAGCGAAGCGGATTTGCTGGCGCAGGTGGCGGCCCTCAACGACGACCCCGAAATTGACGGCTTCATCGTGCAGCTGCCGCTGCCCAAGCACATCGACCCGGATAAGGTGATTGAGGCCATCCGGCCCAATAAGGACGTGGATGGCTTTCACCCGATGAACATGGGGCGCATGGTGGCCGGGCTACCTGCCCTGCTGCCGGCCACGCCCTCGGGCATCGTGGAATTACTCGCCCGGCAGGGCATCGCTACCAGCGGCAAGCACTGCGTCGTGATTGGGCGCAGCAACATCGTCGGCTCGCCGGTGAGCATTCTGCTGGCCAAAAACCTGGATACGGCCAACTGCACCGTCACGCTCTGCCACTCGCGCACCCAAAATCTGGCCGCCATCACGCGCACGGCCGACATCATCGTGGCCGCCATCGGCCGGCCCGAATTCGTGACGGCCGACATGGTGCGGCCGGGCGCGGTGGTTATCGACGTGGGCACGACCCGCGTACCCGACCCGAGCAAAAAAAGTGGCTACGTCCTGAAGGGCGACGTGGACTTCGCGGGCGTGGCCCCGCTGGCTTCGCGCATCACGCCGGTGCCGGGCGGCGTGGGGCCGATGACGATTGCGATGCTGCTGCTCAATACGCTGCGGGCAGCGAAAGGGGAGGTGTACCCCAAATAGCGCGGACGCTGCGAGTCCGCGTGTGCTATCGTTGTTCAGGCCGCAACAGACAGCCGCCCCGCGCGCGGACTCGCAGCGTCCGCGCTACTTAACTTTACTCTTCCCCGGAACCCCCGGCCGCGCCCCGCGCTTAGTGCTTCTATGTCTATCGTTTCCGATTTTGTTTCTTTACTACCTGCATCTGAAACTGCCGCGCCAGGCACGGTACTGCCCGTCATGGAGCAGTTCTACACCATTCAGGGCGAAGGCTTTAACACCGGGCGGGCGGCGTATTTCATTCGGCTCGGCGGCTGCGACGTGGGTTGCGTGTGGTGCGACGTGAAGGAGTCTTGGGATGCCGACGCGCACCCGCGCCAGGCGGTGACTGACTTGGTAGCGGCGGCCGGCGCGTACCCTGGCCGCAACGTGGTGATTACGGGTGGCGAGCCGCTTATGCACGACTGCGGGCCGCTGACCCGTGCCCTGCGCGCGGACGGGTTTCAGACGTGGATTGAAACCAGCGGCGCGCACCCGCTCAGTGGCAGCTGGGACTGGATTTGCGTGTCGCCCAAAAAATTCAAGGCCCCGCGCCCCGACGTGCTCGCCCACGCCGATGAGCTGAAAATCATTGTTTTTAACGACAGCGATTTTCGCTGGGCCGAGGAACACGCCGCCCAGGTGCCGGCCGCTTGCCGTTTGTATTTACAGCCCGAATGGAGCCGGGCCGCGCGCATGACGCCCGCGCTCATCGAGTACGTGAAGGCGAATCCGCGCTGGCAGGTGTCGCTGCAGACGCACAAGTATCTGGACATTCCTTAAATTTTATTTCGCGCAGAGTTGGCAGGAGTTAAAAAGGAGTTTCTCAGAGTTATTTACTCCGTGAAACTCTTTTTCGACTCCTGCCAACTCTGTGCGAAAAATAGACCATGCGTCTCCTACTCTTCCTGTTGCTTCCGCTGGCCGCCTTCGCCCAGGCTCCGCCGGCCAGCATTACCGATTCCAAAGCGCGGAGCCTCTACGAAAAAGCGCAGACCCTGTACTACCGCGACCGGCAGCCGCAGCAGGCGCTGGCCGTGTGGCAGCAGCTGACCGATAAATTTCCCGACCTCGGCGAGCCGTATCTGCGCAAGGCCTCGTTGCAGCTCGCGGTCGGCGACCGGGCTGGGGCGCTCGACTCGTACAAGCTCGGCGTGGGCAAGCTGCCCGTCGAGGCCGGCCGGGCGGCCGACTACCTGATTCTGGGCCGGTTGGCGGCCGACGTGGGCGACTATGCCGCCGTGCGCCTGGCTTATGGTAACTACTTGAAGACCAAACCTACCAACGCGGTGCAGGCGGCCAACGCGCAGCTCCAGCTGCAAAGCTGCGATTTTGCCGCCCAGGCCCTGGCCCAGCCCAGCGGCCCGGTGCCCGAGCGGCTGCCGGCCCCGCTGAATCAGTTTCGGGACCAGTATTTCCCGGTGCTCACCGCTGACAGCCGCTTTTTACTTTTCACCGTGCGGCGCAACCCCGAGCGGCGCGGCCAGGAAAACGAGGACGTGCTGCTGAGCACCGTGGCGGCCGACGGCAGCTTTGGGGTGCCGCAGTCGATTTCGGCCGCCATCAACTCGCGCGAAAACGAGGGCGCGGCCACGATTTCGGGCGACGGCAAGACGCTCGTTTTTACGAGCTGCGGGCGGGCGGGCGGCGTGGGTGACTGCGACCTCTACCTTTCGCACCGGCGCGGCAACCAGTGGACGGTCCCGCGCAACCTCGGGCTGCTCGTCAATTCCAAGCAGTGGGACTCGCAGCCTTCGCTCTCGGCCGACGGGCGCACGCTGTATTTCGCCTCGAACCGCGGCGGCGGACAGGGCGGCTACGACCTCTACGTGACCCGGCTCGACCCCGAGGGCAATTGGGGGCCGGCCCGCAACCTGGGGCCGACCATCAACACGAGCCGCGACGACCTCGGGCCGTTCATCCACGCCAGCGGCACGACGCTCTACTTCAGCTCGAACGGACGCGTGGGGCTGGGCGGCTACGATATTTTTCGGGCCGAGCTGACCGACACTGGCGACTGGACGGCCCCGCGCAACCTGGGCTACCCGCTCAACACATTTGCCAACGAGGCCTCGCTCTTCATCTCGTCCGATAATCAGCGGCTGTATTGCACCCGCACCGAGCCGCCGCAGCCCAGCGACCCGCCCGGCCTGCCGCCGGCCATCCGCCTCTACGGGGCGGCGGTGGCGGCCAGCGTCCGCGCCCGCGAAACGAGCACCTACGCCCAGGGCCGGGTGCTGGACGCGGTGACCAAAAAGCCGCTCGAAGCCGTCGTGCAGCTCTTCGACCTGGCCACCAACGCGCTCACTCAGCAGGTGTACTCGGACCCTGAAACGGGCGAGTACACGGCCGTGCTCAACGAGGGGCGCGCCTACGCCATGTACGCCACCGCGCCCGGCCACCTGCTCAGGAGCCTGAGCTTCGACTACTCGGTGCCTCAGAAATTCGACCCGCTCACCCTCGACCTCTACCTCGACCCCGCCCAGGCCGGCCGGAGCGCCGTGCTCAACAACCTGTTTTTCGACTCGAACCAAGCCACGCTCAAGCCCCGCTCGCGCACCGAGCTGGACCGGCTCGTCGAGTTTCTGCGCCAGGACCCGAAGCTGCGCGTCGAGGTGGCCGGCCACACCGACAACGTGGGTACCGCCGCCGCCAACCTGAGCCTGAGCGAGCGCCGCGCCCAGGCCGTGCTCGCCTATTTGAGCGCCCACGGCGTAGCGCCCGCCCGCCTGCGCGCCCAGGGCTACGGCACCACCAAACCGCTGACGGCCAACGATACGGAGGCCAACCGCGCCCGGAATCGGCGCATCGAGCTGCGGATTTTGTAGGCTCTGCATAGCCGCTGCCCGGCGGTTGGTTGAGGTCAATCCGACCGCTGCCCGGCGCACTACTTGAAGCAAGGCTTTAAGCCGATGAAAATATACTTGGACTTCTCCGGCAAAATGTGGTGCCCGCTAGTGAGCGGGCATTTTTTGTTTCCTCAAGCTATGCTTTCATTCTGATAAATAAGCTGCCTACAATGAATACGTTATAGTTTATGTAGCAAATAAGTGGATGAAAATTTTACCGAAATCACGCCGATTTGGGCGAGCCGCCGGAAGCCCGTAGGTTTGAATCAGTTCCGACCGCCACGGCCCAGGCAAAGGCTCTGGTAGCTC
>Ga0123336_10002745_pt1 | contig 15134 bp, 14 predicted proteins | sample SSSSmetaG_FD_96466 | JGI IMG/M metagenome (GOLD analysis project Ga0123336, IMG submission 96466) | Glacier valley bacterial and archeal communities from Borup Fiord, Nunavut, Canada, to study Microbial Dark Matter (Phase II) - ​SSSS metaG | ecosystem: Environmental > Aquatic > Freshwater > Ice... | reverse complement strand
TCCCGGCCAGCGGACGCGAGCGCGCCGAGGTCAAGTGCTGGGAGGCGCTGGCCGACGGCCTGGCCGACGCGGCCCTCCTGATGCGCCTCGAGGAGACGCAGCGCGACGCGGGCGAGCGCAGCGACAAATGGGTGGCCCGGCAGCACCGCAAGGTCGACGGCGCGATCCACGCCATGTCCACCGGACTCGGCGAGAGCCCGTGGTGCAACGGCAATCACTATTCGCTGGCCGACATCGCCGTCGGCTGCGCGCTCGACTGGCTGGCGTTTCGCTTCGCCGACATCACCTGGCGCGACGAGTATCCCAACCTCGCCCGCCTGACCGACAAGCTCGCCGAACGCGCGTCGTTCCGCGAGACGGCGCCCAAGGCCTGAGCGACCGACCGGGTCGCTTTGCGACGCGCTGCGGCCAACTCGGCGCAATCGTGTCAGTGGTCCGGGACCCCTTCAGAGATCGCCCGCGGGGAGCAGCGCAAGGCATGCAATTTGCGCTTACCGGGTGAACGCCACCCCATCGAAAAGAAAAACATGTCTGCCAGGAAATTGATTGTCGCGGCCGCACTGATGTCGGTCGCCGCGACCGCTCACGCAGAATTCGTCTCGGCCTTGTCCGAGTCGACCACCGTCACGCTGGTCTTCATCGGCCTCGCGACGATCGGACTCGTCGTCTCGCGCAAGAAGAAGTCGCAGCCGGCCGACGCCTGAACGACGGTCAGCGCGCGCCGATGGCCGCCGAGATGGTGGCAGCCGTCGCGCGCAGGTCTCCGATCCACGCATCGTTGAGACGATCGGCCGGTGCGGTCAGCGACAGCCCGGCCACGACCTTGCCGCCGTCGTCGCGGATCGCGGCCGCGATGCAGCGCACCCCCATCTCCAGTTCCTCGTTGTCGCGCGAGTAGCCGTACGCGCGCACCAGCGACAGCTCGCGTTCGAGCTGCGCGAGTTCGGTGATGCTGTTCGGCGTGTGGCCCGCCAGGCCGGTCCGCATCGCGTAGCTGCGCACCTGCCGCGGGTCGTCCGACGACAGGAAGAGCTTGCCCACCGACGTGAGATGCAGCGGCGCGCGACCGCCGATGGCGCGCACCACCTGCACGCCCGAGAACTCGTTGTACGCGCGTTCGACATAGATGATCTCGTCGCCCTGGCGCACCGACAGGTTGACCGTCTGGCCGGTGCTCTTGTGCAGCGCGCGCATCGGATCGAGCGCGGCATCCCGCACCGACAGCCGCGACTTCACCACGTTGCCCAGTTCCAGCAGGCGCATGCCGAGCCGGTAGCGGCCCGGCTCGACGCGGTCGACGAAGCGGGCGACCACCAGGTCGTTGAGGATGCGGTGCGCGGTCGAGGCGTGCAGGCCGGTGACCTGCGCGAGATGCTTCAGGCCGACCGGATCGCGTTCCTTCGACAGCGCGTCGATCAGCGCCATCATCCGCTCGATGACCTGGATGGTCGGCGTGCGCTGGACGATGGAGGATGGATCGATGGCCATGGGCAGGTCAGCCGCGCAGCGCCTTCGCACATTCGGCCACCAGCGACGGCCCGCGGTAGATCAGCCCGCTGTAGACCTGCACGAGCCGCGCGCCGGCGTCGCGCTTCGCGCGCGCGTCGCGGCCGTTCATGATGCCGCCGACCCCGATGATCGGGATGCGATCGCCGAGCCGACGGCGCAAGGCCTCGACGACCTTCGACGAAGCGCGGGTCAGCGGGGCGCCCGACAGGCCGCCCGCTTCTTCCGCATGGCCCATGCCGGCGACGCCGTCGCGCGACAGCGTCGTGTTGGTCGCGATCACGCCGTCGATGCGGTGGTCGACCAGCGACTGCGCGACGAGGTCGATCTGCGCCGGATCGAGGTCGGGCGCGATCTTGACCGCCAGCGGCACGTAGCGGCCGTGCTGGTCCGCGAGTTCGGCCTGGCGCCGCTTGAGCGCGGCCAGCAGGCCGTCGAGCTGGTCCGCACCCTGCAGGTCGCGCAGGTTCTTGGTATTGGGCGACGAGATGTTGATCGTCACGTAGTCGGCATGCGGATACACGCCAGCGAGGCCGATCAGGTAGTCGTCGGTCGCCTTCTCGATGGGGGTGTCGGCGTTCTTGCCGATGTTCAGGCCGAGGATGCCGCTCCGGCGCGTGCGGAAGGTCGAGCGCTGGACGTTCGCGATGAACACGTCGAGCCCGTCGTTGTTGAAGCCCATCCGGTTGATCAGCCCGTTCGCAGCGGGGATGCGGAACATGCGCGGCTTCGGGTTGCCCGGTTGCGCGCGCGGCGTGACCGTGCCGACCTCGATGAAGCCGAAGCCGAGATTGGCGAGTGCGTCGATGTACGCGCCGTTCTTGTCCATGCCGGCCGCGAGGCCCACCGGGTTGCGGAACGTGAGCCCCATGACGACGCAGGGGTCGTCGGGAATCGCCGGTGCGATCAGGCGGCCGAGGCCGAGCGCCTGCGCGCGTCGCAGGTTGTCGAGCGTGACGTGGTGGGCCGTCTCGGCGTCGAGCGAGAAGAGCGCATTGCGGGCGAACGGATAGAGCAGGTCGAGGGTCACGGCAGGGGCGCGATGGATCCATCGCGCATCGGGGTCGTCAGCGGCCGGCTTCGAGGTCGGAGAGGTGATGCCAGCGGCCGGCGCGCAGCGCCTCGATCGGCTTGAAGTTGGCCTTGTAGGCCATGCTCGCGCTGCCGCTGATCCAGTAGCCGAGGTAGATGTACGGCAGGTCGAGCGAGCGGGCCTGGGAGATCTGCCACAACACGTTGAAGGTGCCGAAGCTGGCGCGCTCCACGCGCGTGTCGTAGAACGTGTAGACCGACGACAGCCCGTCGTCGAGCACGTCGATGATGCTGACCATGCGCAGGACGTCTTCGGGATCGCGGAACTCGACCAGCCGCGTGTTGACCTTGCTCTGCAGGAGGAACTGGCTGTACTGGTCGCGGCTGTCGTGGTCCATGCCGCCGCCGGCGTGCCGCATCGTCTGGTAGTCGCGATAGAGCGCGTAGTGCTCCGGGTCGAACGCCAGCGCGCAGATCCGCGCGGTGAGGTCGTCGTGCTGCCTGGCGGCGCGGCGCTGGCTGCGGTTGGGGGCGAAATCCGCCACGCAGACCCGCACCGGGATGCACGCGCGGCAGCCGTCGCAGTGGGGGCGGTAGGTGAACAGGCCCGAGCGACGAAAGCCCGCGCGCACCAGCTCGCTGTAGACGTCCGCGTTGATCAGGTGGCCGGGGGTGGCGACCTGCGATCGCGCCTGCCGCAGGGGCAGGTAGCTGCACGGATAGGTGGCCGTCGCATAGAACTGCAGGGTCGCGAACGGCAGGTCTTTCAGTTGCGTCATGCCAAAGTGCTGTCGAGGTCCAGGTGGTCGATCTCAATCGCGCGACCAGACGAGTCGTTCGGGCCACAACTCGATCGCCGGTTGCTGCACCAGGCTGGCAATCCTGCGCGAGAAGTCCGCGCGGGGAATCGGCCGTGCGCCCAGCGAAGCCAGATGGGTCGTCTGCTGCTGGCAGTCTAGCATCGGCATCCCTTGGATTCGTGCGAAAGCGACGAGGTGCGCGAGCGCGATCTTCGAGGCGTCGGTGGCGCGCGCGAACATCGACTCGCCGTAGAACATCCGTCCGATCGCGACGCCGTACAGTCCGCCGGTCAGCCTGCCGTCGATCCACGTCTCGACCGAGTGGGCGATGCCGAGACGATGCAGGGCGACATAGGCCGCGATGATCTCGTCGACGATCCAGGTGCCGCCGTCGGCTTCGCGCGGCGCCGCGCAGGCCGCGATCACCTGCTCGAACGCGTGGTTGCAGCGGATCTCGATCGCCGGGTCGTCGATCGACCGCAGGAGGCGCTTGCGCAGCGAATGCGAGACGCGGAATTCGTCGACGAAGAGGACCATCCGCGGGTCCGTGCTCCACCACAGGACCGGGTCGCCCTCGCTGAACCACGGGAAGATGCCCTGGCGGTAGGCGTCGACCAGGCGGGCAGGGGACAGGTCGCCTCCGGCGGCCAGCAGGCCGGCCGGATCGCGCAGGGCCGTGTCGACCGGGGGGAACGGATCGTCTGGCAGCAGCCAGTGGATCAAGGAACCGCGCTCACCGTGGCGGGAGTGGCGATTGCCGCGCGGGGCGACCAGTCGATCGCCGCGGTGTGGAGCTCGTAGTGACCGCGCGCGCGGTCGGCGAAGAAGTGGCGCAGCGTCGAGGAGACGGTGCGGAACGCGAGCTCGTCCCAGGGGATGTCGGCCTCGTGGAAGAGCTGGACCTCGAGGCTCTCCTCGCCCGGCGCGAAGTCGGTGTCGAGCAGCGCGGCGCGGTAGAAGAGGTGGACCTGGTGGACGTGGACGACGTCGAGCATCGTGAACAGCGGGCCGAGCTCGATGCGTGCGCCGGCTTCCTCGTCGGTCTCGCGGATGGCGCCCGCGGCCGTGGTCTCGTCGACCTCGAGGAACCCGGCTGGCAGCGTCCAGTAGTTGCGGCGCGGCTCGATCGCGCGCCGACACAGCAGCACCTGGTCGCCCCATACGGGCACCGTGCCGACGACCATCTTGGGGTTGACGTAGTGGATGGCGCCGCAGTGGTCGCAGCAGGCGCGGTCGCGGTTGTCGTCGGGGGGTGTGCGGACCGTGATCGCGTGCGCACAGACCGAGCAGAAATTGAGTGCCGGGGACATCGAAGGAATATACCGCAAGGTCCGGACGGGGCCGGCGCGCAGGCGCTTGTGGCGAGGGTTGCACGGGCCGATTTGGAGACCGTGGCCGCTTCGCGTACAATCCGACCCGCGGGGTGGAGCAGTCTGGCAGCTCGTCGGGCTCATAACCCGAAGGTCACAGGTTCAAATCCTGTCCCCGCAACCATTCGGTCGAAAAGCGTCGCAACCTGAGCGGGTTGCGACGCTTTTTTCATTCATGGCAGGGCGCCGCCAAGGACGCCACATGCCTCTGCTCAAAGTCCCCCATCTCTCGCGCAATCGCCACGGCGTCTTCTTCTTCCGCCTGCACTCCGAAAAGCTAGACCAGCGCTTGTAGCTGGGCACCAATGACCCCCTTGTCCCGCACGTGACGGTCGCATGCGCATCTGGACGCAAGACCAATAAAGCACCTAAGTCCCAACGTCATGCGCAAGGCTTCCAATGGCCTACAGCACAAGGTCTCCACAAAATGGCAGACTTGACGTCCACAAATAAGGTTAAAGCATGGCTGATGACCCTCGCTGTTGCGGTAGCGGTGCCTGCATCGTCGATCCTGATGGCCGTTGCTGGTGTGGCCAGCAATGGAACGGCAACGCGATGTGCAGTTCGATCACTGAATCGGCGAGCGACATCACGCCTCCGATCGACAGTGATGCGCGACCCGACGCCGGTTCTTGACGGACGATGTGCGCCCGACCATCGGATGAACCGGAAACTGGACGGCGTCGGCCGCGACGCGGCTGCACATGACCTGCAGAAGCCCTTGCTCGACGCGGCGGCGGTATCCCGGGTGATCGAGATGGCTTGGGAAGACCGCACGCCCTTCGAGGCGATCCACAGCCAGTTCGCGCTCGACGAAGGCGCCGTCATCGCGTTGATGCGCAAGGACCTGAAGCCGGGCTCGTTCCGGCTGTGGCGTGAGCGCGTGCGAGGTCGGACGACGAAACATGCAGCCTTGCGACCCGCCAGCATGAGCGAACACCCGCGCCACCAGGCGCGGCCTCGCTCGCCCCGGCGCGCGCCCCAGCGCTGACGCGCGGCCCGAGCCACGACAGACGGGACGAGTGAGCTGAATGAGCAAACCTGAAGCGCCCGCGAAGGGCGCCGCAGTCAGCGGAGCCGCGTGGTCGACCACGCCGCTGCGCCAGGCCGATGTGCCGCAAGGTCGGCTCCAGCGCTTCTTGCATCTCGGCCGCGCCGTGGGCGAATTCGCGTTGTCGACCGCCAGCGAAGGCGTGTCGCGACTGGCCCGCGGCGATCGCCCCGATCTATCGCAGCTCATGTTGACGCCGGCCAACGCACGCCGTCTGGCCCAGCGCCTCTCGACCATGCGGGGCGCGGTGATGAAGGTCGGCCAGCTGATGTCGATGGACGCCGCCAGCCATGGCGTGCTGCCGGCCGAGTTCTCCAAGTTGCTGGGCGGCCTCCGCAATGCCGCCCACACCATGCCCGAGGCGCAGTTGAAAATCGTGTTGAGACGCGAGTACGGCCCCGCGTGGCAAAGCCGGTTTCGAAGCCTGGACCTTGTTCCGATCGCCGCCGCATCGATCGGGCAGGTGCATCACGCCCGGACCCACGACGGCCGGTCGCTGGCCTTGAAGATCCAGTATCCGGGCGTGAGCGACAGCATCGACAGCGACTTGGCCAATCTGACGCTTCTGACGCGCCTGCCGGGCCTGGTGCCGGCCGGCATGGACGTCGCGCCGCTGCTGGCCCGGGTGCGCGAACAACTCAAGCTCGAGGCCGACTACGACGCCGAAGCGCGCGCCGCGACCGAGTATCGGCTGCGCCTGGGTGCCGACCCCGACCTGTGGGTGCCCGCGGTGGTCCCCGAGCACTGCACGTCGCACATCATCGCCAGCGAGTTCTCGGGCGGGGTGCCGTTGGACGCGTGGGCGGCCGACCATGCGCCGCAGGCGCAACGCGACCGTGTGGCCGCTGCCCTCGTGCGCCTGGCCGTGCGGGAATTTTTCGAGATGGGCCTGGTGCAGACCGATCCGAACTTCGGCAATTACCTGTTCGATGCCGGCACCGGCAAGGTGACGTTGCTGGACTTCGGCGCGGCCGAACGGGTGAAGCCGATTCGGGTCACGCAACTGGCCGAACTCGGCCGTGCCATGCGCGACAGCGACCGCCAGCGCATCGCCACGGCCGCGACCGTCGCGGGTTTCATCCATGCCGAGGACACGCCCGGCCAGAGCCGGGCCGTGGTCGACATGCTGCTGGCTGCAGGCGAGCCGCTCCGGCAGGCCGGCACTTACGACTTCGAACGCTCGGACCTGGTCGGGCGCCTGTTCACGCAGGGACGCGCGCAGTTCTTCGGCGATGGCTTCGGGAGGCCGCCACCGCCCGACCTGCTGTTCCTGCAGCGCAAGTTCGTCGGCACCTTCCTGCTTTGCGTGCAGTTGCGGGCGAAGGTCGACCTGGCGCAGGCGTTCCACCCGCACCTCTGAACGCGTCGAGGCTACAGGCCCTCGACTGCGGCGATGGCGGCGGCGACGCTGTCGAACTCGATCACGACGACCCGTTCATGCACGCCGGCCTCGAACCGGTGAGCTAACCTACATCTCTCACTCATCGCGGCGTCAACTGGAATGTGATGACGCAAAAACACAGTAGCCAATTTCGCCGGGGGGAGTGCATAACTATTGAAAATCACGACTAGCCCTCACTTCCGCTTGCGGCCATCAGCGGGTGCTCTCGACCGTCCGGTTCGGGGAGCTGATACGGGGCTTCTTATCGCCGATCAGCCGCACGCTGTCAGCGCGTACTCGATTGCTGCCTCGCGCTCCATCGAGCAGCCGGCAGCGACTTCGTGAGCGAAGTCGACCACGGACAGCAACGCGCGCGTATTGGCCAGAGCGTCCTCATAAGCCCGTTTGACGGTGCCCGACAGCTCGGGCGGCGTCCCATCGAACCCCAGGACACCGGCCAGCCGTGCTGCCGCCAGCGGCTGGCCGCAAGCAGCGAAGGCGATCAGCAGTTGCGCCAAGCCACGGGTCACGCCGGGAGATGTCGGGTAATTGCGGTACATCGGCAGGCTCTGGCGGAAGAGCGCCAGCGCTTGGACCGGGGCGCTTCTGCGCAGAGCCAGGAAGCCCTGCTGCGCCAGGCTGCCGGCGATATCGAAGGTCGAGTCGACCTCGCGGTACAGCGCCAGGCTCTCAGTCAAGAGTTAGTGCGCACGGTCGAATTGGCCGCGGCGGATGGCGATCGTGCCGAGCAGTGCGCGGCCGTGGCCGACATAGAGTTGGTCGTTGCCGATCTTGGCGATCTCGGCCTGGCATTCGGCCACCATCGCCTCGGCCGACTCGTCTCGGCCCATGAGCGCCTCGTAGCCGGCGTAGCAGATCAGCGCCTGGGCGAGCAGGAAGGCCCGGCGCCAGGGGTCCTCGATGCGCCGGCCGTGGGTCAGGCCGTCTTCGAACAGGCGTGCTGTGGCCGGGTCTCGCTGCCGGGTGTCGAGATAGCCCATCCACATCAGCGCCCACGCAAGGCCCTCATCAAAGCCGAGTGGCCCCGAAACCTCGACACATTGCTCGCACACCCGGCGGCCGAGGGGTGGATCAAAGTTGGTAGCCAGCATCGCGGCGCCGTAGAAGGAGCGCGCATAGTGGATCGACAGTGCGCAGCCGTGGCGACGGCAGGCGTCGGCCAGACGCTGCTGCCAGCCGACCATCTCGTTCCAATGCATGTTTTTGTACCAGAAGCGGGTCAGCGAGCTGAACAGGCGCAGGCCGTCCTCGGCCTGGCCCGAGCGCAAGGACCACTGCAATGCGAGCCGGAAATTGTCCAGCTCGGCCTCGGCGCGCGCGTGCCAGCGCAATTGTTCAGCGCGCGTCAGCATCGGCCGGATACGCTCGGCGCTCTCCAGGCAATGGGCCAGATGGCGGCGGCGAGTGTCCTCGAGTTCATCGGCCAAAAGCAGCTTCTCCTGCCCGTACTGGCGGATCGTCTCAAGCAACCGGTAGCGTGGCTCAGGGCTATGGGTGTCGAGCACGACCAGCGACTTTTCGACCAACCGGGCCAGCAGGTCGAGCACGCCAAACCGCAGGTCATCCTGCGCGATGGGGGGCGCGCTGCACACAGCCTCGGCTGCGTCGAGTGTCCAGCCGCCAGCGAACTGCGAGAGCCGCCGCAGCAGCACGCGTTCAGGATCGCTTAGCAGATCATGGCTCCAGTCGATCAGTGAGCGCAGCGTCTGGTGGCGCTGCAACGTCGTGCGCCTGCCGCGTTTCAGCAAAGCGAAGCGGTCGTCGAGGCGTTCGCCCAACTGCTCGACGGTGAGCGCGCCGACGCGCGCCGCGGCGAGTTCCAGCGCCAGCGGGATGCCGTCCAGCTGGTGGCACACGCGCGCTGCGGCGCGCAGATTCGTCGGCGTCAGCTGGAACGCCGGCGACACGGCCCGCGCGCGTTCGACAAACAGGCGGCTGGCCGGATAGGTCAGGAAATCGTCGATGGAACCGGCCGCCTCGGGCGGCGCGGTGCGCAGCGACGGCACCCGCCATGCCACCTCGCCGGCCACGCCCAGCGCCTCGCGGCTGGTGACCAGCATGCGCGTTCCCGCGCTGTGGTGCAGTACCTGTTCGGCGAAGTCCGCGCAGCGCTCGATCAGGTGTTCGCAGTTGTCCAGGATCAGCAACAGGCGGCGCCGGCGCAGCACATCGAGCAGAGTGTCTTGGAGCGGCTTCATCGCCTCTTCGTGCACGTCGAGCAGGCTGGCCACCGAGCGCACGACCAACGACGGGTCGGCGACCGGCGCCAGGTCGACGAAGCAGACGCCGTCCGGAAAGTCGGCGCCCACACGGTCGGCGACCTCGAGCGCCATGCGCGTCTTGCCGACGCCACCGGCACCGACCAGGCTCAGCAGATGCGTGTCGGCAAGCAGAGACAGCACGGCAGCCATCTCGTCCTCGCGGCCGATCAGCATCGGCTTGTTGGCAGGCAGGCCGGGACCGAGGGCTGGTGACGCCAGGCTGGCTGCCGGGCTTGCTTCCAGTGACAGCGTGAAGCGGTAGCCGCGCCCAGGTACCGTCGTCAGCGCCTGCGCGCCGAGCAGCTTGCGCAGCCCCGAGACGTGCTGGCGCAGGTTGTTCTCTTCGACCACCAGGCCGGGCCAAACACGGGCCAGCAGCTCGTCGTGCGACACCACGCGATCACGCTCGGCCACCAGCACCAGAAGCAAGTCGTAGGCGCGTGCGCCGACGGCCAGCGGCACGCCGTCCGCCAGCAGCGAGCGTTGCGCAGGCCGCAGTTCGAAGCGCCCGAAGCGGTAGGCGTATGGAGGGACGTGGGTGGTCGGCATCACTGGCGCGCAGCTTAAGCCACCAATCGGATTCACAACGATTCACACCGCCGAGATGGCCGCTGCCAAACGCGCTGGACACACTGTTAGCACCCGATCCAGTCACCCCGTCACGAGGAGCGCAGACCCCATCAATGCCACCACCGACCTCATTGCCCTGAAGGCCCGTCAGCAGACCGCTTGGGCCAGCGGCGACTACGCAGTCATCGGCACCACGTTGCAGATTGTCGGCGAGCAGCTTGCCGAGGGCTGCGACTTGCGTACCGACGAGCGGGTGCTCGATGTCGCTGCCGGCAACGGCAATGCGACGCTGGCCGCGGCGCGCCGAGGATGCCTGGTCATCTCGACCGACTACGTCGACAGCCTTCTCGAACGCGGCGCCGAGCGCGCCCGTGCCGAGGGCCTGCAGGCGGAGTTCCAAGTCGCCGACGCCGAGGCGCTGCCGTTCGGCGATGCCAGCTTCGACGCCGTCCTGTCGACCTTCGGCGTGATGTTCTCGCCCAATCAGGCTCGCGCCGCGGCTGAGCTTGCGCGCGTGTGCCGCCCCGGGGGCCGCATCGGCCTGGCCCATTGGACGCCCGAGGGCTTCATCGGCGAGGTGTTCAAGACCCTGGGCCGGTACCTGCCGCCACCGGCGGGCGTGCAGCCGCCGTCGCGCTGGGGCGTCTACTCCAACCTGCACGCGCTGTTCGGGCGGACGGCGAGCGCGATATCGGTGACGCCGCGCATTTTCAACTTCCGCTACCGCTCGGCGGCACACTTCATCGAGGTCTTCCGCACTTGGTATGGGCCCATCCACAAGGCCTTTGCCGCGCTACCGGCCGACGGTGCGCACGCCCTTGAACATGACCTGACCGAGCTGCTGACACGCATGAACCGCGCCGGCAACGCCTCGCTGGTGGTGCCCAGCGAGTACCTCGAAGTGATCATCACGCGGGGCTGAAGGCCATGACCGCTACGATCGAGGCCCGCCCGGCCGCACCCGCGCCGTATTTTCGGGAGGCCGGCAGCGGCCCCGGCGTGGTCTGCATCCACTGCAACGCCAGCAGTTCTTCGCAGTGGAGGCTACTGATGAACCGGCTGGCGCCACGCCGTCTCGTGCTGGCACCGGACACCCACGGCGCGGGGCGGGGACCCACCTGGCCGACCGATCGACCGCTGACCCTGCGTGACGAAGTGGCGCTGCTCGAGCCAGTGTTCGCTCACGCCGGTGCGCCGTTCGCGCTGGTCGGCCACTCGTATGGTGGCGCGGTGGCTCTTCTGGCAGCGCTCGGACGGGCCGAGCAAGTGAGTGCGCTGGTGCTATACGAGCCGACCCTTTTCGCGCTGGTCGATGCCGAGAGCCCCGCACCGAACGACGCAGACGGCATCCGCGCGACGGTGACGCGCTGCGCGGACGCACTGGCTGCCGGCGACCGCAGCGCCGCTGCCGAGGTTTTCATCGACTACTGGATGGGCGCGGGCGCCTGGTGCGACAAGCCTGAGCCGCAGCGCAGCGCGATCGAGGCCGCGGTGCTTAACGTGGTCGGCTGGGGCCGAGCGCTGTTCGGCGAGACCACGCCGCTGGCCGCGTTCAGGGCGCTGGACATCCCGGTGCTGCTGATGCAGGGCAGCGAAACCACGCCCTCGTCGCGCGCAGTCAGCACACTGCTCGCGCGGACGCTGCCACGGGTCGAAACGCTGACGTTCGGTGGGATGGGCCACATGGGCCCGCTCACCCATCCGACGCAGGTCGACGCAGCGATCGAAGACTTTCTGCAGCGCCACTCAGCACGCTGAGTCGTTGGGTGAGCGCCCAATCAACAAGCGTTTCTTCTTAATTTCATCAACCCTTGATCTCAGTCTCCAGCGGTGCTATCCGCCGCGAGATGCCTGACCTCTTGTGTCCCGGCAGCGCGACTGTTCTCGAATGTCGAAGGAATCGAAATAGCCGGTCAGGTAGTTAGCCCCCTAAGCCGGCGTGGCTCCCGCGACCTGCAGCCAAGCCGTCAAGGCAGCATGTCTGGTCTTCGTCTTTGGCACAGTGCCTACAAATCCAGCCACTGGCGCCTTCAACGGAACGCCGATTCAGGAGCAAACCCGGCAGTGCTTAGCCAATATCAAGGCCATCCTTCAAGCAGCCGGCAGTTCCTTGGACGACGAAGACGATTTCGCCGGCGTGAATGAAGAGTGGCTCAGCTTTTCCCCGCCGACCCACCGGCACGCCAAGGTGCGAAGTTGCCTGTACGTATTCCTGGCTTGTTGGTTTCCATCACTGCCATCGCTGAGGCGCAACACTTCCCGCCCTCATCAATCGGGGCACGCCCCGGTCGGGATCTGAAAGACTGCTTTGCTGGGAGGCTTGGGCAATTCGAACGTCTGCATAGGGTGGAGGCAGTCGTTTGCCTTTTGCCCTTTCCAATCATTCCCAGACCCCAACTCCCGCACGTTTTGAGGAGAAATCGTCGGCGTGAGTGAGGAAGCGACGACCGGCCCTACTTAGCTTAAACAAGGCGCACCTGCAGATAATGGTGGATGCGGGTCCCCGCAACCATCTGGAAAAACGCTGCTAATCCCCAAGGATTACGGCGTTTTTCATTTCCCGCAGTGCGTTGTTGGTTACGCCACCGTGGTCGTCCAATTGCGCCCGACGCGACTGTGCGGAACGGCTGATTCAATGGAAAGGCTCCGGCCACGTGCCGTGACGCGTTTGACTTGCAACCCTGCACTGCTCACGCCCAATCGTGAGCGGTGCTAGCCCGTCTCGACCCGATCGCGCCCCGCGCGTTTGGCGCGGTACAGCGCGACGTCGACCCGCGCCACCAGGCTCTCGACGTTCTCGCCGTCCGCCACTTGCGCGACGCCGAAGCTCGCGGTGCGGTGGCCGACGCCGTCGAAGTCCTCCGCTGCGATGCACTCGCGCAGGTTCTGCGCCAGCGCGCGGGCGCCCGCGAGGTCAGTGTCGCGGCAGACGACCATGAACTCCTCTCCGCCCCAGCGACCGACCTCGTCCGTCTGCCGCGAGCCCGCCTTCAGCAACGCGCCGATGGCCTTCAGCCTGCGGTCGCCCGCCGGGTGGCCGTGCTGGTCGTTGACCGTCTTGAAGTGGTCGAGGTCGAGCAGGATCAACGAGACGGGCGCTCCGCTGCGGGCGCCGCGTGCGGCCTCCTCGCCCAGCACCCGGTCGAGGCGCAGGCGGTTCGACAGGCCGGTCAGCGCGTCCGACACTGCGAGGCGCTCGAGCTGCACGTTCTTGCGCAGAAGCTGCGCTTGCGCGTCGGCATTCGCAAGCGCGATCGCGCCGTACGCGCACAGCGTCCGGAAGATCGCGAGCTCTCGCTCCGCGTACGCGCTCGGACGCTCCGAGCCGATGCTCATCACGCCCAGCAGGCGATCGGCATCCGATAGCGGCGCGCACATGAAGCTGCGCGGTTCGCCGGCATCGCCGCTACGGCCGGCCGCGCGGTCGTCGGCCGCAGCTCCCAAATACGACTCGCCGGACGCGCCGCTCGTCATGATCTCGATCCGCTCGCGGGCGCAGCGGGCCACGGTGCGTCCGGGATCATCGAGTGCGATCCGATGCGGTGGCGACGGCGCACCGCCTTCCTTGCCGAAGACCATCACCAGCTCGCGACCGTCCGACGACATCCGGTGGATCACCAGGGACGTCGCGTCGAGCAGGGCGTTCACGTGCCGGTCGAGCGCCGCGAGGATCCCCGACGGATCGAGGCTGCGGGTGATCTCGCGCCCGATCGCGCCGAGCCGCTCCAGCGACTCCAGCCGCTCGGCCTGCGTGCGCGCCAGGCTGCGCTGGCGCTCGGCCTCGGCGCGGGCGCGTTCGGTCTCGTGCGTCACCTGCATCGCCACGGCGCGGTTGCGCGCCTCCCGGCTGCGCGACGCTTCGCGCGACGCGCCCGCACGCTGGCTGAACACATACGCCTGCGCGTAATCGCCGAGGCGGGCGTACTCGCGCGCGATGGCGTCGAGCAATTCGCCGGGCGCCGTATAGCGCGCGATGTCGTCCGCCAGCGCGAGCGCCTGCAGCAGCACGTGCAGCGCGACGCTCGGGGCCCCGACCTCGAGCGGCGCGGGCAGCACCTGTCCGACATCCTGCGCGTACACGTCGGCCATCACGTGCAGTGCGGCGATCTGCAGATTCGGCGCGCCCTCGCCGTGGCGCACGGCGGCAGCGGCCGCCGCCAGCGCCTGCACCGGCTCGCCGAGCGCGAGCAGGGCCCTCGCTTGCCCGCAATGCGCATGCGACTGCAGGTCGGACTGCTGCAGCGCTTGCGCGCGTTGCACAAGCGCGCGCGCGACGGCGAGCGCGTCCGCCGGATGGCCGGCCGCGAGCTCCACCTCCACCAGTTACCACAGCGCGTACGCGTGGTTGCGCGACGCCGCGAGCGGCGCCATCAGCGCCAGCGCCTCGCGCAGCATGTCGCGACTGGCATCGAGCCGGTCGAGCAGGCGCAGCGTGTGCGCGGTCTGCAGCAACGCCACGCCCATCGCGCCCGGGCCGCCGGCGGCCCGGGCGAGTTCCAGCCCGCGCTGCATCCATTCGAGCGCAGCCGGATAGTCGTTGAGGTGGTTCAGCGAATCGCCTGCGTTGGTCGCGGCGATCACCGCGCGCCGCGGCTGCCCGCTCTCCAGAGCCAGCGTGTAGGCGCGCGTGAAGTGGCGGATCGCCGCCACGAAATCGCTCGCGTGGTGCGCGCAGACCGCCTGGAAATCCTCGGCCCAGCAGCCCGCCGCCGTCGACAGCCCTTCGTGTCCCGCCGCGAAGCGCGCGCCCCAGCGCACGTGCGCGGCGGACGAATCGCGGAACGCGGCGAAGTAGGCCTGAGCCGCCTGTGCGATGTCGACGCGCGACGTGTCGATCCCGCGGGCGGCTTCGGCCATCGACTGCAGTTCGGCGTCCTTGCCCGGCCAGTCGCCGCGGTCGATCGCGAGCATCGCGGCAAGCCAGTGCGCGTCGGCGCGGCCGAGCGCATCGGCGAGAGCGTCGAAGGCCCGCAGCGCATCGTCCGTGCGGCCGGCGGCGGCATCGAGACGGCCTGCGAGCCAGTCGGCCTCGGCGCGCACCAGTTGCAACCGCGCGGCATGGCCCCGCCGGGCTTCGCTCGCCAGGCCGGCCAGGCGCGTCTCGGCCTCGTGCGCCAGCGCGAGCGCGCGTGCCGGATCGCG
>Ga0123336_10002741_pt1 | contig 15154 bp, 14 predicted proteins | sample SSSSmetaG_FD_96466 | JGI IMG/M metagenome (GOLD analysis project Ga0123336, IMG submission 96466) | Glacier valley bacterial and archeal communities from Borup Fiord, Nunavut, Canada, to study Microbial Dark Matter (Phase II) - ​SSSS metaG | ecosystem: Environmental > Aquatic > Freshwater > Ice... | reverse complement strand
AGCGGCGGAATAAGATTCCCGTATTGGAAGAGTAAGGAAGCAGTCCTTTTTTGAAAAAAAGGACCAAAAAACTTTTATCACCGCTGTCGCGTCTTGCACGGACAAGCACGCGACAGCGCAGGCAAAAGTCTTTTGCTTCTTTTCTTCAGAAAAGAAGGCCTTGCTTCCTGAAAGGTCCAAAATGCACCTCAACAAACTCGGCAACACCGGCCTGCTCGTTTCCGAACTCTGCCTGGGCACCATGACCTTTGGCGGCGGCGAAGGCATGTGGCAAAAGATCGGCGCCCTCCAGCAATCCGATGCCGAAGCCCTCATCGCCCATTCCATCGAAGCCGGCATCAACTTCATCGACACCGCCGACGTCTATTCGGAGGGCCTCGCAGAACAGATCACCGGCCAGGCCCTGCGCAACCTCAACATCCCCCGCGACGAGATCGTCGTCGCGACCAAGGCCTTCGGCCAGATGGGCCCCGGCCCCAACAACCGCGGCAACTCCCGCGCCCACCTCATCGCCGCCTGCCACGCCAGCCTCAAACGCCTGCAGCTCGACCACATCGATCTCTACCAGATCCACGGGTTCGACCCGATCACGCCCATCGAGGAAACGCTGCGCGCGCTCGACACCCTCGTCCAGCACGGCCATGTCCGCTATATCGGCGTCTCCAACTGGGCCGCCTGGCAGATCGCCACCGCCACAGGCATCGCCCGCCACGAAAACCTGGCCCGGTTCGAATCCCTGCAAGCCTATTACACGCTGGCCGGCCGCGACCTGGAACGCGAACACATCCCCCTGCTGCGCCACGAAAAGATCGGCCTGCTGGTCTGGAGCCCGCTGGCCGGCGGCCTGCTCAGCGGCAAATACACCCGCGACCACGAAAAATCCGCCGAAGGCCGCCGCGCCGAATTCGATTTCCCGCCGGTCGACCGCGACCGCGCCACTGCCGTCATCGACACCATGCGCCCCATCGCCGAGGCCCGCGGCGTGTCTGTGGCGCAAATCGCCCTCTCCTGGCTGCTGCACCGGCGCGCGGTCACCAGCGTGATCATCGGCGCCAAACGGCTGGACCAGTTGGACGACAACATCGCCGCCACCAAGCTCGACCTCAACGCCGCTGAGCTGGACACGCTCGACCAGGCAAGCACCCTGCCGCGTGAATACCCGGGCTGGATGTTCGAAACCCAGGGTGCCCGCGGCAAGCTCCTCGCCGAACTCGGCCGCAGCACTGCGCGGTGAACGATGAGGGCTGACCAGACTAGGCAAGGCAAGCAGTCCTTTTTTGCAAAAAAGGACCAAAAAACTCTTGCTCCTGGTGCTGCGGAAAGATGCGTTACGCGATCAAGCCGGATAGGGGACTGACGCCGGTGCCGGGGAAGACCGTGGCCAGCGACGCCGGCGTCAGGCGCATGTGGTCGCGCAGCACGCCCATGGCGACGGCGCGGATGTCCGTGGTGCCCTGCAGGTCGCGGCCATCCAGCAACATACCAGCCCCCAGGCCCGGCCAGGTGCCCAGCACGCGCCCGCCCTTGACCGCGCCGCCCGCCAAAAGCATGGCGAAGCCGCTGCCGTGATCGGTGCCGCCGCTGCCATTCACATAGGCCGTGCGTCCGAATTCGGTGACCGTCATCACCACCGTGCTGGCCCAGGCCGCGCCGGCCGCATTGGCCAGCGCGCCAAGTCCCGCGTCGACATCGGACAGCAGCGGGTTCAGCCGCTGCACCTGGCTGGAGTGGGTATCCATGCTCGCAGTCTCGATCACCGCCACCGCAGGGCCGCCGGAAGCGGCGAGGAAAAGCCCTGCATTGCGCATGGCGGCGGCAAACGGGGACAACCCCTTGGACGAGCCGCCCGCATTGATCCAGCCCTGCAGCAGAGCGTGGTCGTTGAACCCGGACTGGATCGGTCCGCCGATCAGCGGATCGGACGCACCCAGCGTCTCGATCAAGGCGGCAAGCGTATTCGCGGCACCGGGATAGGCGCTGGGCCCCCAACCGCAGAACTGTGTGGCACCCTGAGCGATCGGCGGCGTCTGCAAGCCCATGACAACGCCCGCTTCGACACCGCCGCCGATGGTCGGAAGCAGACCGGTCAGCCGGTTGATCCAGCCGGAGCCGGACGCATTTCCCTCACCCCCCTGCAGGGCGTTCTGACCAAGGAAATGGCTGCGTGTGGGCACGATCGGCGCCACCGCATGCACCGCCAGCGCCTGGTTCGCCGTGAACATGGCATAAAGGTTCGGCATAGCCGGCGTCAGCCCGTAGAAGCCGCCGAGGTCGAACAGACCGCCGGCAGAACCGACCGGCGGTGGCAGCAACGGCCCGCGCAGGCCGGCGAGTGCCGCGTCGCCATATGGCACCACCATCGCCAGGCCATCGACGCCGCCCAGCATGTTGATGACCACCAGCCGTTGCGGCAACGCCACGGACGCCGCAGCCGATCGCGGCAACGTGGCAAGGGTCAGCGCCGCGCCGATGCCGCCAAGCGTGGCCCGACGCGTCAGCCGCACGCCCGAAGCTGCGCGAGCCGGTTGATGATGATGTGTCATTGTCAACGCCTCTGAAAATCCGGGGAACAGAACAGCAAGGTCAGCTTGTCGTGCGTCGAGGAAAGGCGGGCCAGCACGCTTGCGGTGGACGTGCTGAGCAGGCCGCCCAGCGCCGCATTCGTCACCGCGGCCGGATCCGTCAGACGGTAGTTGCTGCTGAAAGCGTTGGCCCAGTTCGTCCGCTGCATCATCTGGGCGGGCGAGGCCCAGCGGCCGGCGGTGTCGGGCCACCCATTGGGAAACGGCGGCTGCCACAAAGGCTGATCCAGCGCCGCCACGTCTGCCGCCAGATGCGCCGCATACGTCACCGGTGTTCCGGCCGCGCGCCCGGCCGCCACCACGAAATCAAGCGGTGTCCGCAGTTTGGTCTGCGGCAGCCAGGCATTCGCAAGGCCGATGAGGGCCGCGGCCGCGGCCGCCAGGTTGCCGCCCGACTGCGACAAGGCTCGCACCACCACGGCGATGTCGGCTGGGTCCGGTGCGTCGGCGACGAAATGCGTCACCAGCTTGGTGGCCAGCAGCTGATAGGTGGCGGGGTGCGTGGCCAGGGCGGACAACGCCTGGTAGCCGTCGAAGACCGTGCCGGGGTAGGTGACGCCCAGCAGCGTCTGAGCACCGGGCTGATGCTGGTCCGACGCGATGATGAAGCCCGCCGTGCTGCCCGTCAGGCTGACGGTCCACCCCGTCAGGATATAGGCAAGCGCGTCCACATCGGCCTGCGCGAAGTTCGAGGCGAGCCCGACGGAGAACAGTTCCAGCGTCTCGCGCGCCAGGTTCTCGTTGATGCCGCCTTTCTGCTGCTGCTGGGCATAGGGGCTCTGCGGGCCGACCGAGACATCGTTGTTCAGCGAGACCAGCATGGCCGGGTGCTGCATCACCGCCAGCAGCATATCCGTATACGTGCCCGTCACATGGGGCCGGATCGCTTCGCGAACGAACGCCCCGGCTGTCCCGGTGGTCACCGGCCCGCCGGCCAAAATGGCAAAGTGGTTGGTCCAGAACCACACCAGGCGTTCGCGGAACGGCGTCTGCGTGGTCAGCGCGTTCGCGATGAAATTTCTCTGCTCCTGGCTGAAGAAGTTGCGCAGGCTGGTCACCGCCGCCGCGCGCGCGGCCACCGTCGTCGCGGCCAGGACGTTATTTCCCAGATACAGTCCATAGGTGGACGATATGCCGCTGTTGGCCAGCGGGTCGGGACCCTGCAGCTGAGTGTTCAGCCAGGCGACCGGGTCGGCCGGTATCGCATCCGTCAGTCCACCACCCAGCCCAAACCTGTTGAATGCCTGCGCCACTTGCATGGTGTTACTTGTTGCGGTCACGTCCAGCTCCAAAACCTGCAATGGTGTTCACGGGAGCGTGATATGGCTCGAACACAGGTTCGTCAACAAAATACAACCATGACGGCTGCATCGTAACTAATCTGCAACTATGACGGGTGACATAACCTAAGCCCTGGCCCGGCATCGGCCTCGTTTTTTGCGGAAAACGACGGCTTGCCTTCTCTGCCAAACGCTGGTCTAGCCGGGCCCATGCCGGAAGCACGCGCCCCCAACACCGCCAGCGTCCGTCGCCTACCCAACGGTTTCGATGTCGCCGCAATCCTGTTCGTCACCGCCGTCCTGATCGCCGTCGGCCACGAGGCGCGCCACACCTTCATGCCGCTGGCGGTCCGCCAGGCCGCCGCCATCCACCTCGAACCCGCCTATTTGCCGAATTACGCGCTGCGCACGGTGATGCGCATGTTCGCGGCCCTGGCCTGCTCGCTGCTGTTCACCTTCACCTATGCCACCTTCGCCGCCAAAAGCCGACGCGCCGGCATGGTCATGGTGCCGATCCTCGATATCCTCCAATCCCTGCCGATCTTCGGCTTCCTGACCTTCACCGTCACCTTCTTCCTTGGCCTGTTCCCCGGCCAGGTGATCGGCGCGGAACTGGCCGTCGTCTTCGTCATCTTCACGAGCCAGGCTTGGAACATGGCGTTCAGCATGTATCAGTCGCTGAAGACCATCCCCTCGGATCTCGACGAAGCCACCCGCGGCTTCGGCCTTTCCCCCTGGCAGCGCTTCTGGCGCCTGGAAGTCCCCTTCGCCACACCCGGCCTGGTGTGGAACATGATGATGTCGATGTCCGGCGGCTGGTTCATGCTGGTCGCCTCCGAAGCCGTCACCGTCGGCGACACCTCGTTCCAGCTTCCGGGCATCGGCAGCTACATCGCGCTGGCCTTGCAAACCCAGAATATCCACGCCGTGCTCTACGCCATCCTGGCCATGCTCCTGGTCATTCTGGCTTACGACCAGCTGCTGTTCCGCCCGCTGGTCGCCTGGAGCGGCAAGTTCCGCTTCGAAACCACGCAGGTGGACCAGGGTGAGGACCCGTGGATGCTGGCCATGCTCCGACGCACGCGGCTGCTCCGCCGCGCCGGCGACGCGCTCGGCGGCCTGTTCTTCATCTTCAGCGGCCTGCGCCTGGCCCCACGCCGCCGTGCCCACCATCCGCGCGACAAGGCCGCCTCCCGCCGCACGGACATCATCTGGCTTGCTGCGCTCGCCGTGGTTGTTGCGTGGGCGGCGTTTCGCATCGTCGCCTTCTGCCGCGCCGGCCATCTCGGCTTTGCCGATGTGGGCACCGCTTTGCTGATGGGCGTCTTCACCATGCTGCGCGTCATCGTGCTGATCGCGCTGGCCACCGCCGTCTGGGTACCGCTGGGCGTGATGATCGGCCTGCGCCCAAAGCTTGCCCGCACCATGGGCGCCGCCGCCCAGTTCCTCGCCGCCTTCCCGGCGAACCTGTTCTACCCGATCTTCGTGGTCCTCATCGTCCGCTTCGCGCTCAACCCGGACATCTGGCTGACCCCGCTGATCATCCTCGGCACGCAATGGTACATCGCCTTCAACGTCATCGCCGGTGCCGCCGCCTTCCCGGGCGACCTTCAGGAGGCGGCGAAGAACTTCCGCGTCGGCGGCTGGCTCTGGTGGCGCCGCGTCATCCTCCCCGGCATCTTCCCCTATTTCGTCACCGGCGCCATCACCGCGTCGGGCGGCTCCTGGAACGCCTCTCTGCTCGCCGAGCTCGCCACCTGGGGCAACACCACTATCCGCGCCCACGGCCTCGGCGCCTACATCCAGGCCGCCACCGTAAAGGGCGACACCGCCCGCGTCCTCCTCGGCATGGTGGTGATGGCCGCCTTCGTCCTCACCTTCAATCGCCTAGTCTGGCGCCCGATGTACGCCTACTCCTCAAAACGCTTACGAATGTAGTGAACGATTTCTAGCGTGGAATACCAAACGTTATGAATGAAACTACATTCCAACAGGGCTCGCGAGATCATCATTACATTCCTGCATTCTACCTGCGGAAATGGTGTGTCGATGGTAAACTTTATACGTTCAGTCGACCCCATAGTGAGCTGCGAGATCGCCGCATATCGGTAAAAGGGGTGGGATATGAACGTGACCTTTATGCACTGCCAAGCCTCCCAGCCCCAACACAGACGATCCTGGAGGACGTTTTGCTGAAAGCGATCGATCAACGCGCTAGCAACGCCCTGGACGCAATTTTAGCTGGCAGTATCGGGGAGTTAGGCGATAGTGATAAGTTAGCTTGGGGTCATTTCATTCTTTCTCTGCACCACCGGCATCCCGAAAAGGTGCGGAGCCTACGACAGACTTGGACGGAGGGTTACAAAAAGCGGCTCCAGGATCTGTGTGCTGAAGCTGCCCTGCTCAATGATCCGAGCTCTGATCAAATTCGTGACGATCAAGGCTTTGGAATGCTATTTAATAGGATAAATTTAAGCGAAAGTGTAGTGGCCTATCTCCTAGGAATGCAGTGGTTTTGTTTTATCTCAAACGAGTGGTGCTATCCTTTTTTGACCTGCGATCAGCCTCTGATTAGAACGCAAGACTTACGTTTAGCCTCGTCGTATTTGATGTTTCCCGTCTCGCCCAACACCCTGTTTGTTGCTGTGAACACATCCGATTTTGCGAAGCAAGTTAGACGAATGGAGCCCCGAAAATTGATCGCAGATATAAACGATGACATCTGCATAAGAGCAACGCGATTCGTTTTCTCAAACAGTCCAAGTCAAAAGCAATTTATCAGCAATCGTCTTGCGAGGACGAAGAATTCGCATTCTCCCCGTTGATCGCATCTAGGAAAGAACGTCTTGAGCGCGCATCGTCTACTATCGAACAGCTGTTGAAAATCACAATTCCAAAATCGCCCTCACGCCGCCCTCAACCGCGCGCAAATCCGCAGCGTTCAGCACCCCAACACGCTCAACCAATCGCAGCCTGTCAACCGCGCGCAATTGGTCGCAAACCGCGACACTGCCCGCGCCCGCTGACGTCGTGGCCACCACGATCGGCAGCCGTGGCACCGGCCCCGTGGAAAGCGGAACCACAACAACAGTCCGCCGCGCACGGTTGACCGCATTGGCGGTCAATACCACCGCCGGTCGCCTCTTGCGGATTTCCGAGCCGCGCGACGGATCGAAATCCACCCACCACACCTCGCCACGCCGCACCGCAACCGGCGGTGAGTCGCTCACCTTTGCGAAACCGGCTCGAGCTCTAGCCCATCCCCCGCCGTCACATCCCACTCCGTCATCTCGGCCGTCAGGCGCTCATCCTGCTCGACAGCCAAAGCCGCCAGGTAAAGTGGATCGTTCTCGCCTTCATCGGCCGGCAAGGCCTGCTCCAGCAAATCCTGGATGAACGCACTTCGGCTGCGTGCCGGTATTCGGCGCCGAAGCCGCTGCGCCAAATCTTCCGGCAGACGTATCAGAAGCTGCTGCGCGCCCACTTCACTCTCCATCATCGATCTCTATCAATATTGATAGCAAATTTGCACCTATCGGGCAAGCTCCGGGCGCGCAGTTGCACGCCACCGTGTCATTCAGCCTTCTAGCCGCCGCACGTCGCGCCCCTCACAGAACCCGAAACCCTGGCCTGATCCACTCCGTTACGCGCGTATCTCCGCCCCGGTCGCACGGCGGCGGGTTCCTCGTTTCAGGAGAACACCCATGCGTAAGACCCTGTTGGCCTCGGCCACCTTGCTCGCCTTTGCAACCCTGACCCCCGCCATCGCCGACCCCCCCACCTTCGCCCATGAGCCCGGCACCGGCATGAGCGGCCCCGCCTCCGCCCGAGCCAGCAACATCACCGGCATGGACAGCCGCTCCACCATCGCGCCCCATCTGCCGCAGCCCATGGGCGGCGAAAACGCCGGCCCGTGGCACTATCTCCACGCCGCCGACCGCGCGCTGGCCCTGAAGCACACCGGCGAAGCCCAGCAGGCGCTGGAAATGGCCGAAACCCGCCTGCTCGACCGCAGCACCCCCGTCGATCAAGCCGGCACGCCGGATCAGGGGCCGGTCGTGCAGCTGGTCAGCCAGGCCCGCCAGGCGCTAGGCCACAACGACCTCGCCGGCGCACGTCAGGCAGTACAGTCCGCCCTCGGACACGACCCACACACCGGCATGTGAGCCGGCGACAGCGCGTCTTTTTGTCAAAAAAGACGGCCTTCCTCCCTTTTCCCTCGCATCTGCGAGATCGACCCCCTATCTACCGCCCAAGTGGCAAAGGGTCTGACACCACGTCAGGCCCTTTTCGCATGTGCCGCATCCAGACCCTCGTTCCGCAAAGTGCCCCATGGACATCCGCAACATCGCCATCATCGCCCATGTCGACCACGGCAAAACCACACTGGTCGACCAGCTCCTCAAGCAGTCGGGCGCCTATCGCGAGCACCAGGCCGTCGTCGAACGCGCACTCGACCGTAACGACCTGGAAAAGGAACGCGGCATCACCATCCTGGCCAAATGCGCCAGTGTGATGTGGAAAGACACGCGCATCAACATCGTCGACACCCCTGGCCACGCCGATTTCGGCGGCGAGGTGGAGCGCATCCTCAATATGGTGGACGGCGCAATCGTGCTGGTGGATGCCGCAGAGAGCGTTCTGCCGCAGACCAAGTTCGTCGTCGGCAAGGCCCTGCAGCGCGGCATCAAGCCGATCGTGGTGGTCAACAAGATCGATCGCCAGGACGCCCGCCCGGACGAGGTGCACAATGAGGTGTTCGACCTGTTCGCCAACCTCGGCGCCAATGACGAGCAGCTCGACTTCCCCATGCTCTACGCCTCAGGCCGCCAGGGCTGGGCAGACGTGGAACTGAACGGCCCCCGCAAGGACCTCTCCGCCCTGTTCGACCTGGTCCTCTCGCATGTGAAGGCGCCAAAGCTCGACGCCGAAGCGCCTTTCGCCATGGTCGCCTCCATCCTCGAATATGATAACTTCCTCGGCCGCGTGCTGACCGGCCGTATCGAGCAGGGCCGCGCCCGCCTCAACATGCAGGTCAAAGTCCTCCGTCAGGACGGCACCACCGTCGAGACCGGCCGCCTCACCAAGCTGCTGGGCTTCCGTGGCCTGGATCGCGTCACGGTCGAGGAAGCCGAAGCCGGCGACATCGTCGCCGTCGCCGGCTTGTCCGAAGCCACCATCCCGGACAGCATCGGCGCGCCCGAACTCACCACCCCCCTGCACGCCATCCCCGTCGACCCGCCGACGCTCGCCATGACCTTCCGCGTCAACGACGGCCCGCTGGGCGGCAAGGAAGGCAAGAAAGTCACCAGCCGCCAGATCCGCGACCGCCTGCTGCGCGAAGCCGAAGGCAACGTCGCCATCAAGGTCAGCGAAAGCAACGAGGCCGACGCCTTCGAAGTCGCCGGCCGCGGCGAACTCCAGCTCGGCGTGCTGATCGAAACCATGCGCCGCGAAGGCTTCGAGCTCGCGATCGGCCGCCCCCGTGTGCTCACCCAGGTGAACCCGGAGACCAAGGAGCGCGAGGAGCCCTTCGAAGAGGTCTTGGTCGACGTGGACGAGGAATATTCCGGCGCCGTCGTCGAAAAGCTCAGCCGCCGCAAGGGCCAGATGCAGGACATGCGCCCCTCCGGCGCCGGCAAGGTGCGCCTCACCTTCATCATGCCCAGCCGCGGCCTGATCGGCTATCACGGCGAATTCCTCACCGACACCCGCGGCACTGGCATCATGAACCGCCTGTTCGCAGGCTACCGCCCCTGGGCCGGCGTGATCGAAGGCCGTCGCAACGGCTCGCTCATCAGCAGCGAGGCCGGCCACGCCGTCCAATACGCGCTGTGGTACCTCCAGGAGCGCGGCACGCTGTTCGTGAACCCCGGCGAGGCCGTCTATGTCGGCATGATCCTGGGCGAGCACAGCCGAGAATCCGACCTGGACATCAACCCGATCAAGGAGAAGAAGCTCACCAACATCCGCGCCGCCGGCAAGGACGAGGCGATGCTGCTGATCCCGCCGCGCCGCCTGAACCTGGAACAGTCGATCGCCTACATCGAGGACGACGAGCTGGTGGAGGTGACGCCGTCGGCTGTGCGCATCCGCAAGAAGTATCTGGATCCGAACGAGCGCAAGCGGATGGAAAAGAAGTCCGACGCGGCGTAGGGGAACGTAAGGCCTTCTTTTTTGGAAAAAAGAAGCAAAAAACTTTTATACCTCTGTCGCGCGTTCAGACGGATAAAAGTTCATTGCTTCTTTTTTCAGCCTGGCACACCCGTCGCCCGGCGCGCGCAGGCGATGGCTGTGGCGGCGCCCAGGGCGAGCAACGCAAGGCTCGCCGGCTCCGGTATGGGTACACCGCCCGTTCTGTGCGGACGGTGCCGGATTATCGGATGATCGCCTGAAATCGGCTGCGCGATCGGCGTCCGTTCCATATGCGGGGGACCTTGCATGGGGGTGAAAAAAGCCACGCCCCCCGCAAACAGACCCGCCAACGCAACGGCCCCCAGCTTCAGTCCACTCCCGGCTGCGATGGCCGGTGCTGCGTGTGTCGCCAAAGTCGTCTTGGCGAGCGCAGCCTGCGAGCGCCGACGCCCTACCGCAGCAAACGCCATGTAACGGGGCCCCGCGCCAATCGTCACTGCTCAATACCCCAACCCAAAAAGCCCAGATGCTCGATCCTCAACGTTTCATAAATAGGAATTTTACGAAACTCAAACAAAAATTTAAACTCGTGCGGAGCTCATATCACGCATTGGGCAACACATGCGGGAAACGTGCCGTCACCGCTTCCGCGAATGCAGCAAATTCACCTCCGGCGCCGGAAGCGTGTCCGCATACACAAGGCCGTTCCACACCCATCGGTCATGCCCATGCACCAGCAGATCGTACATCCCCCGATGCGACCGGCGCGACTGCTTGATCGGCCCGCTGATCGAGTCCAACACCTTCACCCAATCCGCCCCCCGCTTCACATACACCCCGGTGGAACACCCGGCCGACCCGCAGAACGATGCCGATTGAACCTGCACGAACAGTGCCGCCGGCCCCGGTTTCGTGGACAGATGTGCCGAGCCCACCAGCATCACCGGCGGATCACCCTCGCTGCGGGACTGCTTCAAATCCCCCGCCACCAGCCGCATGGCCGTCGCCTCCAAGGCACTCCCCGGCTGCGTCGTCAGCGCAATCGTCGCGTCCGTGGGCGAGGCCGCCCCCAACAACGGCAGGCAGATCGCCAGTCGCCAAAATTCAGTTCTGATGTTCATAGAACTCCGAACGCATCGCCATCTCCTCCAGCCGCACTTCGTTGCGTTTCACGAACCGCAGCACCAGCACCACTCCGGCCACGATCGCCACCCCCAGCACCAGCTGGAACCGCCCCGACAGCCGGCTCGCCGTGTTGCCCAGCACATAGGCGAACATCCCATGCATCACCGGCCACGCCACGCCCCCGGCAATAGTCCAGCTGAAGAAGGGCCGGAACGGCATGGCGCTGGCCCCGGCCAGCAGCGCATTGAAACTGCGCAGCACGCTCACGAACCGGCAGAAGAATACCACCTTGCCGCCATGCACCCGGAACAGATACCGCCCCAACGCCAACCGCCGGTCCGTCAGCCCGATCCGCCAGCCATACCGCGCGAGCACCGGCCCGCCGATCCGCCGACCTATCGCAAACCCGATCATATTGCCCAGGATCGCGCCGACGGTGGCCGCCGCGATGATCCACGCAATGCTCAAATGCCCGGTCGTCGACGCATAGATCGCGCTGCCGAAAAAGATCGTCTCGCCCGGAAACAGCAGCCCGGCGCACTCGATGGCCAGCGCCACGGTGATCACGCCGTAGCCATACTCGCGCAGCAGATGATCGGCGAAGTGCATCATTGCGGCGAGAATAGCATAGGGAAGGCAAGCAGTCCTTTTTTGAAAAAAAGGACCAAAAAACTTTTATCCTTTGGCGGCTTCTGCGATCGACAGGAAGCTCGCGGGGTCTAGGGAGGCTCCGCCGACTAGGGCGCCGCCGACTTCTGGGACGGCCAGCAAGGCGCGGGCGTTGTCCGGCTTTACGCTGCCGCCATACAGGATGCGCAGGCCGCCCCCCACCTCGCCCAGGCGGTCGATCAACGCCGCGCGGATATGGCGATGCACGGCCTCCACCTCCGCCGTCGTGGGCGTCCGCCCTGTCCCGATCGCCCAGATCGGCTCATAGGCGACCACGCCGGCAAACCCGTCCGGCAGGCTCTCGGCAATCTGCCGCTCCACCACCGCGCGCTCCGTCCCGGCATCCCGCTCGGCCTCCGTCTCGCCCACGCACACGATCGGCAGCAGCCCAGCCCGGGCGGCGGCCGCGGCCTTCGCCCGCACCAGCACGCTGGTCTCACCATGGTCCTGCCGGCGCTCCGAATGGCCCAGGATCACCGCGCTGCAGCCGGCATCGGACAGCATCTCCGCGGACACATCGCCCGTATGCGCGCCACAAGGCTCCGCCGAACAATCCTGCCCGCCCACCAGGATCTGCGTCTCCGCCAGAATGGACGCCACCAGTGCGATCTGCGTCGCCGGCGGGCACACCAGCAGGTCAGCACCGGGGCCAGCCGCGCGCAACGCGCTGGCAAGCGCCCAGGCCTGCGCCTGAAGCCCATTCATCTTCCAATTGCCTGCAATCAGCTGACGCACATCGATCTCCCCTTCACCCCTGCAGCCAAACCGGGTCCTTCAAACGCGACACGAACGCTGCATGCGCCGCCAGCTGCGCCTCCGTTGGCGCCACCAAAACCGGATTGCGCTGCGCCGGCAACGAATACGTATAGAACTGCTCGGCCTGGCTGGTCGCCGCCAGGGTCAGTCCGCGCTGCCGCCCGCCCGTCAGCTCCACATACACGTCGGCCAGCAGCCGGCAATCCAGCAGCGCGTTATGCGTCGTGCGTTCGGAAAGATCGATGCTGAACCGGTTGCACAGCGCGTTCAGGCTGTTCGGCATGCCGGGAAACCGCGTCTTGGCCAGTTCCAGCGTGCAGATCATCCGCCCCTGCTCCAGCGGCGGCAAAGCCAGCCGCCGCAACTCGGCATTCACGAAGCCGAAATCGAACTTGGCATTATGCGCCACCAGCGGCGCATCGCCGAAGAACGCCAGCAACTCGTCGACGATCTCGGCGAATTTCGGCTTTCCCATCAGATCGCCACGCGAAAACCCGTGGATGCGCGTGCTCTCCTCCGGCACGTCGCGCTCGGGGTCCACCACCCGGTGGAACACGCGCTTGGTCGGCAGATCCCGCACCAGCTCGATCGCCGCGATCTCGATCACCCGGTCCCCACTCGCCGGATCCAGCCCCGTAGTCTCAGTATCGAACAAAATAGAACGGCTCATGCCGCCGTAGATGACTTCGTCCCCCGATTCGCCGCCAGCCACCGCCGGATCGCCCGCATCGCATGAAACCGAGACAAACCCGTCCGGATCACCACGTCCGCCCGTCGCCGCTTCTCCGCATCCGGCATCTGCTGCGAAATCACCTGCGCCATCTGCGCCTCGCTCATCCGCCGCCTTCGCCTGATACGCGCCTCCTGCACCTTCCTGGGCGCAGAGACCACCATCACCACATCGGCCTGCCGCTCCCCGCCCGTCTCGAACAGCAGCGGGATATCCAGCGCCACCAGCCCACGCCCCTGCCCCCGGGCGCGCGCCAGAAACCGAAGCTGCTCCGCCCGCACCATCGGATGCAGGATACCTTCCAGCACCCGCAGCCGCGCCGGCGCCGGGATCACCGCCGCCCGCAACGCCGCCCTGTCCAGCCGCCCCGCCTGCACCGTGCCGGGAAACGCCGCCCCGATCGCCGCCAGCGCCCGCCCCCCCGGTGCCTGCAGCCGGTGCACGGTAGCATCCGCGTCGAACACGGGAACCCCCGCCCGCCGCAGGATTCCGGCAGCAAACGACTTCCCCATGCCAATGCTGCCTGTCAGCGCCAAAACCCTCATGCCAGAACATCCTTGCGTCGCACGCGGCCGGGACTCACAACCTCCGCCATGGACGACGCCACCGCCTCCCTCCTGAAAACCATCCAGCTCGAGCAGCAGGGTTTGCAGGCCCTTCAGGACTCGCTGCAAGCCGGTCTGGCCGCCAGTTTCGCGGACGCCGCCCGCATCATACGCGCCTCCACCGGCACAGTTGTTACAGGCATGGGCAAATCCGGCCTTGTCGGCCGCAAGATTGCCGCCACCCTCGCCTCCACCGGCACCCCCGCCCACTTCGTCCACCCCGCCGAAGCCAGCCACGGCGACCTCGGCATGATCCGCGATACCGACACGGTGCTCGCCCTCTCCTGGTCCGGCGAGACACCCGAACTGGCCGACATCGTCGCCTACACCGCGCGCTTCCAGATCCCACTCATCGCGCTCACCTCCCGCCCCGACAGCGCCCTTGGCACCGCCGCCGCCATCTGCCTCACCCTGCCGATCAGCCAGGAAGCCTGCCCCAACGGCCTGGCGCCCACCACTAGCACCACCATGCAGCTCGCCGCCGGCGACGCGCTCGCCGTCCTCTTGCTCGAACAGCGCGGTTTCTCCGCCCACGACTTCCAGCGCTTCCACCCCGGCGGCAAACTCGGCGCCCGCCTTCTCCACGTGGCCAAGCTCATGCACACCGGCGCCGCCCTCCCGCTGGTCCGCACCACCACCTCGCTCAGCGACGGCATCGTCGAGATGACCTCCAAACGCTTCGGCATCGCCGGCGTCATCGATCAGTCCGGCCACCTGGTCGGCGCGCTGACCGACGGCGACCTCCGCCGCGCTTTCCGCACCGGCTTCACCGACCGCCTTGTCAGCGAGGCAATGGGCCGCCGCCCCTACACCCTCCCCCCCGACGCCCTGGCAGCCCAAGCCCTGGCCCTGATGAACGACAAGCGCATCACCTGCATCTTCATCGTCGAACACCACCGCCCCGTCGGCCTGGTCCACATCCACGACCTGCTCCGCGCCGGCATCGCCTGACCCCCGCCCTCATGCTACCAGCCGCCCCCCCCACCGGAGCGCCAAGATGACCATAAGCCGCATCGCCGCCATCCTCGCTCTCACCATCTCTCCCGCTTTGGCCGCCCCGCCCCCGCCCACCGCCCAGCGCGTTCGCGGGACCATCGCGGCCTCCGACGCCCAGACCCTCACCGTCCACCAGCTCGACGGCACGAACGTAAAACTGCTCGTCAATGCCGACACGCATTACGCCGCCGTCGTCGCGTCCGATCTCAAAGCCGTCCAGCCCGGCAGCTTCATCGGCACCGCCACCAAGGGCTTCGGCGCCCACATGACCGCGCT
>Ga0123336_10002739_pt1 | contig 15157 bp, 13 predicted proteins | sample SSSSmetaG_FD_96466 | JGI IMG/M metagenome (GOLD analysis project Ga0123336, IMG submission 96466) | Glacier valley bacterial and archeal communities from Borup Fiord, Nunavut, Canada, to study Microbial Dark Matter (Phase II) - ​SSSS metaG | ecosystem: Environmental > Aquatic > Freshwater > Ice... | reverse complement strand
TGGCTTATTTGTAATCAAAGATTTTCTAGATCCATTTACATATATTATTATGCAATCTTCTTCTGCAGTATTTTCAGCAGACAATTGGATGATTCCTTGATTATATAAATATTGATCCTCAGCAAGAGGTAATCCCGTTAATGCTGATTCCGGGAAAAATACTTCTTCATCTTTCTTAACCATTACCAGAGTAATTTGAGCAACTATTAATATTGCTAGGCAAACTAAAGCTCCTAACATTACCCACCTATCAGTATTACCGATAAACATCTTCTTTAACTTTTCATATACCTTTTTCATGATGTCACCTCTGCATAAATATCATAACCTATTTTATGCAGAATAATGCTTTTGATTCAACTAATTATGCGTTATTTCCTGATACCCAACCAGTAGAAAATGCAATTGTTAAATTATATCCTCCAGTATAGCCATCTACGTCAATAATTTCGCCTGCAAAAAATAATCCAGGCATAATTTTAGACTCCATGGTTGAAGGTTTAATTTCGCCTGTTTTCACGCCCCCCGCGGTTACTATTGCCTCGGAAATAGGTCCTGCGCTCTTTATTTTAATCTTTAAATTTTTCAAAAGGTGAACAAGTTTTTGTCTCTCTTCCCTAGTAATTTGATTTACAAATTTATCTTCTTCAATGCCAGAAAACTCTATAATTAACGGAATAAGTTTTGACGGCAATAAATCTCCTAAAGCATTTTTGAATTGTTTTCTTGAGTATTCTTCAAAATCTCTTTTAATTCTATCATCAAGTTTTTCTATTTCAAGTGCAGGTTTCAAATCAATTAGCACGTATACACCTTCATAATTAAAGTTAGGTATATGCCGACTTCCACTGAGAACAACTGGCCCAGAAATTCCATTATCCGTGAAAACCATTTCTCCAAAATCATGAAATAACTCCTTGTCCTTACAATCAAAAAGTTTGAAATCAATATTCCTTAATGAAAGGCCTTGCAACCTTGAAATCCACTCATCATTTGAAACTAAAGATATTAATGACGCTCTAGGCTCAATTATAGTATGACCTAAATTTCTCGCAAATTTGTACCCATCTCCTGTCGAGCCAGTTAAAGGGTATGATACACCACCTGTTGCTAAAACTATGCTATTTGCGTTATATATTTGCTCTGAGCAATGGACTATAGTAACTCTACCATTTTCACCAGGTAAAATATCAGTGACGCGTGCTTTGTATTTTACCTCCACCCCTAATGCGACGGCTTTATTCTTTAGTGCATTTGCGACATCAGCAGCCTTTTGAGATTCAGGGAACACCCTATTTCCCCTTTCAACTACTGTTCTAACACCAATCTCATTCATGAAATTTATTAAATCTTGATTTGAGAATGCATTGAAGGCAGAATACATAAACCTACCATTACCTGGAATATTTTCAAGCAATTCATCAAAATCACAATTATTAGTTATGTTGCATCTACCTTTTCCAGTAATACGCAGCTTTCTGCCAGTTATTTCATTACGTTCAAGAACAAGAACCTTTTTATCAAGTTCTGCTGCACGAATTGCAGCTATCATACCGGCAGGTCCGCCACCAATAATAATTACATCATAATCATACATTTTAAGTTTCCTCCAAAAAACAAATGAATGCACCTGTACAAATATTGCATACAGATGCACTAGTGTTTATAACAATATTATACGGGATGAACCGAATTCTGGTAATCAACTTGAGCTGAGTCTATCTTGTACTTTAGAGCTTGCCTAGATTTAAAGTAAGCTATAGCTTGTTGTGGGAATAAAGAATAAGTTAAAACGTCTTCATCTTGCTCAATATATTCCTTTATTTCACTTCTAATTGATTCAAGTTCAGGTTTTATAAGATCTGCAGGTCTGCAAGTTATTGGAGCTTCATCACCAATAGCCAATTTCAAAACCTCTTGGTTAACAGGAGCAGGTGTCTTACCATATTCGCCTCTCAGAACGCCCTTAGACTCTTTTGGAATCATCTTGTATCTTTCGCCCATTAAAACGTTAAGAACAGCTTGTGTTCCCACTATTTGGCTAGTTGGAGTTACAAGTGGTGGATATCCAAAGTCTTTTCTAACTCTAGGAACTTCCTTCAGAACTTCATCATATTTGTCCATAGCATTTGACTGTTTCAACTGAGATACCAAATTAGAAAGCATTCCTCCTGGAACCTGATAAATCAGTGCATTTACATCAACACCAAGCATCTTAGGATCCATCAGCCCACTTTTCAAGTATTTCTCACGCATTGGGGTAAAATACTCGGCTATTTCGCTTAGTTTTTCTAAGTCAAGTCCAGTGTCATATTCAGTATTCTTAAGTGTAGCAACTAATGGCTCTGTTGGTGGCTGTGATGTGCCTAATGCAAATGGTGAAATCGCACAGTCAACAATGTCTACGCCAGCTTCAATTGCTTTTAAATATGTCATTGAACCAACGCCACTCGTATAATGAGTATGCAACTCTATAGGTACGTTTACGTTTTCTTTTAGAGCCTTAACAAGCTTAAATGCTTCATATGGCAGAAGTAATCCAGCCATATCTTTAATACAAATTGAATCTGCACCCATTTCAACCAAAGTTTTTGCATCTTTAACAAATATATCCAAACTATGAAAAGGGCTAGTTGTATAACATATACAGCCTTGTGCATGACCGCCCTCTTTATTACAAGCCTTAATCGCTCTTTCAACATTTCTCGGATCATTTAAAGCATCAAAAATTCTAATAATATTAATACCATTTGAAACTGCTTTCTGTACAAAATAATCAACTACATCATCAGCATAGTGCTTGTAGCCAAGTATGTTTTGTCCTCTTAGAAGCATTTGCAAAGGCGTTTTTTTAGCAATATCTTTAATTTTTCTTAATCTTACCCATGGATCTTCATTTAAAAAACGTAAAGATGCATCAAATGTAGCTCCGCCCCATGCTTCCAATGCATAATAGCCTATATTATCTAGTTTTTCGACAATTGGTAGCATTTCATCTATATTCATTCTAGTTGCAATTAGGGATTGATGCGCATCTCTTAAAACGGTTTCGGTAATTCTAACCTTTGGCATTATATTTCCTCCCTTATTTTAATGAAACTAGTACGTCGCCTGTATTTACAGATACACCCTGTGATACATTAATTGATGCAACGATACCATCACTTGGTGCAGCTATTTCATTTTCCATTTTCATAGCTTCAAGTATTAATAGAGTTTGGCCCTTTTTAACTGCATCGCCTGAGTTTACATTTATTTTCAATATAGTACCTGGCATTGGTGATTTTATTGTTTGAGCGCTTGTAGGAACAGCTGTATCAACCTTTGCAGCTGACTTTTGTGGTGCAGTAACTTTAGGTTGTTCACTTGTAACTGTTTGAGTAACAGGCGTAGATACTACAGCACCATCTTTTATTTCCTCTACGTCAACTTCATATTTAGAACCATTAACGGTAACAACAAATTTCTTCATTTTTATATCCTCCTTGTTATTGAACTAATTAAAGTGGAATATTTCCGTGCTTTCTTGAAGGTACAACATCACGTTTACCCGAAAGCATTTCAAGTGAGCTGATTATTCTTACTCTTGTTGAGCTTGGTTCAATAATATCATCTACATAACCTTTTGACGCTGCAACATAAGGGTTCGAAAATTTTGTTCTATATAGATCAATTTTCTCTGCTCTTGCCACAATAGGATCAGCTGATGCTGCTATTTCTTTTCTGAAAATTATATTAGCCGCACCTTCAGCACCCATAACTGCAATTTCAGCAGTAGGCCAAGCAAATACCATGTCTGCGCCAAGATGCTTACTATTCATTGCTATATAAGCGCCACCATAGGCTTTTCTCAAAATAACATTTATTTTAGGAACAGTAGCTTCTGAGAAAGCGTAAAGAAGTTTAGCTCCATGTCTAATTACGCCATTATGCTCTTGCGCAACACCAGGAAGATATCCAGGAACATCAGTTAAACTGACAATTGGTATATTAAAGGCATCACAGAATCTTACAAATCTAGCCGCTTTATCAGATGAATTGAAATCTAAAACACCTGCCATAACACTAGGCTGATTTGCCACGATTCCCACTGTCTTACCATTAAAACGTCCAAATCCTATTATTATATTCCTAGCAAATTCTTTTTGAATTTCTAGAAAATCTCCTGAATCAACTAATTTTTCTATAATATTCATCATATCATAAGGCTTATTTGGTCCATCTGGTATTATAGAATCTAATTCTTCTTCTAATCTGTTTAAATTATCGGTGCACTCATAAACTGGAGCTCCTGATAAATTATTGTCAGGTAAGAAACTCAAAAGTCTTTTTATGCCGTCAATACATGCTTTTTCTTCAGCAAATCTGAAATGAGCTACACCTGTCGTACTATTGTGCACTTCAGAGCCACCTAATCCCTCTGTAGTAACGCTTTCCCCTGTAACAGCCTTGATTACCTCTGCTCCAGTAATACACATATAGCTAGTCTTATCAACCATAAAAACAAAGTCCGTTATAGCGGGTGAATAAACTGCCCCACCAGCACATGGTCCCATAATTACTGAAATCTGAGGAATAACACCTGACGCTTTGGTATTACGGTAAAATATCTCACCATATCCGCATAACGAGTCAAGCCCTTCTTGTATTCTTGCACCACCAGAGTCATTCATACTAATAAATGGAGCGCCCATTTTAACGGCCATATCCATTACCTTTGTTATTTTCTTAGCGTGCATTTCTCCTAATGCTCCACCTATAAAGGTAAAATCCTGTGCTACTGCATATACCAGTCTTTTTTCAACTGTTCCGTAGCCAGTTACAACACCATCTCCAGGTGCCTTCTTTTTCTGCATATCAAAATCTATTACTCTTGTCTCAACGAAAGCATCAATTTCAACAAAAGATCCTTCATCAAATAGCAATGCCATTCTTTCACGAGCTGTCAGCTTATTTGAAGCATGCTGTTTGTCTATTGCTGCTTGTCCGCCGCCAAGCTCAAGCTTTTGTTTCTTATCCGCAAGCTCATTCAATCTGTCTAATGTAGCCAAAATAAACACCCCTAACTTTTAGTATTAATGTAACCAAATATACCTTTTTTATTTCATATAGATTCTATATTACTAAAATTATAAGTTAATGTCAAACTATGGTTTTCGTATTAAATTATGGGGAGTTACAGTTATATCTGAAGAACAAGGTGCCATGTAATCACGAGGACATGTTTGGCAGCTGGCAGAAATTTCATTTGTCAAATTTTAATTTCATTTGCTAAGTTGCAATGAACCACCATTTTGCCACGATTCGACATTAGTATCGTGGTCTCATTACCTCCTGTTACAGCTCAGATGTAGGTTGAACATTAATTACAGCAAAAAAGACGAACATGGATTTTACAAAAATAAAAATCCATGTTCGTCTTTTTAATTAGAATATATTAATTCACATCTGCAACTAGCGGTCCAGCAAGCTCTTTCAAATAAAAGAGTTTACCCGGCAATGACGGAATAAAGGTTGATGGTATCCACATAGTTTCGCCATAATGTAGAGTTGTTAAAAAGCTCATTCCTTGCCAACCCATACCTCTACTTAGTGCTCCATCTGCACCACCTATTATATAATCTGCTTGTAGAAATAATCCAGGTCCTACTGTATTTGCTGTACAAGGTACTAATGTCGTTCTACTCCTAAAACTTGTTATTGCATTTTGCTCTATTGTTAATGGGTGAAGTTTTGCTCCTAATCTATGAGTTTGCTTCTTCCATTCATCTACACTTGTAAATTCTGCTGCAAAGTGAGGTTCCCAGAATGCGATATGACACATTCTGCCAATACCAAATACTAATACTAATTTTGCGCCCTCTGCTTTTAGTTTTGTTATCTTTTCTGAATATGTAGGAAGGTTATCCTTTGTTGCAAAATTGCGCTGATTTGGTGGTACTGTAAGGTCTCCTAGTTTATCAAAAAACGCTGATTTCATACAATATTCAAATGATGCAGGATTATCACTTGGAAGTGTATTACCATTTTCATCTGCCCATTCATCCATATTGAAGGTATACACATGGTCACATTTTACCTTCCATTCTTTAAGGAAGAATACTGCCCACTTATACATTCCCATAGGCCCTACGGGAACTATCATTGCAAACTTTTCGCCTTTATCCCTAGAATTTTTAATTTGAAGTGATATTTCGTGCCCCATTAATGTGTCAAAGTCGTTTATGTTTTCGCACTCAATCGGATTAAACTCCTTATTCCAAAAAGTTTCTCTAGTTACTCCTTTTTCACAACACTCATCAATTCTAGCCATATCCCAACCCTTAGGGTAAAATCCTTCTAACAAAGAATTCTTAACTGTACTCATAAAGTCCATAATTATCTCTCCTCCATAAATGCTAATATATCTTCTATAGGCTTAATGCCTGTTGTTGCGCCAATTGCTGATACGCAATGAGCTCCTACTGCATTTGCAAAGCGTCCACAATCTGTAAAGGTCATTTTTTTTATAAGTCCTGTAATAAATCCTGCGCAAAAGCTATCTCCTGCTCCAGTAGTATCTACAACTTCAACTTTATATGTTGGGATTGTAATTCCACACGCATCTTTATTTTCACGCAAATAACATCCTTCACTGCCTAACTTAATTGCTACTTGTTTAACTCCCTTTTCAAAAAACACATCTGCAATTTCCTTTAATTCTGATTTGCCACTCAATTCTATGGCTTCTTCTATGCTCGGTAAAAATATATCTATATATGGCATACATTGTTCTAAATCCTTCATCCATCTTCCCTTGCTGTCCCATGCTATATCTAAAACAGTAATTTTGCCCATCTCTTTGCATTTTTTTAGCACACTAGCACAATGTTCCCCATTAAAGGTATCCATTAACGTTGTTCCTGCCACAAATACTATTTTACTATTTTCTATAACATCCCAATTAATGTCGTCCTTGCTAAATGTACCGTTTGCACCTATACAATGCAGAAATGTTCGCTCACCTTTACTATCAGATAACACAACTGATGCAGAAGTTTGATTTTCATTATCAATAACCAACCCGTTAATATCAACATTATATTTAATGAGGGAGTTTTTCAAAAAATCACCAAAGTTATCATCACCAATTTTACCCAAAAGCGCTGCACTTAAGCCTATCTTTGACATATCAATTGACGCCGACATTGCACATCCGCCACTATGAATCGTTATTCCACCTATTAAGCTAAGTAAGCCTTTATTTGGTATATCGTCAACTGGTTTTGCTATTACATCTGCTACCAATATTCCTATACATGCTACATCTATCATTATGGCAGCATCCTTTTTGCTACTATTTTCGGCCAAGCATAGCATTGAGTAAAGGCTTCTGCATACTGTGTTCCACATTGCAAACCTCTAAATCTTGCACACGTTTTCACAAACTCAGAAAAATCTATATGGTCATGGTCACGCATCCACTTGACTTGGCTTTCGTGGCACTCTAGCATTTGAAGCTTTGTATCTATTTCATCTGAAATATCGACATATTCAGTGGGCATAAAGTTTACTCCAGCAAGGGTATCCATATAATATATCGGTGTTATATTTGTAACTTCACCGGTACCATAGTGTGGTACACTTGCCGCAAATGTTGCGTCGAACACTAATTTGCTGACCGCAACATGGTCAGGCATATAATCTATTGGACTATGAGTAATGATTACATTTGGCTTTCCGTAACGAATTACCTCAACAAGCTTGTCTCTTTGTTCCTTATTATCATAAACAAGCAAATCTCCTACATCGCAAGTAATAACCTCTATACCAGCTAAATTACCAGCAGTTTTTGCCTCTGCAATTCGTATTTCACGGAGCTCATCAGGCTGTATTACAGAGTGTCCTAAATTTCCATTTGTCATATGACAAACTATAACATTGTTGCCTTGTTTTTTATATTTTGCCAGTGTTCCTGCGCAAGCAACTTCAACATCATCTGGGTGACAACCTATTGCTAATATATTCATATTTACTACGCCTCTTTTATAATATTTTTAATGTATTTTACCGTTTCAATAATATCCTTAATTTGCTGATCACCACCTATTTCACGCTCTATATACAGGTCACCTATGTAGCCTTGTCTTAACAATTTAGGCAGAAATACAGGAAAATTAACTGTACCCTCACCAACAACACGTTCTTGTCCTAACTTATAATAATCAGTAGGATAATCCCCATCTTTGACATGCACACCTCTTATATAGCCTTTGAAAATATCAAGTGCATCAACTGGGTTACCTCTCCCATATAGAATTAGATTTGCAGGATCAAGATTTATTCCTAAATTATCATCGCCAACGTCTGTTATAATACGCATTAGTGTAACTGGAGTCTCCTGACCTGTTTCAAAATTGAAATGAATGCCTTTAGTCTTGCAATAATTAGCAACATATTTTACCGCTTGAACAACTCCACGATATTCAGGGAACGATGGGTGTTCTGGGATAAAGCCTACATGCGTTGCCATGTCCTTGACTCCCAACCAACTTGTGAAATCTGCGCCTTTTATGAGTTCTTGCATACGTTGAAAACGATAAGCTGGTGGCACAAGGCCAAGTGTCTGTGGTCCATCAATGCTATCCCATACAGTAGGACCTGACCACCCCGCCCAAAATGAGGAAATTCGCACTTTACCGCTAAGCATCTCTTTTATTTTCTCGGCATTATCTTTGGTTAAAAGTTCAGGTTTAAAGCATTGGATTTGAACGCATTCTATACCTAGTTTAAATAACTTCTCTGCACCTTCCTCCAGAAGATCAGTCAACTGATATGTTACACCAATTGAATTATTATACATTCACTACAACCCCTTTATCGGTTGATTCTTTCTCTGCAAGTGCTATTTTAATTGACTGCATAACGCTTTGAGGATTATTTACTGTTATCTCTCTATCTTCGTTTATGCAATTTATAAAATCTTTAATCTCTTCCATATATGCATTTCCAGGTACTAATAGTGGAATATATGATGGTTCACCTTCAGGATATACTTTCATACCATTGTTGTTCATTTCAACTGTAGCATTTTCAAATCTTACTAAAAAAGCTGGACTAAAGGGATAACTTGCAGGTAACCCCCAGTCACAAGATGATGTTACAAATTTATCGTCATACTTGTATGTAGTAAACATTGAATCATACTTTGATTTTCCATGTGATGCAACTGATGAAACGGAGTTTGGTTTACCGAAAACGTAATTTATATAATCTACATCATGAACATGCATATCAAGTGCAGCACCGCCACTTTTTTCATTATCTAGCATCCAATTCTCCCATGTCCATGTCGGAGTTGGACTATATCTTGAAAATTCAGCTCTTATGACTTTACCGTATTCTTCACTATCGATATATTCCTTTAATTTTGAATATTCAGGCCAATAACGTAGACATTGGCCTATCATTAAATGCTTGTTATTCTCTTTTGCTTTATCTATCATATTTTGGCATTGTTCAAGGTTTAGAGCCATTGGCTTTTCAGAGAATACACACAATCCCTTTTCAAGCGCTAAGACTGCTATCTTCTCATGTATGTAAGTTGGTAATGCTGTAATTACGAAGTCAAGCTCTTCTTTTTCAAGTAATTTATTTACATCTGTATAAAGATTAAATTTGGATAAATCAACTGGTGTTGTGTTGCCACCCAAGTTTGTTGATGTTTCCTCACTAAAGCGACTCTCTTCTATATCACATAGTGCAACTAATTTTATATCTCCTCTGGTTTTTTGTAGTTCTATCATATTTCTAAAATGAACCTTTCCTAGTCCACCAAATCCGATTATTGCAAATTTCAACATATGCCCTACCTCCTAATTATATTGTCTGCTTTTATGGCAATTTCAAAGCTTTTATAAACATCATCAATAGATGGATTTGAAGGTGCATTGTTTTCAATCATATCTATAAGATGGCTAAGCTCAGCGTTTGTGGGTCTTCTTTCACAATTTATGTTTATAGTTTTGTACTCTTTATTTTCAACATTATAATACTCAATTAAATCGCCTTCTTCCTTATTAGAAAGCCTATTTTCCTTTTGCACTATTTCAATCCTACCATTAGGTCCAATAAACACTTTTTTATTATCGGCTGCAATCGTATTGCCCCAACCAGCCTCATAATATGCTACACTTCCATCAGATAATTTCATCGTTACCATTCCATAATTATATTTGTCAAGTGGTACATCTTTTTCAGTTGATATAGATATTCCTCCAACATCAACCACCTCTGCCCCTGTAAACCATCTGCAAACATCAATATAGTGCACTCCACAATCTATTATCGGTGATGTTTCTTTTATTAATGTAAGATATTTCTGCCAGTTAATAGTATGATGATTTTGTGTCATTCTAAGTATTATAGGGCTTCCTATTGCGCCATTTTGTATCATTTTCGCTACTGTTTTATATGTTTCATTGTAACGAAGTATATATCCAACGTGCACTTGAATTTTTGCATCTTTGACTATAGAAACAAATTCTTTACCATCATCTAAATTAGTTGTAATAGGCTTCTCACATAACAGATGTTTATTATATTTCACGCATTCCTTTAATATTTGTAGATGCGTCGACGGATATGTAGCGCAAATAATTATATCTACATTTTCATCCAACATATAATACATGTAATCTGATTTGTAACTCTTAGCATTATATTTTTTTGCAAACAGCATTGCTCTTTCTTCGACAACGTCAGCTACACCATAAATACAAATATGTTCACGCATATATATGTCATCCATGTAAACCATTCCCATATGACCGCAGCCTATTAAAACTACGTTATACATTAAAAATCCTTCTCATGGAATTTGCAGTATTTTGAACAGATTGCAATGGATAGTCTTTATAAATTCCAACTTCAGCAGTAACCCAACCGGTGTAACCAATTTTATCAAGTTCAAGTATTACAGCAGGATAATTAACATCCCCTGATAACATATCTACAAAGCCGTCAATTCCACCAACACTTTTTCTATAATCTTTAAAGTGTACCTTTTTAATACGGTTTCCAAGTATTTTTATCCAATGCTCAGGGTATCCGCTATATATAACATTTCCAACATCAAAATATGCGCCAACAAACTTACTATCTATTTTGTCTATGAAGTCACGCATTTCGAGTGGTGATAGCAGAAATTTGTTCCATACATTTTCAATTCCAATTACAACGCCTAATTTCTCAGCATAGCTTTTCAGTTCATTAATTGAATTCAATGCTCTATCATAAGCAATGTCATATTCAACAACTTCGGAATTTGGAATAAAATCGACGCCTACACTGCCCGGGACTACTAAAATAGTATCGCAACTCAGCCAACTTGCAATTTCGAGTTGTTTTTCAACTATCGACTTTGCTTTATTGCGGATATCCTCATCATTTGAGGTTAATGAATAACTCCAATATAAGCCACTTGCAACACTATATAGTTCAATTTCTAATTCATTTGCTAAATTTCTAACATTTTGCATATCTTCCATGGTAGACTTAAGATTTATTTCGCCGCTTTCTGCTAACGCAACCTCAACTCCATCAAATCCTGCCTCACTTGCAGTTGTAAAAATTTTTCGTAAGCTCCAATCGCTTGGGAAAGCCCATACACTTATGCCAATTTTCATATAATCACTCCTTGAAATATTATATGTTTATGATACAATACTAACTGTATTCTGTATTTGCATAATTTTACGTAGAATTTAACATATATTCCACAGAGGTGAAACTATGACTTGGGATCTGATAACTTTTAAAAAAGATATTGATGTATTAGGTCTTTATACTTTTTTTTATTATGAACATAGTAAAGACTTCTACTTTGCTGGAGAACGGCATGATTTCTGGGAAATGGTGTATGTCGACAGTGGTGAAATCTCTGTTATTGCAGATAACTTAGGATATATGATACATCAAGGGGAAGTTATATTTCATAAACCTATGGAATTTCATGCCCTTGCCTCAAATAAAAAAGATCCACACAATATAATGATAGTAACTTTTTTAGTAAAGAGTGATGTTATGGATTTTTTTGAAAATAAAATTTTTACTTTAGACAGTAAACATAAGAAAATATTATCACTCCTACTAGAGGAGGCACAAAAAGTCTTTGGAAACATTTCAAATATTCCAATAAATAGAAATACTCTTAAACTTGAAAATAATAATATTGGATCACAACAATTAATAATAGGTCATCTCGAACAATTTCTCATTTCACTTATGCACAGTAATCAAAGCAATGAACGTAGTGGGCGAAAAAGTCACTCTGCTAAGAAAAATGTTGAAAACGCCTTAGTTGATTCCGTAGAAATGTACCTCTTAGATAATGTTTATGAAAGCATAACTCTTCAAGATATATGTAATAAGTTTAATATAAGCAAATCATATATTTGCCAGCTTTTTAAAGAAGAAACCGACAAAAGCATTATAGATTATTTCATTAATCTTAAAATAATTGAAGCAAAAAAATTAATTCGGATTGGTGACTTAAACTTTACTCAGATTTCGGAGAAATTATGCTATACAAGTATCCATAATTTCACAAGAAGCTTTAAAAACAAAACAGGAATATCTCCTAGTAATTATGAAAAGTCAGTAAAGTAGTAACGATTTAGCCTATTATGCCTATAATTCATTAATTAATTTAAAAAAGTAGTTATTATAAATTTCACCCTCACTTTATGCTAAAAATTAATAGAAAGTGAGGGTGAATTAAAGTACCGTATTCGTTATAAATATGATTAATTATTTTAAAAACAGGAAAGCTATTTTTTCATTTCTATTATGTATTCGTATACGTTAGCTGGTAATTGATCCTTGAAGTCTTCAAGCATTCCTTCATCATAAAACCATTTTATATTTGATGCTCTCAAATTCAATTTACTGGGCAAGATCTCCACTGGTATATCAAGTTCAATAACGCTATTTATAAAGTTTATTTCTTTTTCAATAACTATGTTAGGATGAAAACTTCTAGCAACACTATCCGCTTTTAGTACATCAATTGTATGTGCAATCCAATCTTCAGCTTCAATATATACTGCGACATTATCTAAGCCCTCTGCCTTTAGTGCAACTTCAACAAGGTTTTTCATGACAGTAGATGGAATCCATCTCTTGCCTTCGTCGGATACATGGGTCATTATAACTGCATATACCTGCTCACTTCTCTCAGACAAAAATCTCAAAGAGTTAATGTGACCAGTAGTAATAGGATCGTAACTTCCAGGTAATAAAACTGTGCCTAAATGTTTGCGCGCATCCATATTATGACCTCCCTTATTTTTATGTTATTTTGTTTACTAAATAAATTTAGTTATTTATTTATGAGTATACCATTTTTGTCAAAATATTACCTTATTTTAATTTCTACCAACTTGCTACTTGCCTATGCAACATCACTTCTCTAAAAAATCATTTAAAGCAATGAGCGTACTACACCTGTTACGGCACCATTTTACCTGCCAATCAGGGGGAATAAGTGTTTTGTACTGAGAGGTAAAATACCTTTCATCGAGTAATATTATGAAGCCGCGGTCGCTGTCAGTTCGAATAAGCCGCCCTGCAGCTTGTAGAATTTTGTTTATTCCGGGATAAACATATGAAGTTTCGAAGCCTGAATTAGAAGTTTTGGCATCAAATACTTTTCTTATAATTTCTCTCTCAAGGCATACTTGAGGTAATCCCACACCAACTATTATTACGCCAGATAATCTGTCACCGGTTAGGTCGATTCCTTCTGAGTAAATTCCACCTAGAATACATAAGCCTACCCTAATACCTGTAGGATTTGGAATGAAGGCTTCAAGAAAAGCTTCACGCTCTTCCTGTGGCATTGAGGGACGTTGAACAAAAATGCTGACATCAATTAAGGCTTGGGGCAGCAATTCAGCCACCTTTTCCATGTAACTATATGAAGAAAAATACACCATATAGTTGCCTTTGCCTATATTTATTATATCTTGAATATATTCAGCAATCTTGCCATAATATTGATCTCGTAACTTATATTTAGTAGAAATATCTCCCGAAATTATAACACATCTATTTTTAGAGTCGAAAGGCGATGGAGCACAAAAAACTTTGTCATTTCCGCTACCACCTAACATTTCGAAAAAATAATTTAAAGGTTGAAGTGTTCCAGAAAATAAAATTGTGCTGTTGCCCTTATCCAATGATTTGGAAATCAATAGAGATGGGTCTGCACAGAAAAGTGTGATTCTTACATCGAGTGAAGATTTTTCAATGTAGAAGTAATAATGTTCATCGAAGAGTTCACTTATTTTTATGTAGAAGGAACACTCAAAGAACAATTCTAGGATCTTATCGTATAGATCGTCCTTTGCCTCGGTTGCTAAAAAAGTTTCCGCTTCATCTAAGAAAATAGCTAGAAGAATTAATAAATCCTTATCTAACGCAGGAGAAACGAAGGTGCCGTCGGGTGAAGACATTTTACCCAAAACAATAAAATGCTTGTTTATGTTTGAAATTGACTTCGCAATGCTTTTGCCTTTTGACTTTAATAGCCTACTGCATTCCATAAAGGCACGTTTTGATAATCGTGAGGAAAACATATCTCGCCTGCGGTCTATTAGATTATGCGCTTCGTCCACTAAAAAACAATAATTGCCCTTATCTGTAAAGAACCTTTTTAGATAAGATCTGGGATTAAATAAGTAATTATAGTCTGCAATAATTACGTCAGTCCACAATGAAATATCAAGCGATAATTCAAAGGGGCAAACATTATGTTTAGTCGCAAGTGCTTCAATATCAATTCGGGTAAAATGCTTCTTCGTAGTAATTCCATCCCATATTGCGCCATTTACCCTATCAAAGTGACCTAATGCCCGAGGGCACTTTTCAGGTACGCATCTGCCCTCACATATGCAAATGCGCTCCTTTGCGGTTAGCGTTATGCTGCTTAATGAATCGCATTGTTTGCTTATTAATTTGACAGCCGCTTCAGCCGCAATGCTGCCAACAGTTCTTGCGGTTAGGAAGAATACTTTACCAACCAAGCCTTCTTTTTTTGCTTTAATTGCAGGGAACATTACGGATATTGTCTTACCAATTCCGGTTGCGGCCTGTACAAAAAGACGGTTACGTGCAG
>Ga0123336_10002737_pt1 | contig 15161 bp, 13 predicted proteins | sample SSSSmetaG_FD_96466 | JGI IMG/M metagenome (GOLD analysis project Ga0123336, IMG submission 96466) | Glacier valley bacterial and archeal communities from Borup Fiord, Nunavut, Canada, to study Microbial Dark Matter (Phase II) - ​SSSS metaG | ecosystem: Environmental > Aquatic > Freshwater > Ice... | reverse complement strand
GCGTACCCCACGGGACTTGCGAACTCGTCCGGCGAATTGGGGCATAACTTCATCCCGCATTTTACGGGTGGCGTTCAGGCATGCCTCACCGACTTAGTCGGAACTCCCTCAACTAACGATGAAGGCTTTCTCGATCATGCCTATCTCCCAAGCTTTATGCATGAGCGGAAACGCGATTACGCCCGCAGCTTCGGTGCCCAATTCAATTACCAGAACCGGCGCGCGGTAGGTTGGGCGCGCACCCTCCCCGGCTTCGGGAAAACTTATAAGCAGGCCGTGAAAGATCGCTATCCTGCCTTCGTCACGTTCTCGCCTTACGGCGAAATGCTCCCGAACAAAGATTCTTACGTCGACCTGGATTACGACCGCAAGGACATGTTCGGCTTGCCTGCCGCACGCCGCCACGTAGTCTGGAAAGAGAACGACAAAAAGATTTTTGCGGACATGAATCGCTGGTCGGTGGAGATCTTGAAATCGGCCGGCGCGGAAATTCTTTCTGTCGGTCAGGAGCCGGCCACGAACCACGAAATCGGCGGCTGTCGAATGGGCGCCGACCGGCGGACGTCGGTTGTGGACAAATTCTGCCGGACGCATGACGTGCCGAATCTCTACGTCGCGGATGCAAGTGTGTTTCCTTCCGCATCTGAGAAGAACCCCACCCTCACCATCATGGCGCTAGCCGCCCGCACGGCCGAACACATCGCCGACCGCTTCAAACAAGGAGAAATCTAAAACATGGATAGCAGAAGAGACTCTCTTAAGATCATCGGTGCCATTGGCGCCACGTGCGCGTTCCCCTTCGGCGCTGACCAACTCTATGGCCAGCACATGCATGAGCAAGCCGGCAAACCGGCGGTTCCGGCCGCCTCGGGTCCGTTCACGCCTAAGTTTCTGACCGCGCATGAGTTGACCGTGGTCTCCCGCATGGCCAACCTGATCATTCCTGATACTGCAACGCCAGGCGCCGTCGCTTCGGGTGTGCCGAAATATATCGATGGGGCGTTGATGCTGAATCCTGAGATGCAGACCCGATACCGCGAAGGCGTCCCGGCGCTTGACCAGGCCGCGCGCAAACGATACGGCAAAGTCTTCCTCGAATTGACGGAGCCCGAACAGATTGAATTCCTGACGCCCATTTGCGAACGGTCCGATAAACTGGAAATGAAGCCGGCTGAAGTGGTCTTCTTTCGCGCTGTGAAATCGATGACGGCCGACGGCTATTACACCTCTCAGATCGGGCTCGAAACCGAGCTTGGCTATCAAGGCAACGTAGCGCTCGCTTCGTTCCCCGGCTGCACGGAAGTCCACGAGCACTAAAGACTTATACTGAAGAGGCTTCTCATATGATTACGTCGACACAACTGCGCCCCGGGATGATCATCAAGTTCAACAATGAACTTTATTCGATCTTCAGCATGTCTCACCGCACCCCGGGAAACCTGCGCGGCTTCGTGCAAGTGCGCATGCGCATGCTCCGCAACGGGTCCATGACCGATCATCGCTTCTCTTCCGATGACAAAGTGGAACGCGCCATCATGGAAGACCATGAGTTCGAATTTTTGTATGACGATGGCGAATATTATTACTTCATGAACACCGAGAATTTCGAGCAGATGCATCTGACGAAAGAGATTCTTGGCGATGCGACCGATTATCTGACGCCGAACCTGCGCGTGGATATCGAATTCTATGAAGGCAAGCCGATGGGCGTGGAGCTTCCGGCCACGGTAGACATGATGGTGATTGAAACCGAACCGGGCCTGAAAGGGTCGACGGTTTCGAATGTGACCAAGCCGGCGAAGATGGAGACGGGCTTGATGGTGCAAGTGCCGCCGTTCATCACCGAGGGCGAAAAAATACGCGTGAACACGGCGGAAGGCACGTACCAGGAACGCGCTTAGAGCTTTTGGAGCGCATTTAGCAGCGCCGGCTCCTCTTTCGGAAAGACGGTGCGAAGATCGATCAAGAGCTGGTCGTTTTGAATCCGGGCAATGACCGCAGGAGAGCCGGAGCGCAGCTTCTTTTCCGCATCGATGGGCCTGATGTGACTCATGTTCAACACGTATGTGGGTAAAGGCTGCTGGGGGGTGGCACCGCCGCCGGTGACGCTTTCGCCCGGTTGCACCACGGCACCGGGAAGGTGCAATGCCATGGCTTCGGCCCGAATGCGAATCTGCTCCGCGGTAAGGCGCAGCATGCCCAGCGCGGGCAGGCTTTCCCAGTCTTCCAACAGCAGAGCGCGAAGCGTGCGCTCCAGTGCCTGTACGATCAGCTTATCCACTCGCAAGGCCCGAAACATGGGGTTCGCGCGCAGCCTGCCGACCAACGCCATATCTCCCGCAATCAATCCCGCTTGAGGGCCGCCCAGCAGTTTGTCACCACTAAAGGAAACCAGATTTGCGCCCGCTCGAAGGCTATCCTGAACCAGAGGTTCGCGAATGCCGGATGCGGACAAATCCACCAGGCAACCGCTGCCCAGGTCTTCATGGAAGGGGACATTCACCTGCCGCGCAAGACCGGCAAGTTCGGCCACGCTGGGCCGCCCCGTGAATCCGCTGATCTGAAAATTGCTGGGGTGTACGCGGAGGATGAGCCGGGTGCTGTCCGTCACTGCCTCACGATAGTCTTCGATGCGGGTTTTGTTCGTGGTACCCACTTCTCGCAGCACCGCGCCCGAACGGCGCATGATATCGGGGATGCGAAATCCGTCGCCGATCTCGATCAGTTCACCGCGCGAGACAATTACCTCAGCACCGTTTGCCAGTTCATGCAAGACCAGGTAAAGCGCCGCGGCTCCGTTATTGACGGCAATGGCGGGCGAACCCAGCACGCGCTGGAACAAAGCATCCAGGTGCGAATCGCGTCTGCCGCGCCGGCCAGTGGCGAGATCGTATTCCAGAGTGGAATAACCGGGCAAGGGTCGCCAAGCACCTAGCGGTGCGCGGCCCAGGTTGGTATGGAGAACCACGCCAGTGGCATTGATGACGGGTCGAAGCGAGGGTTCGAGCCATCGGAACAACGCGGCCTCCACGGTGGAATCGATATCGGCCGCCTCACCGGAGGCGTTCCGGACCCTCTCGATCGCCAGGCGAATTTCGGTAACAATCAGATCACGGGGAAAGCGGAGAGCTGCCGTGCTAAGCCGCTCTAAAACCTGATGCACGGAAGGAAGTCTGCGCAATCTAGTGGAGGGGTCCGGCAAACTCCGATGCTACCGTATCGGCGCGATGCCATTGGCATCTGCAACTTGTATAAGGCAGAGCCAACGTTTACACTAAGGGATTCGGGGCGTAGCGCAGTCTGGTAGCGCGCCTGGTTCGGGACCAGGAGGCCGGAGGTTCGAATCCTCTCGCCCCGACCAATAGTTTTGATGACTTAGCGGGATTCGCTTTTCGAAAAGTATACGAATGCGAAAGCCGTCCGAAAGCCAATCTACATTCTTACAGTCGTCATAGCGGTCTGCCGCACCGCCTGCAGCATGAGAAAGTGAGTCGTGGGCGAACGCCACTTTCAATTCGAGGGGGGACGAGGTTAAGGCGAATGCGGACGTCCGGAAACACGGTGCCACCTTCCAGCTTGCCCGCACTGTTTTTAAAGATCAGCGCCTCCTCACCGTGGCCGATCTGATGACGCAGGGAGCGTTTCAGCCCGCGTTCGGAGGTTCGAATACCATCTCCCGGCTCAGGGGCGATGCCTTTGTTCTCAAGGTGACGGGTCTTACTCAGAATAGCGTTCCGCCTTCAATCGGCGGGATCGCAAATGCAGCCAGCTATTCCACCGCCACTTTCTCCGCGGGGGAAGCGGTGGTCATCTTCGGTCAGAATCTTGGACCCGCCGGTACACCCGTATCCGCCCAAATCGATGCTATGACGGGAAAGCTGGGCACAACGTTAGCGGGCGCGCAAGTGCTTTTCGATGGGTTGCCCGCCCCGCTCATCTATGTATCCGGGCAGCAAGCCAGCGCTATTGTGCCGTTCGAGATCGCGGGGCCAGGAACCACGCAGGTGACTGTGCGGTACAACGGTGCGCAATCGGCGGCCTTCCCTTTGCGGATTGGCCCGTCCTCGCCGGGATTGTTCACCAACAACCAACAGGGCACCGGCCAGGGTGCAATCTACAACCAGGACTCGACGAGAAACAGCTCGTCAAACCCTGCCTCACCCGGGGCGGTCGTTGTTTTGTACGGCACTGGCGCTGGTCAATTTTCGCCCGCCGGCATCACCGGCCAAGTTGTCACTTCTTCGCCCCCGTTCCCGTCCATTGACAGCAGCGTCTCTGTGGCGATCGATGGAATCACGGTCCCCGGAAGCTCGATTCTGTATGCCGGCGCAGTGCCTGGACTAGTTGAAACTCTGTTTCAGATTAATGTAATTCTGCCGGACAACCTTTCTTCCGGCAATCGGATGGTGGCAGTCACCATCGGCGGGGTCACCACGCAGATCAATGTAACGGTGGCCGTGAAGTAAAGAACCCGCCGGCTGTTAGCGCGCCCTGGGGGCTGCTTTCTTGAGCGACGCCGAATCCAGCACCCAGCGTCTTAGTATTTCGTAACCCCGGTCGCCGGGGTTGAAGCGGCGCCCGCCTTGGTGGCCGTCTTCTTTTCCACTTTGCACGTTGAGCGGCTTTCTCAGCAGCTTACTTTGTTCAACGTCATTCTCGTTTACGCGCTCCAGCAGCGTCGTGTAATTGGCGTACGCATTCTTCGCGCTTAAGTACCCGTTGTCGTCTGCCGGCATCAACGGCATGGAAGGCACGCGGCCAGGGACGGCGTGGCAGCCCAGGCAAGCTGTTTCATCTTCCCGGTTGGTGCGCGTCATCTCCGGCGCCACCCAGTTCCGGAAGTAAGTAAAGTTAGCCCTCCACTCCGGCGACATCGCGGCTACTTCAGGAACATCCGGTTCCACATAGCCTGGCTCGACGCGTGCCAGCACAGGCCGAATTCGAGGATTTGTATTCACACTCATGTCCGCTGCGATGTTGAGAGCTTCAACCCGTAACCGCCGGTCCACTTCGTCGCTTTCCAGCTGCTTCAGATAGAGATCGATGGCGCGATCGCGAAACGGAGTGATGGAATCGGGCACTGCGGGTTCACCAGAACCGACTTTCGGCACCGGAGTTTCATACGTCAACAGCCACTTGATGGCGGGCAGCCACAGCATCTCTTCCATGGGCGTTGCGAAAGTAATGGGGAAGCGGTCCAGCAGCGCGCGCGTATGAAGATCCGGATTCGTGTGGATCACCTGACCGATGCTCCGCGCCAAATACCAATCCGGTGGATCCTTCTCCATTTGGTCGAGTTTCCGCGTGTTCTCTTCCCGTTTGCCGCGCTCGGCCGGAAAGCTAGGAATCAAGAGACCATAGAAGATTCGCTGCTGCTCTTCCGTCTTGGGGATGTCCCAACGGGCGCGCGAAAATAGCTTAATCAGTGAGCCCGCTAATTCGGCGCGACGTTCAGGCTCCTGAGCTCCACGCTGAATTTGTCCGGCAAGAGGTTCCAGGAACTCCTGCGTTCCCGGGAGGGAGATGACGCGCGGATCGGAAAGCGAAGTCGCAGCCAACGTGCGCAGATTTTCCGGGCCGTTTGACGAGTAGGCCAGCACCTTCTTTTGCAAAGGTTCCCATGTGGCGTTTGCGGAAGCTTCAATGGAGACCCGAACGGCCGATTCGTTCTCCTCGTGTTCCGCCTTACCCCAGTAAAGGAGAACCGCCTTTCCCACCATCTCTGCCGATTTCGGAGTCACGTACCCCATCTGACCCGGACCTCCGTCGCCGCCGGCCATGCTGTAATAAGTCGCGGCAATTTCGGTAATCCGTCGCGCTAATTCCGGGTTGGCTTTCCTGTCAAGGTGCTGAGTAATGGTTTCGAACAACTGCGCCAGTTCCGGATATTGATGTTCCTTGCTGCCGTTTGCGCGGTGTCCGTTCGCGATGAACAAGGCCTCCGTTTGAAAACGCTTTGCCGTTTCAACAAGTGCGCTTGGCTCAGGCTGTTCCAGGCTGGTGATAAATGCCTGATTCAAACGCGAACGAACAGGTGGATTCCACACCCACCAATTCCATGCAGCGCGCGTGGCCCATGCTCGCACCGCGGGGTTCGGGTCCTTGTTCATCATTCGATCCAGGGTGCCGGAAAGGCGGGGAAAGCCCGCCGCGGTGCGTGAGAGCACTCCATCGGCACGCATCACCAGGGCACCCGCAATCGCTTCCCGAGTCAGGTCGTCGCCTTGATCGTACTTGGCAAAAAGGTAGTCCCATCCCTTGTCGTCGAGCAAGGTCTGGCGCATCCCCCAACGCGCGGCCTCCCTTACCATCTTGACGGGATCGCCCAGACCTTTGATCTGAGCCGGTATGCCGAGTTCGTTGTGCAGCCCGCCAAGCGCAATTTGCGCCCAGTAGCGCACCTGCGGATCCGGATGTGCGGCGCCCGGAATCACCATGCCGATGAACTGCCCGTCGCCCGGTTCCAGGCCAAGCTGTGCAAGCTCGCGAAGTCTCGCGATGGTGTCGATGAGCGATTCACCAGCATGCGCCTCATAGCGCGCCGGATCTCGTGGAGCTTTCGTTTCCGGATACAAACGCGAGAGCGCATGAAGCGAATAAGCTGTCGTCACGAAACCGGTGAGAGCGGTTCGATTCCATCTGCCATAGCTATCCTGCATACGCAGCAGAGCGCTGACGCCTCTTTTTACAGCAGCGTCGCGATCGGTGAACCCAAGTGACGCCAGAGCGCTCAGAGCAAGAGCCGTAGGCGCCGGGTCGGCGTCCTTTGGGTCCTGCGAACCATCCTTCCAATGGGGGGCATCGGGAGTAGAAACGCCTGGATGGAAGCCCCAGGAACCATCGGCCTTTTGAATTGCCCTTAGCCGCGCCGCATCCTCGGATACCTGCGCTTCGCCGCGTTTCCAAAGAACCTTGGCTTCCTCCGAACCGGCACGAATGGCAATGTAGTTGAGCGGCAGAGTATCGCGAAAAAAGAGAATGCGGTTTGAAAGATCGTCGCTATAACGTGGCCGTACCTCCAACAATTTGCCCGCCTTCTCCTCTAGTGCGGCTAAATATTTTTCGTCGTGCGTCTGCTCCCACGCGCGGCGCAGAATTTCACCGGCAAAGCGATACACCACAGACTGACCGACGTTCGATCCAGGCCCTGCGGCATTGATGCCACTTGGGTCGGCTGTTTGGAGTACGAAGTTAGCGGTGCGGATCTGCTGAGCGGAGTGAAGCCGCCGCGCCGGAATCAGCGATTCCAGCGTGACCAGGTTATAGCCCGCGGCCCGCGTGCCTGCTGGTCCATCGCCTAAATCGAGAGGCGCCAGGCTGGTATTGTTAGCCGCGTCCTGTAATTGGTTGGTGGGCCGAAGCGATTCGTACATCACGTTCGCAAGATGCCGCAAGTTCGCAACGTTCTCTGCGCGATAACCTTTCAGCATCGCCCCCGCCGGCCCCCAAACGCCGGATTGCGTGTGGCAGCTCATACAGTGCGTGCCAAGCAGGCTGCCCGTGTCGCGAATGCGCCGGTCAACGCTCGCCCCGCGAGGGCGATTCATCAGCCAGGCGTCCACCTGCGAAATATGGTCGTACATGGCCGTTCGGATGGCTTGCCGGGCGTCGCTGTAAGGTGCCGGCCTACGCAATCGCAACTCCACCTCGTATCCCGGGGAGTTGGCCTCCACCTTCAAAAAATAAACCCCTCCCGGTTGGAGCGTTCGGCTGATCTCAGTGCGATGGCCTTCATTCTGCTGGTGTACGCGTTCGTTGGCATTTGCCCCTTCGCGATACTCTTTGGCGTCGCCCGTGTACAGCAGAACCTGCGACACCACAAGCGGATCGGGCACAGTCAAATTGGCAGTGAACAGCCGTGGCTCTTTCCCCTGAAATTCCACACGGAACCAATCGAACCCCGACGTACCGGCCTTGCCATTGTCAAAATATTCGATGTCATCGGCGCTACCGGTGATGTGCAGCGTCTCATCTTCGCCGCTGCTGCCCATGCTGATCTTTTGTGCCTGGGCAATGGAATCGTTAGGCTCCGCTTCCACAACCATGCCGAGATGAGAAACACCGAACTCGACGGGTCTTACATCGGCTCGTAAGGGGACGTGCAGGCCGGCGGGCCACGGTGTCAACCGGGGGAACCGATCTACCTTTTGGATAGTGCCCGGTTCGCGCCATCGAGGAAGATTGAAAATCGGTTCCTCGTCCGTAACAACGGTCACCTTAAGTTCGAAGGTTCCCGTCTTTGGCGCGCAATACACCATGTAAAAGTCCGGGTCTAAAGCATGAAGCACTTTTCGGTAACCGGCCCATTCCACGGCAACTCTGCCGTTCGGCGGCAGCTTGGAAGGCGCGGGGAGTCCTACTGCAACCTCCACTGTTGCACCTGCCGTTAGCGCGTACGCGCGGGAAAATGCACCGGAAAACTCCAGGCTATCGGGTGCTGGCGCTTGCGCCATCGCCGCGCCAAGAACGATGCCGAGAAGGATGCCGGGCAAGACACACGCCAGGTGTTTCATAAGACAATTATTGAGCGTCTCCCATGTCGTACGCATCCGTCGCTACCAGTGTCACCGAATAGGTTCCAACATTGTTCTGCCAATGCGCGTTGTCGTTCACGGCCAGACGAAGACGCCCAGCAGGCTTGCCCGTAAGAGTTGCCTTAGCCCCCACGAAAAACATAGGTCCCGCTGCGCCAACGCGGCCCACCAGCGCTCCAAATGGAAAACCGTCCACCAGGTTCGTTTTATAGGCGGGTGATCCCGGCTTCTGAAGTCCGTCTGCGTCCGTGGCCCAACTGTCGGTGTCCCAGGATAGGCGCACAAAGCCGCGTGTGGAAATATCAACCTTGGAAGAGGCGCTGAGAGAAACCCCGGTATCCAGATCCTCGATCCGAGTAGAGTGCCGAAGCGAGTGAACCTGCATTGCGCGGCGAACCGACGGGCGCCTTACCGCAAGGGCTCTGACCTTCGACACAGGGATAAGCGTCTTGCCGCCGTCTGCCGTGCGCAGATCGATTGAGGCTTCCGCAAGACTTCCGCGAACTGTCTCCCCGCCCGCGAGACGGATCAGACCGAGTGTGCGGTCGGGCCCATCGGCATAGCTGGGCATAATGCGTTCGAACAAGCGATATAAGGGGCGCGGTTCGTGCTGATCGGTATCTTTATAGGCTCTGAGAAGTGGAGTCAAGACAGGCACTCCTATCGCCGTTAACTCTTCTACCGCGGCATCGCGCGCGTTGCGATCCGTGGACTGAATTGCTGCCAGATCGTTCGTAATTAGACCGGCTTCTTGTTCCGAAGCAGGCGCACCACTGTGCGCGGACAGCAGACGAGCCAGGGGAATGGTCGAGGTTCGACCGCCTGCACTAATCTGGACGCCTCGCAGACTCGTCTGACCTTCAACTTGTGTGCCGTCAATCGTGCGGATCAAGACCCATTCGGACGCGCTGCATAGTGCGAAAGGGAAAAGCCAGAATGCAAGTACGAGCCTAAGCATTATTGAGAGGGGAGCATATCACAAACAGCGCGGCCCCACCTCCCCAGCACCGGCTTTAACTCGAATCGAATTCGGCTGCCTCGGCGAGGGGCGACGAACGGTTGCCGCCGTCCTTCTTCATTCCGGCTTGACGGCTTCAGCATCAATCTCTATCTGTATCTGTACGCTCTCGCTGACGAGTGACTGAACACCAACTAACGTACTGGCAGGCGGATGTTCCGGATCGATAAAACGGTCACGCGCGGCTCGTAGGGCAAGAAACCTGTCTGGCCGGAAATGATGATTAGATTTCCTCGATTTACAACAACAACATGACTGTAGCCGTTTGGCTTACTGAGTTCGGGAGGGTTGACGAATTTAGCCTGTTGCGCGTGTGCGAACGCGAGGGCGGAAAGCAGGATGCCTGCAAATACCGGAAGCCTTAATCTTCTCATCATTTTCTCTCCAGGAATGTGGAAGGGGTTCATGGGGGCAAGCTTGGCCTCCGACGGAAACTAAGAACATACTACCTTCATTCCAGCCGCCGACCTTTTCCGGTGCGCCGGCCGCAGCTGGCCCCAAGTCCCGGAAAGCGCCTGCCGGAATGTCCGCTGCGCGCCCAGCGGCGGGAATGACTTATAGTGCGGAAGATGCCAACTTTAGAACATCTCTTTGCGCTTGCCGGCGATGTGGTGCTGCCGATCTGGCTGCTGCTCATGTTTGCGCCGAAGTGGGTGTGGACGCAGAGACTGGCCACGTTCGTGGCGCCGCTACTTTTGACCTTGCTTTATGTGTTTCTATTGCTGCAGGCTAAGCCGGCGGAGGGGGCGGGCTTTCGCACATTGGCTCAAGTTTCGCGGTTGTTTGCCTCCCCGGAGGCGCTGCTGGCGGGTTGGGTCCACTACTTGGCTTTCGATTTGTTTATCGGTGCGTGGGAATCGCGCGACGCGGTGCGGCTGGGGCTTTCGCGATGGATGGTTGCTCCCTGCCTGGTGCTGACGTTTCTGTTGGGCCCCGCGGGGCTTCTACTTTACCTGCTACTGCGGTTGGCGCTACGCCGGGAAGTGGGTGCGTGATGACGGCGTTGATGACGACCGTGTGGAGCTGGCTCAAGGATTACCCGATGCTGGCCCTGGCGATCTGGTTCCAGGTGGCGCTCGCTGTGTTCGCACTGGTGCTAATGCCATTCGACAAGCGCCAGATTCTTGGAGTCAATCCGTGGGTGAAGCCACTCAAATTCGACTTATCCGTTGCCATCTTTCTGGTCACGATGGCCGGCGTGCTGAGTGGGTTGCAGGGTTTGGATCGGGCGCGGTGGTGGATCGGGGCCGGCATGGGCGTTGTGATGGGGCTTGAAAATTGCGTCATTTCGCTACAATCGCTGCGCGGCGTGCGCTCACATATGAACTTTTCCACCCCGCTGAATACTCATCTCTTTTGGTCCATGGCAGCTTTGATCGCCATCAACACCGGGCTGGTGGCAGTCACCCTCGGCTTGGTCTCCTTCAACCGAACACTTTGGCCGCCCGCCGTGGCTTGGGGGGTCAGGCTAGGTTTGGCGGCGTTGCTGGCCGGCAGCCTGGAAGGCTTGCTGATTGTATCGAAGGGCGGGCACACGGTGGGCGCGGCCGATGGCTTGCCGGGGTTGCCGTTTGTGAACTGGAGCCGGGAACACGGTGATTTACGCGTGGCGCACTTCTTTGCGCTGCATGCACTACAGGCATTTCCGTTTCTGGGCTGGCTGTTGAGCCGCACTTCCCTTCCCGTGTGGCCGCAGATTGCCGTTACTTGTGCCGGAGCCGCCATCTATCTCGGCGCGGTCTGGCTGCTATTTCGCCAGGCGATGGCGGGGCGGCCGGTGCTTAATTGAGCCTTCGGCGCTGGTCTTGATCAGGGTCTTGCCGGTGCCAACGGTTCCGTCAGCCGCATGTTCCATCGCCGTTCTTATGTATCTTCGAATGAACGGAAGACTCAAGTCGCTTAGGGTTGCGAGTTTGATGTGCCGCATCTTCTTGCCCTCGCCCTGCAACACGCCGTTTGGATCGGGTAACGATGCGCCTCCAGGAAAGCCTAGATTCACGTGCCGGGCGTCGGTGGTGATATAGCAGAACATGTCTTTCATTTTTCCGCTGAAGCCAAACCAAATCGCGACGGTGTAGACCCGATAGATCGATTCGGATGCATCGGGCGCCTCTTCCAGAATCATCTCCCGTAGTGCCAGTGCCAAATCCGAAATGTGCGGCCCGTAGGGCTCGAGGAATCCAACCAGTCTACGGTCGGGCTGGCGCTCCATAGTTGGACTACACGTCAAGACTCGTGCCGATGCGATTCACGAAACCAATATTATTGATTAGCAAGCGTGCCCACACTCCAGGACCAGTTCGGCCAAATCGATATCTATCTTTTCGATCAACTGCTGCAAGGACGCATACCTTCGGGCTCGCGCATTTTGGACGCGGGGTGTGGCTCCGGGCGTAACTTGTTTTACTTGCTGCGGCAAGGGTATGAGGTTTTCGGAGCCGATCAGGACCCGCTTGCCATCGACGATGTTCGCCGTCTGGCTGCCGCCTTTGCGCCTCGGCTTCCGGCAGCCAACTTTCGCGTGGAACCGGTGGAGGCCATGTCGTTCCCGAACGGACTTGCCGCGACTGTAATCTTAAACGCCGTTCTGCATTTCGCCCGCGATGAGCAGCATTTCAGGGCCATGCTCTTCGGCGCTTGGCGGGTTCTGGGGCCGGGCGGCATGCTGTTTTGCCGGTTGGCGTCTTCGATAGGAATGGAACACCAGGTCAGGCCTATTTCCGCGGGCCGATATTTGTTGCCCGATGGCTCGGAACGCTTCCTGGTGGATGAGATGCTGCTGATGAATCTGACCGCCGAACTACGTGGTGAATTGCTCGACCCCCTCAAGACGACTGTCGTTCAGAATCAACGAGCGATGACAACGTGGGTTGTGCGGAAGAACCTCTGAGTTTAGTGGGCCGCCACCAGCTCGTCCAGCCTGATGCCCACCGGCTTCCCCCGTTTTGAGGGCACTAAGACGGTGAGAGGTACGTCGATATTCTTACAGACAGTTTCGGTACAGGCTTGGCCGCGAATGCGTAACGCTATGGTTTTCAGGCTGGCGGGACGCAGTTTGACGGCAAAGATGACTTCGCGATCATAGCCAAAGCTGAACATTCGTAATTCGGGCCGGGAGAAATTCTTCGGCGGCGTTTGTAGCCATGGGCCTTCGATCGGAGCGCCTGCCATGGCGATCTCCGTGGAGCGATCCATGCTGAGAGCGGGCTTTCCCGCCAGCTTTTCCTGCACCCGCTGGACGTTATCGAGTGCGAAGGTGTGCCAGCCTTGCGCTATGTTCGCGCGGACCACCAGGTATGGACCATCGACGCGCGCCGTGTACCCGATGACCAAGGCATCTTCGTGCCTCACCTCAGCGGGCTGCGACCAATCGGCGGCGGCGGATGCCAGTGAAGTTGCAAACAGAAGCAGGCAGATGGTTTTCATTTTCTGAAGCTCAACACATGCGTCTTAAGGGGCATGGCGATTCGTTTGCCGTCGCGGATCACCTCCAAGTTGGCCGACTCGCCGGCGCTGGTGTGCAACTTGAGGTAGAGCTCCGCCGTGTTGGCAAACTCATCGCGCTCCACACCGTTGACGGCGACGATAACATCGTCCAGGAGAAGGTCGTGAGTCTTGCGAATTTTCGCGAGCTCCGCGATGTACTTGACCCGGCTGGCAAAGCTATCGGGCTTGAGGCCGAGCTTCTGTTTTTCGTCAGCGGTCAAGGGGCGGTCTTCGAAATCGAGGCGCGGATCGACGCTGGACTGCCGGAAGCGCAGATCGGTCCACCACCATCGCGGGGGCAAGTTGACGCTCAGGTCGACGGGCTGGCCACTGCGATCTACTGTAATGTTGATGCTTTTCGCTTTGCGGTCCACCTTGTCGTAGCGATATTGCACGTCGCCGAAGGTGAAGACGGGGACAGCGTTCCACGCGGAAATGCGATCGCCGGCCTTCATCCCGGCTGCGGCGGCGGAACCGGTCGCATCCTTCACCACAAGGCCCTTCGGCACGTCCAGGGAGATGCCGATTTTCCCGATATCGGGTGAGCGATAGAGTTGGGCCAGCTTGTCGAGCACGCCGTCGCGTTCACGCTGGATATTCTGGAAATCGCCAATGAGGTGGCACTCCACGCATTGACGCTTGGCGAACGTGCGCTCCACCAAAAGCGGCATTTCGCGCGGGAAGAGTGAGGCGGGGCGCGGTGTTGCCGGCAGGTGCCCCTGCAAATATTGTTTGTGGAGGACAAGGCCTTGTTCGAGAGCGATGCGCAGGCTGTCGAGCGAGTTGTAAGTATCGGGTGATTTCGATTCGCGCCCGCCGTAGCGCATGTAAATTCGCTCGTCCCCGTTCAACACGAAGAAATAGATGGCATTGTTCCAATCGCGATCGAAGAGGCCGACATCCACATCATCCATGCGGACCACGCGCACACACACGTACTCATTCAGCACTTTGCCCAGCGGAGAATCTTTCGGCGACAGCACAACCTGTGCGTCGAATACACGTCCCTCCATTCAAGCTTCGCAGCGGAACTCGAGGAAGATGGGCTTTTTCGCCGCCTTGGCGACGGCGAGAGCCTGACGATAATCGCTAAGCCAATCGATGGACTGCTCCTGGGCGAAAACGGCAGGCACAAGGAGCGCCGCGAGGGCGATTATACGCATCATAATAGGTCTAAAATACCATTCTGACCTGTGGCACCACCGCCTTATGGTTGAGGAAGCGTCTGCCCTTCGCTATGGTGCGGAATCTTCGGCAGGTCCTGGTCTACCAGTTCGACGCGGCGGCGGTCGAGCAGCGGCCCATCGCCCGCGACCGTCACCAGCACCGCCGAACCGCCGTGATCCGAGACCCCGATGATCCCTTCGTCGCTCAGGCCCGGGGCCGGCCGCTTAGCGCCTGTACGATAACTCAACAAAGCCGTTCCCGCAGTCCTTCACCCAACATGACCGGCGCTAGTGGAGTGCGCCGTATCGAGGCGCGAGTATCTCACCCACTAATTTTCTGAGGTCGCCTGAATAGATCTTATACTTGGCTTCCATCATATTCCGCGACTTACTCCTTCCAGATATATTTCGTAAACCATTCCATGTTGTGCTCCATCACCGCCCGCTGCTGTTTCGGCTTATCGATTCCGTGCCCGAACCCTTTGTACACAATCATCTTCACCGGCACGCCGCCATCCTCCAGCGCCTGCCGCAACTCATATCCGTTCGGAATCGGCACGCGCTTATCGAGCTCACCATGCTGAATCAGAGTCGGCGTCTTCGCCTGCTTCACATAAGTAATAGGCGACGTCTTCTTATAAATCCCGGGGTCGCTCCACGGCGTCGCACCCAGATACTGCGGCGTGAAATTTGTAATATCGGTATTCACGTAGTAAGTCGACCAATTGGATATCCCCGCACCCACGGAAATCGCCTGAAACCGGTCGGAAGTCGTCGTCAGAAACGCCGAAATATACCCGCCCTGGCTCCATCCCATGCACCCCATGCGAGTCGCATCCACGAACCCTTTCGCAATCAGCGCGTCCACGCCGCTCAGCACATCCCACGCATCGCCCGTGCCCAAATTCCGCACGTTCAAAGACCGAAACTCTTCCCCATATCCAGCCGACCCGCGAT
>Ga0123336_10002736_pt1 | contig 15163 bp, 11 predicted proteins | sample SSSSmetaG_FD_96466 | JGI IMG/M metagenome (GOLD analysis project Ga0123336, IMG submission 96466) | Glacier valley bacterial and archeal communities from Borup Fiord, Nunavut, Canada, to study Microbial Dark Matter (Phase II) - ​SSSS metaG | ecosystem: Environmental > Aquatic > Freshwater > Ice... | reverse complement strand
TGTTAGCTGTTAAAGCAAAAGATATGTCATATTCTCCATACTCTAAGTTTAAAGTTGGAGCGGCTCTTTTATGTGAAGATGGATCGGTATTTACAGGATGCAATGTAGAAAATATTTCATATGGTGGGACTATCTGTGCAGAAAGAACTGCGTTTGTAAAGGCGATTAGTGAGGGCAAGCGACATTTCCTTAAGATTGCAATTTCAGTTTCTGGTGAGGAATATGGTATGCCATGTGGGATTTGTCGTCAATTCATGAGTGAGTTTGTGTCTGATAATTTTAGTGTTATCTGTGCGAATTCCGAAGATGAATATGTAATATTTAATTTTTCTAAACTGTATCCTCTTGCATTTAAGGCAGAATTAAATGTACTGATCTGAACTGTAACGTTATTTATTAGTGTATCAGAAATTACGTCTTGACAACTAATAAATACAATATATAATTAATGATAATATTATATAGGAAATACGTTGATCAAAGGTAAGTAATCAATAAAACGGTGGTTAAGAGAGTCGGCGATGGTGAGATGCTGGCACATACGATGTTGGTGAATGGATTTGATAGGAGCACGGCGAAAGGCTTTTGGTATAATTTATTATATTTTAGCCAAGTATCCGTAGACGATTATCTCCACGTTAAAGGAGAAGGGTATTAATGCAACAATTTAGCTGCGTACCTAATACTACTGTAAGAAATTATGGTGGTAGTACTTTAGTATTAAATTGTTTTTTGTTAGTATCTGTATAAGTTAAGATTTGGGTGGCACAACGAGTTTATCGTCCCAAGACGATAGGCTTTTTTTATTGCAAATTTTAAGTAATTTGCGGCAGAATAGTTATAACTGTTTACAAGAATTAATGAAGCATTATAAAAAGGGAGTTGTATTTATGATTTATCCAAACCTTGAAGAAGCAAGAGTGATGGCGGTAGATTACGATATTTTACCATTGGCCTATGAAATGTTAACAGATACGCAAACACCAATTAACCTGTTTCTATCTATGAAAGATAGCAGCGAGAATTGCTTTTTGCTAGAAAGTGTAGATAATGGGGAGCAGTGGGGAAGATACTCGTTTATAGGATTAAAGCCTAGAGCTGAAATAAGAATAAAAAACAGTATTGTAACATTTATAGATGTAAATGGGGCTCAGAAATTCACAACAAAAGATCCATTTGAATATATATCGCAGTTACTGTCCAAGTACAAAAGTCCTAAAATAAAAAATATGCCTAAATTAACAGGTGGATTGGTGGGATACTTTGCATATGATGCCGTCAGGTACATTGAAAAAAAACTTTGTAATCCTCCTAAAGATGATTTAGACATGCCAGATTGCCACTTCATGTTATGCGACGAAATAATAGCATTTGACCATCTAAAACAAAAGGTAAATGTAATAGTAAATGTATTTACTGAGGGCGCCTTTGATGATAATTATAAAGTAGGCTTAGCAAGAATACAGGAAATCGCAAAGCAAATAAAAAATGCTGTTCCTGTAGCTACTAGGAGTGAGAATCTAAAGCCATCAGAAGTAAAGTCAAACATGACAAGAGAAGAATTTGTCGAGAATGTATTGAAAGCAAAGGAACACATATAAGATGGGGACATTTTTCAGATTGTTTTATCTCAAAGATTTGAAATAGAAAATGCTCCAAATGCTTTTGACGTTTATAGGCTTTTGCGATCCACAAATCCATCGCCATATATGTACTATTTTAAATTTAGTGATTATTGCATAGCGGGCGCATCTCCAGAGATGTTAGTAAGTGTTGAAGGAAATACACTTTACACCAGACCAATAGCGGGCACAATGAAAAGAGGACGCGACGAAAAGGAAGATAAAGAGTTGGAGAATAGCCTTGTATCAGATAAAAAGGAGCAGGCAGAACATACAATGCTTGTTGATTTAGGCAGAAATGATGTAGGCAAGGTGTCAAACTTTGGAACAGTTGAAGTGACCGACTTCATGAGGGTAGAGAAATATTCACAGGTAATGCATCTTGTAAGTGATGTTAAAGGTCAGTTGAGACAAGATAAAACGAGCTTAGATGCACTAAAAGCAGTCTTGCCAGCAGGAACTTTGTCAGGAGCTCCTAAAGTAAGGGCAATGCAATTAATAGATGAAATTGAAAAAGAGAAAAGGGGCTTATATGGTGGAACAGCTGGATATATTACCTTTAACGGAGATCTAGACACCTGTATAGCAATAAGGACGATACTTTTTAAAAATAAAAAAGCCTATGTACAGGCAGGTGCAGGCATTGTTGCTGATTCAGTTCCAGAGAAGGAATTTGAAGAAACAGAAAACAAGGCAAAGGCAATGATAAAAGCAATAATGGAAGCGAGGGATGCGCTATGATATTACTAATAGATAATTATGATTCCTTTACTTATAACTTATATCAATATATTGGAGAGATAAATGAAGATATAAAGGTTGCCAGAAATGATGAAATAACCATTGAAGAAATTGAAAAAATGCAGCCATCGGCTATTGTAATATCGCCAGGTCCAGGATTTCCAGTAACCGCGGGAATATCGATAGATTTGATAAAGTATTTTACCGGAAAAATACCTATTCTTGGCGTGTGTCTTGGTCACCAGGCTATTGCTGAAGCTTTGGGTGGCAAGATAATTCATGCGAATGAGCAGGTTCATGGTAAAACGAGTGATATAAAATTAGATATTACTTCGAAATTGTTTAGAGGTTTACAAGAAAAACTCACTGTTGCCAGATATCACTCACTAATTGTTGAAAATTCTACGCTCCCAGAATGCTTTAAGGTAACAGCAAGTACCGTAAATGGTGAGATAATGGCTATTGAACATAAGGATTATCCAGTGTTTGGTGTGCAATTCCATCCTGAATCCATATTGACGAAGTTTGGCAAAAAAATAATGAGAAACTTTATATGCAATATAGCGGGAATTGTACCAAAGGAAAGTGCTGAATTTGAGAATGCTGAAAGTATTCCGGTAAGTGAACGAAGCCTTTTAAAGAAATTCATTAACAAAGTAATAGCAAGTGAGGACTTAAATCAGAATGAGGCTTATTTGGCAATGGATTGCATAATGGACGGCGGCGCGACTGATGCACAGATTGGTTCTTTCTTGACTGCGTTAAGGATGAAGGGCGAAACTATCGATGAAATAACTGGCTTTGCTAGAGTAATGCGTGAAAAAGCATTAGTTGTAAAGCATGATTTCCCTGTAGTTGATATTGTTGGCACTGGCGGAGATATGGCGAACACCTTTAATATTTCAACTACCACTGCAATTGTTACAGCAGCAGCGGGCTTAAGTGTTGCAAAGCATGGTAACAGAAGTGTTTCAAGTCGTTCAGGAAGCGCGGACGTTTTAGAAGCGCTTGGTGTTAAAATCGATTTAACAGCTAAGCAAGCTGAATATTGCTTGGAGCGGACTGGTCTTTCATTTATGTTTGCACCTTGTTTCCACAAGTCAATGAAATTTGCGGCATCACCTAGGAGAGAAATTGGCGTGAGAAGTGTCTTTAACATTTTGGGACCCCTATCAAATCCTGCTTCAGCTGAATACATGCTGCTTGGAGTCTATGATGAACAGCTTTTAGAGGTTATGGCAAAGGTTCTTATGAATCTTGGAATCAAAAGTGCTTTGGTCGTTTACGGAAATGATGGGCTAGATGAAATAACAATTTCTGATAACACCAAGATCTGTGAAGTGCAAGGGAACAAACTTATAAAATACGAGATTTCACCGCTAGACTTTGGCATTCAATTGTCTGATAAAGCCGATTTAGTGGGTGGAACTGCACAGGAGAATGCTAAGATTACCCTTGACATTTTAAATGGTAAAATGGGTTGCAAGAGGGACATTGTGCTCCTTAATTCTGCGGCTGCTTTATATGTTTCTGGCTTTGTTGATAGTATCAAGCAGGGAATTGAGAAAGCGGCAGAAGTGATTGATAATGGGTTAGCTTTGAAGAAGCTTGAAGAGTTTAAAAAGACGACTAATGCGTTTTAATTACAGTAAACAATCTAATGAGGTGACTTATGATACTTGATGATATTCTTGTAAAGAGAAGAGCACAATTGAATAGAGAAATGCAAAAAATTAATCTTGAAGAGATTAAGCGGATGGCTTTATCGGTGGGATACCAGCCCGTGAAGGGTTTCTTTCGTAGTGCCTTGATTGGGGATGAAATTGCTGTTATTGCTGAGGTTAAGAAGGCCTCGCCTTCTAAGGGGATAATCAGAGAGGCCTTCGTTCCTGTGGATATTGCTGCCGAGTATGAGCGGGCTGGGGTAAATGCCATGTCTATTTTGACAGAGGAGCATTTTTTCATGGGCAGCAGTGAATATTTGAAGGAAATAAGGAAGATTGCATCAATACCGATTCTGCGTAAGGATTTTATATTTGATGAGTATCAGATTTATGAGGCAAAGGCAATTGGTGCAAATGCGATTTTGTTAATTATCGCAATTTTGGATAAGGATGTGCTGTCAAAGTTTATGTTGTTAGCAAAGGGTTTAGGACTTGATTGTTTAGTTGAGGTTCATGATGAGAAGGAACTTTGTATTGCTTTGGGGTGCGACGCGGATATAATTGGGATTAACAACAGGAATCTTAAGACTTTTGAAGTTGATATAAAGACAAGTGGGAGGCTTAAAGGCCTTATCCCAGAGGGCTGTGTGGTGGTTTCTGAGAGTGGCATTTCAAGCAATGATGACATCAAAGTTTTGAGCGAATGTGGCGTAAATGCAGTACTTGTGGGGGAAAATTTTATGAAGAGCGGTGACATAACAGCTGCTATAAAAGCCTTAAGGTATGGCGTATGAAGGTGAAGTTTTGTGGACTGAGGCGTGAAGAGGATATTAAATATGCAAATGAATTCATGCCAGATTATGTTGGATATGTTTTCACAGCAAGCAAAAGGCAGATTTCGGCTGAGGTTGCAAAAGTTCTAAACAGCAAACTTAGTTCTAAAATTAAATCCGTTGGAGTTTTTGTAAATGAAGATCTTGAGAATATTATAAGAGTCGTTGAAGATGCAAAGCTTCAAGTTGTTCAGCTGCACGGTGATGAAAGTTTACAATATATAGAAGCAATTAGAATAAGGTTGCCTCAAATAGAGTTGTGGAAAGCTGTGAGGGTTAGAACTTGTGATGGTATAATGGAAGCTGATAAGTTACCTGTAGATAAGCTAGTTTTGGATGCTTTTTCGGAGAAAGCTTATGGTGGAACTGGAGAAGTGGCAAATTTGACAATTATTAATCAAGTAAAGTTACAGCTTACAAAACCATTTTTTATAGCAGGTGGAATAAATATTGGAAATATTGGAAGTATTATTAATGATATTTTACCATATGGAATAGATATCTCGGGCGGTATTGAAACAGATGGGTTCAAGGATAAAGGTAAAATAAAAGCAATTTTAGAATTAATTAGGAGGGTATAAGTTATGGCTAGAAATGGAAGATTCGGTGAGTTCGGGGGGCAATATGTTCCTGAAACCTTAATGAATGCATTATGCGAACTTGAAAAAGCTTATGAATTTTACAAAAACGATGATTTATTTAAGCAGGAGCTTAAAGATCTTTATAATAATTATGCAGGAAGACCTTCTGAGTTATATTTTGCTGAAAAAATGACAAAGGATTTGAGCGGCGCAAAGATTTATATTAAGAGAGAAGATTTAAACCATACAGGTTCACACAAGATTAACAATGCTATAGGTCAAGCTTTGTTAGCAAAAAGGATGGGTAAGAAACGTATTATTGCAGAAACTGGTGCAGGACAACACGGGGTTGCTACGGCTACAGTTTGCGCTTTGATGGGACTTGAATGTGAAGTTTTTATGGGGACGGAAGATATGGAGCGCCAGTCGTTAAATGTTTATAGGATGGAACTTTTGGGGGCGAAAGTTGCTGGGGTTTCTTCAGGTACGGCTACTTTAAAGGATGCAGTAAATGAAGCCTTGCGCCAATGGACGTCTGATGCAGAGAATACTTATTATTTAATTGGTTCAGTTATGGGGCCTCATCCTTATCCTTTAATTGTTAGGGATTTTCAAAAGATTATTGGAGAGGAAACAAAGGTTCAGTTAGACGTACTTGAGAATAAGTTGCCTGATTGTCTTATTGCATGTGTTGGTGGCGGGTCGAATGCAATTGGTTTATTCTATGATTTTATTGAAAATAAAAATGTTAGACTTGTAGGCGCAGAAGCTGCTGGAAAAGGCGTTGATACTGAGCTTCATGCTGCAACTTTGACTAAAGGAACTACTGGTATCTTCCATGGTATGAAGTCAATCTTTTTACAGAATGAAGGCGGTCAAATTATGCCTGTATATTCGATATCTGCAGGGCTAGACTATCCTGGGATAGGGCCTGAACACGCCTTTCTACATGATTCTGGTAGAGCAGAGTATTTTCCAATTACTGATGAAGAGGCAGTCTGTGCTTTTGAATACTTAGCTAAAATGGAAGGAATAATTCCTGCCATTGAATCAGCGCATGCTGTTTCGTTGGCAAAGAAAATCGCTCCTACCATGGATAAAGATCAAATTATGGTTATTTGTCTTTCTGGGAGAGGCGACAAGGATGTTTACCAAATTGCCAGATATAGAGGGGTGAATGTAAATGAATAGGATTGATGTAAAATTTGCTGATTTAAAGTCTAAAGGTAAAAAGGCTCTTATTACCTTTATTACAGCCGGTGATCCTGATTTAACTACCACTGAAAGCCTAGTCCTCGAAATGGAGAAGGCCGGAGCTGATATCATCGAACTTGGCGTTCCATTTTCTGACCCTGTGGCTGAGGGACCAATTATACAAGCCGCAAGTGCTCGATCTTTGAAGAATAATACAAATTTGAATGATATATTTAATCTCGTGGTAAGCCTTCGTGAGAAGACTAATGTTCCAATTTTATTAATGATGTATTTAAATTGTATTTATAATTATGGCAAAGATAACTTCTTCGCTATGTGTGCCAAGAGTGGCATTGATGGAGTTATTGTGCCAGATATGCCTTTTGAAGAGCGCTCTGAGCTTTCTTCTGAAGCTCATAAATACGGTATTTACTCAATATCACTTGTCGCACCTACTTCTAATGATAGAATCAAGGCGATTGCAGAACAAAGTGAAGGCTTTTTATATTGCGTTTCGTCAATCGGTGTCACTGGAACGCGAAGTAGCTTTAATACTAATTTTGATGAATTTTTCTCCCAAATAGATCTCCATGTTAAGATTCCTACTGCCATTGGCTTTGGTATTTCAACACCTGAACAAGTTGCAGCCTTGAAGAAATATGCAGATGGCATTATCGTAGGCAGTGCAATTGTTAAAATAGTTGGACAATATGGCAAGAAAAGTGTGGAGCCTGTTTGTGATTTTGTCAGAAGTTTAAAGGCTGAACTTTAATTAACATATAGTAATTTACTTATGGCAGTATTATACTAAATATTATTATTAAATAGATGCAAAGAAGAGGGACATAATGAAATTAAATTTATTTGGAAAGTTGCAGAATGGCATTATCATATTTACTGATGAAGGAAATTTAAAACTAGAGGCTTATGCAGAAAATATTATCAGAACAATATTTACAAAAGTTGAGTTTGAAATTAATGAAAGCCAAATTGTTGTTGCGAAAGCTCAAAAAAATGTAAATTGCGTCATACTTGAAACTGAAGACACTATAATATTACAATTGCCTAAATTAAGCGTTGAAATAAGTCGTGCAACTTGTTCTTTTAAATGGTTTGATGAAAATGGTAAAGTTTTGGTTAAAGAACCTCATCGTTTAGGTAAAGAATTGATTGAACGTGAAGTCGCTACTAATTTTTATAAGTCGGATTTAGATGGACAAGTTGGTGCAATGAAATTATCTGAAAAGAAATTCAGAAAAGGTTACAAAAATCGTTTAAGGCTTATTCTTTCTGATAATGAAGTAATATTGGGATTAGGTGGTCATACTGCTGGTAACATTAACCGCCGTGGAATGGTTGAGTATTTGCATCAGCATAATTATAAAGCCCCAGTTCCTTTTATTTCTTCAACTGCAGGTTGGGCGATACTTGCAGATAATTGTTCCTTTGGCATATATCGTGAGGTAGCCGGGCATTTAAGTTTGTATTTTGATTGCTCTAACCAAATGGATTACTATTTTATTAATGGGGATAATTTAGATGGTGCTGTAAGTAGTTATAGATATCTGACAGGGCAAACCCCTATGATGCCAAAGTGGCTTTTTGGATATGCTCAATCAAAAGAGAGATATGAAACTCAGCAGGAAGTTATTGATGTTGTAGCAGAATATAGAAAAAGACGCATTCCACTTGATTTAATTGTTCAGGATTGGAGATATTGGGAAGAAAAATATTGGAGTGAGAAATCATTTGATCCTGTTCGTTTCCCTAATCCGGAAGAAATGGTAAGTAAGGTACATGAAATGGGTGCAAAAATAATGATTTCTGTATGGCCTAAATGTGCCGGAGATGGACCAAATTATACTGAACTCTGGAGAAATAATCAATTATTAGGTAAAGGTGGAATATATGATGCCTTTAATAAAGATGCTAGAAAAACTTACTGGAATCAACTGAATGATGGGATTTTTAGTAAAGATTTTGACTCATGGTGGTGCGATGCGAGTGAGCCATATGAGGATCTTGATTATTATTCATCTTCAGTTTCTCGTATTGAACCTGATATAGAGGCTCATTTATACGAAGAAGAATTCTGTAAGTATATAGACCCTGAATTTATAAATGAATATCCGCTTGTACACGCTAAGGGTATTTATGAGGGACAGCGAGAAACAACTGAACTAAAGAGAGTTGTTAACCTAACGAGAGCTGCTTATGCAGGCCAACAGCGTTATTCAACTATTGTATGGTCAGGCGATATTAGCGCTACTTGGGACATATTAAAGCAACAAATCCCTGAAGGACTTAACTTTTGCGCATCTGGTATACCCTATTGGACGTTAGATATTGGAGGGTTTTTCTCAGCACCTGTTCGTAATTGGTTTTGTGGAGGCGATTATGAGGGTGGTTGTAATGATTTAGGTTATAGAGAATTATATTTACGCTGGTTACAATATGGAACTTTTCTTCCAATGTTTCGTTCTCATGGTACACAGACACCAAGAGAGGTATGGAATTTTGGGAACGAGGGTGAAGTTTTTTATGATACCCTTGTAAAGTTCATTAAATTAAGATATCGATTAATTCCATATATATATTCATTAGCTTGGAAAGTAACAAGCTCAAGTTATACAATGCTTAGGGCTCTTGCTTTCGACTTCCCTAGGGATTCAAAAGCTTGCAATGTAAGTGATCAATTTATGTTTGGACCTGCTCTAATGCCTTGCCCAGTAACTGAGCCAATGTTCTGGGGAATTAATTCAAAGCCAATTGATGATAGCGATAGAACACGTGATGTTTATCTACCCGAAGGCTTATGGTATGATTTCTGGACAGGCTTAAGCTTTGAAGGAAACACCACCATATCGGCATCATGTCCTTTGGAAAGCATGCCACTTTATGTTAAGGCGGGAAGTATCATTCCTATGTCGCCTGTAATGCAGTTTACCAGTGAAGATTTATCTGCTCCATATGAGATTCGTATTTATCCGGGGGTAGATGGAATCTTTACAATTTACGAGGATTCAGATGACGGATATGATTACGAAAAAAATAAATACTCCACCATTGAGTTGAGATGGAACGATGAGACTAAAGCTATTACAATTGGTGAGCGTCTGGGAAGCTTTGATAATATGGTAGTTAAGCGTAAATATCGTTTTATAATAGCTGAAAATAAGCCGTATGCAGAAGAAACTTATGATTATAAAGAAATTGAATATGATGGGACTAATGTTACTGTAAATTTTGCATAAATTTAAATGTAAGGTTATAACTTGTTTAGAAGATAAATGCTAGAATAGAGGTACCTTTATGAAACTTATTTCTTGGAACGTAAATGGATTTAGAGCAATACTTGGCAAAGGTTTTTTGGAGTATTTTACCCAAATGAATGCTGATGTTTTTTGTATTCAGGAAACAAAAATGCAAGAGGGTCAGGTTTCACTTGAGCTTGAGGGCTACAAACAATACTGGAATAGTGCTGTAAAGAAGGGCTATTCAGGAACTGCTATATTCACAAAAATTAAGCCTTTATCGGTAAAATACGGTTTAAATATTGAACAACATGATAACGAAGGGCGTGTGATTACGCTTGAGTTTAATGAATTCTACCTGGTGAATGTCTACACTCCTAATTCTCAAAATGAACTGGCTCGTCTTGTTTACCGAATGACTTGGGATGAGGCTTTTGCAGAACATATTAAGCAATTAGATTACTTAAAGCCTGTTATCGTATGCGGAGATCTTAATGTTGCACACATGGAAATTGATATAAAAAACCCTAAAACAAATAGAAGAAGTGCCGGATTTACTGACGAAGAGAGAGGTAAGTTGACGAAGCTTTTGGGTGCAGGTTTCATTGATACTTTTAGAACTCTTTATCCTAATAAAACTGATGCATATTCGTGGTGGTCATATATGATGAAAGCCAGAGAGAGAAATATTGGTTGGCGTATTGACTATTTTATCGCTTCTAAAAGACTTAAATCATTAATGACTGATTCAATAATTTGTGATAATATCATGGGAAGTGATCATTGTCCAGTTTTGTTACAAATAAATATTGATGAGGAGCATACAGATATGTTATTCCAGATAAATCAAGGCGAGATACAACTTGAAGGTTTGATAGACGATAAGATAAAATTAGTTATTGATAACACACTTAAAGCAATTGACTATACAAAAATGGTTGATTATTTCCGTTACAGAAATGGCGTTTTTGCAGCTGGGGAGTTTTGGGGTAAAATAGTCAGAGCGGCTTGCCTTTCCTACAAATACACTTTAGACGCTAATCTAAAAGCTATTCTTGATGATTCTGTCACTGATTTATTATCTGTGCAGGATGAAAATGGTTGCATTAGTAATTTTACCGTCGAGAATCAACCCTTTCAATCGGATCTTTGGGAGAGAAAATATTTGCTATTAGGTCTACTTGGTTATTACGAAATTTGCGAGGATGACAGGGCATTACAAGCTATGATAAAACTTGCAGATTGCACAATTTCTCAGGTAGGTATGCCTCCTAAGGTGCGTATAACGGACACTGGTTGGGCATTCTACGGCATAGAGTCCAGCTCAATTCTTGAGCCAATTATGAAACTTTACAATTTAACTGGTTTCCAACGATATTTGGATTTTGCAAAATATATTGTTGAAGAAGAGGGCGCTTGTAAGCGTGAAAATATTTTTGAAGCTATTTACAACGGAAAAGACCCTAAAGACGTGGGTGGTAATGGCATTCCTTCTGAAAGTATTGCTAAGGCTTACGAGATGATGTCTTGTTTTGAAGGACTTATTGAATATTATCGTGTTACAAAAAATGTTAAGTGGAAAGATACTGCAATTAAATTCTACAATAAGCTAATTGAACAGGAAATTACTATTATTGGTTCCGGCGGAGCTGATAAGCCTTATAACCTCGGACCTGGTATTGGTGAACAGTGGAATTATACCAAATTTGAACAAACTAACCCTGATATTACTTTAATGCAGGAAACTTGTGTTACTGTAACTTGGATGAAATTGTGTTACCAACTTCTCCGTTTGACAGGCGATTCAAAGATTGCGGATCAAATTGAAAAAAGCATTTATAACGCATTACTTGGAGCTGTTAAGCCTGAAGGCAATTATTTTGAGTATTTTCCAGGTTTAAAAGGGTGTAGAAGTTCTAAGATTAATTTTGGATATACACTTGGAGATTTCCCTTTAAGTTGCTGTACTGCTAATGGACCTATGGGAATGGCTCTTATTCCATTTTTTGCAATTATGCAGGATCTGCAAGGACCTGTTATTAATCTATTTGCTCCATTGTCATCAACTATAAAACTTGATAATGGCAATAAAGTTAACCTGCAAATTGCTACAGAATACCCTAAGTTAGGTGCTGTTGTTATAAATGTTACGCCTGATTCTAGTGAACAATTTTCTATTAAAGTTCGTATTCCTGAGTGGAGTATAGAAACAAAATTATATGTTAATGATGAAAGCTTTCCTGTTGTTCCTGGTACTTATTTTGAAATAACCCGTAAATGGGTATCAGGTGATTGTATTAAATTATTATTGGATTTGAGATGTAAAATAATTCACTCACATCATTTGAGTAGTAAGGCTGGCACCGATTTTCAGGCCATTATCCGCGGACCTATCGTCTTATGTCGTGATAAGAGAGCTGGTGGCGATGTGAATGAAGCCATTGATATTACGGCTGATGAAGATGGTTATGTTGAATTGACTCCAATTATACAAGTTCCTGATGCACAGATGCAATTTTTGGTGCCTTCTAGTAATGAAGCTTTTAGTGTTATTGATTATGCTTCTGCTGGTTCTACTTGGAGTGATGATTCAGAATACCGTGCTTGGATTTTGAGAAAATAAGTTGGCATGGTCGAATGGGTTGGCATTGTGGAAAGCCGCTTTTTTAGAGTGACTTTAATAAGGAAATATTTGACTTATGTAAGGACGGTATAGCATTTGCTACACCGTCCTTTGTTATTTTTGAAATCTATAGCATATTTATAATTAATTCAAATAGAATATTTTAACATATAGGTATTCGCGATGACCTGATCATTATCCAAATATATTTTACCCAATAACTGAAAAACAATAAATATATATTGATAATCAATAATAAATATACTATAATACAATTATATAGAAAAATAACGGAGGGCAAATAAGATGATAATAAAATTAATCCAACCCAAAATGATACTTCGCCCAATGGATACGAAATTGAAATCCCGAATGGCACCATCACTAGCGCTTTTAACAATTGCTAATTTAACACCCGAAGAACATACAATTATAATAACCGACGAAAATATCGAGAAAATCAATTATAAAGAAAAAGTTGACCTTGTTGCAATCACAGTCACCGTTGACGTTTCAGAGCATGCTTATGAAATCGCTAATAAATATAGAGCAGCTGGAATTCCAGTCATAGGTGGCGGAATTCATGTAAGTGCTGCACCTGAAGAAGCAGTGGAGAATTTTGATGCAATATGTATAGGAATGGCGGAAGGGTGTTGGCAGCAAATATTGCACGATGTTGAAAATGGAACATTAAAAAAGATATATGATTCAAGCAGTGAATTAACTGGAGATAAAATAGTTTCACCAAAATACAGCATTATTAATAAAAATCGTTACCTATATACTAATGTTATTTCTACAAGTCGTGGATGTACGTTCAAGTGTGAGTTTTGTTATAACAGTTGTGAGCATTCAACAAAATATATAAATAGGCCGATTGAAGAAGTGTTAAAAGAGATTAATGAACTCAAAACTAAGCATGTCATGTTCGTTGACGATAATTTCATAGGAAATCCGGCATGGACTAGAGAGTTTTTGACAGCAATTAAGGATATGAATTTAAAATGGAATGCAGCTGTAACCTCAAATATTTTGAATTATCCTGACATTTTGGATTTAATGAAAGAAACCGGTTGCCGAAGCCTTTTTATTGGATTTGAAAGTATAAATGCAAAGTCGGTTTCTAGTGTAAACAAAACTCAAAACTCTGTTGAAAAGTATAATCTGTTAATAAGGGCAATACATGATAGAGGTATAATGATTAATGCTAGCCTAGTTTTTGGGCTAGATTTCGACACCAAGGATGTATTTAGCAAAACACTGAATTGGCTTGTTGAAAATAGGATAGAGACAATGACAGCACACATTTTAACTCCCTACCCTGGTACAGTTTTATATGGTAAAATGCTTTCAGAAAATAGAATAACCGATTTCAATTCATCAAAATATAATACATCGAATGTTGTGTTCAAGCCACTCGGAATGACTCCTGAAGAACTTAGAGAAGGCTATCTATGGATATACAAGAAATTTTACACTTTTAAAAATATATTTAAAAGGATACCTCAAAATAGCAATCAGAAATTAGCATTTGTATTATTCAATATTTTTTACAGAAAGTACGGAAGAATAACCTGCATCCTAGCTTCCATAATTACCTTTGGTGTTCTTGGCAGATTTGCACGAAAAATTGGGTATCGCATAAAGTAGCTACGTCAGTTGCAAATGAATTAGAAAATATACTATAATATTAACAGCAAGTCTAAATTGAAGGGATGAGATAATGAGAATACTTGTTGATGCAGATGCATGCCCCGTAAAGGGCATAATTGAAAAAGTTGCAAAAGAGATGGATATACCTGTTATAATGTTTATAGATGACAGCCACATTTTACAATCTGACTATTCAGAAATAGTTACTATAGGGCAGGGTCGAGATGCAGTAGATCTGGCTTTGATTAATAAATCATTAAAAGGGGATGTCGTTGTAACTCAGGATTTTGGAGTTGCAGCATTGACTCTTGGCAAAAAGGCTTTTGCAATTAGTAATAATGGCCTGATTTTCGACGATAATAACATTGATTCTTTATTGCAAGAAAGACATATGTCGCAAAAAATACGAAGATCCGGTGGGCGAACAGGGCAAATGAAGAAAAGGTCACCCGAAAATGATGTTATTTTCGAGGTTTCTTTTCGTAAAATACTACAGAAAATCACTGATTCTATCTAATAGTAATAGTTTCCTTTGTTTATTTGAAGTTAAACTGTATACTGAACGGGGGGAAATTTTTAATGAGAGAGATAGACAATGCTGCAATATCTGCAAAATCAGACGCCGACTTATTAAATGATTTTATTAAAACTGAAAAATCATTTATATATAATTGCGCCTATAAGGTGACTGGACGGTACGTTTCAGACCAAAATGATGAAAGCACTATTGCTATGAATGCCTTTGTTGAAGCTGTGAATGCATATACTTTTGAAAAAGGAAGTTTTATCAGTTTTGCTAACCAGGTAATCCAAAGACGAATTATTGATTACATTAGACATGAAAAGCTTCATTCGGCAGAAATAAGCGTAAACCCTTATATTTTATCTGGAGAAGATAACGAAGAGGAAGATCTATCAATGGTTCATCAAGTTATGGGTAAAATAAGTACTGCCCCAGATGATTTGTTGAAACTAGAAATTGAGGCCCTATCTCAGCA
>Ga0123336_10002733_pt1 | contig 15166 bp, 12 predicted proteins | sample SSSSmetaG_FD_96466 | JGI IMG/M metagenome (GOLD analysis project Ga0123336, IMG submission 96466) | Glacier valley bacterial and archeal communities from Borup Fiord, Nunavut, Canada, to study Microbial Dark Matter (Phase II) - ​SSSS metaG | ecosystem: Environmental > Aquatic > Freshwater > Ice... | reverse complement strand
GCCGCTCTCCATGCAGGTCAAGCTGCTGCGCCTCCTCCAGGCACGCGAATACACGCCGGTGGGCGAGTCGCGACCGATGAAGGCGAACGTGCGCATCGTCGCCGCGACCCATCGCGACCTCGCCGCCGACGTCGCGAGCGGCCGCTTTCGCGAGGACCTCTACCATCGCCTCAACGTCATCCACGTGCGACTGCCGGCGCTGCGCGACCGCCCGGAGGACATCATCCCGCTCGCCCATGCGTTCCTGCGCGTGGCCGCGGAGCGGGTCGGCCGTCCCGACGTGACCGCGTTCGCCCCGGGCGTCCTCGATCACCTGGCGACCAGCCCGTGGCCCGGCAACGTCCGCGCGCTGGAGAACGCCATCGAGCGCGCCGTGGTGCTCGCCGAGGAGCATCGCGTCGAGCTCGCCGGCCTCCCCGAGGAGCTCCAGCCGCCCGCGGCTTCGGTCCCGGTGGCTGTCGCGGTCGCGGCGCTCCCGCCGACCCTCGCGCCGCGGCCGCCGCCCACCTACATCGCTTCGGGCCGTAACGACGACGGCGCCGAGGGCGAGCAGTCGCTGCGCAGCGCGGTCGAGGCGTTCGAGAACAATCTCATCATGCGCGCGCTCAACAGGACCTCGTTCAACAAGCAGCGGGCCGCGAACCTCCTCGGCCTCAAGCGCACCACGCTCATCGAGATGATGAAGCGCAAGGGCATCGAGCGCTGACGGTCTGACGCGCCGACCTACGGCCGGCCGGTGGACTCGCGCTTCACGGCGAGGGTCGAGCCGCAGCGGCAGTTGCGCAGCTCGATCTCGCCGTCCTCGGCGCCGTCCGCGTAGCCGACCAGGGTGAGCGTGGCCCAGGAGTCGACCGACCACGACGCCCCGCAGCGGCAGACCTTCGGCCAGCTAGCGTGGGCGTCGCTCATCGCCAAGACATACAAAGCCCTGCCGTGACGTCAACGTGGCGAAGGGCCCCAGGCTCGACGACTGAGGATCTCCGTAACGTCACTCCGGCCGGGCGGGCGCGACATCGATCGTCGTGATGCGCCAATCGCCATCTTTTCGCAGGAGAAAGTGCACCGGCCGCCTGTCGACCCGCCGCTCGCCCCCGCGCTCGCCGGTCACGACCGCGAGCGCGTCGACCTTGGCGGAGGACGCGCTCGCGTCGATCTTGATGGTCATGCCGGTCAGCGAGCAGTCCGCGGACTGGAAGACCAGGCCGGCCTTGGTCGCGTCCTCGACCAGCGCCGCGCGGCTCGTGACGCGGATCCCGAGATCCGACACGTCGACGTAGACGTCGTCCGTCACCGTCGCCTTCAGCTCCGCGCGGAGGCGCCCGGTGCGCGAGAGGATGGTGTCGTCGCTCTTGATCACCACCGCCTTCGCGAAGCGATCGAGCACCTTGCGCACGCGCTCCTCCTCCGAGGGGCGAAACAGCGTGAACCAGAGCACGACGGCGGCCGCCGCTGCGCATCCCGCGACGATCGCCCACTTCTTCGTCATCCGTTCTTCTCCGGTAGCTCGACACGGAAGGTGGCGCCGCTATGCCCCTCGCCGTTGTCGAGCAGCGCGATCGTCCCCGCGTGCGCGGCCACCACCCGCCGCGCCAGCGCCAGACCCAGGCCCGTTCCGCCGGCGCGCGCGGTCACGAGCGGCTCGAAGATGGTGCTGGCGATCGCCGCCGGGACGCCGGGCCCGTCGTCGGCGACCTCGATGACGACGCGTCCGTTCTCCGCCCACGCGCGCGTCACGATGGTGGGAGCGCGCGGGGCGCTCGCGGCGATCGCGTTCTCGTAGAGCACGTGCAGGCAGCGGGCGAGCAGACCCTGGTGGGCGCGCACCTCGAGCCGCACGGGATCGATGCGGTCGTCGTAGGTCGCGCCGCTCTCGGGCAGGTCCTCCCGGGAGGCCACCACTACCTCCGCGAAGAGCACCGGCTCGGCGTGGGCCGGCTCGCCGCGCGCCAGGGCCATCAGATCGTCGACGATCCCGTGGGCGAGGCGGGCGCTGCGCTCGATCTTCCCGAGATGCGGCTCGCTCTTCGTCAGGTCCTGTTTCGCCAGGTACACGTTGGCGGAGATGATTTGCAGGGCATTCCGCAGCTCGTGGGCCACTTCGGCCGCGATCTCGCCGATCGCCACGAGCCGGGCCTGCTTGTCGTCTCCGGTGAAACCCATCGGAGGCCATCGAAGCACATCGAAGCACATAGCCTTTTCGTTTCTCGACGAAACGGCGTAGCATTTTCCGAGTCGTCGCGATGTCCGCCAACGAGTCGAAGATCCCGGTCGGGACCCTCCTGGTCGGCAAGTACCGTGTGGCACGTGAGATTGGCCGCGGGGGAATGGCGGCCGTCTACGAAGCGGAGCAGCTCTCCCTCGGCAAGAAGGTCGCAGTAAAGATCCTCGCGTCGGAGCTCGCGGCGTCGACCATCGTGATCGAGCGCTTCTTCCGCGAGGCCCGCGCCGCGGCCAGCGTGAAGAGCCCTTACATCGTCGACGTCTACGATTCGGGCCGTCTCGACGACGGACGCCCTTTCATCGCGATGGAGCTCCTCGAGGGCGAGTCGCTCTACGACCGGATGGCGCGGGTCCGCATCATCGACGTCGATACCACGATCCGCGTCATCGTCCACACCGCGCGCGGCCTGGTGAAGGCGCACGGCGCCGGCATCGTGCATCGCGACCTCAAGCCCGAGAACATCTTCCTCACCACGGGCGAGGACGGTGACGACGTCATCAAGATCCTCGATTTCGGCCTCGCCAAGTTCTACGCGCCCGTGAACCCAGAGGAGAAGGCGGCCAAGCGCCTCACGCGCGAGGGCGCGGTCTTCGGGACGCCGGCGTACATGTCGCCCGAGCAGGTGAAGGGGCAGGGCAACGTCGACCACCGCGCCGATCTCTGGGCGCTCGGCTGCATGGCTTACGAGTGCCTCATCGGCCGGCCCGTCTGGAACATGGATCAGGGCGTGGCGATGACGTTTGCCGCCATCGCGACCGGGCCCATCCCGGTCCCCTCGTCGGCGCGCGCCGACCTCCCGCCGGCGCTCGATGCGTGGTTCCGCAAGTGCCTCGAGCGCGACCCCGATCGCCGCTACCAGGGCGCGCGCGAGCTCGCCGATGCGTTCGTGGAGTCGTGGGGCCATCGCCCCGCCTCGAGCGCCAGCTTCCCCAACGTCAACATGAGCAGCGGCTCGAGCAAGCACCCGCCCGCGGTGCGCGCCGCGGTGCCGGGGGAAGGGGAGCTCCAGCTCGTCGCCGACACCGTCGAGGCCACCCTCCAGCAGATGCCGGGGCCGCCCTCGAACCGCGGTCCGGCGCGGGGCGGCCGGAACGGCAGCGTGGCGAGCGATGCGTCGCTGCTCCAGCGCCAGTCGGGCGAGGTCCCGCCCGCGGGCGACCGCGAGACGCCCGCCCCGCGCTCCCGCACCTCGCCGGTGCGCGTGGTGCTCAGCGCGACGTTCCTGGCGGGAGGCATCTCGGGCGCGATCCTCGTCTGGCTGCGCTTCCTCAATCCCCAGGTGTTCACGCCAGTGGTGCAGTCCACGGCCTCGGCCACGCCGAGCGCTGCCCCGTCGGGCACGGGCGGCACCGGTCCCGTCGCCGAGGAGCCGAAGTGGGCGCCCGCCATCGCCGAGGCGCAGCGGCTCTTCACGTCGGGGGATCTTCCAGGCGCGCAGAAGAAGCTCGCCGACGCGAGCGCGCTCGGTCCGCCCGGGGCGGTCGTCGCCCGGGTCTACGGCGAGCAGTTCAGGTTCGTCGCGAGCAAGGAGGCCACGGGCATCTGCAAGGTCGCCGCGTTCTCGCGCCCGCGCTTCGGCACCGAGCGCCGGGCCGAGCGCCCTGCCGTTCGCACCACCCCCAAGGGCATGCTCGTCACGTGGACCGACGACCACGCGCTCCGCGAGCACGACCACGTCTACGGCGTCCTCCTCAACGACACCGGCAAGCCCATCGGCCCGGTGCGCGATCTCACGCCCGAGGCCACCGATGCGCAGCGCCCGCAGCTCACCTCGCAGAGCGCCGACGCCGATCGCACGGCGATGCTGTACTGGGACAAGTCGGGCAAGGAGGCGGGCGTGCGCGTTCGCTTCCTCGACGCCGACGGCCGCATCGACGGCAAGAACGGCGGCAGCCACATGGTCGGCGCCGCGAATCGCCCGGGCGACTACTGGCCCTCGATCGAGCGTGCCCCCAAGGGCTTCTTCGTGGTCTGGCAGGACGATCGCGACAAGGAGAAGGAGTACGACCTCTTCACGCGCGCGCTCTCCAACGAGCTCGACACGCTCTCACCCGAGACCCGCCTCACCGACTACTATGCGGCGCCGAAGACGAAGCAGACGCCCCCGCGCGTGCGCTACCCGAGCGTGGCGGTCGCCGCCGACGCGCTGATCGTCGCGTACCGGCTCGAGACCGACAAGGACAAGGAGCGCGCGATCGTGCGCCTGCGCGTCCCGCTCGCCGAGCTGGACAAGCAGAACGGGCTCCCCGAGTCGAAGGAGTTGAGCCGCGAGTCGCGCGTCTTCGGCGACGTGAAGCCGGTGAGCGCCGACAAGTCGCCGGCCGATGCCCCCGCCATCGCGTGCGGCACCGAGGGCTGCTTCGTGGTGTGGCACCACGAGCAGGGCGGGGCCTCGGTGGCCGCCATCGACCCCAACGTCGGCAAGGTGCAGTGGCACAACAAGTTCACCGAGAAGGGCGGGCGGCCCTCGATCGCCGTGAACGACGGGCAGGTCGCGATCACGTACTACGAGAAGGGCTACATGAAGATGGTATTTCTCTCGCGTGACGGCGTGAGCCAGCCCAGCACGCTGCTGAGGGTCTTCGAGAACAACAATCCGCGTCCGTCGCTCTCCGCCGGCGCGAAGAAGAACGAGTGGAGCGTCGCGTGGCAGGACGCGGACGCGGCGAAGGCGTCGCCCGAGGTCTTCGCGGCGCGCATCGTCTGCCGGACCCAGTGACCGACGTCGCCGCGCCGCAGCCGGAGCGGTCGCGACCGCTGATCGAGGCGCTCGTGGTCTCGGCGATCGTGACGGGGGTGGTGACGGCGGCGTCGGCGTTCCTGCCCGATCGCTACGTGGCCACCGCGGTGGGCTTTCTCTTCCTCGGCGCGACCTGGGCGCTCGTGTGGCGAGGCGACGACGCGCGGGTCGAGCGCTCGGGCCTCGCGCTGGGCGGCGTCGTGCTGCCGGGGCCGATCGATCGCGTTCGCCTGGTGCGCAGCGTGGGCACGGCGCTGTTCTGGGCGGCGCTCTTCGCGGCCGTCACGTTCGTGCCGTTCTTCTTCGGCTGGCGCACGTTCTGGCATGCGAAGGGGCACTTCGGGCTGCACGTGCAGGTGTGGGAGGCGCTCAACGAGATCTTCGGTCAGCTCGTGATCATCGCGCTCCCCGAGGAGGCGTTCTATCGCGGCTACCTCCAGTCCCGGCTCGACGAGGCGCTGCCGCAGCGCATCCGCGTGCTCGGCGCGAGCGTGGGGCCGGCGCTGATCGTGTCGAGCGTGATCTTCGCGCTCGGCCATTTCGCGACCATCCGCGAGCCTGCGCGCCTCGCGGTCTTCTTCCCGTCACTCGCGTTCGGCTGGCTGCGCGCCCGCACCGGCGGCATCGGCGCGGGCGTTGCGTTCCACGCCTCGTGCAACGTCTTCAGCGAGGTCCTCGGTCGCGGCTATCGTTTGTACTAGGCTAGCCGCGCGATGCGGGCGGCGCTCTTCGACATGGATCGCACGTTGGTGCGCAAGGAGACCCTCTCCTTGTACGTGCGCTACCAGCGGTCGATCGGCGAGGCCACGCGGCGCGATCTCCTGCGCGTCCTCTACTGGGTCACGCAGTACACCATGGGCATGATCGACGCGCCGGAGGTGGCGACGCGCGCGCTGCGCGTGCTCGAGGGCACGCCCGAGGCCGCGATGGCCGCGCGCTGCGACGACTGGTTCCGCCGCTACGTCGAGACCCACGTGTGCGATCTGGGTCGGCGTGCGGTCGAGCGCCACCGCGAGCGGGGCGACCTCCTCGCGATCGTCACCGGCGCCTCGCCTTACGTCGCGTGGCCGCTCGCGCGCCGCCTCGGCATCGATCACGTCGTCGCGAGCGAGCTCGAGGTCGGGCCGCAGGGCCTCTTCACCGGTCGGTTCGTCGACCCGCTCTGCCTCGGCAACGGCAAGATCGTCCGCGCGCGCCGCCTCGCGGAGGCGCAGGGCTTCGAGCTCTCCGCGGCGACGTTCTACACCGACTCGTTCACCGACCTCCCGCTGCTCGAGGTGGTCGCGGAGCCGGTGATCGTCAACCCCGACCCGCGCCTCCAGCGCCTCGCCAAGAAACGAGGCTGGCGCATCGAGCGCTGGTAGCGGGTCAGGGTGGCGGGGCGATCATGTTGCGGACCACCGAGCTCACGGCTTCGCGCGAGAAGGGCTTCGGGAGGCACACGTTGTGGCTCTCGCGCAGGAACTCCTCGGAGCGGCGGGAGAACGCGCCGCCCGTGAGGAACACGATGCGCGCGGCCTGGTCCGGCGAGCGCATCGCGAGCGCGTCGAAGAAGTCCATGCCGCTCATGTTGGGCATCATGAGATCGCAGAAGACCACGTCGAACGTCTCGTGCGTCAGCCGCTCCAGCGCCACGCGCGCGTCCGACTCGAGCGTCACGTCGTGATCGTTCACGAGGATGCGTCGGATCGCCTTGCCGATGGCGATCTCGTCGTCCACGACGAGCACGCGCGCGCGCTGACCCGTGGTGCGAGCCGGCGGAGGCAGCGTGGGCGAACGCCGTGGCGCGGGCGGTGAGAAGGTCTTTGCGGGGGGCAGCGAGACGCGGAACGTCGTGCCCTTGCCGAGCTCGCTGTGCACGTCGATGTCGCCGCCGAGCGATGTCACGATGCTGTGGCAGATCGCCAGGCCGAGCCCGATCTCGGCGTTCTCCAGCGCGGTCGTGAAGAACGGATCGAAGATCCGGTGCAGCGTCTCGTCGGCCATGCCCGGGCCGTCGTCCGTGACCTCGGCGACCGAGCGGCCCGCCGCATCGGTCCGGGTGCGGAGCACGATGGTGTGGTTCGCGGCGCCGCCGTCGCCCGTCGCCTGGGCGGCGTTGAGCAGGAGGTTCATGAAGACGCGCGCGAGCTGACCTTCTTCGGCGCGCACGCGCGGGGCCGCCCCGTACTCCTTGCGGACCGTCGCGTGGTGGCGCACCGCGTGCGCGATCATGCGCACCGCCTCGTCGATCGCGATCGTGACGTCGAGCGGCGCCTCGGCCGACTCGGCGCTGCGGCTGAAGTGGCGCAGGTTCGCGACGCTCTGGCGAACGCGCTCGCCTCCCTCCGCGGCATCCTCGAGCGCGGTCACGAGCTCGGCGACGTGCTCCGGGGTGAGCTTCCCATCCTTGGCGTTGCGCAGCGCCTCCAGCGTGAACTGCACGTTCGCGACGATCGAGGCGAGCGGGTTGTTGATCTCGTGCTGCATGCCCGCTGCCATGGTGCCGATGGTCGCCATCCGCTCGGTCATGCCCAGGCGACGTTCGAGCTTGCGGCGCTCGCTCACGTCGCGAAAGACCATGACCGTTCCGAAGCTCTGTCCGCTGTCGAGGGCGATGGGAGAGACGCTCCCTTCGATCTCGATGTCGACGGCGGGCGTGACCCCGGGGCGCGTCGTGACGAGGCGAGCGTGGCGCGGCAGCGCGTCGAGCCGCGAAAGACCTGCGGGCGTGAGCCTGGTGAGCGTGGGCAGCGCGTTGCCCCGGGCGTCGACGAAGCGCACCACCTCGTCCACCTTGCGGCCGATGGCCGTCCCGTCGTCGACGCCGATGATCGCGGCCGCCGCCGGGTTCAGGAACAGGACGCGGTCGTTCGCGTCGGTGGTCAGCACCGCGTCGGCGATGGAGTGGAGCGTGGTCGCGAAGCGGCGCTCGCGCGTCGCGAGCGCGTCCTCGAGCGCCGCCTGGTGGAGCGCGATCTCGACGGCGATACGGAGCTCGCGCGAGTTGAACGGCTTCTTGAGGTAGCCGAGCGGCGCGGTCTGCTTGGCGCGGCGCAGGGTGTCGTCCTCGGCGAAGCCGGTGATGTAGATCACGCGCGTGTTGCCGAGCTGCCGCAGTCGAGTCGCGGTCTCGATCCCGTCCATTGCGCCGTCGAGGTGCACGTCCATCAGCGCGAGCGCCGGCTTCATGCGCGCCGCCACCTCCAGCGCCCGGACGCCAGACGAGGCGGTCTCGGGCACGTCGTAGCCTGCGGCGATGAGGACTTCGCGGATGGTCTCGGCGACCGTCGCGTCGTCCTCCACGACGAGGATCGTGGCGGACATGACCCCGTCATGGTGGCGCGTGGCCGCAAAACCCGCAAGGAATGCGTGGAAATCGCGCGCCGAGACAGCCCGCGGCGGTTCGGGTAGCTTCCCCGGCCGTGACATTCGACGTCCCCCTTGCGCTCATCGATGACCTCCTCCGTCGCGCGCTCGCCGAGGACCTCGGCGCTGGCGACGTCACCACCGAGGCCTGCGTCCCTGCCAGCGCGGTCGTCACCGCGGACGGCGTGGCCCGCAAGGCCCTCGTCGCGAGCGGAATTCCCGTGGCCGAACGCGTGTTTGCGCTGGTCGACCCCACGCTCAGGTTCGAGGCCAGGGCGGCGGAGGGCGCCCGCGTCGAGCCCGGCACCGTCCTCTGGCGCGTCGAGGGCAACGCGCGCAGCATTCTCATGGGCGAGCGCGTGGCCCTCAACTTCATCCAGCGAATGTGCGGGATCTCGACGGCGACGCGTCGATATGTCGACGCCCTCCCCGCGGGCTCGACGACGCGCATCACGGACACCCGCAAGACCACGCCAGGGCTTCGCCTGCTCGAGCGCTACGCGGTCCGGCGCGGCGGCGGGCACAACCACCGCAACGACCTCGGCTCGGCGGTGCTCATCAAGGACAACCACATCGTCGCGGCGGGCGGCGTGCGCGAGGCCATCGAGGCGGCGCGCGCCCGGGCCCCGCACACGAGCCGGATCGAGTGCGAGGTCGACTCGCTCGAGCAGCTGGAGGTCGCCCTCGCGGCCTCCGCCGACATCGTGCTCCTCGACAACATGGACACCCCGACCGTCGAGGAGGCCGTCCGGCGCACCCGCGGTCGCGCGCTCCTCGAGGCATCGGGCGGCATCACGCTCGAGCGCATTCCCGAGCTCGCGCGGGCCGGGGTCGACGCCATCAGTGTCGGCGCGCTCACCCACTCGACGCCGGCGGCAGACATCGGCCTCGACTTCCTCAAATGACCGCTGCGGAGGAGCCCGGCGAGCGGGCCTTCGCGGCGGATCTCGCCCGCGCGCCCGCCATCATCGCGGCCCGCGGCCTCGGCCTGGGCGCCCCGCTGGTCGTGACCGAGGAGACGGCGTCGACGAACGACGATGCAAAACGCGGCGCCCGCCACGGATCGCCGCACGGCGCGACGTGGCTCGCGGAGTCGCAGACTGCCGGTCGCGGTCGGCAGGGCCGCGTGTGGATCTCGCCGCGCGGCGACAACCTCCTGTTCTCCGTGCTGCTGCGCCTCGGCTGTCCGCCCGCGCGGGTGCCGCCGCTCTCCCTGGTGTGCGGGCTCGCGGTGCGCGACGCGGTGGCGAAGGCGCTCGGTCCCGCGCACGATGCTGACGTGGTCGTGAAGTGGCCGAACGACGTGCTGGTGCGCGGCAAGAAGGTCGCCGGCATCCTCGTCGAATCGGCGCTATCGGGCGCGAAGGTCGAGTACGTGATCGCGGGCATCGGCATCAACGTGCTCGGCCGCTCGCTGCCCGACGAGCTGTCGGCGGTCGCCACCTCGATCGCGCTGGAGGGCGGGGTGGATCTCGATCGCGCCGTCGTCCTGGCCGACGTGCTGGCAGGCCTCGAGCGGGACGTCGCCCTGGCGGCCGAGCGTGGCCTGGGGCTTGTGCACGCCCGGCTCTCGAAGCACGATGCGCTCGCCGGTCGGGCGGTGGAGAGCACGGACTCGCCGCTGCGCGGTACGGGCTGCGGCATCGATCTCGAGGGCCGTCTCCTCGTCCGCACCGCCGACGGCACGGTGACGAAGGTGACCGCGGGCGAGCTCCGTCTCAGACCGGTGACTGCAGCCCGCGAGGGATGAGCGCGCGCTCGAGCAGGAGGAACAGCCCCTCGACCACCAGCGCGAGCCCGGCGGCGGGGATCGAGCCCTCCAGGATGGTCGGCACGTCGTTCAGCGAGAGGCCGGTGCTGATCGGCTCACCGAAGCCGCCGGCGCCGATGAATGCTGCGATGGTGGCGCTGCCCACGCCCACGACGGCGCTCGTCTTGATGCCGGCGAGGATGGTGCGTGAAGCGAGCGGCAGCTCGACGTGCCGGAGGCGCTCCGCCGGTGAGAGGCCGATCGCCACCGCTGCCTCGCGCAGGTCGGCGGGGATCGACGCGAGGCCGGCGTGCGTGTTGCGCACGATCGGCAGGAGTCCGTAGAGGAACAGCGCGGCGAGCGCGGGGACCGGCCCGATCCCGAGCAGCGGGATGAAGAAGCAGAAGAGCGCGAGCGACGGGATGGTCTGCACCACCCCCGCGACGCCGAGCACCACCGCGCCGAGCCGTCGCCGGCTGTAGGCGAGGATACCGAGCGGCACACCGAGCAGCGTCGAGAGCGCGAGCGAGACCGCGACGAGCATGACGTGACGCGGTCCGTGCTGCGCGATCACCTCCAGCGTGCCGCCGAGGAGCCCGGGGCGCTGCGCCGAGCCGGCCGTGCTCACGCTCGCTCCCAGCGAGTCGGAGGCGACGCGCGCGAACGGCACGTTGTCGAGCTCGGCGCGCGCGTTCATGCGCTGCATCGCGGCCGCGTCGATCGAGCGCTGAATGCGCTGCAAGACGCGCTCGAACGCCGGTACGCGCTTCGGCAGATCGGCGCGGTAGACGAGCACGGCGTCGTAGGGCGGGAAGAAGTGGCGGTCGTCGCCGAGGACGACGAGATCGAAGCGCGCGATCTTGGCGTCGGTCGTGTAGACGTCGACCACGTCGGCATCGCCTCCGTGGATCGCCTCGTAGGCGAGCGCGTGATCGATGGCCGAGAGCGTGGTGGGGTGCAGGCCGTAGCGCTCGGCGAGCCCCGGCCAGCCGTCGCGCCGGCCCACGAACTCGTGGCTCAGGGCCACGCGCAGCTCGGGATGGCCCGCGAGATCGGAGACCTTCGAGAGCCCGAGCTTCGTGGCGAGCGCCTTCGTGACGGCGAGGGCGTACGTGTTCTCGAAGCCGAGCGGCTCGGACAGCGCGAGACCGCGGCCCGCGAGCGCGGCGCGCAGGGCCGGGAGATCGGCGGCGCCGTTCTTGACCACCGCCTCGGCGAGCGTGCCGGTGTACTCGGGGTAGACGTCGATGGCGCCGTCCTCGATGGCCCGGAACACCACGGCGGTGCCGCCGAGGCCGAGCGCGTGCTCCGCGGTCGCGCCCTCGGCCTTCGCGAGCTGGGTGACGATCTCGGCCAGGATGTACGACTCGACGAAGCGCTTCGACCCCACACGCAGCGCGGGCGCGGCGCTCGCGACGCGCTCCGCGCCGAGCAACAGCGCCAGTACGATCGCGAGCCACGTCGCGAGGCGCGGCCTCATCGCAGCGCCTCGGTGAGGCTGCGCTGCGCCCCCAGGAACTCGGCGACGAACGGATGCGCCGGCGTCTCCACGAGCTCCTTCATGGTGCCGTGTTGCAGCACGGCGCCGTCGCGCATGACCGCGATCGTGCCCGCGAGGTAGGCGGCCTCGGCCATGTCGTGCGTGACGACGAGCACCGATTTGCCGAGCGCCTCGAAGACGCGCTTCAGATCCTCCTGGAGCGCCGCGCGCACGATGGGGTCGAGCGCGCCGAGCGGCTCGTCGAGCAGGAGCAGCTGCGGATCGAGCACGAGCGCGCGCATGAGCCCGACGCGCTGGCGCTCGCCTCCGGAGAGCTGGCGCGGATGGCGGTCGAGCCGCGCGTCGTCGAGGCGGACGATCGCCGCGAGCTCGGCCACGCGCGCCGCGAGCCGCTCCGGCGTCAGATCACCGCCGAGCCGCGCCACGAGCGTGACGTTGTCGCGCGCGGTGAGGTGAGGGAAGAGCCCGCCGTCCTGGATGACGTACCCGACGCGGCGCCGCACGTCGCGCGCGGTGGCGGGGGTGACCACGACGTCGCCGACGCGCACCGCGCCGCCGTCGGGCACGACCAGCCCGAGGATCATGCGCAGCAGGGTCGACTTGCCCGAGCCGCTCGGCCCGATGAGCGCGAGGCGCTCGCCGTCCTTCACCGCGAGCGACGTCTCGTGGATGACGGTTCGTCCGGCGAACGTCTTCGTCACGCGCTCGAGCGCCAGCGCGTTCATCGGCCCAAGCTACTACGACGACGCCCGCGGCCTCACGGGACCTGTAAGCAGTACAGGAACAGGCTCGCGCCGCACCCGCCGCGCGAGCCGCCGCGAGCCGCCGCGATCAGCGCCCGAGGGCCGCCTTCACGCGCTCCCCGATGACGCGCGCGGCGTCGGCGACGGGCACGAGCTCGGCCTTCTTGGGGTCGGTCTCGGTGCGGGCCTTGAGCTCGATGTTGCCGTTTGCCAGGGATTTCGCGCCGATGGTGATGCGCAGCGGCATGCCGAGGAGGTCGGCGTCCTTGAACTTCACGCCCGGGCGCTCGTCGCGGTCGTCCCACAGGATGTCGAGGCCCTGCGCGGAGAGCGCGTCGTAGAGCTTCTTTGCCTCGGCGGCGACGTTCTCCTCCTTGCCCAGCGTGACGAGCTGCACCTGGTAAGGCGCGATGCTCATCGGCCACTTGATGCCGTTCTCGTCGTGGTTCTGCTCGATGGCGGAGGCGATGAGGCGCGACACGCCGATGCCGTAGCAGCCCATCACGATCGGCTTCTTCTCCTGCTTCTCGTTGCTGTAGAGCGCGCCCATCTGCGCCGAGTAGCGGGTGCCGAGGATGAAGATGTGCCCGCCCTCGATGCCCTTGTAGCTCTTGAGATGGCCGCCTTCGCAGTTCGGGCAGAGGTCGCCGGTGGCGGCGAGGCGGATGTCCGCCACGTCGCCCTGCCAGTCGCGCCCGAGGTTCACGCCCGTGAAGTGCTGGTCGGTCTCGTTCGCGCCGGTCGCGGCGTTCTTCACCTGTGCGGCCGCGCGGTCGACGACGATCTTGCCCTTGAAGCCGACCGGACCGGCGAAGCCGACCGCGGCGCCTGTCGCCTTCAGCACGTCGGCCTCGGTGGCCATGAACACCTCGCCCACGCCGAGGTGGCGCGCGAGGCGGATCTCGTTGAGGTCGTGATCTCCGCGCACCACCGCGAGGACGAGCTCCTTGTTCGCGAGGTACACGAGGGACTTGAGGAACTTCTCCTTGGGGAGGCTCAGGAACTTCGACACGTCGTCGATGGTGCCGACCTTCGGGGTCGCGACCTTCGCCCGCTCGGCCTCGGCCTCGGTCTCGGTGCTCAGCGCGGAGTCGGCGACGCTGGCGCTGGAAGCCGTGGCGATCTCGACGTTCGCCGCGTAGTCGCACGTGTCGCACGCGACGATCGCGTCCTCACCCGAGTCGGCGAGGACCTGGAACTCGGCGCTGGTCGAACCGCCGATGGCGCCGGGATCGGCCGCCACCATGCGGTACGTGAGGCCGATGCGGTCGAACACGGCGCAGTACGCCTTGCGCATGACCTCGTAGCTGGCCTTGGCCGACTCCTCGTCGACGTCGAAGGAGTACGCGTCCTTCATGAGGAACTCGCGGCAGCGCAGGAGGCCGCCGCGGGGACGGGGCTCGTCGCGGAACTTCGACTGCACCTGGTACAGGTTCATCGGCATGTCGCGCCAGCTCTTGATCTCGCGGCGCGCGATGTCGGTGACGATCTCCTCGTGCGTGGGGCCGAGGTGGAACTCGCCGCCCTTGCGGTCCTTGAGGCGGAACAGCGTGTCGCCGTAGACGTCCCAGCGCCCGGTCTCCTTGAAGTACTCGGCGGGGAGGAGCGCGGGCATCAGGATCTCCTGCGCGCCGGCGCGGTTCATCTCCTCGCGCACGATCGACTCGATCTTGCGGAGCACGCGGAGGCCGAGCGGGAGAAAATCGTAGAACCCCGCGCCGACCTTGCGGATGTAGCCGCCGCGTACGAGCAGCGTGTGGCTCGCGTTCGCGGCGTCCGCGGGAGCTTCCTTGACGGTGGGGATGAGAGCGCGGGAATAGAGCATGACCTGCGCGGATCTAGCACGGTCGCGCGCGCGACGTCAGCCGCCGAAGATCTCGCGCGCCATGAGGCTGGGCGGCACCGTCGCGCGCATCAGCACGTCGGTGTGGAATCGCTTCAGCGTGAACTTCGTGCCCTCGCGCTGCTTGTAACGCTCGCGCATCTTGAAGATCATCTGGCGGCCGGTGAGGTACGCGAGCGGCTGCGTCGGGCTCATCGCGTAGCGCTTCACCTCGGAGAGCGCGAGCTGGCGCTCGAGATGGACGTCGTCGGTGAGCATCTTCACCGCCTGATCGAACGTCATGTCGGAGACGTGGAGGCCGACGTCGATCACGACGCGCGCCGCGCGCACGAGCGTCCATTCGAGCTGGAGCAGGCGCTCCTCGTCGGTGTAGTAGCCGAGCTCCGCCATCAGCTCCTCGGAGTACAGGGCCCAGCCCTCGGAGAAGATCGCGTAGTCGAGCGCCTTGCGGATCAGCGAGGGATGCCGCCGCGCGAACGAGAGCTGCAGATGGTGCCCGGGATACGCCTCGTGCACGGACGTGTCGACGAGGTCGCCGTGATCGTTCTCGCGCAGCATCTCCTCCTGCTTCGCCTTCGAGAGCGCCTTGTCCACCGGCGTGACGAAGAAGAAGCCCTTCGTGGTCGTGGTGTCGAACGGCGGCGGCTGGTCGTAGGCGGCGGTCACGGTGCTGCGCAGGAACGGCGGCGTGTCGATGACGTCGAGATCGTCGCCGGGAGGCAGCTCGATCGCGTCCTTCTGGATCAGGAACGTGCGCGCGCGCGTGACCTCGGTGCGGTAGGCCTCGAGCAGCCCGTCGGCGGTGGGGTGATTGCCCTTGAGTCGCGCCACCACCTCGGGCCAGCCCTTGGCCTTCGGGTCGAGGCGCTTCGCCACCTCGGTCATCTGCGCGTTCGTCTCCGTGAAGAGCCGCTTGCCCATCGCGAGGATGTCGTCCGCACCCTCCTCGAGGAAGTAGTCGTTCTTGAGCAGGAACTCGAAGATCTCGCGGCCCGCCGCGAAGCGTCCGTTGGAGCGCGG
>Ga0123336_10002727_pt1 | contig 15181 bp, 15 predicted proteins | sample SSSSmetaG_FD_96466 | JGI IMG/M metagenome (GOLD analysis project Ga0123336, IMG submission 96466) | Glacier valley bacterial and archeal communities from Borup Fiord, Nunavut, Canada, to study Microbial Dark Matter (Phase II) - ​SSSS metaG | ecosystem: Environmental > Aquatic > Freshwater > Ice... | reverse complement strand
CGGCGTGCGGCGCGCGCTCGGCGAGCACGTGTTCGTCATGGCGCACCTCAGCCACGCGTACCCGGACGGTTGCTGCATCTACTTTTCCTTTGCAGGAACGGCGGCCAAGGGCGACGGCGTGAACTCCGGCGCCGGCTGGGACGAGCGCTGCGAGATCACCTACGACCGCGCGTGGAAGGCGGCGATGGCCGCGGCCATCGAGGCGGGCGGGACGCTGGCTCATCACCACGGCGTCGGGCGCTCGAAGGCGCCGCGCATGGCGCACGAGCTGGGCGCGGGCGGCGTGGACGCCGTGCGCGCGCTCCTCCGCGCGTTCGATCCGAAGGGGATCCTGAACCCGGGCAACCTCCTGCCGCCGTGCTCGCCGCAGCCCTACCTCGACGACGCCCACGCCACGGAGGTCCGCGCATGAGCACGCCCATCGCCATCGACGTCGCGAGTCTCCTCGTGGAGGTGACGGCGGATCAGGGGCTCGATGCCCTCGAGACCGAGCTCGCGGCGCGCGGCTTCACCCTCGGCATCGCGCTCGCGGACGCCGAGGCCTCGGCGGGCGCGGGCGCGGGCGCGCGCATCGCGGTCGGCGACTGGCTTGCCCGAGGCGCGCCCGGCGCGCCGAGCCTCTTCGCCGACCCCGCCGACCACCTGCTCGCGGGCCTCGAGGCCACGTTGATCTCCGGTGACCGCCTCGAGGTGCGGCCCGGCCCGCGCCGCGCGGTGGGCCCCGACCTCACCGCCCTGTTCGTCGGCGCGCAACGCCGCTTCGGCAGCATCGACCGCGCCTGGCTGCGCATCCACCGCCGCGACGCGCGCCGCCCTTCCCTCCCCCTGCCCGCCGGCGACCTCGATCCGCCGGTGACCGAGGCCGAGGCTCGCCTGCTCGACGCGATCCGCGGCCGCCTTGACGATACTTCGCAAAAGCGTTGACTATTTCCTCGTTCAGAAACCATCTGCCCGACGAGGACGACCATGAACCCCACGCCCAACGGCTGGCCCCGCATCTCGAGCTCGCTCTATTACGAGGACGCCAGCAAGGCCATCGACTGGCTCTGCGAGGCGTTCGGCTTCGAGATCCAGCTCAAGGTGGAGGGCGAAGGCGGACGCATCGAGCACTCCGAGCTCGTGTTCGGCGGCGGCCTCGTGATGGTCAGCACGCCGGGCGGGACGAAGGACGACAAGTTCCCGTTCCGCCGCACGCCTTCCCAGGTCGAGGGCGCGAACACGCAGAACCTCTTCATGTACGTCGACGACGCGGAGGCGCACTGCGCCCGCGCGCGCGCCGCCGGCGCGAAGGTCGTGACCGAGCTCTACACCTCCGACTACGGCGAGGAGTACTGGACCGATCGCACCTACGGCTGCGTGGACCTCGGTGGCCACCACTGGTGGTTCTCGCAGCGCATGCGCGACCCGAAGAAGACGTGAGCGCCGCCGACCTCGACCGCACCCTGGCCGCGCTCGCCGATCCGACGCGGCGAGGCGTGATCGATCTCCTCCACCGCGGGCCACGGCGCGCCGGCGAGCTCGCCGAGGCCTTCGCGATGAGCCCCGCCGCGATGAGCCGCCACCTGCGGGTCCTGCGGACGACGGGGCTCGTCGAGGAGGAGCACCAGGGCGAGGATGCGGATGCGCGCGTGCGCGTCTACCGGCTGAAGCCGCAGCGCTTCCGCGCGCTGCGGCGGTGGCTCGACGAGGTGGAGTCCTTCTGGGCCGGCGAGCTCGACGCGTTCAAGGAGTACGCCGAGCGCACCCGCGGGACGAAGGGGCCACGATGAGCGGAGGCGACACGGCGAGGGTGAGCGTGCTGGTCGCCGTGCCGCCCGCCGACGCGTTCGAGGTCTTCACCAGGGAGATCGATCTCTGGTGGAAGCAGGGGCCGAAGTTCCGCATCGCCGGCCGGCGCCGCGGCCAGCTGCACTTCGAGGGCGGCGTGGGCGGGCGGCTCTTCGAGTCGTTCGTCGCCAGCAAGGCGTCGAGCGCCACGCGCACCGTGCAGGTGGGGAGCATCACCGCGTGGGATCCGCCCACGCGCCTCGCGTTCGAGTGGCGCGGCGTGAACTTCGCGCCCGACGAGAAGACGTTCGTCGAGGTGCGCTTCGATCCCTCGCCCAGCGGCACGCTCGTCACCGTCGAGCACAGCGGCTGGAGCGCGATCCGCGACGATCACCCGGTCCGTCACGGCCAGCCGAGCGCGGCCTTCCTGCGCACGATGGGCATGTGGTGGGCAGAGCTCATGTCCTCCCTCCGCGAGCACGCCGCGCCGCGCGCAGAGCCTCCGTGATTCACAGGAGGCTCGGGGGCCCGGAGAGGGAGATCGAGAGGTTGGTTCTGACGAGACCGCGAGGGTACCGCCGGGATCGAAGGGAGACCCCTCCGCGCCTCGGCGCCTTTCTCCAGCCTCTCCAGCCTCTCCGCCTCTCCGAGCTGCCCGTGACGGGCAGATTCAGTGGGCCGGGTCGGTGTTCTTCGCGGGGCGCGCGTTCCACACGCGCGTCGTCAGCGCGAGGCCGATCAGCGCTGCGGGGAGGATGACCGCCGGCCAGGTCCACCACGCGTGCGAGTCCTTCGCCGCCGCGTCCTTCGGGAGCACGTGGCCGAGCACGAAGGCCTCGAACGCGGTGCCGAGATACACGAAGCCGTCGATCACGCCGACCACCACGCCCACGTTGCGCTTGCCGCCGAAGTCCATGCTCGCGGTGCCGGAGAGCATGCCGTGCACGCCGATGATGGCGAGCGACATGAGCACGACGATCCAGCCGATGGCGCCGGTGTTGAGCGTGACGAACATGAGGATCGCCCCCACCACCATCACGCCGTAGAGCAGGCCTGCCACCGGGCCGCGCCGCGAGCCGAACGCGCGGTCGGAGATCAGGCCGGCGATCACGCCGCCGGAGATGCCGGCCATGCAGTTCAACATGCCCCAGTTGTCGTGCACGAACTCGCGCGCGAGCTCGGGCGCCGGCAGCCCGGCCGCCGCCGCGACCGCCGCAGCCTTGACCGCGGCCTTCGACGCGGCGCGCCCGGTCTCCTCGGAGAATGTCTTGTAGTACTGGAGGATCGAGTTGCGCAGGTAGCCGCTGAAGAACTCGATGGCCGCGATGGTGAGGATGGCGGGGCTCCGCAGCATCATCTTGACCACCTCGAGCACCGGCTTGCGCTCGCTGGACTGGCCGGACGATGCGTCACCGAGGTCGAAGTCCGTGTGCCCCGCCTCGCCCGGCGTGTCCTTCACGAAGATCAGATCGAGGATCGCGAAGACCCCGAGGATCGCCGCGGGAACGAAGAACACGTACGGCGCGCTGGTGCGCTTCAGGATCAGCTCCGACCAGTCGTACGCGAAGTACAGACCGAGCGAGATGAGAATGCCGAAGATGCCGCCGAACGTGCCGCGCTCCTTGAGGTGGAACCAGGCCGAGTTGACCTTGACGATCGACACCGCGCCGAAGCTCTGGAAGTACATGTTCACCGAGTAGATGACGCTGAGCAGCGGCACGAGCGCGGCCTGCTCCTCCTTGGGAACGGAGCCGGTGCCATGCATGGCATTCATGATGACGAGCCCGATCGCGACGTTCGCCGCGAGCGAGCCGAGGGCCGCCATGAGGATGGTCTTCTTGCCGCCGAGGCGATCGGCGAGTGGCCCGTTGATCACGAACGAGACGCCGTAGGTGATCGCGCCCCAGAAGAAGACGCCCGAGAACTGCTTCTTGTCGAAGACCGGCCCGATGCAGGCATTCAGGTTGTAGCGCGCCATGTAGAGGAACGCGTACGTGAGCCCGACGGGTAACCAGTTCGCGAAGCGGCGCCGGAGGAACGCGGGCGAGTGCCCGAGGTCGGCCTTGGGGAGGCGCCCGACGACGACGATGATCAGCCCGAGGAGGAGGACGATCGGGAGGAAGTCGGACAACCACGCGGGCATGAGGCGGCGGAGCATGCCACGACGCTGCCCGCGGGAGAACTCGAGACGACGCGTCCTACTTCGTGAGCTCGGTCTCCACGATCTTCAGCGCGTCGTCGGGGATGGTGCGGAACATCGCCGGGGGCATGTGCAGGCGGTTCGACGCGGGGAGCTTCATCCGCGCGAGCGCCGCCTGCTTCGCGGCGGGCGACAACGCGTCGAGCTTCGTGACGTCGAAGCGACCGCGCGAGATCGAGGAGTCGAGCTTCCCGTTGTGGCATTGTGCACAGGCCTGAACGAGGATCTCCTTGCCGGTCGCTCCTGCGCTGGGGCGCATCGACATCTCGGTGAGCGCGGAGTCGAGGAACACGCGGCGGATGTCGGGAAGACCCGACGCGGGCGAGCGACCGTCAGCGACCTTGCGGTACGCGTCGCTCGCGAACGCGAGCTTGTCGGGATCGGTGACCTCGCTCGTGCACTGCCGCTCTCCGGGAGTCGGGTCCTCGGAGAAAGAACCCCCATGAGCGTGCGTCTACTGTCTGTCGTCGTCCTGACCGGTTGCGCGATCGCCGCCGCCACTGCGTGCAGCGCTCCTCCGTCGAGCCCCGACGAAGGGGACATCAAGAAAGCGACCCAAGCATCGAGCGTGACCGTGCAGATGTTCGACCGGTCGGGCACGGCGCTCGGCTCCTGCTCGGGCACGCTGGTGTCGAAGGATCTCGTGCTCACCGCCGGCCACTGCGCCGCGGGCGCCGCGACCTGGAAGATCGCGAACGCGGAGGTGAAGAGCACGGCGAAGCGTGCCGTCACCCCGTGGAAGGCGTTCGGCTCGAACCTCGCGCACCCCGATCACGCCGACCTCGCGCTGCTCGTCCTCGCCTCGCCCATCACGCTCGACCGCTACCCCTCGATCGCGACCTCGCCGCTCTCCTCCGGCACCCGCGCGCTCCATTTCCAGCGCGCCTCGGCCTCGGCCGCGTCGCAGACGCCCGCGAGCATCGACGTCCGGCGCGGCCGCGCGAGCGGCTTCCACCTCGATTACACCGCGAAGCTCACCGCCGGCGCGTTCCTCGACACCGGCGGCGAGGTCGTCGATCCGAGCACGGGCAAGATCGTCGGGGTCGCCTCGGCGAAGGGCGAGACCTCGGGCCTCCTCCACATCGCGCGCACCGACAACTTCGCGAAGTGGATCGAAGAGGCCATCACGTGCGGCGAGTCCGGCGCCGGCACGCTGTCACCGCGCGGCTATCCCGGCAGCAGCAGCAGCAGCGGCGACTGGGGCGGCTACGGCGGCGGCGGCGGCGGCAACACGCTCGATGCGGCGCCTCCGCCTCCCTACGGCGGCGACGGCGACGCCAGCTCCTCGGGATCCTCCGGAAGCTCCGGCAGCTCGGGCAGCAACGACGGCGGCGCCTCGGGCAGCACGCCCGGCGACGGCACCGACAACCCCGGCGGCGAGGGCGGCGCGAGCACGTGCCCCGGCACGCCCACCTGCGAGGGTGACGACTGCCCGGGCAAGAACGGCCCCGGCACGCCGGGCAGCATGACGCCCGGCGGCGGCAACGACGGCACGGGCGACGGCACTCCCGGCAGCAACGGCGGCAACAACCCGGGCAGCAACACCCCGGGCAGCGACGACGTGTGCCCAGGTCCGCCCGGCTGCCCCGAGCCGGACAGCCAGCGCTGCAGCGGCCCCACGTGCGGAGGCTGCGCCGGCATCGCCAGCTGCGGCGACGCCACGATGGACTACGGCGACTGCGCCTCGTGCGGCAGCGACCCCGCGAACGGCAAGCCGCCCGCCTTGCGCTGATCGAATCCGAGTACGGACCTGCACGGAGCCTCGGACGCTCGGACTCTCCGTGCGATCGTGCTCAGGAAAACGCGCCGGCACGCCGTGGCCCTTGCGCGGCGGGCCGGGGCCGCGTGACTATCGGGGGGCGCGCGTCTCCGGGCGCGCGCGGTCCGCATGCTTCACTCCGAGCTCCTCGCCCAGATCCCGCTGTTCGACACGCTGGCCGCCGAGGACCTCGCAGCCCTCGCCAGCCGCATGACCGAGCGCCAGTTCAAGGCGGGCGAGAAGGTCTTCGACAAGAACGACCAGGGCTCCAGCATGTACGTCGTGCTGTCGGGCGCCGTGCAGATTTTCCTGCCCGGCGCCGGGCCGGACGAGCCGCCCGTGATCCTCAAGGACGCACGGACCGGCGAGTACTTCGGCGAGCTCTCGCTCTTCGACGACAAGCCGCGCTCGGCGAGCGTCGCGGCCACCGTCGACACGACGCTCCTCGAGCTCACGCGCGTCGACTTCAGCGATCACCTCTCCAAGTCGCAGAACGCGGCGATGACCATCCTCGCGGAGATGGCCGAGCGCCTGCGCGAGACGAACGCGCTCCTCTCGCAGCGCGCCGCCCGCGACGTGGTGAAGGAGTTCGAGGAGAACCTCTCGTGGAGCCAGAAGCTCGCCGACAAGGTCGCGGAGCTCAACGGCAGCTGGGCGTTCATCCTCTTCCTCCTCGCGGTGACGGTGGCGTGGGCGGGCATGAACCGCTTGCTCCCCAAACCGTTCGACGAGTACCCGTTCCAGTTCTACAACCTCGCGCTCGCCGTCCTCGTGGCGCTCCAGGGACCGCTCATCGTGATGAGCCAGAACCGGCAATCCTCGAAGGACCGCGCGACCGCAGAGACCGACTTCCGCGTGAACCTCAAGAACGAGGTGGGCATCGAGCACCTCCTCCGGGAGGTCGGAGCGATGCGCGCGGAGACGAACAAGCGCTTCGAGGTGATCGAGCGGATGATGCGCGGCGATCGCATCCGCCAGGAGATACCGATCAAGAAGCCGGGCGGCCCGCTGGGCCCCTCGTAGACGCCCCCGCCGAACGAGGCTACAGGCCTGCGCTCAGCGCACGAGGCGGCGAAGTCGGTTCCAGGCCGACGCGGTGCGGCGGGTCGACGAGACCGCGTAACCGAGCAGTCTCGGGAGCCAGGTAACCCCTCGTGCATTTGCCCCTCAACGCCAACGCCGCGCGAGCCACGCGGCAGGAGCCAGATGCGTGAAGTCTACATCCATTCTCTTCTCCGGACTGCTGCTCGCCGCGGCCAGTCCCCTCGCCTGCTCGTCGTCCGACTCCGCCGGCGACGGTGACGCCGGACCGCCGATCTCCCTGGGGGACGGCGGCTTCGTCGACGCGCCCGAGCAGGACGGAAGCAGACCCCAGGTCGACGGCGGCTTTCCCGGACCCGACGGCAGCGTGCTGCGCGCCGATCGCTTCGCGACGAAGGTCGTGAGCTTCACGCCCGGCGACTGCGCAGGCTTCGGGCTCACCGCGATGCCCGGCGTCGTGCTCGGGCCGCCGGTGGGCGGCGGCGATAGCTACGGCAGCCTCGACGTCGTCTCGCTCGGTTTCGAGGGCGAGATCGTTCTCAGCGTCGAGCCGAACGCCATCGTCGACGGGCCGGGCGTCGACCTCCTCGTCTTCGAGAACCCGTTCCTCACCGGCGGCATCCCGAACGCGGAGCTCGGCGAGGTCAGCGTGAGCGACGACGGCACGACGTGGAAGACGTTCCCGTGCACGCCCGGGCCCGGGCCGACGTACGGCTCGTGCGCCGGCTGGCATCCCGTCTACTCCGCGCCCGGCAACGGCATCTCGCCCGTCGATCCCGCGAAGGCTGGCGGCGATGGCTTCGATCTGAAGGACGTCGGGATCGCGCGCGCGCGCTTCGTTCGCATCCGCGACCGCGGCACGGTCGCGTGCCCGGCGAACCCGGGGATGAAGCCGACGACGGTCGGGTTCGATCTCGATGCGATCGCGGTCGTGAACGCGCAAACGCCGTGATCTCCCGCTGAATCGGGGTAAGGCGCAGCGCCGCCGCAGGTTGGATCGGCGATACCATGAGCGTCGATTTCAAGTGGCGACCGTCCAACCCGCATCCCTTGCGGGCGACGATCGGCTACACGGCCCGAGCATGCGATTGGGACAGGGCGCCGCGGCCCAGATTCCCCTTCACGCCAGGCTCGGGTTCCGAGCTATGCTCGCGCTCGCTTCCGGCACTGTAACCAAGGAGCTTCTCGTGATCCGTACCGGCTACTCCGTCTCCCTCGCGCTCGTCGTTCTCGCTGCCATGAGCAGCGCCGGATGCAGCAAGGATCCTCCGCCGGCTACGCAGCCGCAGCCGTACGCCGGTGGCTACCAGCCCGGCGCGCAGCCCGGCGCTTACCCCACGCAGCCCGGCGCCCAGCCCGGCGCGTATCCGCAGCAGCCCGGCGCGTATCCGCAGCAGCCCGGCGCGTATCCGCAGCAGCCCGGCGCCCAGCCCGGCGCGTACCCGCAGCAGCCGGGCGCCCCTGCTCAGCCCGGCGCTCAGCCCGGCGCGCAGCCGCCGGCTCAACCCGGTGCGTTCCCCGGCATCCCCGGCTTCCCGGCTCCCGCGCCCGCAGGCGGCGGCGGTGGCACCGCGCAGGCGCTCGACCCGAACCTCGCCGCGCTCGCGACGGGTCCGCTCGGTCTCTTCGCCGGCAGCGAGGCGCCCGGCATGGCGAAGGACGGTCCGGTCGTCGCGGGTAACTTCCAGGCCGGCCAGACCCTCGAGGGTCAGTTCAGCTTCCAGCCCGGCAAGTGCTACGCGCTCGTCGCGCAGGGCGCCGGCGTCACGTCGGTCGGCCTCGAGATGCAGTACGTCACGCCCGTCCCCGGCCTCGCGCCGAGCATCGGCAAGAGCGCGCAGAACGGCGCGCAGGTGTCGATCGGCGGCAAGGCGAACTGCCTCCGCCCGATCAGCCCGTTCCCCGCGAACGCGAAGTTCATCGTGACCGCGAAGGCGGGCGCCGGCGTCATCGCGGCCCAGCTCTTCTCCAAGTAATTCTTCTCCGCTCATCGTTTCGGCAGACGGCGCGATGAAAGTCGCGCCGCTTTCGTTTAAGGTCTGCTCCCCATGCTCGATATCGCCTTCATCCGTCAGAACGCCGACGTCGTCCGCGCCGCGATCAAGAACAAGCGCGTGGATCTCGATCTCGACACGCTCCTCGCCGCCGACGGCGAGCGCCGCGAGACGCTCTCGCGGATCGAGAAGAAGCGCGCGCGCAAGAACGAGATCGCGCAGCTGATCCCGAAAGCGACGAAGGAGGAGCGCCCCACGCTCATCGAGGAGGGCAAGGCCGTGAAGGTCGAGCTCGAGCAGCTCGAGCCCGCAGCCACCGCCGCGCAGCACGCGTTCGACGCGCTGATGCTGCGCGTGCCGAGCATCCCGCGCCCCGAGGTGCCGGTCGGCAAGGGCGAGGAGGACAACGTCGAGATCCGCAAGGTCGGCACCGTGCGCACGTTCGACTTCAAGGCGAAGGATCACGTGGAGCTCATGACGCTCCACAAGATGGTCAACTGGGACGGTCCGCGAAAGTTTGCGGGCGGCCGCTCCTACGCGCTCACCGGCATCGGCGCGATCCTCGAGCTCGCGGTGACGCGCCTCGCGGTCGACACGCTGGTCGAGTGTGGCCTCACGATGGTCATCCCGCCGGTGATGGTGAAGGAGCGAGCGATGACCGGGACGGGCTTCTTCCCGCTCGGTCGTGAAGAGGCGTACGCGATCGGCGCCGACGACCTGTTCCTCGTCGGCACGAGCGAGGTGCCGCTCGTCTCGCTCCACTGCGACGACACGTTGGAGGCGGCGCAGCTGCCGATCCGCTACGCGGGGATCTCGAACTGCTTCCGCCGCGAAGCGGGAGCCTACGGCAAGGACACGAAGGGCCTCTACCGCGTGCACCAGTTCACGAAGGTGGAGCAGGTGGTGTTCTGCGTCCCCGACGAGGAGGTCGCCGAGAAGGAGCATTACCAGCTCCTCGGCAACGCCGAGTCGATCCTCGCGAAGCTCGAGATCCCGTACCGCGTGGCCATCGCGTGCACCGGTGAGATCGGCCTCGGGCAGACGCGCAAGCACGAGGTCGAGTCGTGGATGCCCGGCCGCAACGACGGCAAGGGCGCCTACAACGAGACGCACTCGTGCTCGACGCTCGGCGACTTCCAGGCGCGCCGCTCGAACATCCGCCTCCGCATGCCCGACGGCACGACGACGTACCCGTACACGCTCAACAACACCGCGATCGCGAGCCCGCGCATCCTCATCCCGCTGCTCGAGAACCACCAGAACGCCGACGGCTCGATCACCGTGCCCAGGGCCCTCGTTCCCTACCTGAACGGCCGCGAGGTCCTCACGCCGCCGACCTGATCAGCGGTGATGCGGCGGCCTGCGCGCGCTCGCGGCGGTCGACGCCGAGGCGGACGCCGCCGCTGCCGAGGCGCTCGCCGAGACCGCTGCTGCCGCGGCGAGCGCCTTGCGATCGAGCTTTCCGCGCGGCGTCGAGTCGTGGCCCTGGAGCTCGGTGGCAGCCTCGGCCGGTACGCCGATCGCGAGCTCCTCGGGACGTCCGCGCAGCACCACGAAGAGTGTGACGGGCACGACGAACGAGACGGCCGCGACGATCGCGACCACCAAGCCATAGCGCGGCCCCTTGCCGGGATCGAGGTCGTGCACGCTGGGCTGGGCGGGAAACGCGGACTCGGTCTCGGCGTACGGCCGCGGATCGACCGCGGGCTGCGGCGAGCTGCGCGCGACGCCCGACGCCCTCGGATCGGCCACGCCGAGCGCGGCGAGGCTCGTCTGCTCCGGCGGCCGCGCGATCCGTAGCCCGCTCTCCGATGAGGGCGTCAGCTGCGGGGCGGCCGCCCGCGCCGCCGACGAGCCGTGCGGGAGCGTGATGCCCGGTCCGGTGGGACGGATGGGCGGGAGCAACGCGGCGCCGACGTTCGGCGACGCCGTGAGCTCGCCGACGATGCGCTGGAGCGGCGCGTTCGCCATGACGGCGGTGCGGTTTTCGGGGAGCTCGTCGTCCTCGAGCGCGGCCACGCCGTTCTCCGGCGTGCCCTGGTCCGCGGCGATCACGCGCAGGATGTTCGTGAGCGGCGCCGGCGCCTCGAAGGTGATGCTCTCGGAGTCGCTTTCGGCCGGGAGCGACTCCGCCTTCTTGTGCGGGTGCCGCAGCTTCTTCGTCGTGCCCTCGGTGAGGTCGTCGAGCGTCGCGTCACCAACCGTCTTCGGTCCCGCGATGACCCCCGCCTTCGCCGCGGCGATGAGCGCCTCGGAGAACGCGGGCGCCTGCGTGGTCACGCTGTCGCCTTCCTCGGCGTAAGGCTCGGGGACGAGGCCGCGCGTCGTGACGATGTCGTCCGAAAGCGAGGCGTGACCGGGACGGGTCTCGGGGTCGGCGAGACCAGGGCGCGTCTCCGGGTCCGCGAGGCCGGGGCGCGTGAGCGCCTCGCTCGACGGCTCGTCCGGCTCGGTCGACGGCACGCCGCTCAGGATGCCGAGCGCCGCGAGGTCGGGCGCGGTCGGCGCGCGCGGCGCGAGCGCCTGCGTGGTGACGCCGTCGTCCTCCTCGGGCTGGGTGTCTGGCGAGAGCGCCGCCGCGGGCACGCCCGCCGCGGGCCGCGGCTGCGACCGCGACCGCAGCCCGCCGGGGACCTCGAGCAAGAGGTGACCGGGAAGCGTCCGCACCTCCGTCTCGTCGAGCAGCTCGTCTTCCGCGTCCCGGATCGCGATGACGCTGGGGATGCGCGGTCCCGCAAGGGTGCTCACGCGCGCGCGCGGCGCCATCGTGGTGATGCTGTCCTCGGTCTCGTCGTCGTTGTGGCCCTCGTCGTCGTCCTCGAGCTCGAGCTCGCTCAGGTCGCCCTCGGAGCCCGTGGCCACCGGGACGGTGCTCGCGATCGGGCCGGTCAACGTGCGCGGCGGCGGACGCGAGTGGCGCAAGTGCGCGGCCGGCGGTCCGGCCTCGGCCGTCGTCGTGTCGTCCGCGCCATCGCCGTCCACCGGGAGCGTCCCGCTGATGGTCGGGACGTCGTCCTCTGGCAAAGAGCCCACGGGGCCAGTTTACAGGGCCCACAAAAAGAAGCCTAGCGAGAGGCTTTTTTCAGCTGGTGGTCGTCTCGAGGCGCATCAGGTGGCTCTTCTCGGCCCACCAGAGCAGCCCGATGATGAGCGAGCGCTTGTCGGACAGGAACGACGGCTTCTTGCCCTCGAACACGTGGCCGGCGAACTGGAACGCCCAGCCGACCGAGAACATCCCGGCCGCCAGCGGCAGACCCACGATCGTGGCGCCGACCGGGATCGACGCGGCGATCAGCGGGATCCCCACCTTGTGGCAGGTCTGGTTCAGCGGGTTCTGGTGATCGAGCTTGTACCGAGCGAGGAGATCGCTCCATTCATCGTTGAGCTGCACGAGGCTCTTCCTAGCATCAGGTAGGCGTTCGTCCAGACTGACTTTACATCGTAAAGCGCGGTCGCTTGCGAAGGCTTGGTTGACCTCGCCGCCGAGGCCCGGTATCGATGGCGCCTCGCTTGTCGTGGTGCAGTAGCCAAGTGGTTAGGCACCGGTTTGCAAAACCGGCATATGTGGGTTCAAATCCCATCTGCACCTCAAAAAAAGCCGGTCAATCGCAGGGTTGCATATCCGCGCTGGGCTTCAAGGGAGCCGGTGCGGCAGGCGATCGGCGTTGGCGCCGGAGTCCACGTCCACCGCGCGCTGCGATCGCCCGGCGCGGTCGTGATCCGTCACACCGTGCGCGGACGCCTCGCCGGCACGCTGCACCTTTTCGGACACGCGACGCGCGACTGCGCACGCTCTCGCGGTCTTCCTGCTGCGGTGCGCCGTTCCCGGCTGCGGCACGCGCCGTGCTCCAGCTGAGGTCATGGCGATGCAGAGCGAGTCGTACAAAGCCCACGAGCCCTCCGAGCAGCCTGCCTCGCGCGCGCGTCCTCGTCGCGCCGCCCGCGCCGCGGCGCGGCCGCCCGCAGCGGCTCCGGCCGCGCGTCCGGCTTCCGAGCCGGCGCCGTCTGCGCCCGTTCCCGCGCCCGTGCCGGTCCGTCGTCATCCCGACGAGGAGGCAATGCTGCTCATGATGAAGGTCGTCGAGCGCGTCGAGGTCGCGAAGAGCTTCGCGAAGATCGCGTCCGGCATCGTGGCAGGCGTCGCCGCCAGCGCGGCCGTCCAGCTCCGTGCCGCCGCCAACGCGAAGATGGTGTCGGTCGTCGAGCGCGAGGGCGGCCTGAAGAACCGCCTCGATCGCGTTCGCAAGATCGCGAAGGCGGCCACCGACGCGGCGGTGCACGTCGCCACGCACAGGCCCGCTGCGCCGGAGCCCCAGGCCTAGGGAGCGAACAGCCCCGGGATGCGCTCGCCGCAGTCCGGACAGGCGGCGCCGCGGAGGCGCAGCTGCGTCGTCGTGAAGTTGTCGCGCTCCACCACCGTCGCGTGGCAGCGCGGGCAGCGCGTGTGCTCCAGCTCGCGGAACGTGCCGGTCACGTTCCCCACGTAGACGAACTGGAGACCGCGCGCGAACGCCGAGCCCGCCACCGAGACGAGCAGCTCGGGATGCATCGCCGGGCGGTCCTTCATCTTGTACCGCGGCTGGAACGCGTTCAGGTGCCACGGCAGCGCGGGATCGATGGCGACGAGCTTGCGTGCGAGGCCGCGGAGGCCCGCCTCGTCGTCGTTGAACCCGGGGACCACGAGCGTCACGACCTCCACCCAGTACCCGAGCCGCCGCGCCTCGGCGATCGCCTCGAGGACCGGCTCGAGCCGGCCGCCCAGCGCCTTGTAGTGCTCGGGCAGAAACCCCTTGAGGTCGACGCGGAAGACGTCCGTGACGGGCCGCAGGTAGGCGAGCGCCTCGGGCGTGGTGTTGCCGTCGGAGACCACCATCGTGCGCAGCCCTCGCGCCCGCGCCTCGGTGAAGATCGCATGCACCCACTCGGCGGCGATCATCGGCTCGTTGTACGCGGCGCAGAGCACCCGGCAGCCCTCGGCCAGCGCCTCGTCGACGAGCGCGGCGGGCGTCATCGGGATCGGTGCTTCGCCCGCGACGTCCTCGCGGAGCGCCTGCGAGAGCCGCCAGTTGTGGCAGTACGGACAGCGGAGATCGCAGCCGTACATCCCGAAGGTCAGCGCCTTCGCACCGGGCTCCACGTGGTACACGGTGTTGGTCTCGACCGCGCGCACGTAGCGGCGCGCGATGTAGCCGAAGGGCACGAAGACCTGCCCGTCGCGCGCGTCCCGCACGCCGCACGCGCCGACGCGGCCGTCGGCCAGCACGCAGCGATGCGCGCAGGCGGTGCAGCGGAGGAGCTCGCCCGTGCGTGCTTGCAGGACCCCCGGTACCGCGAGCGCGGCGAGGTCGACGCGCAGGTCGGCGGAGCGGCGCGGGCGCAGCGCCGTGACCGGCAGCAGATCGTCGTTGCGGTCGTCCTCGATCACGCGCCTCTCGTAGCACGGAGCTACGAGAGAGGGAGGCGACGACGACGGCGGCGCGCGGCGGACGCGGCCACGAGCGCACCGGCGACCGCGACCGCGGGGACCGACCACGGCGACATGCCCGCGCGGCCCGCGAGATCACACGAGAGCCCGACCCGCGCGCGGCCGATCGCCTCGGCCTCGTCGCCTTCCTGCGTGGCAAGCGCGGGACCGGCGCTCTCCGGGCTCTCGGGCGGGAGCTCGGCGACGGGGCCACCGTCACGCGCGGAGGGGCCCTGCGCCGCGGGCGTCGTCGTCGCGCCGCCTGCGACCGGCGGCGTGGCACGCGGCGCGGGGATCGCCGCGTCCGAATCGGCGCAGCAGCGAAAGCCCTGCTGGTACGCGACGAAGTCCTCGTTGTGCGCGCGCGTGGCGGGTCGGCAGCGCGCGCGCACCGGCCCCCAGTAGCCGCCCTTCAGGATCGATGCGTAGCCAGTGGTGCGCGCGGAGCGGGTCCACTCGTCGACGTTGCCCGTCATGTCGTGGACGCCGAACGGGCTCCTGCAGCCCGCGCGCGAGCCAGAGGGCTCGGCCTGCCAGAGGCGATCGAGCTCCGCGCGCGCCCCCTGCCCGTCCCGCGGCTGGAGCGCGCCCTCGGCGAAGGGGCGCCAGTTGCGATCGACGACGCACGTGGTCGCGTCCCGCGCAAAGCCGTACGGGTACGGCATCGCCTCTTCGCCCTCGCACGCGAACGTCCACTCGTTCTCGTTGCAGAGTCGCTTGCTCGATTTCTTGCACAGGCTCTCGGCCTCGTGGAACGTCACCACGATCACCGGGTTCTGCCCGAGCGCGTTCGGGTACTCGAAGCGGTCCATGCAGAAGTCGAGGTCGCGCGTGGGGAGCTTCGCCACGTCGCTCGCGATCTTCTCCTTGTCGAACGTGCGGCAGCGCGCCGGGAACTCCTTGCTGATCCAGTCGACGCAGGCGCCGTCCTGGACGTGCTCAACCTCGCCCATCCG
>Ga0123336_10002725_pt1 | contig 15190 bp, 8 predicted proteins | sample SSSSmetaG_FD_96466 | JGI IMG/M metagenome (GOLD analysis project Ga0123336, IMG submission 96466) | Glacier valley bacterial and archeal communities from Borup Fiord, Nunavut, Canada, to study Microbial Dark Matter (Phase II) - ​SSSS metaG | ecosystem: Environmental > Aquatic > Freshwater > Ice... | reverse complement strand
TCGGTCGCGGCGGCGTCGTTGGGAATGAGATAGACCCGGTTTGCCCCCGTCAGATAGGTGCGCTGGTCGTTGTCGAGCCGGTCGTCGGCGGAATATTCGTAGGCAACCGTGACGTTGCCGCGACCTTCGGCGAAATTATGCCCGGCCGCGACCGAGGCGAAGCGGTTGCCGGCGTCGCCCTTGTCCGAAATGCCGAACTGGCTGCGCGCGGCGATCCCGTCGAAGTCGCGCTTGAGGATGAAGTTGACCACGCCCGACACGCCGTCGGCCCCGTAGACCGCGGACGCGCCGCCGGTCAGCACGTCGACGCGAGCGATCAGGTCCGTCGGGATGCTGTTGATGTCGACTGCCGCGCTGTTCGGCTCGCCCGCCACATGCCGGCGACCGTTGACGAGAACGAGCGTGCGGTTGACGCCGAGGTTGCGCAGGTTGAGTTCGTTCAATCCCGCCTGTCCGAACGGATTGCTCGCTACCGCGTTGCCACCCGACGTCTGAGTCGAATCGCGCGAGCCGCTGAGCGCGGGAATCCGCTGGAGAAAGTTCGTGACGTTGACGTTGCCCGATTGCTCGATCGCGGCGGCGTTGAACGAGGTGATCGGGTTCGGCGCGGCGAACTGGGCGCGGGCGATGCGCGAGCCGGTGACGACGATATCGGCCGGCTGCGCCTCGGCCGGCGAAGCCGCGGCATCCTGGGCTGCGGGCGGGGCCGACGACGGCGCGGCCGTGTCGATGATTTGTGCGTTAGCGTTCAATGGCAGGACGAGCGCGACGCCGGCCAGAAGATGATGGATGCCCAAGGTACCTGTTCCATTTGCAGAATGATCGAGCCAATCGACCCGAATGCTGGATTCAACCGTCGTCGCCAGCTGACGGGACCGTTACGAATACTGCATGAGGCGGTTTTATTCGGCGACTGATGCACGCAGGACACGCAGCGACCTTTCGGCGCGCCGTCTTGACAGAACCGGCGGGCTGCCGACTGGAACTCCGATGGATGTGACGAGGCGAACGATCACACGTGCCGCGCTGGCGATCGCTGCCGGTACGGCCCTCGCCGCTTGCACGTCGCATCGCGGCGACAGTGTCTCGTGGTGGGCGCTCGGCACGACGGGAGAGAATGCGCCGCTCTTGCTTCCGCCCTTCACCGCGGCGACGGGAATCGACGTCGACCTGCAGGCGGTCCCGTGGACCGGCGCGCACGAGAAATTGCTGACGGGTTTCGCCGGCGGATCACTGCCCGACATGATGATGCTCAATACCGGCTGGCTGCCCGAGATGGCGCTTCTCGGTGCGCTCGCACCGCCGCCGCCGGCCTTGCTTGTCGACCTTCTGCCCGGCGCGCGCGCGGCGGTGACGATCGGCGCACGCGCGATGGCGGTGCCGTGGACCGCCGACAGCTGGGTGCAATTCTATCGCCGCGATCTCGTCGCCGAGGCCGGCTATGTCGCCCCGCCGCTCGACTGGGCGGAGTGGACCCGGATGGCGCAGGCGATCGTCCGTCGCCAGCCCGACCGTTACGCGACGCTTCATCTGCTCGACTGGCCCGAGCCGCTGTTCGCTTTTGCCGCGCAGACCGGCGCTCCCTTCCTCCGCGACCAGCTTACGCGCGGCAACTTCCGCAGCCCGGAATTTCGCGCCGCGCTCGCCTTCTACAAGCAAGTGTTCGACTTGAAGCTGTCGCCGCGGGTGACCGGGGCCGAGGCCGGCGACACCTATATCGGGCTGCGCCGCGGCTGGTTCGCGATCCTGCCGTCCGACGCGGTCTTCCTCGGCGATGTCCGCCGCCCCGAACACGCGATCGCCGCAGGCAGCTGGGGCGTGGCGGCAACGCCCGGGCCGCACGGCGCCGGACCGGCGATGGCACGCGGCACCTGCCTTGCGGTCAATAGCGCCGCGCGCGATCCCGTCGCAGCGTGGCGGCTCGTCGCCTTCCTCGCCGGGGCCGACCTCCAGCGACGAATGTACGGCATCACCGGCGACCTGCCGACGCGGTCGCGTGCGTGGGCGATGCTGCCCCCCGATCCCGTCACCGGGCTGTTCGCCGCGCAGATCGCCGACGGCGTCGCCCCGCCCGCGGTTGCCGAATGGGAGCGTATCACGCTCGAGGTTCAGTCGATCGCCGAACAAATGGTACGGGGCCACCTCGGTGTTGACGCCGCTGCCGCCGAGATGGACGCGCGCGTCGACCGCATCCTCGCCAAGCGCCGCTGGCTGCTCGACAATGGGCGCCTCGCATGACGCATCGCACGACCCGCCGTCGATCGGGCGAGGCCCGCGCGGGGCTTGCCTTCACCCTGCCGGTACTTGTCGCGACGGTCGCGTTCCTCGTCGTGCCGACGGTCGCCGGCATGGCGCTCAGCCTGACCGACTTCGACATCTACGCGCTCGCGGATCCTGCCAATCTCCGGCTGGTCGGGGGCAGCAACTACGCGGCTTTGGCGCGCAATCCGCTGTTCTGGCGCGCGGTCGGTAACACGCTGATCTTCGCCGGGATCGGCGTGCCGGCGGCGATCGGAACCTCGCTCGCCGTCGCGCTCCTGCTCGATTCGGCGACGGTCGGGTGGAAGCCGGTCTGGCGCTTGCTGCTGTTCGCGCCGTATGTGACGACGCTCGTCGCGACCGCGCTCGTCTGGCGGTACGTGCTAGACACGCGGTCGGGGCTGCTTAACAATGCGCTGGGTACGTTCGGCATCGCGCCGGTCGATTGGCTCGGCGATCCGCGGACGAGTATCCTGGCGACGTTGATCTTCATCGTCTGGAAGGCGTTCGGCTACAACATGCTGGTCTTCGTCGCGGCGCTATCGACGGTGTCGACCGAGCTTCGCGAGGCGGCGCGGCTCGACGGGGCGGGGGCGCTCGCCCGTTTTCGCCACGTCACCCTGCCCGCGATCGGCCCGGCGCTCCTGCTCGCAGCCGTTCTCAGCGTGTCGAATTTTCTCCAGGTCTTCGCCGAGCCGTACGTGATGACCCACGGTGGGCCGGCGCAGAGCACGATCACGGTCCTGTATTTCATGTTCGACGAAGGCTTCACATGGTGGAACCTCGGCACGGCGTCGGCGGTCGCGGTCGTGATTTTCGTTGCGATCCTTGCCCTGACGGCGGCGCAGGCGCGCCTCGGCCGGCGGCAGGAATGGCTATGAAATTGAACGGCTTCCTCCGCACGGCAGCACTTGCCGTGCTCGCAATGGCGACCATCGCGCCGCTCGCGTGGATGGTCGGCGTCTCGCTGATGCCGAAAGGAGCGGCGGCGGCACTCCCCCCGCCACTATGGCCGTCGCACCCGACGCTGGCGAACTACCGCGAACTGCTGTTCGCGCATATCGGTCCTGGCGGCGGCGCGACGAGCTACAAGATCGGCCCCGCGATCGTGAACAGCACGCTGCTCGCGGCCTTGGCGACCGTCCTCGGCCTCGCGCTCACGCTTCCCGCCGGCTATGCCTTCGCCAAGCTGCGCTTCGCCGGTCGTGCGCGGCTGCTGCAGACGATGCTCGCGTTGGTCGTCATTCCAGGGCAGGTCGCGATGCTGCCGCTGTTCCTGATGCTCAAGTCCGCCGGGCTGATCAACACCTATGCCGGTGTTCTCGTCCCCGGACTGGCCGGCGTCTATGGAGTGCTGTTCACGCGGCAGGCGGCGCTCGCGATCCCCGACGAGATGCTCGACGCGGCGCGGCTCGACGGCGCAAGCGAGTGGCAGATCCTCATGCGGATCGTCCTGCCATTGCTCCGCCCGATGGTGGTGACGCTGGCGTTGTTCACCTTCCTCGCCAGCTGGAGCGATTTCCTGTGGCCGCTGATCGCGATCACCGACCAGCAGTTATACACGCTCCCCGTCGCACTCGCCGCAATCAGCCGCGAACACGGGCAGGATGTCGAGCTGATGATGGCGGGCGCGGTCGTGACGACGCTGCCGGTGCTGGTGCTGTTCGCCGCCCTGCAGCGGTCGTATTTCAGCGGTGTGCTCGGCGGCGGGGTCAAGGGGTGAGCCGAGGATAGGCGCCGCCGTCGGCAGCGAACAGATGTGCGTCGGCGGGCGCGACCGTGAAGCAGATCCGTTCGCCGAGGAACACGTGTCGGTCGCTCGGCAATTGCGCGACGAGCGCGCTGCCGACGTCGAGCGGCGACGCGAGATGCGCGAACGACAGCGGCCCGAGGCGTTCGAACAGTTCGACCGCGCCGCCGAATGCGCCCGCCGGATCAGGCCGGAGATGCTCGGGACGGACGCCGAGCATCGCTGCGGACCCGATCGCGGCCGCGGGCACCTTGACGGCGACGCGACACGCGGTCCCCCCGGGCAGGACGACGCGCGCGCCGCTCGCATCGGCAGCGCTGATCGTTACCGGCAGCAGGTTCATCGCCGGCGAGCCGATCGCCGCCGCCACGCCCGTCGTCGCGGGCGCGCGGTAGAGGTCGAGCGGTGCGCCGACCTGTTCGATCCGGCCGTGTGCCATCACGACGATGCGGTTGGCCAGGGTCATCGCCTCGACCTAGTCATGGGTGACATAGATCATCGTCGTCCCCAACCGCTGGTGGAGCCGGGCGAATTCGTGGCGCATGCGGACGCGCAAGCCAGCATCGAGGTTCGACAACGGTTCATCGAGAAGGAGCACACTCGGGTTGCGGATGATCGCACGACCGATCGAGACGCGCTGGCGTTGCCCCCCCGACAATTCTCTTGGTCGTCGATCGAGCAGCGGCCCGAGTTCAAGCAGATCGGCAACGACACCGACCCGCGCCGCGATTTCGGCCCCCGGTCGCCGCGCCATTTTCAGGGGGAAAGCGATATTTGCGGCGACCGTCAGGTGCGGGTAGAGCGCGTAGGACTGAAACACCATCGCGAGACCGCGTTCGGTCGGGGCAAGATCGGTGACATCGCGCCCGCCGATGACGATAGTGCCGCTGTCAGCCTGCTCGAGCCCCGCGATCAAGCGCAACAAGGTCGACTTGCCACAACCCGACGGGCCGATGATAACGACGAATTCTCCAGCATCGATCGACAGATCGGTCGCGCCTATCGCCGGGGTGGAATCGTAGGTCTTGGTCAGGCCGGCGACCGTTACGCTGCTCATCGTTTCTCGTAACGAATGCAGCGGGCCCGGAAAAGGTTACGACCACGCTCTACCAGGGCTGCGCGGATCAGCCGCCGCCGCCAGAGAACGCCTAAGCGACGCAGCGCGCAGCCTGAGCGCGAGACGCAAAAAAGCCCCACCGGAGAACCGGTGAGGCGAATTTACCGAAAACTTTGGTTGCGGGGACAGGATTTGACCTTTGCAGAACACGTGTTCTGCTCCAATCGATGCAGGTGGGAAGGCGAAACGGATAAATCATCATCGGAGCCCGCCCCACTCGAGCGTCGGACGGCGTGTGCGATCGATCGCGGCCGAGCCATGTGCGGGGCGTGCGGTTGGAGAGCTCCGCTGAAGCACTGCGCGACGGCCCATTCGAAACGGTCGAGCGCAAACCGAGTATCCGGTACGGCGAACCGGATATCGGCGACACGCGCCCGAACGGTCATTCGCCACGGGTGTCGCATGCGCCTCTTGAAGTTCTAGTCTCCGGATCGCTCAGTGACACTGCGCTTGAGCGCACGGTCGGTGATCTCGTCGATCGCACGTCGTTTCGACATTCCGGCCGCACGGGCGTCGTTCACCACGGAATTCATGAGACCCCCGACCTTGTCCCGCGCCGTCTCGACTGCAGCCGACCGATGGGACACGCGTACCGCCGAACGATTGAACGTCGAGCTCTCGAACTTGCTGGCCATCGTCATTCTCCCAACGTCTGCAGTTCGTTCACAACATCTACGAAAAAAGTCTCGGTGGCGTCGACCAGTTCGCCGATCGCCTCCTCCAAACCCTGAGCGTCGGAGAGCGCCTCGTCGCCATCGACCGCCACCACGAAGAGCTGCTTAGCACCGATCATGTCGTTCGTGGAAATGGGAATGCAGATGGTCCACGCCAAGTCCTTCCACACCATCGCACGGCGCAGAGTGTCGCACGGATCCGGAAGGGAGAGCGAGGCGGGCAACGGCGCAACCTCGAACCTCGGAAGATTCTCGATCCACGCCTTCCCTGCCACCGTCCCCGCGATTGGCAGAAGGATGCGCTCGTCGGAGCACCCGTCGTAGCCATCGGCGTAGCGAAGCCGGAGCGAGCGAGTGTGCCCGCCGTCGGGAATGGCCACGGCGACGCGCACGCGCCCTGTCCGACGCCCTGCCTTGAGTAGCGACGGCTGCGCGGCGAACGTCTCGTCGAAGAGCGTGCGCGTGACGACGCAGGCTTCGCGTAGAATCGCCGGGCGTCTGAACAACTCGGCCACCACTGTCGCCTCCGCCGCCCGTGTCGCCGACGCGACAGTCGCTAGCAGTTCGAGCCGGCCGCGGTCGAAGTCGAGAAGCTCGACGTCGGTTTCAAGGGTGATCATCTCGCTTCGGGAGACGGCGCGGAGGTTCAATTCGCTCGATCCGAAGAGGGCGGTGCGAACGAGCGATGCGACCCATCCCCGTCTTCCGATGCGGACGGTTCCTGCAGGCTCGCCTATCTCGATGGCGACCGTGTAGGCGTCGGGGTCGAGTTCGCGCTCCTCGTCGAATGGCCACGCAGGCAGATTGGAGACGATACCTCCGTCAGCGTGAACCTCGCCGTCCAGCCGGGGCAGTCGGAACAGGACCGGTATCGCGATCGAGGCGACGACGGCGTCCGCGACTTCCACCTTTGGACTGCGTTCGGCGGAGAAGAGGGTCAACCTCCGGGTCGATATGTTGGCGGCGACAATCTTCAGAAGCGGCCTGGAGACGCCGTCGAAGTCGCCCATGGTAACCCGTCGCCCGGGCTCGAGCGGAAACAGCTTGCGCTCCAGTAATCGGGCCAATGCGGATCGAAAGCGGGAGAGGTCGGCCAGACCACCGAGCAGGGTCCAGCCCAAGATAGCCGACGTGACGACGGATACGAGCAGGACGCCGCCGGCGACATGCTCGGCCAAGCGTGGCGCTCCGTGCCAGAAGACGAGCACCGCTACTGGCCCGAGAAGTGAAGATGCGCCCCCGAACAACAGGAGATGCAACCCCCAGCCCCGCGCCAGCCGTCGCAGGATCCTTATCCTGATCCAACCAGCGCGCCCGAAAAGGTCGGTTGCGCTGGTCATTCCGGGATCGATGCTCGCCAACTCGTCGAAGATGGTTCTGCCCGTACGGGGATCGGCGATATCGTCGGCGTCGAAGCCGGACGCCTTCAATGTCGCGGCGATGGCACCCGCCGAAGTGCCCGACAGCCCCTGGAACTTCACGTGTTGGCGCTCCAAAGCCTTCAGCGCACCGACATGGACCACGCCCTTGGCGCCGCCGCCGGCTAACGCCACGAACACCCGAGGCGGATCGGATGGGACCGGCGTGTCGATCCGAGTGTCTGAGAGCGTGACGTGCGCGGTCTCAGGGATCAGATCGTCATGGGGCCAGACAAAGCGCCAGAAACGGCTGAGTAAGTTCAGGAGGCCTATCCGATCCTATTGGAGACGCAGATCGCGCCGATGGGCCGGATCGAACGAATACAGCTGCCGGGCGACCCTGTACTTTGCATAGCTGTCTTTTCGTTGCAGCCCGACACGTGACGGCTCCATCGGGCGACGGAGCGTATTCGTCTTCGAAGCGTGACGGAACAGAAGTCTCCGCAGCTCCAACGCCTCGAGACAATGCGCCAGCCTAAATAACTATACGGCAAGACAGGACCTTTCCGCAGAGGCGACTATCTCGGTACAGGGTTTCCGCTGCTTCGGCGCGAATTCGCGGCCGAGGTAGCGGAGGGCCGCCCGACTGGGAACGAAGAAGTAACCGCCGCCGACCGCCGTCACGAATGTCGACAGGCCTCTCAAACGGATGGGGCCGCGCGCGGTCGGTATCGAGAACACTCCTTGGGACGTATGATCTGCGCTGAGGGGATCGACCTCCGCTTCGAGTCCGTTGAAGCCGGGAGCGTTCAGCCAGTTCTGTTGAATGAACTCGAATTGCCTTTCGATGTCACCGCAGAACGCCGCGAATATCAGCCCTCTCTCTGCCGGACCGCCATCACCTGGCAGCGTATAGTGCCGGCCGCGGCGGAGTATCCGGTGACGATTGCCTCCCGCCGACTTGATCGGGTCCTCGGCATCGGCGCCGTCGCGTGGATTGGCCCGCCGCACATGAGCTCCGAGCGGACATGCCATGCCGTGCGGATCGTCCCGACCGAAGGAGAAGTCGTTAGTCGGGCGTCCCACGCCTCCTTCACGTGTCGGATGCTCCGTGAGGGGCGTGCCGTTCTGCCAGCGCCCCACCATCTTGGCACCTACGTAGCGTGCGTCGATGTCCAGGTTGCCGGGTGCCAAAGCCCATGGGTAGTCGCTTCGTATCTTGGCGGCCTGCTCGAAGGTCTCCCTCTCGAAGCCGTGAACGTCCTGCACCAGCTGGCGCACCGCGAGGAAGCTCCCGTTCCGGCCGAAATCCCGGAACGGGGCGTCGACCCCGTCGCGGCCTCCGAAGACCGGATAGTCTCCTTCGGGAGCTTGTCGTATCCCAGGGAGCAGGCGGTCGGGATCCCGGGCCGACGCGAGCTTGAGTGCCGGAGCCGAGTAGCCGCTGTTCGCCTCGTAGCCGAGCAAGAACTCACCGGGCTGGACGATATCGTGACCGATGCTCCTGCGGGCTGCCTCCGTCCCCCTCATCGCCGGCTGGGAGATACCGTCCCTGAAACCGAAGTGGTCGTGCTTCGACGGCTTGTCGGCCGGAGGTGACGTCCTGATCGAATGGACGACGGCCCCTTCGTTGCGGGCGAGTAGTTCCTCGATGGCAGAGCAACGCGTTCCCAGTTCCGCCTCGTCCGCGGCCAGCAGGATCAGAAGCGCGTCCACCGGGCGGGCGCCACTGCCGACGTCGTCCCAGCGCCATTCCGGCCTCGGGTGGGATCTCGCATCGCCCAAAACGCTCGAGCGCGACCGCATGCCGGCGACGAACGGAAACGGGAAGCCGGCAAGACCGTCCGCCTCGGTGACCGGAGGAAGGCCCAGCCGCTCCAGTCCGACCGCCGTGAAGCCCAAAGTCGCTGATCCGCGGCTCTCCCCGACGACCTCGCCGAACGACACGGCCGGGAACGCCGGGTCGCCCGCGGCAAGTGCCCTGAGCACCGCTCGTCGCCTGTCCACGTCTGTACCCAGGTCAATGACGATGAAGGCGCCGAACGGCAGACGCGGTGAATGCAGCAGGAGGGTCTGAACTTCTTGGGTCTGGATGGACGATCGGGGCGCTTGGGACCCTCCGAAGCAGGACAGCCACTGACGCGCCTCGTCGTCGTTGGCGGCCCTGGCGAGCCCGTGATGGATGAGGCCGTTCGTCCGCATCCGATCCAATGTCAGCTTAGGGAAACGGCTGTACCAGAATTGCGTCGGCCGCTGTTGGCGTTTGACCCATCGCTTGAACCTATCGCCGTCTCGGGCGCCCTCGTTGATCAGTCCTCGCGTTTTCGGAAAGCCCACGCCGTGGGACCACGCGGCCGACTGTCCGGGATGGGCCTTCGCTATGAAATCCTCGAGATAGCTCTACCAGATGCAGTCGTAGTTCGCGAGAAAGACGAGCTTAGAGGCGCCTGGCAGCCTGAGCCATCGGGCGAAATGGATCGTGCCCATGTCGAGGATGAACCCCGGTCTGGTCCAGTAGAGTGCGAACACGCCGATGCCCCACATGGCGAACGCGAAGGTCAACCGGCGCAGGATGCCGGGCTTGAAATCCGAGCAGGAAAATATGTGGTTCTGCACGAAGCCGTCCGCGTTCTCGAGGTTTGCGACCTCGCCGCGTACCGCGCAATCGGGATCCCGCTCGTCGGGGCGATCGCGGTCCTCAGTACGCCGAAGCGCGAGATAGGCGCCGAGTAGAAAGCCGGCGGCGATCAGCGTTGCCAGCAACGTCCCGTCGAGCACGGCCAACAATCCTCTCGCGAGAAGATCCAGGGTACTTCCGACATCGCTGGACCCGCCAAGTCCTAACCAGCTCACTAGCGACGCGACCATGATCAGGATCGACGAGATGGCGATCAACGGCCCGGTCCCGCCTGCTGAATGATACGCCCGGAGCTTGCTCGCGAACGGCACCTCCCGCCACTCGGCGAACGTGAGACGTTTGCGGCTGGGGATGCAAAGCATGCTCCGGAAGGCCTGCCCCTGCCGCCTCAGGCGATCGAATTCAATGGCGATCGCCTCCGAGCCCCCTGGAGAAGCGGAACACCAGGCTTCTCCCGCGATCAGATCGCGGACGAAGCTGAGTGCGCGGTACGGGGTATCGTCGGGACGGTCCGTCGACCGCAGGTGGAGATCGAGTGCGTCGGCGGCGAATGACGCCAGATCACGCTGACGGGCTATGGCGGCGACCGGAAAGCCTTCCGATCCGTTGTAGTTCAGACCGGTGACCCCCCACGGCCGGGGGGACAGCATGATGCGGTGCCTGAGCAGGAAGTCCTTGATGCCTTCGGTCGGCCCGCACCCTGCCTCCTGCATGATCTCGAGAAAAGCGGGAGTCGCGGCGGAGGCGAGCGCCGCCGGCCCTTCGTCCTCGTCGCCATCGGCGTTGAGTTCGATGAGAAGCCGAGCATCGGGCGCGTTGCGGCTGCCGACGTCGATCACGTTGGCCGACATGAAGTGAATGACCTCGGCACTGGTGAGCGCCGCCTCCATGCTCTCGCAGGCAGGGTTTCCGAGGCTTCGCACGCGTCTCTCCACGGATGCCGCGTTCCGCTGTTCCAGAGGTATCACGACCGTGGTCATCGACTGCCCCCGAGGTCGTCGTGGTGTCGAGAACTCCATGTCCAGGCGCCGCGGAAAGATCCCCACTGAATGAAGTCGGCCCTCGGGTCGACGGCTGCGCGTCAGCTGGGGCTGACGCAACAGGACGGCGAACATCGTCGTCATCTGCGACAGCGCCAGCGTCGCGCCCATGCAGCGATGGACACCGTCGCCGAACATCATGTTCGGCCTCGGCCCGGGCCGTGTCGGATCGAAGCGGGTGGGATATTCGTAGATGTCGGGGTCGCGAAGCCCCTGAGCCGTGGCGACGAGCACGACGGTCCCGGCGGGAATCCGTGTCCGCCCGCGTCCGACGTCAGGAAGCTCGACGTCGTTGGGAACGTAACGGAACTGACCGGGGTCGAGAGCGGGCTTCAGCCGGGACGCTTCCGCGAGTATGTCCCGAAGCGCGTCGGTATGCCCTTCCTCAGCTGCGGCGACTGCCCTGCTCCAGGCTTCCGGGTTCTCGAGAAGGTAGGTCAGAACGTTCCCGGCGGCCAGGGTCACCGTCGGCACCAGACCGATCGCCAGTCCGAAGAGATTCGCCCTGATCTCCGCGTCCGTCAGGTTCGTGTGACCGATCAATTCGGCGACCAACCCGGTGCCGCATCCGTCTCGCGCGTCGGCGATCGCCTGATCCGCGACGAGGCCGAAGCGCCAGGCGGCGTACTGCCCGAGCTCCCGGACCACGGTCCTGCCGAACGGGTCACCGAAGACCATCGTCGACATCGCGAGTGTCCAATCCGCATAGGCGTCGACGTCTTCAGGATTGAGACCCAGGAACGTTGCACTGGTCTGCGCGGCGATCCGGGTGAAGTAGTCCTTCATCACGTCGATCCGACCGTCCGAGCTCTCGAGGAGCCACTCGGCGATTCGAGAGGTGCCGGTCAGCAGTTCCGACGCACGCGCCTCGGAAGTGACGAACGGCTCGATCAGTAGGCGCTGCCCGTCATGGGCCGGCTGCGGCAGCCCCAGCATGAAGGTCGCGCCCGCGGATAGCGCCCGCATGTCGGGCTGGTAATGCACGACGAAGCGGACGGGATCGTTCAATGCGGTTTCGATGTCCCCGTGACGAGTGAGGATGAGGATGCCGAAAAGTCGGATGCGCGGGAGGAAGTCCTGCAGAAACTGAAGTATGGCGGGCTTGGCCTTTACGAGGAGAAGGTCAAGGACACGCGACAGCCAACCCGTGCCATTCAGCCGCTCGAGGTCGAAATCTACCTGTGCCGCGTCCTGGGGGGTCATGCGCCAGTCGGGCATGACGTCGATGCGGCCGTCATACTTGGTTTCGAACACCCCCTCGCCCTCCCTAGCGATCGAGCGCCTGGGCCTGCCTCAGGCCGTCGCGCAGAAACTCGTGCCAGCCGGTGTCGACGAACGGCACCCAGTCGATGTAGTCCGTCACGAAGTTCGGTCGGGCCCGGACGAGATCGTGCCAGGCGGCGGCGGCAGGTCCGGCCCGTCCCGAACGGACGAGGGCGTTGATCCTGGTGACGTGCGCGGGCCAATAGCTGGGTCGGAGGCTGATCGAACGCTCGGCGCGGTCGATCGAACGATCGTGATCGCCCATCATCAGATGAGCGAGGCCGGTTTCGCCATGTTTGAAGAACTGACGGTAGTCGGTAGGCGCCAGGCGCAGGGATATCGCCAGCGGCTCCAGAGCCCTTTTGGGTTTGGAATCCAGGATCCGTAGCGATCCGAGCTGCTCCCAGGCGATGCTGAGGCTCGGATTGAGATCCACCGCCCTCAGTAGCAGGATCTCGGCGGCCGCGGTGTTCCTGAGCCACATCTCGGCAAGCCCGGCGAGCATGTGCCCGCGCGCATCCGCATAGTCGAGCACGATCGCCCGCTGCGCCAGATCGCGGATCTCATGGAAATGATTCGGCGCCAGTCTCTGATTCCATGCCTTGTAAGCGAGGTGCCGGGCGTACTCGATCACCGCGACCGGCAGGTCCGGAGCGAGGCGGATCGCCTTTCCCAGCAGCCGGCCCGCGATCGCGGTGTCGTCCCGCGACAGCCTGTCCTGATGCCAGCGACCGCGCCAGACGAGGTCTGCAACCGTCATGTCGACTTCCGGCACCGCCCGGGCCCGTAGCTGTTCGGCATCGACGACCCTGTTCTCGAGCACGGCGACCAGATCCGCGACGACAGGAGCGAGTGCGTTGTCGACCCTGGGATCGGGAAGACGGAGCCGGATCGACCAGATCAACTCCGCCGTCGCGACGTTGAGTATCTGTCCCGAAAGCCGGTATTCGGCTCCCTGACGGTGCAGTCTTCCACCAAGCACATACGATGCGCCAAGGGAACGGCCGGACTCGAGCATGCTGGCGGACGCCGACGAAGGCACAATCTGGCCAGGCGAGATGACGGGTAGCCATCGGAGGCGCGAGACCCTGTCGACCAGCTCTTCGCCGATGCCGTCGGCTAGGTAGGCCGCGTCCAGGTCGCCGGTCGCGTTTTCGAACGCCAGGATGGCGATGGAGGGAGCGCGGTGGAACGATGCATCGATCGGCCCTTTTGCCTCCCGCCAGCCGCGATCGGCCGATCTGCGTCTCATGTCGCGCAGCCAATCCTCGAAGCCGTCCTCTCCGGGAATGTCGATTCCCTCCAGGAATTCGCCGGAACCGGGTACGACTTCGAAGGTGTCAGGGGCTAACCGAACGCGGTCTGCCGTCGTCTCAAGCGGCACGAGGCCGTTGCTCTCGAACAACCGCCTCAACTGAGACAGTTCGCGTCTTAGACTATTCTGGGATTGTTCCCGTTGGCGGCTACCCCACAGTTGTCCCTGCAGCCAGCCGCGGGTCCTTTCGCCGTTAGGCGACGTGGCGAGCATGGCTATCAGCGCTACACCCTTTCGGCTCGAAACCTCGACACGCTGCCCCGACAGTTTCGCCAAGCAGAACGGGCCGTGCAGACTCAGTTGGCATTGGATCGACCCGGACATGATGACTCTGCAGGAGAATTATGTCTCCAATCTAACACTCGTTTCGAAGCAATCACGAATAAATCACGGTACTTTAGCGCTGGCCTCACGGCAGCCGAACCGTCGCACGATAGATGTGCCTTTCGACGGCGGACACGGCCGTGCAACGAGTGAAGATATCAGGAGAGAGGCCATGCCGGTTGCCGCTGAGATACTTGCCAAGCCATTGAACTGGCGGGACCCTGCGGTCGCACCTGTTCTGGAGAGGCTCCAGGGTAACATCCTGAAGGGCCATGGTCGCGACCATACGTCGAATCTGTTCCTGCGGTTCGACACGGCGCGGCGCGACGAGGCCCGATCGGCGCTGCGCCGGCTTGGAGGGCATTTGACCTCCGCCATGGCGCAACTGACGGCGACGGACGCGTTCAAGCAGCTGGGTGTCAGCGGCGGCACTGGACTGTTTCTTATGATCTCAGCGGCCGGCTACCGCGCCTTGGGCATCGCGGAACAGGATCTTCCCGGTGACGAGCAGTTTCGAGCCGGCATGAAAGCCCGGGCGCCGGTCCTCCACGACCCAGCGCCGTTCGCTTGGGACGCGAAGTTCAAAGAGGAGGCGCATGCCCTGCTGATCGTCGCCGACGACAACGTCACCGCTGTCGGGAACGCTGCAATCACGATCGAGGCGGAGCTAGCGAGAGCCGGCGTCACCGTAATCGGCCGCGACGCCGGACACGCTTTGCGTCGCACGCCGAAAGGCCTCGGGATAGAGCATTTCGGATACGTCGACGGGCGTAGCCAGCCGCTTATGCTGCAGGAGGAAGTCGATGCCGAACGCGATCAACACGGGGGCATCGATCAATGGGACCCTGCGTTCGGACCTGGCGAACTGATCCTCGTCAAGGATCCGAACGGTGGCGACGAGGACGCATACGGCAGCTACTTGGTCTACCGGAAGCTCGAGCAGAACGTCCGGGGCTTCAAGGAGCAGGAGCTTGCTCTCGCTGGGGACCTGAAACTGATCGGTCTCGACAAGGAGCGCGCCGGCGCGATGGTCGTCGGACGATTCGAGGACGGCACGCCGCTCGTCACCCAGAAGGTCGACGGCGGTACGCCGGAAGCCGGCAACAACTTCAACTACGATGGCGACCTCGACGGTCTGAAATGCCCGTTTCAGGCCCACATCCGCAAGGTCAACCCCCGGGGCGGCACGCGCGACGAATTCGGCGCGCCCATCGGGGACGAGCGGTCGCATCTCATGGCGCGTCGCGGCATACCTTTCGGCGAACGCTCGGATAATTTGGACGACATCCCGACACTGCCCCGCCGCGGTGTCGGCCTGCTCTTCATGGCCTACAATCAGGACATCGCGAGCAGGCCGACACCGCGGCGGGGCAGTGTCGGGATGTCGTCCAAATTATCCGAGCGTTCGCCGAAAGGTATGCCGCGACGCGCCATGAGATGCGACCGCTCGTC
>Ga0123336_10002724_pt1 | contig 15193 bp, 16 predicted proteins | sample SSSSmetaG_FD_96466 | JGI IMG/M metagenome (GOLD analysis project Ga0123336, IMG submission 96466) | Glacier valley bacterial and archeal communities from Borup Fiord, Nunavut, Canada, to study Microbial Dark Matter (Phase II) - ​SSSS metaG | ecosystem: Environmental > Aquatic > Freshwater > Ice... | reverse complement strand
CGGCCAGATAGCCGGCGTCGTGGAAGCGCAGCACCCGGGCCGGGTCGGCCATTGGCGCCGTGCGGAACTGCTCATCCGGCAACCAACCCATCGCACGGCACAGGTCGGTGCAGGTCGTGACGCGCGGGATGGCGAGCGGATGGGTCGGGCCGTAGGTGGACCGCCGATACAGCTCGCTTCCGATATACAGTGGACGGGTCAACATCTGGACCGAGACCCTGCCCTGCTGCCTGTCATCCAATCCGAGCCGTTCGTGCGCCGCAGCGCCGTCTTGCGCGAAGACCGCAAGCCTGCCCTAGCAGGCCAGGAGGTCTCACGGCGGGCCAGACCTGGCGACGACAGGTTTGAGATGTTTGTCAGCAAGTCGGCTGCCGCTAGTCCCGCTGCGGCGTTCCATGCGGGACCACGGTGCTGACGATGCTTTGGTCCAGCGCCTCGTAACCAGCGTAGTCAATCGTCGCATACAGCTCGGCGCGGGTCTGCATCTGGTCAACTACGCCCTGGGTGCCGCCGTCGCGCTTTATGGCGGCATACAGGTCTTCGCTGGCCTTGGCCGACACCCTCATGCTGCTCACAGGCCAGATCACCATGGCGTAGCCCATGTCATGGAACTCGGACGCAGTGAAAAACGGGGTCTTGCCGAACTCGGTCATGTTGGCGAGCAGGGGGACGCCGGGCATCCGGCGTGCGAACTCGCGGAACATCTCGGCGCTGTGCAGCGCCTCCGGGAAGATCGCATCGGCACCGGCCTCCACATACAGCTTGGCGCGGGCGACGGCACCGTCCATGCCCTCGCTCGCGGCGGCGTCGGTGCGGGCCATGATATACAGGTGGCGCCGGGCGCGGCGGGCGGCGGCGACCTTGTTGGCCATGTCGTGCGCGTCTGCAAGCTTCTTATCGTTCAGGTGCCCGCACTTCTTGGGCAGGATCTGATCCTCGATGTGGACCGCTGCCGCCCCGGCGTCCTCGAAGCTGCGGACCATCGCCATGACGTTCAGCGCCTCGCCATAGCCGGTGTCACCGTCCACCAGAACCGGTAGTCCGCTGGCGCGGGTGACCTGGCGGATGAAGAACCCGACCTCGTCCACGGTGATCATGCCCAGGTCCGGCAGGCCCATGCTGGCCGTCATCGCGGCCCCGGACAGGTAGGCTGCCTGGAAGCCGGCGGCGCGGGCCTGCAACGCCGACATGCCGTTGTGCGTGCCCGGGACTTGCAGGATGCCCCCGCCCGCCGCCGACGCCTCGACCAGCTTGCGGAAGCGGTGCCCGGCGTGCTCAGCCGGCAGATCGGTTGCGACGAGGTAGGTCATGCGGCGGTACTCCGGGACGCAGTGGAAGTTGCGTCGTTTAGCACCGCCAGCAAGGGACGTCAGGTGGGCCGGTTGCACCCGCACCACCCTGCCGGTAGGGTCCGGCACATCGAATGGAGCACGTGCATGGACATGACAGGCGAGCGGCGCATCCCCGCGCCGCGCCAGAAGGTGTGGGATGCACTGAACGACACAGAGGTCCTGCGGTCGTGCATCCCCGGTTGCGAAACGCTGGAACGCTTGTCCGACACCGCCATGAAGGCGACCGCCGCCGTGAAGATAGGCCCAATCAGCGCGCGCTTCAGCGGCAATATCGCCCTGTCCGACATGGACCCGCCCAATAGCTACCGCATCAGCGGCGAGGGCCAGGGCGGGGTCGCCGGGTTCGCCAAAGGCGGTGCGAACGTGCGGCTGTCCGATGACGGCCCGTTCACCGTGCTGGCCTACGACGTGAAGGCGCAGGTCGGCGGCAAGATCGCCCAGCTCGGTGCCCGGCTGATTGATGCCACCAGCAAACAAATGGCGGACATGTTTTTCGACCGCTTCACCGCCGAGGTGTCGGGTCCGCAGGAGATTGCGGCTGCTGGACCAATAGTGGCTCCCGTCATTGCCGCTGCATCGGCGGCCGGTGTGGCCGCAGAAGGGACTGCGACGCCGATGCCCGCCAGCCCTGCTCCGCAGCCCGTTGCCCGCCCGCGCACCCCGGCGCCCGCACTCAGCCTGCTGCAGCTGATCCCGAAGGAGCCGTTTGGACTGCCGCTGGTCGCCGTGATCGGCATCCTGCTGTATCTGCCGATCTTCTTCATCATCTTCAAAGGCTACGTGTTTGGCTGATCAGGCGGCGGGCTCCGACACTGTCGTCCCGCCTGCGACGGACTTGCCGCGGACGGTCGCCGACACGGCGGCGCTGCTCGCAGCCGGCGGCTACATCGCCGACCCGGCGCTGGCCGTAACGGTCCACCTGGCGCTGGCCATGCACCGCCCCCTGTTCCTGGAGGGTGAGCCGGGCACCGGGAAGACGGAGATTGCGAAGGTTCTTGCCGCCGGGTTGGGTCGCCGTCTGGTGCGGCTGCAGTGCTACGACGGCATGGACCTGCAAGCGGCGGCCTACGAGTGGGACCACGCCCGGCAGTTGATGGCGATCCGCCTGGCGGAAGCCGGCGGTGACCAGGACCAAGCCCGCCTGGCTGCCGCAATCCACAGCCGGCCCTATTTGCTGGCACGTCCGCTGCTGTCCGCCATAGATCCCGACCTGCCACCAGCCGTGCTGCTGATTGACGAGCTGGACCGCGCAGACGAGCCGTTTGAGGCATTCCTGCTGGAGTTGCTCGCAGATTTCCAGATCACGGTGCCGGAGTACGGCACGATACGCGCGGCAGTGCCGCCGGTCGTCGTCCTGACAAGCAACCGCACCCGGGAGGTTCACGACGCGATCCGGCGGCGCTGCCTGTATCAGTGGGTGGACTATCCCACCGCCGCGCGTGAGCTGGCGATCCTGGATGCGAAGGCGCCGGGCCTGGCGCCACGGCTGTCGGCGGAGGTGGTGGCCTTCGTGCAGCGGCTGCGCAGCACCGACCTGTTCAAGTCGCCCGGTGTGGCCGAGACGATAGACTGGGCCTCCGCCCTGCATTACCTGGACCAGCAGGAACTGACCGCAGGCGGCGTGGACGAGACGCTGGGCGTGCTGCTGAAGTATCAGGATGACATCGCCAAGGTCCGCGGCGCCGAAGCCGGGCGGCTGCTTGCCGAGGCGCAAGGTGCCGCAGCCGGGTGAACGGCCCATCAACATGATGCACGACCATGGCCCGATTCCTCCACATCGCAGACGCCTGGTACTCCGATCACATCCGGCGGAATGGCATCCGGCCTACATCGCTGCGGAATGGCATACGCGCAGTCTTCTGTGTCCCGGTAGTCCCTGACCACGCCATGACCCTCCAATGGGCGCGCGAACTGCGGGCAGGCGGGACGAGGTCGTTTGTTGCAGTAATCTTCGACGCGCCGGATGCCGGGCAAGTGCAAGTTGGGCGCTACGGCACTGAACACGCCCAGATGCCGGCTACCGAGGCTCATCACGATTTCCTTGCAGCAACGCACCCGGCAGGACAGGAGGTTCTTGCTCCACGTGGGATCGCGGCGGTGGAGCTCAGGAAGATCGCGCCGCACCCCGGTTGGTGGGCTGCCGACTGCTGCCCGGAAACGAAGGGCCGCGCCTTCTCGCCACTCCGTGGGACGATGAACGCGGCTAGGCGGCGCGCCGCCATAGACAGGCGGATGGGCTAGCCGTAGCCAGACTTCCACTATGACGCGCCAAGGCCGTTGTGCGGTAGCAAGGGGCCGTGATGTTGCATTCCGAGGGTGCTGCGATCCTGAGTAAGCTGCCGGCCAACCTGGTCCACTTTGCACGCCTGTTGCGCCGCGCCGGGCTGCCGGTTGGTCCGGCCGAGGTCGTCGCAGCCGGGCACGCCTTGGACCGAGTGGACATCGGCCAGCGCACTCAGGTGCGTGCGGCGTTGCGGGGCCTGATGGTGCATCGGCACGAGCACCTGGACTTGTTCGACCGCGCATTCGACCTGTTTTGGCGTGACCCGAATGCGGCGCAGCAGGCGATGGCGCTGGCCTTGCTGGACGGCACGCCGCCAGCCCAGGAACAGCCCCCCGCCCCAGGCAGCCGCCGCTTGGCGGAGGCCTTGGCCCCGCCACGCCCGCAGCGCCGACCCCAGGACGACGCGCCGCCCGAGCTGGACGCGGTGATGACCGTCAGCGAGCGGGAGCGGCTGCAATCCATGGATTTCGAGCAGATGAGCGCCGACCAGATTGGCCGCGCCAAGGCCGAAATACGCCGCTTGCGCCTTCCACTGGATTCGCGCCGCACCCGGCGCCTGCACCCGGACGCCTCAGGCTCCAGGATAGATTTGGCCGCCACCTTGCGCCGCAGCCTGCGCCGCGGCGGGGAGATTCTGGCGTTGTCCCGCAGTGCCAGGGTCGTCCGGCCCCCGCCCCTCGTTGTCCTATGCGACATCTCTGGCAGCATGGCGCGCTATGCCCAGGTTCTGCTGCACTTTCTGCATGCCGTTGCCAATGACCGCGACCGCGTCCACGTCTTCCTGTTCGGGACGCAGCTATCCAACATCACCCGGCAGCTCCGCTTCCGCGATCCAGAGGTGGCCTTCCAGATGGTGTCCCACGCCGTGCCGGACTGGTCCGGCGGCACCCGCATCGGGGAGGCCCTGGCGGAGTTCAACCGGCGCTGGTCCCGGCGTGTGCTGGCCCAGGGAGCGGTGGTGCTACTCGTGACGGACGGGCTGGACCGGGACGGTGCTGCTGGGCTGGCGGAGGAGATGGACCGGCTGCACCGGTCCTGCCGCCGCCTGATCTGGCTCAACCCGCTGTTGCGCTGGGACGGCTTCCAACCCAAGTCCAGCGGCATCAGGGCGATGCTGCCGCACGTGGACGAGTTCCGCACCGTCCATAGCCTGGATAGCCTGCGCGGTTTGGTGGAACTGCTGTCCCGCCCGGCATCGCCGCGTGGTCCCGGCAAAGCATGGAGTGGAACATGAGCGATACGCTGGATGTGCTTGAAGCCGCCTCTAGTTGGCTGCGGGAGGGTGAGCAGGTTGCGCTGGCTACCGTGACGGAGACCTGGGGCAGCAGCCCCCGCCCTCCGGGCAGCCAGTTGGCCGTGACCGCAAGCGGCCGCATGGCTGGCTCGGTCAGCGGCGGATGCATCGAAGGTGCAGTGGCCGACGCGGCGGGGCGGACCATGCGGGACGGCGTGCCGCAACTGCTGGACTTCGGCGTGACAGACGAGCGGGCCTGGGAAGTCGGGCTGGCGTGCGGCGGCAAGCTGAAGGTGTTCGTCGAGCGGCTTGGATGACACCCGGGGTCCTCGCCCGCCTGCAAGCGGCGCGGGCGGAGGGCCGCCCCACGGTGGTCGCCACCCGGCTCCCTCACGGCGAGCAATGGCTGTTGCCGGACGACGATGCGCCCACCGCCCTGCGTGGCCCGGCGTCCGATGCGTTGCGGGGGGACTGTAGCGGAACGGTCCAGGTTGAGGGCGACACCTGGTTCCTGCACGCGCACAACCCGCCGTTGCGGCTGGTCGTGGTGGGTGCTGTCCACATCGCGCAGGCCCTTGCGCCGATGGCGGCCAGGATGGGCCATGCCGTCGTGGTGGCCGATCCGCGCCGGGCTTTTGCAACCGAGGAGCGGTTTCCCGGACTGACCGTCAGCACGGACTGGCCGGACGAGGCGCTGGATGCCCTGCGGCCCGACGCGCGCACGGCAATCGTGACGCTGACGCACGATCCCAAGCTGGACGACCCGGCACTTGATCGTGCGCTGCGGTCGCCTGCGTACTACATCGGCGCACTCGGCTCACGCCGGACCCATGCGGCGCGGCTGGAGCGGCTGCGCGCGCTTGGCCATGGCGAGGAGGCGCTGGCGCGCATCCAGGGGCCAGTCGGGCTGGACATCGGAGCCGTGACCGCGCCGGAGATCGCGCTTTCCATCCTGGCGCAGGTGGTTGCGGTCCGGCATGGGAAGCGATGAGGTTCGGGCCTGTCCCTGTAGCGGAGGCTGAGGGCGCGATCCTGGCCCACACCCGGCGCTTGCCCGGGCGGATGATCCGCAAGGGAGCGGTGCTGGACGGGGACGCCGTGGCCGCTCTGGCGCTAGCAGGCGTGACCGAGGTGATCGCCGCGCGCCTGGACCCGGGTGACGTAGCAGAAGACGAGGCAGCTCGGCGCCTGGCGGCCGTGCTGTCCGTGCCCGGCTTGCGTGCGTCCAACGCCAGCACGGGCCGGGTGAACCTGCTGGCCGCCGTGCCGGGCTTGCTGCAAGTGGATCGTGGGGCGCTGGACGCCGTGAATGCTCTGGACGAGGGGCTGACGGTCGGTACCCTTCCGGACTCGGCCGCGGTGTCTGCGGGCGATATGGTTGCTACGATCAAGGTGATCCCGTTCGCGGTGCCTGCCGGTGCTTTGAGGAATGCCGAGCAGGTCGCGGCGCGCCGGCATCCGATGCGCCTGCACCCCTTCCGGCCGTTGCGGACCGGGCTGGTCATGACCACTCTCCCCGGCTTGAAAGCCAGCATCTTGGAAGGTACGGCGGAGGCGACCGCCGCCCGCATCGCTTGCCTGACCGGAACCCTGCTGCCGCCGCTGACTTGCCCGCACGATGAGGCCAGCATCGCCCATGCTCTGCGGACCCTGCTGGACCAGGGCGCCGACCTGCTGCTGGTCGCGGGCGCCAGTGCCGTCGTGGACCGGCGGGACGTTGGCCCGGCTGGCATCGTCGCCGCGGGCGGCCGAGTGCTGCATTTCGGCATGCCGGTGGACCCTGGCAACCTGATCTGCCTGTGCGCCATCGGCGACCGACCGGCGCTGGTGCTTCCGGGGTGTGCCCGCAGCCCGCGGCTGAATGGCATTGATCGGGTATTGGCGCGGCTATTCGCCGGGTTGCCGGTGGATGGGGCGGTGATCGCCGGCATGGGTGTTGGCGGACTGCTGCTGGACCCTGGGCACCGCCCGCTGCCGCGTGCCCAGGCGGTCGGTGCGCCGGCAGCCGGCGGTGTTGCGGGAATCGTGCTTGCTGCCGGGCAGAGCAGCCGGATGGCGCCGTATAACAAGCTGCTGGTGCAAGACGGACAAGGGCGGGCGATGGTGGCGCGAGTGGTGGATAACCTTCTCGACAGCACGGCACGCCCGGTGCTGATCGTACTTGGGCATCGGGCAGACGAGGTGCGCGCCGCGGTGGGGGATCGCCCGGTGCGGTTCGTGACCGCCCCAAACTATGCCGCCGGCTTGGCTGCCAGCCTGCGGGCGGGCATCGCGGCCGTGCCGGCATCAGCTTCGGCGGCGCTGGTCTGCCTGGGCGACATGCCGCTGGTGACCGGGGGGATCATGCAGCAGGTGATCGAAGCCTATAGCCCGCACGAGGGCCGTCCCATCGTAGCGCCGACGTACCGGGGCAAAATCGGCAACCCTGTGCTATGGGACCGGCGATACTTCCCGGAGATCGAGGGCTTGGCCGGGGACGCTGGCGCGCGGGCGTTGCTGGAGCGCCATGCGGCGATGGTCGCATTGCAGGAGGTGGGCGATGACGGTGTGCTGCGTGACTTCGACACGGTGGACTCCCTGGCGCTTTTGGACGGTGGCGCCCAGCCTGTTGGCTAAGGTTGGGTGGCGCGCAGCCGGGGGGTTAGTGCTGCGGCCGGCCGCGGCCGGAACGAGGGCCACGACGGCGCTGGGGCGTTGCTGGTCCGTTGGTGCGGCCGTCGCGGCCTGCGTTGCGGCCATGGCGCCAGCCGCCGCGGCGGACCTGCCTGAGGTGGTTGTTCGGGAGTACGGCGAATATGCCGTCCAACGGGAAGATGAGCTGCCGGGGATGCCAGCTGGGTCAAGCGGCGTCACTGGCCGGGTCAGCAGTGTCGGGGCGCGACTGCTCCACCGCACCGCGCGGATCGAAGCTGGGCCGTGCCGCCGGTTCGGGGCTTGGTTCCAGCCCCGGCATCCCTTGCCGGACGGTATCCTACCCATCACTGCACGCCTGACCCACCCAGTGATGGTCCGGCCAGACGGGCGCAGTGGCACAGTCGAGTCGGATGCTGGGTTCCTTGGCGACGAGCCTATGCTGTCCGGGTTCAGTTTCACCTTTGATTGGGAGATGGTGCCCGGAACCTGGACCTTTGCAGTCTTGTCGGGCGACAAGGTGCTAGCCGAGCAGGTATTCGAAGTTCTTGGACCATCAGCGGGGACGATCATGCCGTCTGGCGGCTGCGATGCACCGGTGTCCTGACTGTTGCAGAGCCGGGTCAGAGCAGCCCGGGATACTGGCGGTCCCTTGCCTGCCGGGACCGGCCGAAGCCGCTGGCCTAGCTGGGGCAGCCCGGCTGGAGTCGGGCTGCGAGCGACTTTCCCGGGCTTGCGGGCTTGGGCCGGGCTGGCAAGGGCGGCGAGTTGGGGCCATCTTGCAGCTTAGAATGGACTATAGCCCCCTCCCGATCCGGACGGTCCGGTTGCCGAGCGGCACTGTGACTTACCTTGTTGACATGCCGCCAGAGTGTCTGCCGCCCGTGGGCGTGCAGGATCTGGCGGGCGCGTGGGACCTGGCGCGGGACGCCGCCAGCGGTGCAGCTTGGGGCGTCGGCCGGCTGTTCCGCTTCCAGCGCCCGGACGGGACCACGACCGACCTGGCCCTGTGCGACGACGATGCCTGTTGCTGGGCGGGCGCCGTGGACGCCATGGCAGGCGTTGGTACTAGCTACGGCCTGTCGCTGTGCCTGCGGTTGCTGGCGCTCATAGACCTGCTCGGCCAGGCGTCGTGGCTGGCGGGCCTATTCCGGATTGCGCGCGACGGTGCGACGCTTCACCCGGCGCTGCTCGCCGCAGCCGCTAGTGTGCCGCTGGACGCGGAAGCGCGTTTCGACGAAGCCCTGTTCCGGGCGCGGCTTGCTTCGGCGGCGCCTCTTTCCTTGTCGTCTGGAGCCTAAAACATGATGTTCCGGTCATTGTTCTTGCTGACGTTATTGGCCGGGGCTTGCAGCGGCGCGCCGCAGCGGTCGAGTGCCGACCGCGCCGTTGCCGCCGCCTGCCGGCAGGAAGTGGACCGCGTGTACGCGGCGCAGAACCGGCGTGAACTGTCCTACCGCGACCAGCGGGACACGCCGTTCGCGTCATCCTACGTGTCAGGCGTGACTTCTGCCGGACTTGGGGCGCGGTTCGGGCGCGACGCCGACGTGCAGTCCTGCGTCGGCCTTAATAGGCCCGGTGCCACAGCCGGCGATGCCGGCACTGGCCCCACTTTCAGTCCTGCGCCGCGGTAGTGTCCTGGGTCGGATGTTCGTCGGACCGAGCCGGCGGCCTTCCGATCAGTCGGCACACTGACATGAAGCGGAATGGTGGACTGAAGCTGGGGTTTGCCACTCCGGCGAACTTCAGACTCAGGACACTCGTTGCCAACCAGCACTTAGGGAACACACATGAGCAAAATTATTCGAACCGAGCCAAACGATGTGCTGGCCAAAGCCGTAGAGTATCACGGCTTCGTTTTCACCCAGGGCGTGACGGCCAAAGACCTGAGCAAAGACATCTCAGGCCAAACGCAGGAGGTCTTGGCAGGGCTGGACGAGATCCTGGAACTGCACGGAACCGATAAGACCCGGCTGCTGCAAGCACAGATTTGGCTTAAGGACATCCGGGACCGCGACGCCATGAATAAGCTCTGGTCCGCATGGCTTCCAGAGGGAGGCGCGCCGGCCCGTGCGTGCGTACAGGCCAACATGGCAGACCCACGGCACTTGGTGGAAATCATGGTAACCACCTGCAAGTAGGCTGCGACAAGCCTTTAGGGTTGGGGCATAGCCGGCTTTGGCCGGCTGTGTTTCCGATCTGGTGACGATCCTGAGCGTCCTGCAACTGCCATGGACGTAGCGGACGCTGGGCTAACTGCCACGTCTAACCGGGCGTTGCACGACTGAGCGGCCTGCAGTTTGGGCGGTTGCTGTCACTCGCAGCAGACTGCGGCTGCGTACAACTTAAGGTTGAACAGCTTCAGCTGCTCTAGACGTTGACGGATGCAACAACTTGGCTGCCATGGCGTTCCAAAGTCGTCGCATTGGTGGGCAGCAAGGCGGTCGGCTGGAGGACATACCTGGTTACGGTCTTGGGAACCATGTGTCCCTGGCTGGGCCTTCTGTTGCCGCCATCACACATTGTTGCCTTTCGGTCACAATCAATTTGTTTGTTGCGCCATCGAATAACCAACTGCTAGTTAGGACCATAGTCTTAGTAACAGTTGTTGTCCACAGGTGGATTTCTCGAAAATTTGATCGCCGGTGCCGGCGTTAACGGTCCTGGGTTGCCATCCAACTCACGGCGACGTTACCCAATGTTTCAGAGCTTGTTCACGCAAGCGTGAGGATTGGGGATTTCCGGCATGATTGCATGGACGTGTGGACGGTTTACAGCGCTGGCCTTGACGCTGGCGGTAGCAACACCGTTGGGTGCCGAAGCGTCGCGTGGGAGCCGTCACGCAGGCTATTACACTTCGGGCCGGGCTGCAGCGCGGGTGATGTATGAAGGGGTGAGCCAGTATAGCCACTACCGTTCGGCTTACCGTGGCGGCTACTCGTCCGGCGGGCTGCAATGCGTTCCATTCGCACGCGAGAACACTGGCATCGAGTTGGCGGGCAACGCCGCGAACTGGTGGGACAATGCGGCCGGCGTGTATGAGCGGGGATCCCGGCCCGAGGTTGGCAGCATTATGAACTTCCGCGCTACAGGCCGGATGCGGATGGGTCATGTTGCCGTGGTGTCGAATGTCATAGATGCCCGGAATGTACAGATTGACCATGCCAACTGGTCTGGGCGCGGCGTCGTCACCCGCAACGTGACGGTGGTGGACGTGTCGCCGGGCAATGACTGGTCGGAGGTGCGGGTGGCGCTTGGGACCGGGGACTTCGGCAGCGTCTATCCGACATATGGGTTCATCTACGACCGTCCGGACAAGGGCACGATGATTGCGAATACTAGCGTGGTGCGCGGGGCATCGGTTGCTGCTTCGGCTCTGCTCATCACGGCCAGCCTGCCGCAGGTGAACCCGGTGACGATTGACCTCCGCCCGGCTGCGGCGCGCACGGCAGTGCTGCTGGCACCGCGGGATGAGGAGGCGGCCGATGACTCCTCCGGAGTCCGCGCGCGCCGTTGGGGTGGCCGCGCGTTGCCAGTGGTGACGTATGGGCGCGGCAGCTTTACGCAGGTGGCACGGTTTGGACGGGCGGAGCCGGCCTACCTTCGCCGGGGCGAGATGATGGCCGCGCATTACGGACGCGCTGGGGACCGGCTGATGGCCGGGCGGATGATGGGCGGGCAGGTCCTGTTCATTGGGCATGGGCCGATCCGTGGCACGCAGGATGCGGGTACGGCACATGGCGGACGGGCCTATGCGGGGCTGGTCCGCACCGTGAGCGCCCGCGCGCCGCAGAGTGAGCAGACCTTGGGCCGGGCTACACCGGCTCGCGGCCATGCCGAGCCTGCGAAGCGTCGGGGCCGGCACGCCTAGATAGCCTGGCGCGACTTGCTGCAGCGACGGCGTCGGGCCGTGCCAGGCCGGCCACGGCTGGTTGGGTTTCATCTCCGCGCAGACTTGCCGAGGCCTGCTTGAACATTTCTCCACTGACCTGCGCATTGGCTTGACCAGGGCGTTGGCTTGACCAGGGCGTTGGCTTGACCAGGGCGATGGCTTGACCGGGGCGGGGGATTGCTTGGCTTCGTGATTGCGGGGGAGCCTCGTTCGAGCAGGGTTTGAGGCTGAAAGGGGACGCAGGCCGCCGGTGCGGGATTGCAGATGGCCGGTGCCTGCGGGCGGCGATGATGCGGCCAGCCCGATCCAGTGACGGTGCAGTCCGGCGAAAAGATGGCACTGCGCAATTGCACCAGGTCTTCCCGGGACGTTGAAGTTGCGGGTGGGGCGGGCCGTGTCCGGTGTGGACCGGTTTCATATTGCGCCCATCGCGCCGAGCAGCGCTCCGGCTGCCAGCAGCCAAAGCGGGTGCAGGCGGGTGAACAGGACGGCGGCGGCGGTTGCGGCCGTGATAGCGGCGGCGGGCCAGTTTTGGGACGTCGAGGCGGCCAGGAGCCCTGCGCCGGCGGCGACGAGGCCGACCGTTACGGGGCCTAAGCCGGCTTGGATAGCGGTGCGCCAGGGGCGGTCGCGGAAGCGGTGCCAAGCGCCGGAGACGGCCCAGGTGAGGACGCTGCTGGGGCCGATCATGCCGGCGGTGGCGGCTAGGGCGCCGGGCCAGCCGGCGACGTGCCAGCCGACGAGGGTGGCGACCAGCATGTTGGGGCCTGGGGCGGCTTGGGCGAGGGCGAAGAGGGCGGCGAACTCGGAGGCGGGCATCCAGCCGTGTATGTCCACGACCTGGCGCTGCATCTCGGGCAGGACGGGGGCGACGCCGCCCACGGCGACCAGGGAGAGCTGGGCGTAGATGAGGGCGAGCCAGGTGGTGTCCTTCATGGGGTGCGCCGGTGCAGGAGGGTGCTGAGCGGGGCGATGACCAGCATGGTGGGGACCAGCGGCAGGCGGGCCAGGGCTATGGCGGCGAAGGCGGCCAGGGCCACGGCGACGGCCAGGGGTTGCGCGCGGATCGGCCAGGCGATGCGGCAGGCCATGGCGACGACCAGGCCGGTTGCGGCGGCTGCCAGGCCGGTGAAGGCGTGGTGGATGACGGGCAGGCTGCCGTAGCGGGCGTATAGGGTGCCGATGGCGACGACGATCATGACCGGCATGACCAGCAGGCCGCTTAGGGCTGCCAGGGCGCCGAGGATGCCGCGGAAGCGGGTGCCGATGGCGACGGCGAGGTTGACGACGTTGGGGCCGGGGAGGAACTGGCAGAGGGCTAGGAGGTCCAGGAACTCGGTGGGGGTGAGCCAGGCGCGCTGGTCCACGACCATGCGGCGTGCCCAGGGGAGGACTCCGCCGAAGCCGACGAGGCCGATGCCGAGGAAGCCGCGGAAGAGGTCGGATCGGGTTGGCTGCATCCGGGCAGGGTAGCGGCGCGGGTTGACAGGGGACAATGCAGTCCGTTCGCGGCGGCGGTCGTGCTGGTGCGGTGGGTGGCGGTGCTGGCGGGCGGGGGACAATGCAGCCGGCGGCCTTGCGCGGAGTGGCGGGGGCGGTGGGCACCTGTGTAACACGGGGTGCCGGGGCTGCTTGGGCCAACGGGGGCTTGCCTTGATCCTTTTGCCCATCGTTGTGACGGCCTTGGCGCCGTCGCAGTCCAGAGGTTTCACGAGCGAGGATGTGGTTTTGGACGCCCGTGGGTTGCTGCGCCGCATGTACGGCTCGCAATGATGCATGGGCCAGAACACTTGTCGGCTGGTATTAGCTTTGCAGGTGCGCGCCGGACCATTGAAGGTTCGCTTGGCGCTTTGCGGCTTGGAGGTGGTCCCGTGGCTGATGCGTTCTTGGAGGCTCGTGATTTGCTGTTGCGGCACCGCTCCGACTTGGAGGCGGCGCGGCGGGAGTTCCGGTGGCCGGTGCTGGAGCGGTTCAACTGGGCGCTGGATTACTTTGACGGGATGGCGGCGGGGAACGAGGCCCCTGCCCTGCGGTTCGTTGGGCCGGGGGATGCGGATCATACGATCAGCTTTGCGGAGATGGCTCGGCGGTCGGACCAGGTGGCGACGTTCCTGCGCGGGCTGGGGGTTCGGCGGGGGGACCGTATCCTGCTTTTGCTGGGGAACGTGCCGGCGCTGTGGGAGGCGATGCTGGCGGCGATGAAGCTGGGGGCAGTGGTGATCCCGGCGACGACGATGCTGACGGAGGATGACTTGCGGGACCGGTTCGACCGGGGGCGGGTGCAGCATGTGATTGCGGCGGGGGACCTGGCGGGACGGTTTGCCGGGATCGGGGGCGGATATAGCCGGATTGCGGTGGGCGGGGTGCCGGGCGGTGCCGGACGCGCCGCGCCGGGCGTTGCGGGACGTGACGCGCCGGACGGTGCCGGAGGTGGGACGCTGGGCGACATCGAAGGCGATGCGCCGGGTTGGGTGGCGTTTGAGGACGCCTATGCGGGGGTGGAGGGGTTTGTGGCGGAGGGGGTGACGCTCGCGACTGATCCCCTGCTGCTGTATTTTACGTCGGGGACGACTTCCAAGCCGAAGTTGGTGCTGCATAGCCACCAGAGTTATCCGGTTGGGCATTTGACGACGATGTTCTGGATTGGGGTGCGGCCGGGGGATGTGCACCTGAACATTTCGTCGCCGGGGTGGGCGAAGCATGCTTGGAGCAGCGTGTTTGCGCCTTGGAACGCGGGGGCGACAATCGTCATTTTGACCCAGGGGCGGTTCGATGCGGCGGGGCTGTTGGAGGTGTTGGGGCGGGTTGGGGTGACGACGTTCTGTGCGCCGCCGACGGTTTGGCGGATGCTGGTGCAGGAGGATTTGGCGGCGCACCGGGTCGTGTTGCGGGAGGCGGTGGCGGCGGGGGAGCCGTTGAACCCGGAGGTGATCGCGCGGGTGCGGGAGGCTTGGGGCGTGGGCATCCGGGACGGGTATGGGCAGACGGAGACGACGCTGCAGATTGCGAACACGCCGGGCCAGGTGGTGGAGGCGGGGAGCATGGGGCGGCCGTTGCCGGGGTATCGGGTGGGGTTGCTGGACCCGGAGGGGGTTGAGGTTGACGAGGGGGAGATTGCGTTGGCGCTGGACCCGGCTCCGTTGGGGTTGATGCAGGGGTACTTGCAGGAGGACGGGTCGGTGCGGGCGCCGGAGGGGGCTTGGTACCGGACGGGCGACGTGGCGATGCGGAATGCGGATGGGACGCTGACGTATGTGGGGCGGGCGGATGACGTGTTCAAAAGCTCGGGGTACCGGATCAGTCCGTTCGAGTTGGAAAGCGTGCTGATCGAGCATCCGGCGGTGGCGGAGGCGGCGGTGGTGCCTTCGCCGGATGCTACTCGGACGGCTTTGCCGAAGGCGTTCGTGGCGTTGGCGGAGGGGTTTGCGGCGGATGCGGGGACGGCGGCGGCGATCTTTGCGCATTTGCGGGCGCGGCTGGCACCGTACAAGCGGGTGAAGCGGATTGAGTTCTTCGAGTTGCCGAAGACGATCTCGGGGAAGATCAGGCGGGTGGAGTTGCGGCGGTTGGAGGCTGGGCGGCGGGCGGGCGGGGAGATGGGGGCGACGGAGTTCTTGGAGGAGTGAGGGGCGGGCGTGGTATGGGAAATGCGGGAGTTTGGGGGACCATGATGGTGACCGCGACTGTTGAGCTTGATCCTGACACCGATGCGCGGGTGAAGCGCTTGGCCGACGAGCGGCACCGTCCAGCAGAGGGCGTCATGCGGGAGGCTGTCGAGCAATACGTCGAGCGTGAAGAGG
>Ga0123336_10002723_pt1 | contig 15202 bp, 13 predicted proteins | sample SSSSmetaG_FD_96466 | JGI IMG/M metagenome (GOLD analysis project Ga0123336, IMG submission 96466) | Glacier valley bacterial and archeal communities from Borup Fiord, Nunavut, Canada, to study Microbial Dark Matter (Phase II) - ​SSSS metaG | ecosystem: Environmental > Aquatic > Freshwater > Ice... | reverse complement strand
TTGAGAAAGTGTATGAACCGCAGCGTTTTGAGCCGCATTGGGCGCAGTGGTGGATCGAATCCGGAATCTTCAAGGCAAATCCCCGTCCCGGACACCGTGTCTTTTCCCTTGTTATTCCTCCCCCAAATATCACAGGCTCGCTCCACATGGGCCACATGCTGGAACACACGGAAATCGATGTAACTGTCCGGTGGCACCGCATGCGCGGCGATGATACGCTCTGGCTTCCTGGGATGGATCACGCCGGTATTGCCACACAGATGGTTGTGGACCGTCAATTGAAATCCGAAGGGACAGACCGCTTCGCCCTGGGCCGTGAAGAATTTGAAAAGCGGGTTTGGGCGTGGAAAGAACAATACGGCGAAACCATCAAGCGCCAGATTATTCGCATGGGTGCCAGTTGTGATTGGAGCCGGGAACGCTTCACTCTGGACCCAGGTCTGTCTCGCGCCGTGCGGGAAGTGTTCGTCACTCTTTATGAGCGCGGGCTCATTTACCGCGGCGAGTACATGGTCAACTGGTGCCCTAGTTGTATGACCGCCATTTCCGACCTTGAAGTTGCCCATGAGGAGACCAACGGCAGCTTATGGCACCTGCGCTACCCCGTGACCGGCATGCCGGGCAGGTTCCTGACCGTTGCCACCACGCGCCCGGAAACCATGCTGGGTGATACCGCCGTCGCCATCAATGCGCGCGACAGCCGTTATAAAGAGTTACACGGGCACTCAGTCACGCTACCGTTGACGGGCCGTGAAGTTCCCATCATCCTGGACGATCTTGCCGACCCTCAGTTCGGCACCGGCGTCGTGAAAGTTACGCCGTCGCACGATCCCAACGATTTCGAAGCGGGAAAGCGTCACAATTTGCCGCGGATCAAGGTCATTAACGAGCGCGCCATCATGACCGAAGCCGCCGGCGTTTACGCCGGATTAGACCGCTTCGCGGCCCGGAAGCGTGTTCTTGAAGACCTGGAATCGCTGAATATTCTCGAAAAGGTTGAAGATCATCTGCTCAGCGTTGGCCGCTGCGATCGTTGTAAAACGATTGTTGAGCCGCTTACTTCCACCCAGTGGTTTGTAAAAACGAAGCCATTGGCAGACAAGGCGATCCGTGCCGTGGAAACCGGCCAGATCAAAATTGTCCCTGAAAACTGGACCAAGACCTACAACGAGTGGATGTACAACATCCGCGATTGGTGTGTGTCCCGCCAGCTCTGGTGGGGACACCGTGTTCCCGCGTGGCACTGCGGGAATTGCTCGGAGATCATGGTTAGCCGCGAAGCCCCGGAAACCTGTCTTCGCTGCGGCAGCACCGCCCTGCAACAGGATCCGGATGTTCTGGATACCTGGTTCAGTTCGGGCCTCTGGCCTTTTTCGACGCTAGGCTGGCCTGACGATACGCTTGATCTCCGCACCTTTTACCCCACCACGCTGCTGATTACAGGCTTCGACATCCTCTTCTTCTGGGTGGCCCGCATGATCATGCTCGGGCTTGAATTTACGGGAGAGGTCCCTTTCCGCGAAGTTTACATTCATGGGCTGGTGCGGGACCAGGACAAGCAGAAAATGTCCAAGACCAAGGGCAATACCATCGATCCCTTGCTGGTCACCGAAAAGTACGGAACGGACGCCGTGCGGATGGCGCTCCTCACTGCCGCTGCTCCCGGGACCGATATTGCTTTCTCGGACGACCGGATGGAAAGTTCCCGCGCGTTCGCCAATAAGATTTGGAATGCGGCTAGATTCGTTTTCTTCCATATGGAGCGCTCGCAGGTCGCGCCGTGGACCCCCTTCGATCCCGCAAAATTTGTCCCGGAAGGCACCAATCTGGAAGACCGGTGGATTTTCAGCCGCCTGAACGCCTGCGCGGAACAGGTGAACCGCGCCATTGAACAACACCGCTATCACGAAGTGGCTCAATCCGTCTGGCACTTCTTTTGGGGCGAGTTCTGCGATTGGTATCTGGAGTTGAAGAAGCTTCGTTTTGAAGAAGGCTCGGGTTTGAATTCGGATTGGCGGAATTTGCTGGCAGCGTTCGAAGCCTCGTTGCGCCTGTTGCATCCCGTCATGCCGTTCATTACCGAGGAGCTCTGGCAGCGTTTGGGTACGGGCGGAAAATCCATAGCTCTCGCCAGTTATCCGCAGTACAATCAGGCTCTTTCCGATCTTGCCGCAGAGCACGAAATGCAACTGCTGCAGGATATCGTTTCGCTCGCCCGCAACTTGCGGTCAGAAATGAAGGTCGATCCCAAACTTGTGCTCCAGGGCGTTTTGTACTCACCCGGAGAAGCGGCCAGACTAGCCCGAACGTATGGCGAAGCCGTGCGCAAGCTGGCCAATGTGGATCTCTCTATCCGTGAAGAGCATGCTCCGGCCGGTTCCGCAGCTGTTCGCTCCACGCCGGCATTCGATCTGGTTCTGCACCTGCCGGAAGCCCAGGCCGGTGTGCAGCGCGCCCGCTTTCTCAAAGAGGGCGCTGAGTTGCGTAAGGCCATCGCAAGCAGCGAGCGTCAACTGCAGGACGACGTATTCCGGTCGAAGGCCCCGGCGAAAGTAATCGAGGGAATGGAAACCAAGCTGGCCGGATACCGCTCCCAGTTGTCGAAGATTGATTCCGCGCTGGCGGCACAAGATGCCGTTTAAGACGGTGACCGGGATGAACCCGGATCTCACCAAATCCATCAGCGAAGCCGTCCGAATCGCTTTGGCGGAAGATGTGGGCGTGGGCGATGTCACAACGGAATCCTGCGTTCCCCTGGACCGGCGCGCCTCAGGAGTGTTCCTGGCGCGGCAGCCTTTAGTGCTCGCCGGAACCGCGGTGCTCTCCGAAATCTATGCTCAATTCGGAGGACTTCAAAAACTGACCCTGCTCAAAGCCGACGGGCAGAGCATTGCGGCGGACGAAATTTTCGCGCGTGTGGAGGGTTCAGCGCGCACTCTCTTGTCGACAGAACGCGTGGCTCTGAATTTCATTCAACGGCTTTCCGGCGTCGCTACCCTGGCGCGTCGGTTTGCCGAGCAAGTGGCCGGAACCGGATGCCGCGTGCTCGATACCCGGAAGACTACACCGGGTTTGCGCCTACTTGAAAAGGCGGCCGCTAATTCCGGCGGCGTTACCAACCACCGAATCGGGCTCTGGGACGCCATCCTGATTAAGAACAACCACATTTCTGCCGCAGGCGGAGTCGCTCAGGCCCTTGCGGCTGCAGCAAGCCATTCTTCCTTGCCTGTCGAAATTGAGGTTCGCACGGCAGCAGAGCGGGATGAAGCGCTGCACAATGGAGCGACGCACCTTTTACTCGACAACCTGACTCCCGAACAAGCCCGTGAGTGGATTAGCGTAATCGCAGGCCGGGCCATCGTGGAGCTTTCCGGAAATGTCACCTTGGAAACAGTCCGGGCCTATGCTGAAACCGGAGCACAATTCGTCTCCGCTGGAGCGATCACACATTCGGCGCCGGCGGTTGACATCAGCTTTCGTCTGGGCCTGATGTGAGTGCTGATATTATCCGTTTGGGCTCGGTGGAATCCACAATGCACCATGCTGCCGCCTTGGCCGCTGAGGGCTGCGTTCATGGAACAGCAGTTGTCGCGGAATCTCAAACCGCGGGGATAGGCAGGCACGGGCACGTATGGCATTCTGAGCCGGGCAGCGGCCTTTACGTCTCTTTGGTTCTGCGCTTGCCGCTCACGCCCAGCGAAATGCCAGTTCTCACGCTGGCTCTAGGGTTGGCTGCGGGCGAGGCGATTGGGCTCGCCACCGGCCTCGCCTGCGATTTGCGCTGGCCGAATGATATCCTGACCGGCGGAAAGAAAGTGGCGGGTATTCTGGTGCAAATCGTGGACGGAGCGGCAATCGCCGGCATCGGCGTGAATGTGAACCATGCCGCTTTTCCGGAATGGATTGCCTCCGAAGCCACATCCATCCGCCTCGCCACCGGTCATGAGGCCGACCGCGAGAACCTGCTGCGGCAACTGCTCCAATCCGTTGAGGAGACCTGTAATGTTCTGCTGTCTTCCGGCCGCCCCGCGATCCTCAAGCTGTTCGCCAATGCCTCCAGCTTTGCCCTCGGCAAGCGCGTCCGGGTGGATCTGGGCGGCGGCAAAAACATCGAAGGAATCACAGCCGGTCTGACCGATCAGGGTTTCCTGCGTGTCCGCAAGCAGGATGGAACCGTGGAAACAGTAATCGCCGGGGGAGTGAGGCCCGCCTGACATGCTCTTAGCTCTCGATGTAGGCAACACCAACGTCACCGTAGGCATCTTCGAGGGGGAGCGCCTGACCGATTGCCGCCGCCTGCGCACCGTGCGCGACCAGACCTCTGACGAGTGGGGAATTCTGCTGTCCAATTTGTTCGCGCTCGGTTCGGTGGACATTCGCTCCGTAACGGGCATCATTATCGCAAGCGTAGTCCCGCCCCTGAACGCGTCGCTGGCTGAAATGTCGGAGCGCTACTTTCACCTGAAGCCGGAGTTCGTTTCGCACCAGACCAGCACCGGCATTAAAATTCTGATCGATCATCCCCAGGAACTGGGCGCGGATCGCCTGGTGAACAGCGTTGCCGCCTTTGCGAAATACGGGGGCCCGTGCATCGTGGTAGATCTGGGCACCGCCATCACCTTCGACGCAGTATCGGCGGCCGGTGAGTATCTGGGAGGTGTCATCTCCGCTGGCGTGGGCATCTCTGTGGAAGCGCTGTTCAACAAGACCGCGCGCCTGCCTTATGTGGATTTTGCCGAACCCTCGCAAGTGATCGGCAAGAACACGGTGACCAGCATGCAGTCGGGGCTTTACTATGGCGCGATCGGGGCAATCGACGGCATCATTACGCGCCTGATTGCCGAACTCGGGCCCGAAACCAAAGTAGTGGCGACGGGCGGCCAGGCTGAGATGCTGGCACGCAACTCGCAGCACCTGAAACACTTGGATGAGAACCTGACTCTGAATGGACTTCGCATCATTTGGGACCGAACGCGTTAGCTGAAAAAGTGCTGAATTATTTCAATTACTTCACCGAAATCGAAGAGCACTTTCAGCGTGCCCGCGGCACCAGTTTGTTTCTGCTTTCACCGCTCGATTGGGCGCTGGCGGAAAGTTGGAAGAACAGCGGCGTTCCTTTGCCCGCGGTGCTGCGAGGCATCGATGCGGCGTTCGAAAAGTGGCGCGGGCGTCGCGTGAAAACGCAGCAGGTGAACTCACTCGCTTTTTGCGCGCAGGCGGTGCTCACGGAAGCCCAACGCGGGCCCGAAAGTACGGGTGAGCCGCATCTCACGGCAGCCGCTCCGTTTCCGGAAAATGCCGTGGCAGAATATCTGCTTTCGAATGCCGCTTTGCTTCGCCAGCGCGCGGCGGCTGAGTTCGACGCGATTGCGGATTCGCTCGAATCGCTCGCGCGCGGCGCACATGCCGATCTGGAAGCGCTGGAACAGATGCTAAGTGTTCTGGAAGCAAAGCTGGTGGCGGCGGCGAGGCTCCGGCAATCCGAACAGGAGGCTTTCGAAACGCGGAGGGAGTTGGACGCGCAGCTTCGCCCTTACCGGGGCAAAATGACGGCCCCGCAGCTAGCCATGCTAGAGCAGCAGTACCTGGAACGGCGAGTTCTGGAAACGAACCAGCTCCCGCGCTTGAGCTTGTTTTACTTACGCTGATTGCCGCGCCGGTGCCAGGTAGAGCCGGAACCGTTCGCCCTGCGTAAACCCGCATTGCAGCCGTGTGCGCAAACCCTGCGGGCTCTGGATGCCCAGCAGCGTGCGTCCCGGAGCACTACTCGCACACGCGTGCCGCAAGAGCAGGGCACCGTAGCCTTTGCGTCGGAATTTGGCAACAGTGGCGCCCCAGGCCAGATAGTTGTGCCGGCCGGCGGGAAATTCGACAACCGCCCCAACCGGTGTGTCTGCCTCGAATCCCACGTAGCCATGCGCCTGCTCCTGAAAACGCGCGCTATCGAACAGCGGTTGTACCCACTCCACGGGGACGCTCCAGGCGGAGGCGTTCAACCGGGCGATGAGAGCCCAATCTTTGGCTTCGTTTGCGCTTTTTATCAACAAGCCGGAACCTTCATCGGGCTCGATGGACTCGGCTTCAATCGCGTAGGCATCCATCGCCAGTTGGAAGCCCGAATTCTGCAGAGATTCATGAAGCGGAATGCGCTGATTGGGTGCCACCCACTTATCGGGCACCACTAAAATCCAGGGTTCGCCATGCGCGTCATAGAAAGCGCGGGCCCGTTCCAGACGGAAGGCGAACCGGTCTACTTGGCGAACCGGGTCCGTCAAAAAAGCCACGTTGAGGCCGGCTCAGGGGGTGCCGCAACTAGTGGCGTAGATTCCCCAAAGGTCCCGCGTGCGGCCGTTTGGGCAGCACTCCGCATAGAACTGTTGCGTTTGGAGATAGACGGAATTGATGCCACCGGCCCTGCCCTGGTAGCAAGGCAGACAAAAATCCTCTTCCCACTTGGCCAACTCTGCCGGAACCATTCAGAACCACGGTACAGGAAATGCTATATACGTGTGAATAGGTACTTCGGTAGACTGGAGACAACTGTCGTGAAGTGTCTCTGGATGTTTCTTGTCTGCCTCCCCCTGTTGAGCCAGAATTGTATTCCGCCAGCCCCGTTGAATCCGAACGATTTGCGCGCGGGAGAACTCACGGCCTCCAGTTGTCAGCTTTCCGATTCCACTCACGTGTCGGAATTTCGCCTGATCGCGCCGGTCCGGGGCACGCTGCGGATCAGCGCGAAGAGTTCCGTCTTCACGCCTTCCATTCTGATTCGCGATACCGAAGGCCGCAAAGTGGCGTTCGGGGCAAGCATCGCACAATACGTGGAAGCCGGCCCATACCGCGTCCTGGTGAATGGCTCGGGCATTGGCAAGTTCACTTTGACCAGCACCTTCCAGCCGGAACCGAATGTGCTTTGCGTCAGTTTTGGGCACTTGGGGGCGGGCCAGACTGTGGTGGGTCAGCTAGCTTCCACGAGTTGCAAGTTACCGGACGGCAGCTTCTTCGATTCCTGGCTCACGACCGTCTACGGGGCTGGCACGCTGACCGTCACCATGCGCGCTTCCGCGTTCGATTCCTTCCTGATGCTGCGCGGGGAAGACGGTGGACTGCTTGCGACCGATGACAATGGGGGCGGCGGCAAGGACGCTCAAATCACTCTCGCGGTAAGCGGCCGCGAGACCTACTCCATCGTGGCCGGGGCGGCCATGGCTAATTCCAGGGGGGGCACATATCAGATAAGCACCACCTTCACTCCGGATTCCGGTGAAACGTGCGTTCCAGTGAGGGCGCTCACGGAAACCACGCAGGTAAACGGAAGCGTATCGGCGGCTAGCTGCAACTTTAATCTTCCACAGCGCCAGGATTCCTCGCTCTTCAATATTTACTCCATACATGTAGCGGAGACCGGCACTGTTCAAATTTCCGTCCCGAGGGCCACCTTCACGCCGCTCTTGCTGTTGCTCGATAAAGACGGTAACGCAATCGTCGAAGATTCGGAAAGTGGCGGGCTATATGTGCCGCTTATCAAACAATCCCTTACCGCGGGCGATTACAGCCTTCTTGTTTTCAATGAAGATTCGTTCGATGGCGATTACACTCTGCAATATTCGTTTAGCGCCGGCGCTGCTACACCGTGCCCTGTTCAAAATCTGGAAAGCGGCCAGCCGCTGACGGGCACTTTGGTGGGCGATGCAAGCTGCCGCTTCGTAGGGTTGCTGTTGGACAGGTACAAGTTCACGATTCCCTCGTCGGCGACCGTCGATATCGGGCTTTCTTCAGGTGACTTCACTACCTTCCTCGAACTGCGCGATTCAAAGGACAACTTTCTTGGCTTCAGCGATCAGACCAGTGAAGTTTCCAGCGCGCACTTCAAGGCCGACCTTCCCGCGGGAACATATTTCGTTTACGCCGCGAGTGTCGATTTGCCGGGCAGCTATACTTTGAACGCGCAGTTCACTTCTAAGACGATCGCCCCATGCGCCGCGAGCCAAAGTCTCCCGATCAACACAGGTTTTGTGGGCAGATTAGGCCAGGGAGGTTGTACCGGAACCGCTGGAGATCCGGTCGATTATTACCGGTTCACCACGACAACTGACGCCACCGCGGCTTTAATTGCAACCTCGAACCAGCTAGACACAAACCTCACACTGACCGATGCCGCGGGAAAGGTGCTTCGCAAGGATGACAACAGTTATGGGCAAGGCGACGCTCTGATTGTTCAGATCTTGAAGGCAGGCACCTACAAAGTTGAGGTGCGCGGCAAGAATGCTTCCGGCACAAACGGGTACCGGTTGGACCTGCTCTGGACTGCTGGCGGTAAACCTCCCTTATGTACTGCAAATTCCTTGAGTCTGGGAGCTGTACTAAACGGCATTCTTACGTATACCGCTTGCCAGTATTACGACAATACTTTCGCGGATATTTACCAGTTTGCAGTGGTGGACGGAACGAAACCGGTCAACATCTCCGCAACCTCCGCCCAATTCGATTCGTTCCTGATATTGATGGATGCCAAGGGCAACGTGCTCTCCACTGACGACAATTCCGCTGGTGGTTTGGATGCACGGCTTAGTACTTTGCTCGATCCAGGAAATTACTACTTGGTGGTCAAGCCGGCCGCCGATCCGGCTGAATCGGGCCGTTATCAGCTCACGATTCAGCAGTAGACAGAGCCAGATTGGCCTCGGAAAAATAATCTGAAACTAATTCGAGACAATTCCGTCTATAATGACAAAGGGATTAAGTTCCTTTAAGATTTTGTACAAGTTGGTCCCGTTCCGCCGAGCTCTTTTGCCGGCGTGGGAATGGCGGGCCAGCCGGCAGGTGCACTCCTCCGAGCGCCTGTCGGCTTTTTTATTTTGTGGCGATGGAGATGCGGCTTGGCCGCGTGGATGCAAAGAGCGCCCGGCCGGGTACCAACGGCAGCAAACGCTCTGCCCATCCTGATTCTATAGCGCCCCTCAGAAATTTAGCAGAGCGTTGCTGGCCGCTCAAAACTCTCTCCCATCTCTTCCGGTGTTCTGACGTTTCGGTGCCTTGGGCCGCTGCGCGTCCCGCTAAAATTCCTGTAGAAATCGCACCCAACATCCCGGACCCGGTAAAAGGATCTACAAAAGCAGCGCTATCGCCTGCCGCATAACAGTTCTCTGGACCTTCAGTCTTTCCGAAAACTAGAGGGCCGGTAGTTAGCCACTCCATCTTGCGTCTGAGCGGCTGAAGGCGTTCCTGAAGTGGGCGGCAACACTGAAGAAAATCGTCGATGTCGAACGCACTCCGGCCAAGGGCCTCCTCGGTAGCGAGGCCGCAGACGTTAGTAAACCCGCCTTCGACAGCGTTCACGCCCACGTAAGCGCGTGTAAAGAAAAACAGGCTCATCACATCATCCACAGAGCCTTCGAAATGAGCCTTAAACCCGAAAAGCCGATTTCCCGCGGTGCTTTGCACATGGCGGCCATAAGCCAATACCGCGCCAGGCCCCGGATCGGCAGACTCGCGATGCAAAGCCGCACCCTGTGCCACAGCTCGTTCGAGCAAAATGTGGTCCATCCGGTACCGGCTAAGCCCTCTCGCGGGTTGAGGCAATCGCCACGATTTGGTTCGTTTCCCGATCGAAAGAAAGACCCGGTTCAGGATCGCTGGTTTATGCTGTTCGCATTCACCCCATACACCCAGGTCCTCCAGCAATTCCGAAACTTCCGGTGAAAGAAACTCACCGCAAACTTTGTGCCTGGGAAATCTGGATTTTTCGTAGATCGAAACTTGCGCACCTTCCCGCAGGGCCGACAAAGCCGCGCTGCTTCCCGCGGGGCCAGCTCCAATCACGGTTACATGCATCAGCTATTCGATGCTGGAAGCCGCTCGCGGAGTGGAGGAAGAAAGCCCTTTCTGAGCCCGTGGATCTCCTGGCGTTTGTTCCAGCGCGTCGTGCCATGCGGCAAGCGCGATATCCGGCTTACCCGCCGCGGTGGCTCGTTTCCCTAGCGCGTCCAGCACGGGCCGGGGATAAGACGGCGGTTCCGTATAACGAAGCGCCCGCTCATGAGCTCCAGCTTCCGCAAGCAGCTTAAGACCCTTATCAGCGTGTTTTTCCGCGATAGCAATTTGGCCCGACAATTCCTCCAAGGCGACTTTCAGCGGCGGCGGTGCCGGCTTATCCAACTTCGTGGCGAACTCCTTCATTGCCGCTTCCAGCAGCTTGTATTGAGCGCGCGCTTTCCGGGTATCACCCGTATTTGCATAAGCTACTCCCATTGCCCAACTGCGCCAAGCCCGCTCCCTCGTCGTGTTTAGAACGGGAAGCGTGGATCCATCCAGAATCGCATCCCATTTTTCGAATGTCACCAGGGTTCGCATCAGGCCGAACCAGCCCATTCGATAGGCCGTGTAAGGATCGTCTGGGTCAGCTGCCTGCCTCGGATTCTCAGTGAACGCCATCAGGTCCCGGGCCGCTTTCATCGCTTCCTCGAACTTGCCGTCGAAGCCGTAAGTAGTGATCAGAAACTCAATATTGTGCGCGTGGTGATAGTTACCGTACAAAGCGTCGGCTTTCATATAGCCAATCTCATTGACGGCCGCATCGGTGAAGCTCTTTTCGCCTTCAGCCCACCTGCCGGTCTGTGCCCAGATGTGCCCGGGCATGTGCAGCGCATGGGGAATATTGGTGACCAGCTGCGGATAGCGTTCGCAACTCGGCCAAGCCTCGGCGGCGAAGGTGGCGCCTTCCCAACCGTGAATAATGTAATGGTGAACACCGGCGTGGTTCGGGAACTTGGTGGCCAAACCGCGCAGCAGATTCACAGCCTCCATGGTTCCTTCCCGCGGCGTGCGCTCCGGAAGGACATACCCGCGCATCAGATGCAGCGCCAGATAGCTTCCCGCTTCTACCTGGTCCGGATGCGCCGCCAGAATTGCGCGGAGCCCTGCAATATAGGCCTCGTTCGAATCCTTTGCCTGACGCCGCCCGGCAACGGAGGCAATGTAAAGCTTCTCGAGTTCAGTAGCCTTTGCCGGTACCAGGCTGAGCTTAACGGCTTTCTCCGCAGCCTGTTGAGCGCGAAGAGGTCCGCCTTTTAGTTCGTTTGATTTCTTTGCTTCCGAACCAGGCTTGGCCGGTGCATCGCGTTCCAGTTGGTGCCTTGGACGATAATCCCCAGCCGCGACCATGGCCACACCCCACCATGGCATTGGTGCTTCCGGGTCCAGCGCTGCTGCTTGCAGAAAACTCCGTTCGGCCTCGGTCGCCCAGAACGAGTGCATCTGCGCGACGCCCTGGTCGAAGAACTTCTGCGCATCCGGGTTACTGGTTGTGATGGCAAAGTGAATGTCACCCTGACCACTCATCAGGTGCGCCGGTAACGCCGGTGCAATGCTGCCGGGGGGCGGTGAGCACATGTCTTTTTCTTTCGAGGATTTGCTCTCGGCCGCCACCAGCGCGCCGCATGCGAAAACTATAACCAGACTGCTTCGTTTCATTTGCCCTCCAACTCGGCGGAAATCAAATCACCCAACTGAGACACCGCGTATCCGGGCCCCTCCACCATCCCTGCCAATCGCCCCGATCGGTCAATTACCGCCGTTGCAGTGGTGTGTGTCATAGAACCTTCTTCAGGAAAATAGAAGAGACCGAACGATCTTGCGACAGCTTCGATGGCCTCCGGGCTCCCGGTTAGAAAATGCCAACTCCCCGGATCCGCATTCCAAAGTTTAGCGTATCGGGCGAGTACCTCAGCTGTGTCAAACTGCGGATCGATTGTAATGGAAAGCAATTTCACGCGGCCGCCAAAGCGGCGCTGGAGACGGCGGAAGTTGGCGGACAGCCGAGGGCACACGTCCGGCAGGGGACAGCGGGTGTAGATGAAATCGACCGCTACCACCTGCCCCCGCAAGCTCGAAAGGCTGACGCGCTCTTTGGCTTCGTTTGTGAGCGTGAAGTCAGGAACCGTTGAGCCGATGGCCGGGTGCTTCGGCTGTTCACGAGGGTATTCGGCTGGCGGAGCACTGATTCGAATGTGCGAAACGGAAGAGCCTCGTTTCGATACCGCAAGCTGAAAACGGATGCGGGCCCCGGGCTCAAGAGAGTCAAGCGATTCGGATTTAGCCGCCGTGAATTCCATCGACATCGCTGGCATAAAGCCCTGAATATCGCGATGCGAAATCAGCACCGAATGCTGTTGCGCATTCACGCGCAGCACCATGCCATCGGCGCGGTAATGGCGCGTGCAACCCGCGAGCAAAAACCCAAGTGCGCTACAGCTTACGAAGCACCATCGCGCTGTTCTTGCTTCCGAACGCGATGCAATTGGCAAGTGCATACTCAAAATCCAGCTTACGAGCGGTTTGGGGGATATAATCGAGATCGCACTCCGGATCGGAATCTTCCAGATTCAACGTGGGTGGCGCAATGCCATCCCTCATCGCGAGTAAAATTGCCGCGATGCCGGCTGCCCCACACGCCCCTTGTGGATGTCCGATCATGCTCTTAAGTGAAGAACCGGGAACTTTCGGCGTGTGGCTGTTAAAGGCCAGCTTCATCGCACGGGTCTCAATCTTGTCGTTCAATCCGGTTGACGTCCCATGGTAACTGATGTAGCCGATCGCCTCGGGTCCGATGCCCGCTTCTTCAATCGCCATTCCGATAGTGCGCGCGGGTTCCTCCCCGCATTCTTCCAAACGAACCCGGTGGAACGCTTCGCACGTCGACCCGTATCCGACAATCTCGCCGTAAATATGCGCGCCCCGGGCCTTGGCGTGTTCCATCTCTTCCAACACAAAGAACCACGCGCCTTCGCCCAATACAAAACCGTCGCGATCCCGTGAGAAGGGCCGCGACCCGCGTTCAGGTTCAGAATTCCAGCTGGTGGTCAGGATGCGCATCAGCATGAATCCCCGCAGGATCAACGGTGCGATCGGGGCATCCACGCCGCCCGTCAGCATTGTGTTCAGCATTCCCGCCTGGATGTTCCGGTAAGCGTAACCGATGGCGTCCGTGGACGAAGTGCAGCCGGTCGAGACGATGTGGCTCATGCCTCGGAATCCAAAACGCATCGAGATCTCGCTCGATAGCGTCCCGATGGTTCCCGTGGGGATCGTATAGACGCTGCACTGTTTAATAAGCCCCGCGTAATAAAGGCGGTATTGCTCTTCGGAAAACTCCTGGCTTCCACCGCCAGACCCGACAATTACTCCTATCCCGCGCAATTCCTCGCGAGACATGGCCTTCCAATCCAACCCGGCGTCCTGCAAAGATTCCGCCGCAGCCGCCGCGCCTAAGGGAACTACACGAGAAACATGGGGGCGGTCTTTCGGGTCCACCCACAAAGTTTCATCAAAGCCCTTCACCTCTCCCGCAATTTGAACCGCATGGCCGGAAGGGTCGAAGCGCGTTATCCTGCTTACTCCGCTCCTGCCTTGGCTTGTTGCTTCCCAAAAGTTTTCTCTCCCGATTCCGTTCGGGCTAACCGCCCCGATTCCTGTGATCACGACGCGGCGTTTCATTTATGTTTTTTGCGTTTTTAACTACCGTCAGTATAGGCTGATTTACATGAGCGTCCCGCCAGGAACCGCGCAATGAGCCAAAACGCGCGATATGCGCTGGCTGGCCTACAGGCCGGAATCTCGGGCTCCGTCGGCCTACTCCTTTGGATGTCGCTCGCGTCGCGTTTCTTCGGAAAAAGTGTGTGGTGGGTGGCGAACTTGCTGAGCAGCGCGTTTTACGGTGAAACGTCCCTAAACTATTCCTTTGGCCGGTACACCATTGCAGGCGCAGCCTTGGCTGTTTTCGTGTATGGAACCATCGGGGTTTTCTTCGGTCTGATTTGGCGCGATCGGCCTGGCGGGGCAGCGTGGTTTATGGCTGCTCTCCTCACCGGAGTCGTCGCATATTACGTGCTTTTCAAGTGGGCGTGGCGCAGTTTCACCCCGCTCGGTGCTATCTATGCGCCGGAGCGGAATATCTTTGTGGGCCACCTGCTCTTTGGCATGCTCCTGGCTCGATATCCGCGTTTTCGAGATCGGCTGCTTCCTCCAATCCAATCAGCAAGCTAGTAAATAGAGCGGCTGGTCCGGCAGCGTAAGCTGGCGCAGATTCGCGGTTTGCAGTAGACAGGTTTGGTTTCCAGTACGTCCCTCGACCGAAGTACGCCCCTGCGCCCGGGTAATCCGGTAGCTTGAACTGTTCAAGTGAATCGTAATGTCTTCCGGCTCGTCCGATTGCCGCGCAACTTCGAACATCTGCTGTGCATTTTTCAGAAAAGCGGTCATAAAGACATATCGGAGCGAATTCGCGGCTTTTTAGCGAATTTTAGAAGCCAATCCGCTTGCGGAATTGTAGCTGGGTAATAAAGTACCCGCCGAAGAAGCCGAGGATGGAAAAGTAAATCAGAAAGCCCGCCGCGAATGACTGGTTTGCCGCCAAGCTGGCTTGGTTGGCGTCCGCCGCTGTGCCAAGCCTCATTCCCACAGCCACCCAGCCGGCCAATTCCCAAATCTTCCCTGGAATTACCTGTAGTTGAGTGAGGCCGCCATCCAGCAACAACTTGGTCACCCAATCCGATACCTGCACCAGGTTCGATTCTTCGGAACTAGCTTTAACCGGCTGATCCTGACCGTCCTTACCGGTATCGGTCTTGACGGTATCTGCCTCGCCGCCTGCCAGAAGATCGGCAGTCAGGTTCTCCTTGCCGGCACCACTTCCATCAACTTTCGATTGAGGCTGCCCGGGGTCCGCTGCCAGGCCTGCTTGAGAGGAACCCACCCCGCCTTTGCCAGCGCCCCGGTTCCCTGGACCGAAAGCTACTACACCGGGCTGATCGATATTGATCTGCCTTCCGGGCCGGCCCGGGATTCCGAAAAGGAAGCCGAGCAACCCTCCGGCCCCAATTGCCGCGCCACACCAGGCGAAGGCACAGGTGAAATTTCCGCCATGGCCGTAAGCCACCAGGAGACCTATGATCACCGCGATAATCAAACAAACGTTGGTCCAGAATCCAAGCCGCCGCTGTGGATCGGCAATTGCGAAACTCCACGCCATCTTGACGTCTCCTTTGCCGCTCTGGCTTAAAAACCGGAGCGGAAGTGAGACAGATAATATCAAAAATACTTGCCGGGAGTTGCGGCGCGCTGTCTTACTGCACTTTCGCCGCGCTCAGCAGGTTCGCAAATAGCCGGTACGCACCAGGAACACCCGCAGGCAACTGACGGAACC
>Ga0123336_10002722_pt1 | contig 15206 bp, 10 predicted proteins | sample SSSSmetaG_FD_96466 | JGI IMG/M metagenome (GOLD analysis project Ga0123336, IMG submission 96466) | Glacier valley bacterial and archeal communities from Borup Fiord, Nunavut, Canada, to study Microbial Dark Matter (Phase II) - ​SSSS metaG | ecosystem: Environmental > Aquatic > Freshwater > Ice... | reverse complement strand
GCGAGTTCCTGGCGAACATGAGCCACGAGCTGCGCACGCCGCTCAACAGCCTGCTGATCCTCGCGAGGATGCTGCAGGACAACAAGGACTCGAACCTCTCCGACAAGCAGGTCGAGTACGCGAAGACCATCCACTCGGCGGGTACCGACCTGCTCAACCTGATCAACGAGGTCCTCGACCTCTCGAAGGTCGAGGCCGGGAAGATCGAGATCTATGCCCAGGACATCCCGGTCCAGGAGATCCTCAAGGTCATCGACCAGACGTTCGGTCCCGTCGCGCAGCAGAAAGGGCTCGACCTGAAGCTCGAGGTCGACCCCGAGGTGCCGATCACCATCCGCACCGACGGCCAGCGCCTCCAGCAGGTGCTCCGCAACCTGATCGGCAACGCGTTCAAGTTCACCGAGCAGGGCGCAGTCACGGTGCACGTCCACCAGCCGCCCACCGGCGCCGCCTACCAGTCGCTCGCGCTCAGCGCCGCGTCGGACAAGGTCATCGCGTTCTCCGTCATGGACACGGGCATCGGGATCTCGCGCGACAAGCAGCAGCTCATCTTCGAGGCCTTCCAGCAGGCTGACGGCACGACGAGCCGCAAGTACGGAGGCACCGGCCTCGGCCTCTCCATCAGCCGTGAGCTCGCACGCCTCCTCGGCGGCGAGGTCGCGGTGCAGAGCGAGCCGGGGAAGGGGAGCACGTTCACGCTCTTCCTCCCCAACGAGTACGAGGGTGCGCCCGCCGAGGTCCGGTCCGAGGTCTACATCCCGCCGCCCACCGAGGCGCTTCCCGAAGGCGAGGTGGAGGACGACCGCAACCTCCTCCAGCCCCAGGACCGGGTGCTCCTCATCATCGAGGACGACCCGACGTTCGCGCGCACCATGCTCGACATGGCGCGTGACCGCGGCTTCAAGGGGGTCATCGCGCTCCGCGGAGACATCGGTCTCACGCTGGCGCGGCGCCTCCTGCCGAGCGCGATCATGCTCGATCTCCAGCTGCCCGTGATGGACGGACTGCGCGTGCTCGAGCACCTCAAGGCCCACCCGCAGACGCGGCACATCCCGGTGCACGTCCTCTCCGGTCTCGATCGCAAGCTCGAGGGCCTGAGCCGGGGCGCCGTCGCCTACGTCGACAAGCCGGTGAGCAAGGAGCGACTCGACGAGACCTTCGGCCAGATCGAGGGCTTTCTCCGGCGCAAGGCGTCGAAGCTGCTGATCGTCGAGGACGACGAACGCGAGCGCAACGTCATCGTCGATCTGATCGGCAGCGAGGGCGTCGAGACCACGGCGGTGGGAACCATCGACGCGGCGATGACCAAGCTCGAAGAGGATCGCTTCGACTGCATCGTACTCGATCTCTCGCTCCACGGCGGCTCGGGGTTCGACTTGCTCGAGCGGATGTCCCGCAAGCCCGACCTGAAGGCCATCCCGGTCATCGTCTACACCGGGCGCGACCTCACCTCCCAGGAGGAGACGCGCCTCAAGAAGTACGCCCGCTCGATCATCCTGAAGGACGCGCGATCGCCCGAGCGTCTGCTCGCGGAGACCACGCTCTTCCTGCACCGGATCGAGGCGGACCTCTCCCCCCCCAAGCGAAAGATGCTGCACGAGGCGCAGAGCCCGGACACCGTCTTCAAGGACCGCAAGGTGCTCATCGTCGATGACGACGTGCGCAACATCTACGCGCTGGCGACGGTCCTCGAGGACGCGGGCATGAACGTGGTGTTCGCCGAGAACGGCCGCGAGGGGATCGAGGTCCTCAAGGCGACGCCCGGGATCGGGATCGTCCTGATGGACGTGATGATGCCCGAGATGGACGGCTACGAGACGATGCGGCGCGTGCGCGCGATGCCGGAGTACACGACGCTCCCCATTCTCGCGCTCACGGCCAAGGCCATGAAGGGCGACCGTGAGAAGTGCCTCGAGGCCGGCGCGAGCGACTACGTCACGAAGCCCGTCGACCCCGACCAGTTGCTCTCGCTCATGCGGGTGTGGCTCTACTCGAGCGACGCGGTCTGATCGGGTGATGCCATCATGACCAGCAAGCGAAGCGGCTCGTACGCGCGCGTGGAGCCCCCGGGCACCGGGCGAGGCGATGCGACCGGTCCCCACCCGCCGTTTCGCGCCGACGACGCCTACGCCGGCGTGAGCGCGCTCGAGCGACTGCAGATCGAGCTGCTCCTGGAGGCGATCTTCCGGCACTACGGCCACGACTTCCGCGCCTACGCGTTCTCGTCGCTGCGGCGCCGGCTGAAGAAGCGGCTCGACGGCGAGGGCCTCGCCTCGTTCTCCGCGCTCCAGGCGCTGGTGCTCCACGATGGGGCGGCGATGGATCGCCTCCTTCGCGATCTGTCGGTGAGCGTGACGGGGATGTTCCGCGATCCGTCGTTCTTCCTCGCGCTCCGCGAGACCGTGATCCCGATCCTGCGCACCTATCCGTTCGTGCGCATCTGGCACGCGGGCTGCGCGACCGGCGAGGAGGTCTACGCCCTCGCCATCATGCTCGAGGAGGAAGGGCTCTACGATCGCTCGCGCATCTACGCGACCGACATCAGCGCCGATGCCCTGGAGAAGGCGAAGGCGGGGATCTACTCGTTGACGCGGATGCGCGAGTACACGCGGAACTACCTCCAGGCCGGAGGCGCTCGCAGCTTCAGCGAGTACTACACGGCGAACTACGACGCCGCGCTGTTCGACCCGCAGCTCCGGCGCAACGTGCTCTTCGCGCAGCACAACCTCGCCACCGACACCTCGTTCAGCGAGTTCAACGTCATCCTGTGCCGGAACGTGATGATCTACTTCGACCGCACGCTGAAGGAGCGCGTCTTCAAGCTCTTCGAGAGCTCGCTCGGGTCGCTCGGGATCCTCTGCCTCGGGCGGCGCGAGTCGCTGCGCTTCACGTCCACGGAGAACGAGTACGAGGAGTTCGACGCGCGCGAGCGGATCTACCGGAGGACCCGATGAGGCCCGAGACGCTGGTGCAGCCGGGGATCATCGTGGTCGGCGCGTCGGCGGGCGGCCTGCGTGCCCTCGAGATGGTGCTCGGCGGTCTGCCGCGCGGGTTTCCCGTGCCGATCGTGGCCGTGCAGCATCGCTCGCGTGAGTCCTCCGACGCGTATGCCGACATCCTCGGCAGGAGCGTGAAGCTGCCGGTACGCGAGATCGAGGATGACGACGCTCTGCGCGCGCCCGGCGTCTACCTCGCGCCGCCGGATTACCACGTGCTGATCGAGCCGGGCCGCATGGTCCTCTCCGTCGACGACCCGGTCTCCTACAGCCGGCCCTCGATCGACGTGCTCTTCGAGTCCGCGGCCGACGTGTACGGCGCGAAGGTCCTGGGCGTGCTGCTCACGGGCGCTAACCACGACGGCGCCAAGGGGCTCTCGCGCATCAAGCAGGCAGGGGGATACGTGATCGTGCAGGACCCGCGCACCGCCGAGAGCCCCGAGATGCCGGCAGCAGGGATCGCCGCAGCGCCCGTCGACCAGGTCCTGGCGCTCGAGGACATCGCGGTGGCGATCGTCCGGAGGTTGACCTCGTGAAGAACCCGATCGACGAGACGCCGCCCGCGCCGCGGAGCCTGAGCAAGCCCACGCCCCAGGCGCTCGTGCCGCAGGGTCCGAGCTCCGGCCGGCCCGCGGTCCCCGCCACGCGCTCCAACATCCTCATCGTCGACGACGAGCCGGCGAACCTCCTCGCGCTCGAGGCCATCCTCGAGCCGCTCGACCTGAACCTGGTGCGCGCGCTCTCCGGCAAGGAGGCGCTGCGCCACGCGTTGAAGGACGACTACGCGGTCATCCTGCTCGACGTGCAGATGGGCGATATGGACGGCTTCGAGACCGCGGAGCTCCTGCGGCGTCGCACGCGCACGCGCGACGTGCCCATCATCTTCCTCACGGCCATCAGCAAGGACCGCAAGTTCGTGGAGCGCGGCTACGGCGTCGGCGCCGTCGACTACCTCTTCAAGCCGTACGAGCCTGACGTCCTCAAGGCCAAGGTGGCGGTCTTCGTGGAGCTCGCCCGCAAGAACGACATCATCCGCGCCCAGCATGAGTCGCTACGGGTGATGAGCGAACGCGAGCTGGCGGACGCCAAGCGTCAAGGCGAGCAGCGCTATGTCGACCTCGCCGAGTCGATGCCGCTGCTGGTCTGGACCACCGACGCGAGCGGCGCCGTGCAATATGGCAACAGCCGCTGGCACGCGCTCGCCCACGGCTCAAGCGACTTCGCGGCCGTCGTGGCGCCCGAAGATCTCGCGCGCTTCCGCGAGGGATGGAAGACCGCGCTCGCCGCCGGCGAGGAGTGGGAGACCGAGCTCCGCTTCGGGACGCCGGACGACGGCGCCCGCGTGCACCTCGTGCGCGTCGTACCTCGTCGCAACGAGTCCGGCACGATCACCTCGTGGATCGGCACCAGCACCGACATCGACGCGCGCGTGCGCGCCGAGCGTTCGCTTCGTATGCTCGCCGATGCGAGCGTGCGGCTCGGCGCGACCCTGGGAGATCCGAAGGAGCTCGAGGCAGCGCTGCGGAGCGCCCTGCCCATCCTCGGCGATCTCGCATTGCTCGATCTGGCGGGCAGCGGCGACACGCGCCGTCGCGTGAAGGCCGCGAGCGGCCACGTCTCGCCGTTGCTGCTCGATGATCCCCGCTTCGAGCTCGGACCCTCGACGGTTGCCTACTCCGGGCGCCCCGAGATCTTCTTCGACGTACGCGCCGAGCTCGAGACGGCGAGCTCCGGCCGCGGCGTCGAGCATCTCCGCTTCCTGGGCGAGCTCGGGGTCAGCGCCTACCTCTGCCTGCCGCTGGTCTCGCGCGACCGCTCCTTCGGCACGCTCTCGCTCGTGTGTGCCCGCGAAGGCTCGGTGTACACGGACGCCGACGTCGCGATCGCCGAGGACCTCGCGCGCCGCATTGCCGTCGCGGTCGACAACGCCCACCTCCACGAGACCACCGAGAACCGCCGCGAGGAACTGGAGCACGCGAACCGGTCGAAGGACGTCTTCCTCGCCATGCTCTCGCACGAGCTGCGCACGCCGCTCAACGCCATCGTGGGCTGGACCGACATGATGCGGAACGGGCAGCTCCAGCCCGAGGAGCAGGGGCGCGCGGTCGAGACCATCGACCGCAACGCGCACGCACTGAACCACCTGGTCGCCGACCTCCTCGACGTCTCGCGCATCGTGACGGGCTCGCTCAAGATCGACTCCAAGCTCGTCGGCCTCGCGTCGGTCGTCGAGGCGGCAATCGAGGGCGCGCGCCCGCAGTGCACCGCGAAGCGCGTCGTGCTCGACGTCTCGCTGGAGCGCGTCGGCTGCGTGAAGGGCGATGCCGGGCGCCTCCGCCAGATCATCGGCAACCTCCTCTCGAACGCCATCAAGTTCACGCCGACCGGCGGGACCGTGAAGGTGCACGTGACGCGCGACGGGGCCAGCGGCAAGGTGGCGGTGCAGGACTCGGGTGAGGGCATCACGCCCGACTTCCTCCCGCACGTCTTCGAGCGCTTCCGCCAGGCCGAGAACGCGAAGGCTCGCGGGCTCGGGCTCGGGCTCGCCATCGTCATGCACCTCGTCACCGAGCACGGCGGGACGGTAGCGGCCTCGAGCGAGGGGGCAGGAAAGGGCGCGGAGTTCACGGTGCTGCTCCCCATCGCTGCCGAGGAGGCGAGCAACGAGGACAGCGATGCGAGCCGCGTCGCGCCGCCGTTCTCCGTGCAGCCTCAGCTCGCGGGCGTGCACGCGCTCGTGGTCGAGGACGACCCCGACGGCAACGAGCTCATAACCACCATCCTCGAGCGCTACGGCGCGCGCGTGACCTCGGTGGGGACCGCCGCCGACGCGCTCGACGTGCTGGACGCCGAGCATCCCGACATCCTCGTCTCGGACATCGGCCTGCCCGACTTTGACGGCATCGAGCTGATCAAGCTGGTCCGCACCCGTCCCTACGCGCAGACCATGCCGGCCATCGCGCTCACGGCGTACGCGTCGCGTCAGGACGCAGCGAAGGCCATCGCCGCGGGCTTCGATGCCCACGTCGCGAAGCCCGTGCAGCCGGGGACGCTCGGCACGACGGTCGCTCGCCTCATCGCGAGCGGCCGCGGGAAGGTCACCCCTTCGCAGCCGGAAGCGTGAACGAAACGCCGAGCGCGTCGCTCGGCTCGATCGTGAACGTGCCCTTCTGCGCCTCGACCAGGCCGCGCGCGAGCAGGATGGCGAGGCCGCCCCGCCCCTCCGGCGGCGCCGCGACGGTCGAGCCGTTAGGGCCGAAGCCGCGCACCGTGAAGACGACACGCTCGCCGTCACGGCGCACGCCGATCCGGATCGCGCCGCTGTCGCCGGTCGCCTTCGTGGCGAAGGCGACGAGCCGCGAGAGCGCCTGCAGCGTGCGCGCGCGGTCGGCGAGGACCTGCGCGTCGTCGTCCAGCGCGTCCGCGGTGACGGCGGCGCTCTTCTCGGAGGGCTTCGGGGCCGCGGCCGCGACCGCGTCACGCACGAGCTGCGCGGCGGGCTCGGGGCGCGTGGCGAAGTCGACCGTGCGTGCGTCGACGCGGCTCGCCTCGACGAGATCCTCGATCATGCCCTGCATGCGCGTGCTCGCGCGGTCCATGCGTGAGACCAGCGCCAGGCCACGCGTGGCATCGATGTCGTTGCGCTCGAGGTCGTCACGCAGGAGCCCAGCGCTCATCGCGAACGTGTTGAGCGGGTTGCGGAGATCGTGAGAGACGCTCGCGAGGAGGGACTCCCGAGCCTTCGTCACCGCGTCGATGCGCTGGCGCAGTCGCACGGCCTCGAGCGCGAGGCCGCCGTGCAGCGCGAGCTGCGTGAGCGCGAGATCGAAGGTGTGAGTGCCCATCGGCAGGTCCTTCATGCCTTCGTCGCTGACGACGAGGATGCCCTCGAGCGTCGACGCGAAGCCGGGCAACGCACACGCGACGTACCCCGGCAGGCGGCCGACCGGCTGCGCGAGCGCGACGAGGTCGGTCAGCGGGGGAAAGCTCTCGCTCGGCGCCTCGCCGGGCGCGGACGTGCTGCGCAGCGCCACGACGATGCTGCCGTCGAGCGAGGCACACCACGCGTGGTTCGCGTCGCCCAGCTTGCGCGCGTCCTCGGCGAGGACGTCGAGCACGTCGTCCGAGCTGGCGCGGTTGGAGGCGTCGCGGATGCGTGTCGACGACGCGCCCAGGCTCGTGAGGATGACCGATGCCGCGTCGCTGCCCATCTCGGCATGGGCATATCACCCTCGCCGAGAGGCGAATACCTCCCTGCCGTGGCGATCGTCAGGAGGCGGCGAGGAGCGCGGCGCCGGTGGTCACGAAGTCGCCCTCGCCCCAGGCCAGGAGCGACGCGATCTCGCTGCGCAGGAGGGCGTACCGCATGTCGGCGGGGTGGATGGCGATGCGCGCGGGCAGGAGGCGACGTGCCGGCCGCGCGATGCGGCACCATGCGACGCTCGACAGCAGCCGGCCGGGCGTACGGCTCGCGTAGTTGAGGACGACGCTGGCGCGAGAGCGCCCGGAGGCGGGGTCGTAGACGCGGGTGTGGTCCTCGGTGAACGCATAGCCGCGCTCTCCGAGGAGCGTGAGGACCCACGACGGCATCGACCACGCGGGAGCGATGAAGCCGGTGACGGCGAGGCCGGCGTCGCGCAGCATGCGCTCGCCGTCGTCGAGGCGCCTGAGCGCTTCGTCGTGCGAGACGTCGCTGAACTCCGCCTCGCCCCCCGAGACGACCTTCTGCGCGAAGAGGTAGCGCATCCGTGATCCGATGCCGCGGGTGGCGGTCTCGGCGGCGTGCTGGTCCCACGTGCGGGACTGGTGGGAGTAGCCATGGAGGTAGATCTCGTGGCCTTGCGCCTGCAGCTGGCGCAGGCGCTCGCAGAACGCGGGGTGGTCGGCGAGCGAGGCCTTCCCGTGGAAATCGGGCACGACCAGCAACGCCGGACGCACGCCGTGCGCGTGCGCCATCTCGAGCGCGACCTCGACCTCGCGTTCCCACGCGGGCGAGACGTCGTGGAGGGAGACGTGAACGGCCACGCGCGGCCTTATTTCGTCGCCGCCGTGGCCTGGGCGCGGACCACCGCCTCGAACTCGGCCTCGAACATGACGAGCTGCTCGGTGACGATGTCGAGGTTCTTCGCGTTCATGTCGCTGTCCTCGGCCCACGACATCTCGACCATCTGGCGGCGGATCTCGCCGAGCTTGTCGCAGATGCCGAAGAGGCGCTTCGCGTCGGCCACGTTGCGCGGCTTGTCGGCGAAGTTCGTGCGGTACTCGTCGAACAGCTTGTTGGCGGAGCCGCCGAGCTCGCCCATGATGTCCGTCATCGACGTCGCCTGGCGAATCTTGCGGACCTCCGCGAGCTCGGTCTCGTACACGCCGAGCCGGTCCTCGACGATGCCGAGGTTCTTCGCGTTGAACTCGACGGTGAGCCCACCGTCACGGAGGGCGATCATGCGCTCGCGGATCTTCTTCAGCGAGCCGACGACCCGCATGAGCAGCGCCGGGCGCCGCGAGATCCGCGGCTCACCCGCGAAGTTCGACTGGTAGACGTTGAACTGGTTGTTCGCGAGCGTCGCCAGGATGCTCGCCTCATCCTCGGGGGACCCGGTGGTCTGCGCCGCCTCGACGAGCTCGATCTCCTTCTGGTACTGCGCGAGGTTCTCGCGAACGACCGCGCGATCCTTCTCGAACTCGGCGGAGCCCTTGTTCTTGGTCTCGAGGAGGCCGGTCATGCGCTTGTCGATCTGGCGGAGCTCCTCGACGAGCTCGCCGAGCAGCGCCACGTCGCGCGTCGCGCGGTCCTGGCCGGCGAAGTGGCGCATGTAGCGAGCGAAGACAAAGTTCGCGCTCGTCGCCTCGGTGGAGAATTGCTCGAACGCCGGTCCGACCTCCTGGGCGCGGGCGATGGCCTCGCGCTCTCCCTGGTAGAGGGCGAGGCTCGCGGCGGCGGCCTCGCGCACGCGCGTCAGGTCGGGGCCCTGCGCGGCGGAGGGGATGCGATCCACCTGGCTGACGACGGAGGCGACGCGCTTGATCATGCGCTCCACCTGTTCGATGTCGCGGGTGAGGCGTGAGTGACCGGCGAAGTCCGACGCGTACTCGCGGTCGATCGCTTCGAGCTCTTTGCCCAGGGTTTCGACGATGTTGGTGGCCATGCGTGCTCGGTTTTGTACCACAAGATAGGATGCGTGGAGTGAACGGGTGGTGGCGGAGAAGATCGCGCGGGACGAGGCGGCGCCTCGTCTTCTATCCCGGCCTGCTTGCGCTCGCCGGCGGTTTCCTGGTGTTCACGATGGTCATGCCGGGCCGCAGCCACCACGGCGCGCTGCCGGCGCTCGGTCCCGAAGGGGAGGTGCTCGCGGAACGGCTGAGGGCCGATGTCACGCTGCTGGTGGGCCAGGACGCCGAGCGCAGCCAGCGCACGAAGGGCTCGCTCGAGCGAAGCGCGACCTTGCTGGAGGCCGCGCTGCGCGAGGATGGTCTCGTGGTGCAGCGCCTGCCGTACGTGTCCGACGGCGTGACGGTGGTGAACGTGGAGGCGACGCTCGACGGCGGCGCGAGGGCTCGCGAGATCGTCGTGATCGGCGCGCACTACGACACCGCGGCGGGCGCGCCCGGCGCGGACGACAACGCGAGCGGCGTCGCGGCGCTGCTCGCGATCGCACGCACGCTCGGCCTCGCGAAGCATCGTCCCGCGCGCACGGTGCGGTTCGTCGCGTTCGTGAACGAGGAGCCGCCGTACTTCTGGAACGCCGAGATGGGCAGCCTCGTCTACGCGAAGGCCTGCAAGGCGCGCGGCGACGACGTGGTGGCGATGCTCAGCCTCGAGACGCTCGGCTACTACCGCGACGCGCCGGGGTCGCAGAAGTACCCGCCGGTCGTGAGCTGGTTCTATCCCGACCGCGGTGACTTCGTGGCGTTCGTCGGCAACATGGGCTCGCGCGGGCTCGTGCGGGATGCCATCCGGACGTTCCGCGGGGCGGTGGCATTCCCGTCGGAGGGGGCGGCGCTGCCCGGGTTCGTCACGGGGGTGGGGTGGAGCGACCAGTGGGCGTTCTGGGAGGTCGGGTATGCCGGGGTGATGGTCACGGATACGGCGCCGTTCCGGAATCCGAATTACCACCAGCCGGGGGATCGGGCGGAGACGCTCGACTACGCGCGGCTCGCGCGGGTGACGGAGGGGCTGGTGGCGGTGGTGAAGAAGCTCGCGAAGTAGCGATCCGGATCCGTATCCGCGGTCCGGTTCCGGATATCGCACTCCGTTTCCGTTTCCGTTTTCGCAGTCCGGTTCCACGGTCCATGGTCACGGTCCACGGGTTCCGGAGTGCGGACTCCGGAGTGTGGATTCCGGATTCCAGACTCCGGACTCGACGTTCTAGCGACGGGATCGGGCACCGGGTTCGATCAACCGAGCCTGCGTTCTCTCGCTTGGCGCCGGGCGTCTCGGCCCGGCTCCAGCTTGACGCGCCCCTTCCGCATCGGCGCCCAAGTGATCCACCCGCGACCCGAGAGCGCCATGAACAGCGGGCGCGTGGTTGGCGACGGGCGCCACGTAAAGCATCTCCGTCGCAGCGGTCAACGGTACGGGCACTGGGGCCTCGTCAGTGCCCGTGCGCCCGTGCTTGCCAAACCGAACTAGTTGGGTCGCAGCGTCGGTCGTGGGACGCGCCACTGATCGCCGCACCGGCACATCGGCGACAGCGTCAGCGTTGGCGCCGGCCGGGGGCGTTGTCCAAGCTGCGGAGCGCGTCCCGCGAACACGCGAGCGGTTCGGCATCGACACGTTCCACGAGGCGTGCAGGCCGCAAGCCTCGCGCCGGCGGCCCCAATTCCCTCATGCCTTCTTGTTGTTCTTGCTGCGCGAGCGGAGCACCACCGCGAGCGCGAGACCCGCGAGGCCCGCCATCGCCAGGCCGCTCTCGTTCTGGCCCGTCGTGGAACAACCGCCGTCGCCGCCGCCGCTGCTGCTGCCGCCGGACGTACCGGAGGTGCCGCTCGTTCCGCTGGTGCCGCCCGACGTTCCTCCAGATGTTCCGCCGCTGGTGCCGCCGGACGTTCCCCCAGATGTTCCGCCGCTGGTGCCGCCGGACGTTCCGCCGCTTGTTCCGCTCGTGCCCGAGCTGCCGCTTGTACCGGAGTCGGTTCCGGCTTCGGTGCCGCCATCAGCGGCCTGGAGCAGCAACTGGCCACGAATCTCTCCGTTCGTGAATCCTGCCGAGTGCACGTTCACGTACGTCTTGTCTGCCAAGAGATTCGCGATCTCGCCCGCTGGAACGACCAGGTCCGTGAAGGTGATGGTGTTCGCGGCGCACGTGAAGGTGACGATCGGGGCCCCCGCAGCACCGACGGCGCCGCTGTGAATGTGCGAAAGCGTACACATCTGCGTAACGGTCTTGTTTCCGAGGTGAAGGTCCTTGAACGTGACGGTCCCGCTGACCTTGCCGGTGACATCGTTGAAGTCGATGTCCGCCGAGCCGGTTGCCGTCGTGACAACAGCGGTGGGGGCTTCTTGGGCGCCCGTCATCGTGGCTTTGAACTTCTTGATCGCGGCGCTCGAGACGCCGGAGACGAGGAGGAGGGCGAGGGCCGAACCGAGGGCAAGCGAGGTCTTCATGAGCTCGATGGTCTACCCATCCGGCGCTGAGCACAACGTTCCCGCGTCGCGAATCGCAACGTTCGGTCGCACCTCCTCACACGTGGCGGCGCGCGTCCAGAAGGCGCTGGTACAGCGCGACCTGGCCCTCGAACTGCTCGAGAACATTCGGTAGCCGGCTCGCTGCCGTGGCCGCCGCTGCGCGGATCGCGTCGCCGTCCGTCGCGAGGCGGGCCAGCAGGCGCTCCGTCGCGCTCGCGCACGCCTCCGCGTCCAGCGAACGGTAGCGCTCGCCCGCTGCCGGTACGTGCATCTCGGCCGCGCCGCCCTCGTCGGGTACGACCGTCGGAAGGCCGCAGCTCATCGCCTCTGCGATGCTCAGCCCGAACGTCTCGAACGGGCAGCCGTGCATCAGCAGGTCCGCGCTCGCGAGCATGCGCGCGAGCTCCTCGCGCCCTTTCACGAACCCCGGCATCACGATGTCGGGCGACCTCGCGCACCGCGCCGTCATGCGCTCGCGCTCCGGGCCGTCGCCGATCAGCACGAGCACCAGCTTGCGCTCCGGCGCGCGCGCGCGGATCCGGAGGAAGGCGTCGATGACGACGTCCCAGCGCTTCTCCACCGCGAACCGCCCCACGCCCACGACCACGAGCGTGCCCTCCTCGCGGACGTCGCAGGAGGCGAGGGCCAGCAGGTCGCGTCGCGCCTCGAAGCTGCGTGCGTCGGGACGGAAGGTCTCGCGCTCGATCCCGAACGGCACGCGTGTGACCCGGGGAACGCCATGAATGATGAGCTTCGCCGCTTGCCAGTCTGCTGCGACGAGCGTCGCGTCGCAGCGGCGGGCGATGCCTCGGACGAGCCCCCAGAGCGGACGCACCGCCCCGCCGACCCCGCGCGACCAGGTCGCGAGCCCGAGCATCGGTAGGTCGCGCGCGAGTCGGGCCTCGAGGACACCCGCATAGGTGTCGATGAAGTCCGAGTGCCACTGGAACGTCCGGACCCCGAAATGAGCCCGCTTCGCCCTCATCGCCCCGAGCGCCGCCAGATAAGGGGAGTGGACCTCGAGGACGTCCGGCCGCTCGCGCGCCACGATTCCCGCGATTTTGTCGAATCTCAGCAGCAAATGATACGTCGGATCGTAGGGCGAGGCCGGCCCGCCAATCCGGATCACACGTGCATGACCACCCGGCCGTGCTAGACGGCTACCTACATAAGCCACCTCTTCGTCGCGGTCGGACTCGCTATCCAGCCGCCCGGGCGCGACGACGATGTGCTGGTGCCCGAGCCGGCACAGAACTTGAGACTTGAGCGCCAAATGGCTTCGAACCCCGCCGCCCCTTTCGGAATAGAATTCCGTCACGTCGAGAATCTTCATGGCGCCGCCCTCACGGATCGCGTCGTCTCGAAGGTCCCCGCGAACGAGACTACGCATCCCGAAAAGGCCGCTGTCTCGCCGATCCGCGGTCCCAGGTCCGCGTTCTCAGGTCGCGACGAGGTCGCCAAGCAGCTGAGCGAGAGCCCGTTCTCGGCCCTCTCGGCCCGCCACGGTCGACCTTTGAAGGTTGCCATCCTCAGCGATTTCACGCGAATCCCCTACGCGAACGGTGCAGCGTTTCAGACACGGTTCCTGTACCAAGAATTGCGTCGGTGTGGTCACCAAGTCACAGTCATCGGCCCGAAGGACCCTGACTCGACTCCGGATGAGCTTGCCCCCGGGACCATCGAGATCCCGAGCCTGCCGCTCGCCACTTATCCCGGCGTCCACGTCCCGATGCCCCTCGAGTCGTGGGTCTACGACGCGAGCCGCTGGGACTTCGACATCGTCTTCGCCCAGACCACCTCGCTCCTCCTCGAGTTCGGCGTGTGGCTCCGCAAGATGCGCGGCATCCCGCTCCTCTGCGTGAACACCACGCACCTCGCGGCCGCCTACGACGTGCTGCTCCCCGAGAGCATCGCGAAGCTCGGCTGGGTCAACCAGGGCCTCGAGTTCGCGCTGAAGCGCCCCTACGAGAAGCTCTTCGCGAGCATCTACAACAACTCGGACGGCCTCGTCGTCCTCTCCGAAGGCCTCCGCTCCTACTGGCGCGAGCGCGGCGTCACCGCCCCCATCCACGTCATCCCGCGCGCCGTGCAGCCCGAGATCTTCGACAAGCCCCTCGGCGAGGATCCGTACACGCACCTCACGAGCTCCGATCCGCGCGCGAGCGATGCGACGTGGCGCGGCGCGCGTCTTCTCTGCGCCGGCCGCCACACGCGCGAGAAGGCGCAGGACCGCATCATTCGCATCTTCGCGCGCCACATCGCGCCCGTCGATCGCGAGGCCACGCTCACCATGCTGGGCGACGGTCCGGATCGCGAGCTCTACGAGCGCGTCGCGAAGGAAGAGGGCGTCGAGCACCGGGTGTTCTTCCCGGGCGAGGTCCCCTTCACGCGGATGCCCGACTACTACGCGTACGCCGACGTGTTCGTGCACGGCTCGCTCAGCGAGACCTACGGCAACGTCCTCGGCGAGGCGCTGTGGTGCGGCACGCCGACGGTCGCCTTTGCCGACGGCATGGGCGTCAGCGCGCAGATCAAGGATCGCGTCAACGGCGTGCTCCTCTCGCCCGGCAACGACTCGGACGGCGAGGCCGAGGCCAACGCCGCGTTCGGTCGCGCGGTGCTCGACCTTCTCGGTGATCCGCAGGAGCGCGCGCGCATCGGCATCAGCGCCTCGAAGATCTGTCGCGAGCGCAACTCGCCGATGGCGGTCCAGCGTCGCATCGCGGATGCGTTCCGCCACGCGCAGGAGCACGCGGCGACGTGCGGAATTCGCCCCGCGATGGATGGCCCGCGCGTCCTCCAGTGGATGACGACTCTCCGTCACTTCCGGACCTGGTCGACGGTCAACGGCGGCGTGTATCTCGCGGGCAAGCTCCGGCCGGCCGCCGAGAAGAAGCGCAAAAACGACCTCCACCCGCAGATCGGGCGCTGATCCACACACGATGTGAGCAGGCGATCGCCCCGCGATCGCCCGCTTGCGCTCGCGCGCGCAAGGCGAGATCCTGAAGCGGTATGGGGAGCTTCACGACTCCCGCGGACCGAGACTTTCGTACGCATCTCTCGCCGGGGGACCAACTCGATCGTTACGAGCTGCTCTGCGTTCTCGCGCAGGGCGGTATGGGGACGGTGTGGCTTGCGCGCATGAGCGGCAAGCTCGGCTTCGAGCGCCTCGTCGCGGTGAAGACCATCCTCCCGACCTACTCGAGCGATCGCCAGTTCAGCGACATGTTCCTCGACGAGGCGCGCATCGCGGCGCAGATCGACCAGGAGAACGTCGCTCGCATCCTCGAGATCGGCGAGGACCGCGGCGTCCTCTACTACGCGATGGAGTTCATCGACGGTGAGTCCGTCCGGAAGCTCTATCGCGACGTGCGCGCCGCGGAGCAGGCGTTTCCGCTGGGCGTTGCGCTGCGCATCATCGCCGATGCCTGCGCCGGCCTCCACGCGACCCACGAGCTACGGAACGACGATGGCGAGCTCCTCGATGTCGTCCATCGCGACGTGTCTCCGCAGAACCTCCTCGTGAGCGTGCGCGGGACCACGAAGCTCATCGACTTCGGCGTCGCGAAGGCCAACGCGCGGCG
>Ga0123336_10002721_pt1 | contig 15206 bp, 16 predicted proteins | sample SSSSmetaG_FD_96466 | JGI IMG/M metagenome (GOLD analysis project Ga0123336, IMG submission 96466) | Glacier valley bacterial and archeal communities from Borup Fiord, Nunavut, Canada, to study Microbial Dark Matter (Phase II) - ​SSSS metaG | ecosystem: Environmental > Aquatic > Freshwater > Ice... | reverse complement strand
CTTCACCTTATCGCCGCTGGCGTTCGGCTCGAGGCTGAGCTGAACGCTGAATTCGCCCGAGGTGAAGAGTGTGGGTTTATGGAGAGCGGTGCTCGAGGCGGCACCCGCCACCCCGAGCAGACCCAGAGTCATCATCAAAAGCTTTCGCATCATTTCTCCAAAACAGGGGAAGTTCAAACTTCCCCTGCCCCCGTTAAGAGTTACTTGCTGCTCGAGACCGCCATGCGTTTGATGATGGGGAAGGTGTCCTCGGCGTGCGCCACACTCAGGACCGCGCTGACCCCACAGGTCAGCAGCAGGGCGAGGGCGGCGCGTAAAGCGGGGGAACGGCGCTTGGGATGGGGATTGGATGACATAAAACCTCCACAGGAACGTGAGTGGGCTGGGGACCGATTGCCACCGATATGCGGGCTTGCTTCCCCGCTTCAACCCTCCTTTTGCCCCTTGCAGACGCACACCTCGAGCGCGGGCCGTCAAGGGTGCCCTTTCCCTTGACGGGCAAGCGGGGTGTGCTAAGGGTCGGGATTGGGGATTGGGGATTGGGGATTGGGGATTGGGGAATCGGGATTGGGGATTAGGGATTCGGTGGCTCGCGCTTCTGGCTGATGGCTTGCGTTCAAAAACCCTCGAGCGAACGCCAAAAAAAAGGGCCGCAAGGCCCCCATCTCTTCCCAACCCCTAATCCCTAATCCCCATAAACAGACAGCAAAATGCTAAACTGCTGTCTGTTTATGGAAGCTTCCAACGCGACCCCACCTTCCCCCCTCGAGCACCTGATTCAGGCGGGAGGGGGCTATGTGACGCATAAAGCGGTGGTGGAGGCCCACCTGGACCCGCACCTGTTAGGTCACGCGGTGAGGCAGGGTCTGCTCGAGCGCCTCCAGCGGGGGGTGTACCGAGCCACCACTCGGGAGATGACCTCACATGAGGACCTGCTCGAGGTTTCCTTGCGCCTGCCCTACGCGGTGGTGTGCCTGGAAAGCGCGCTCGCGGTGCACAGCCTCACCACCGCCAACCCCAAACGCCTGCACCTGGCGGTACCCCGCACCCGGCGCGTTCCCCCCCTCGCGTACCCGCCGCTGGAGGTGTATCACTTCAGTGCGCCAATGTATGGCTATGGGATAGAGCACCGGGAGGGGTTTCGGGTCTACTGCGCCGAGAAGACCCTGGCTGACCTGCTGCGCTGGGAAAAGCGGGTGGGCCTGGACCTCTTTCTCGAGGGCCTGAAGCGCTACCTGACCCGCCCCCACTCCCGTCCAGACCTGGAGAGCCTGCTCAAGGCGGCGCGGGTGTGCAAGGTCGAGGTGCGGATGCGTCAGGCGCTGGAGGTGAGCACCTATGACCTCTCCACCTGACGCAGGGGGGTCTGAGGCCGAGGGAGTGGCCTCACGGGCACGGTTGAGTTCACTGCTCGAGCGCCTGAAAAACCGCGCCCGTGCGCTGGGTTTGCCTCGAGACGCCATGCTGACGCTGTACTTTCACGAAGCGGTGCTGGCCAGACTGTCCCGAAGTGCCGAGCGCGAACACTACGTGCTCAAGGGCGGACTGCGGCTATACGGACACTACGGCAACGCCGCTCGCCCCACGGTGGACATCGACCTGGCCCGCCTGCGACCCCTACCCAGCACGCAGGAGGTCCACCGCGCGTTCAGTGAACTGCTTTCCGTACCCCTTGAGTCACTCGAGCGGTCTGAGTCCTCTGAATCCCCCGGCAACCGATGGCCGGGGGATGGGGTGCAGTTTGATACCACCGCGATGACGATCAGCGCCATCATGGAAGGGGCCGGAGCAGGCGGGGTGCGGCTCGAGGTCGAGGCGCGCTTCGAGCGGGCCACTCAAAAGCTGCAAATCGATTTCTCCTTCGCTCCGCCCATCCGTCCCGCCCCACAACTTCACCCCTTTCCGTCGCTGCTGACCCTTCAAAACCACCCACTGCTGATGGTGCCGCTCGAGACGGTGGTGGCTGACAAGTTGGCCGCTGCGGTGGAAAATGGAAGCACCAACACCCGCCTGAAGGACTTTTACGATTTGCTGACCATCCTGGGCAGCGCAGACTGGACCCCCGAAGCTTTGCGTGACGCGCTCGAGCACATCTTCGCTGCGCGTGGCACGCCCCTGACCGGAACCCTCGACCTGCTCGAGCGCTTGGGGGAGGATGTAAGCCTTCAGGCCCGCTGGACCGCCTTTTTGAGGCGCAACACTTTGACTGCGCCCGCAAGCTTTGCTGAGGTGCTGCTTCGGATAGGAAGCCTTCTGAAAGGGGTGCTCGAGGGAGATTAGGGAGTCGGGAGTCGGGAGTCGGGAGTAGGTGGCTCGAGCTTTTGGCTTATGGCTCGAGTTCAAAAACCCTCGAGCGAACGCCAAATAAAAAAGGGGCCGTAAGGCCCCTATCTGTTCCGCTTCCCTACTCCCGATTCCCGACTCCCGACTCCCGCCACCAGCGGGTGCGGGTCACGGGTAGTCCGTCCAGATACACCGTTCCCCAGTGCCCCTCCCGGCTCGAGGCTGCAAAGTGCGCGGTCTCCCCGGTTTCGAGCAGGTCCGGCTCGAAGCTCACCTGGGGCAGTCCTCCCAGGTCCGGGCGCTCTGGGTTACGGCCCCCCAGACGCTCGAGCGGTACCGCGTCCAGCGACTCCCCCAGACGCAATTCCGCCTCGCTGTAGTAGTCCTCTGGGCCGACTCTAACCTTGCCCAGTCCGGGCAACTCGAGGTATTGAACCTCGCGCTTGGGTGCTCGAGTCCCGGTCTGCGTGACCCGCAAAGTAGGCGGTTGGAAGACGGGTTCGGGCAGGCGGTCCACCAACTTGAGCACCGCGTACATCAGCGCCTTTCCCGCCAGTCGTTCGGTGGGCTGCGCGTCCACAAGCAGGCGGTCTCCCGCCTGGTGCTTGACGGCTGCGCCCTCCAGCAGGGCCTTGCTCGAGGGGTCCGCTTTCCACAAGCCTCTGAGGTGCTCGAGCATGGCCTGCTCACTCGAGAGGACGGCGCGGCGGGTGAGGGACGGAAGATGGCTGACTAACTGTGATACACTGATTCTGTTCATGGCGAACACCCGAAGCTCGAGAGTTGCAACCTCTCGAGCTTCATCCTTTGCTCGGCCCAACGCTGCTGCCGTGCATCTTTTCAACCCGAGGCTCGAGCAAAATAGAAGAACAAAAAGGTCGGTTGACGAGCGGTGAGGGTGGGCTGTCAAGGGTGGGGTTTGCCTTGACAGGTCGGGGTCCCCGCCGCATAAACATGAGAAAGCACGGCGGTAGTGTTTCGCTTAAGCTGAGGCTTTTCAGGGGTTGGAACCGCAGGGGCCGGAAGCTGAATGCTCGAGCCTGTAAAGCTCGAGCGCAGGTCTGTTTGGTGTGCTGGGAGCCAGACGCTCGAGCCTCAATAGGCTGAGGCTGTGAGCTAAAAGCTTTCACCCTCGAGCGGGACGCTAAAAAAGGGGCTACCAGCCCCCAGAAACTACCCCCCAAAGTCAGGGCGGTAGCCCACTGCCAACAGCCACACCCCAGCAACCCCACCTAACGTACCCGCTACCGAGCGCACCCCGGCAGTAAGACGGGGAGGAAGCCCGCCCACCGCGAACACCGGACGGTGACGAGACAGTGCCTGAAGGACCGTGTACGACGTACCCCGACAACGGCCTGGACCAAAGAAAGCAACCACCGCGCGGCAGTGCTGATGCCCTACCAGCAAGCGGGAACGCGCCTGAAGCGCCCCCACCACCAAACGGTACGGCGCACCCGGCGCGGCCCACCCCGGAATAACCTGACCCCCGTGCGCCGTGAAGCGAATAACTGACCCCCGCACCGAAGCCGGAAGCGACGTACTGCACACCCAGGCCAAACACAGGCGCGACTGAGCCAGAACTGCGGGTGAACCGACTGCCAGCAGTGAAACCAGAGCGCACTGGTCCGCGCCCAGCGCACCTCCCGAACCGATGCCGTACCCCCGCGCCGTGAGTAACAAAACGACGCTGTGAACCTGAGCGGGAACCAAAGCGGAAACTGAACGTGACCCAACGACTGCGACGTATGCCATGACGAACCCCCTGCACAAGCGGCTGAGGCTGCCCGTGCAGTTCTGCTCTGCACTCGAGGGAAAAGGCGAGCAACAAGGCAAGATGACAAGCGGTGAGGGTGGACGGTCAAGGGCGTGGGCGCTGTTCCCACGGCGTAGCGCACCCTTGACGGGCCGGGGTCCCCACCGCGATACGATGAGGAAAAACGGGCGGCCCAGCTAAAGCTAAAGCTTTCACGGTGTTTAGAAGGCTAAGAGCCAGACGCTCGAGCGTCTAGCTGAAAGCTCGAGCCTGCACAGTGTTTCTTCGCTCGAGCGGAAGGAGTAGAGCAAGCCCCCCTCTAAATTGCTCGAGCCATCAACCAAATAAGCCGGGTTGTGGGGACAGTTTGACCGCCTGGGTCGGGTCCTGGGTCTGAGTTTGGGCCTCAATAGAGATACCACCCAACAGGCGCTCGAACTGCTGGACCGCCTTACGCAGCTTGGCCTCACCCGCCTGATAGGGCTGGGCCATGTTCCAGAAAGGATTGAAATAGACTTCTCTTTCCTCGAGCCGGATAGTGTCCCCCCAGATGGCCTTGGTAGGGACACCCCACAGGGTCAGATTGATGTAGGCCATGTCTACCGCCGTAGGGTTTAAGTCCTGCACAACGGCCTGCACGCACAGTGGAGAAACACCGCGCTTCTCGAGCGCCTTTACTAACCCCAAGACCATGCGCCCAGAGCCACACGCCGGGTCGTTCAAGGTCAGAATCTTACCGTCCTCGAACGTACCCTGAACGGTCATTTCCGCCATCATGTCGCAGATGTTCTGAGGCGTGTAAAACTCGCCCCGGCCCTGCTTGGTGCTTTGAGACTCCAGCTCGAGGAAGGGGTCTCCCAGCAGGTCTGTGTAGGGTTCGCGTTCCATCGCCGCTATGAGTTCCGCCATCGCTCGAGGGAACACCTCGAGTTCCTCTTTCTGATAGCGCTTAGAGCACTCGAGGTACTGCGCTTCTCGGGTTTGCATGGAAAGAGCGCACGCAATCATTCGCACCGCGTCACGGTACACCTGGGATGGGTTGTGCCTGCGGTACAGGCGCTCGAGGGTGTTCTGCCACCCTTTGGGCTGAGACTGGGCCATGTTTGAGACCTCCAAAGTGAATTTGGAAGTCGTATGGCGCACACCCACCGTGAAGGGGGTCCAGAGCGCCGTTTCTCTGGACGCTCGAGCGGGGTGTGCTAACGGCCCTTTGGCACAAGAACTTGGCTGTGTGCCGCTCAAGGGATTGAGAGAGATTCAAAAACATTGTGGTCTGCAACAAAAGCGCTCAAGCTGAGTTGCTCTCAAGCTATGGCAGTGTTGTAGGGAGTTCGGTCATTTGCTGTTTAAGGTGTGGGGTAAGGCCACAGCAAGCGGGCGTCCTCAAACAGGGCTACGCCGCGCTCGAGGATGGCTTGGTCGTCCCACTCAGTTACCTTTTGAAAGTAGACATTGAGCCGTAGAGCGCTATTCTGGATGATTCGTTCCCGCTTCTCCGCGTAGGAGTCGTTGCTCAGTCCCGAATTGAGCGAACCCGTGAGCAGGGTCAGATTTCCCAGGGTATGAATCCGCACCTTACGCTGCTCCACAGCCTGCGCTGAGGTTTCGCCGGGGGCAATAATTGGAGTGAGCCAGCGACTTTCCCAGGATTGAGGCATCACATGTTCCACCGTGGTAGGGCCGCTGAGGTGAACTTTCTCCTGAAACTTATCGGTTTTAAACAGGTCCAGCGCCTCGAGCACCACCCGCACTTTCTGTGCTTTGAGCGTCTGGTAGAGCGGTTGTCCAATGATTTCCTGTTTTAGAACTACATCATTAGGCCAGCGGTTGCTGACTCCGCCGAAAGAGCGCAGAGCCGTATCCACCGTTTCCCGACTTAAGCCGTCACGATGACAAACCCGCACCAAGTCCACAAAGGTTTTGTTGTAGCCTTTGCCTTCCAACCCGCACAGCGCCCGACGAATCACGTAGGACTCGAGCGAGGCCAGGATAGCCAGATATTCAGCATGGGGAAGACTCCCACGTTTACTTTCGAGCAGGATTAAAAAGGGGGCCGCGCTGAGCACTTCAAAGGTTCTGAACCGGGCCGCAAGCCGGTCGAAGCGCTCCTCGCCTGCACGCACGAACAGCCGCTTGAAGATGTCCGCTCGAGTGCGGATGTACTCCAGACCCGCCCGCACGTTAGGCCACTTCTTGCCCTGCCACCACACCCGAAACTCGGCGTAGAGATTTTTAATCTGCACTTCGCGCCCTAGTTCCGAGCGTAGCAGGTGAAAAAAGAAAAGGTCCAGTCGGCTCTTTTTGTAACGGCCCTGCTTTTGCTCTACCGCCCAAAATCTGACTCCTGGCAGCTCAGGGTCGGGTTCCTCCTCATAAGGCTTCCACAGCAGCTCATAAAGGCTCTGTACCGTTTCATCCTCGCTTCCCTGGGTGCGGGTCGCTTCGCCCAGAATCAGGTTGCGGACCAAATCACTGGGGAGCAAGGGGACGCCCCTTGCGTTCAAGGTTTCAAAGATAACTTGGGGGTCATCTTCGTCCTCGAGTTCGATATGAACCACCTGGAGTCGCTTTTGAACCGCCTGAATCAGCGCGTCCAGGCGGTCTTGAATCGGGTGTGCTCCACCATCGAGTCCTAGAAAGGTTCTCAGATGACCGCAGAAAAAATCGTACGCCAGCGCAAAACGGGAAAATGCGGCGCTCGAGTGGGCGACCTGCGCCTGTGAACCTGCGTCCATGACCGCTCTGAATGCACTCTGGTCCGTTTCGGTGGGCTGCACTTTATAGCGGTCCAGCGGCAACTTCGGGTGAGCATCGTTTTGAATGACCTTCTCGAGCCGCTTCGCTTCGTGGGTATTTTGGTGCTCGATACACAGGTCGTATAACGCCTTAAAGAAGAGCTGTAAAGTCGTTAGGCGCTGCTGGCCATCAATCACCATGAACTGTGGGTTCTGGTTGCCATAGACCTTGATACTGCTGGTCACCAGTGCGCCCAAAAAATATTTCATGTTGCCCCCGTCCTGCTCGAGGGCGCGGTGAGCACTTTCCTCAATATCTTGCCACAGCAAGGTCCAGGAATCCTTCTGCCACACGTAAGGGCGCTGGTAATGTGGGGTGACATAAAGGCGGTCCTGAACAAACATCTCATAAACGCTATTGGTGCTGGGTTTCATCTGGACTCATTGTGGGGGTTAGACGGGCAACGTGCCTTAAGACTTACTCACTTGATTCGCCAGGCTCGAGCGCATACACCCTCCGCTTCCTGACTGGATGATTTTTACCCCTGATTGTGTCCAGCGAGTATGGTGCTTTTATCCGGCTCGAGCACGGTCAACTACTTCCCGCTGGGCCTGCCGTTCTTGAGCCAGAACCTCAAAGCTTCATCCACTGCGTCGGAAAAATCCCCTTCTTCATCGCCGCGCTCATGGCGGTCGAACAAAAAGCGCTTCACTTGTTTAGCGGTCTCGCGCTGAATTAACACGCCATAGCGCTCATAGTTCACGTTCGAGCGCTTGCCTGTGGCGGGCCTGCCTACCTTGTTCTTATCCTCAATTGAGGCCACACTCGAGGGTGGAGCTTCGTCGAACAGTTTCTTAAAATCGCTCATGACAGCAACTCTTTTCCGGCTGCTTCGTAGTCCAGCCACGCGGTCCGGTCTCGCACGTCGCGCAGGTCTCGCACCGCCACGCCCTCGAGCGCGGATTTTGAAAACGCAGCAGCCCGCCTAATCTCGGCTTTGAACAGGGGAATACCCGCCCCCTCGAGCGCGGCCCGTGCGGACACACCTTCTTTGGAGGGATAAGGGGGAACCATCGTGAGTAGGACTCGGTAGGCCACCCCTACACGCTCGAGCGCGGCCCTGGTCAGGATGAGCGCCCGCAGTGCAAAGGCATCCGGGGGACAGGGCACGACTAAGAGGTCACAGCCTCGGGCTAAGTCGCTCAGCTCTTGCTCGGTGGGCCTTGCAGGTGTGTCTATCACGATGTGGTCAAAGTTGGAAAGCTGACCCGCTGACACGGCCTCGAGTGCGGCTACTTCAATAGGAGGTGTTCCCTCTGCCGCCCACGAGAGTGCGCTGTGGTTCGGGTCGCCGTCAATAAGCAGCACCCGCCCGTGTTGGGAAAGGTAGGTTCCCAGATGTATCGCGCTGGTGGTTTTACCCACCCCGCCTTTGAAGGCAAAAACGCATAGTCGCATAGGCTTCACCTTAGTATGTGCTTGAGTGCTCGAGGTTTCATGGGGACGAGTGCCTGAACACTCAAAACCTTAGAGGACTATCTTATGGCTATTGTGCTAAAATTGTCTATAGGTGAGACTATGACCCAGACTTTAACCCCTGCACAAGCTATCTTCACCCCGCAAGAGGTGGCTAGAGCGCTACGGGTCTCGAGCGAAACCATCCGGCGCAAAATTGTGTCCGGTGAACTTCACGCGCTCGAGGTGGGCGGCAAAGAGCGCAAACAGTACCGCATCTTTTCACAAGACCTGGTGCAGTGGCTGGGCCAGGAGCGGGCGAGTGTGCTCTTCGGGTTTTCTAAAGCAGTAGATGAGCTTCAGGCAGCCTGGGCGAATGTGAGCGACACGGAGTTTGACTCTACGCTTGAGGAAGCAATTCAGCACGCTCGAGACAGCAGGCCCGCCCCGGAAGGATCCTTTGGGGCTGCACTGACCCCGCAAGAGATTACTGAGCGCTTCAAACACAGCAGAGTCAAAACCCGCAAGTCAGCTTGATGTCTGAAGTTCTCAGGGTCATCCCGGACATTAATCTGCTGGTCAGGGCGCTCTCGAGCCGGGGCTTGCCCTCGAGACTCCTCCTGCACTTCCAGCGCGGCGAAATTCGCTTTGTGGTCAGCGCCGACCTATTAGCCGAGCTTCAGCGGGTTCTCGGCTACCCTCGAGTGCTGGCGTTGGGAACGGGTATCACTCCCAGTGCAGCTTTCGGCCTTGCAGTGGAGCTGCTGACGCTAGCTAGTACCACCCTTTTGTGAAGCGGCTCGAGTGGCCTACGCTACGCGACCCCAAGGACTGGTACTTGCTGGATTTGCTCGCCGCCACGAGTGCGGACGCACTGCTCACGCTGGACAGAAAGCTGCTCGAGGCAGGTGAGGCGCTGAGCCTGAATGTGATGACGCTCGAGGACTTCCGTAAGGGGGGCTACCTTCCACCGCTCGAGGACCCTCAACTCTCTTAGTTTTAGGGTTATGAGGTTTCGTGTGTCTGAATCCTCAGACACTCAAGTGTTCGAGTGTCTAGACTTTTGAGAATGCGAAACCTCATAACCCTTATCTTCCTCGCCTTCAACGGTGCAAGTCACGCGGTCACGCTCGAGGGCCGCGTTATCAAAATTACCGATGGGGACAGCATCCATGTGCTGCTCTCAAACAGTCTAAAAGAGAAGGTACGCCTTATTGGAATAGACGCACCTGAAAAAGCTCAAAAGCCCTGGGGAACGCAGGCGACGGCAGCACTCGAGCGCATGGTGAAAAACCAGTGGGTCCGGCTCGAGACCGACCTCACGCCTCGAGACCGCTATGGGCGACTGTTAGCTTATGTGTACGTGGGCCGCACTTTTGTAAATCTCGAGCTGATGAATCAAGGCGCTACGGTGCTGCTGACCTATCCGCCCAATGTGACCCATGCGGAAGAGTTCAGGGCAGCGCAGGAACGCGCTCGAGCGGCGGGGCTGGAGATTTGGAATCCAGCTTTACCGCTCAACATCATGCCCAGCGACTACCGAAAAAAGAAGCGCTGATACGACACACTGGGTTTAGGGATTTGGAACCCGGTGGTCTACATCAAACGAGGGTCAATAGCCCATCCTCAGTTCCTGCGCCTGGGCCACCAGCTCGTCGAGCACCGCCCGCCGCTTTTCGCGGGTATCCTCGATAAAGCGTTGTAAATCCTCGAGCCGCACCCGGCGGTGCGTGCCGACCTTGTGAAAGGGAACCTGTCCCTCCTCGAGCAAGCCAATCAGGGTGGGGCGCGAAACGCCGAGCACATCGGCGGCCTGCTGGGTGGTCAACTCGTCCTCGAGCGCAAGAAGGGCCAGGGCGTGACCCTGCGCCGTTTCTTGGAGTACCTTCTCGAGCAGACCCCTTAATTCCACGGGCCACTCGAGAGGAGCTTCTGGGGTAGAGTTCAGTCGCTCGAGCGCAGCATGGGCGACGCTGCGCTCGGCCTCGGTGGGAACAGGGGTGGTATACATCAATTTCCTCTTGCCTTAATATAACCGAAGCAAACGCAAGGTACGTATCAAAATTTCTGAGTTTACTTAAAAGGCGCTCAACATATTTGCAGTATCCCCACCGACACCTTCGCCTTTGAGAGTCTTTTTCATGCCGCGCATCTTTGACAACATCTCTGTTCCCCTGGCCCCCGCCCTCAAACACACGCTCGAGGTCTCGAGCCATGCCGATTTCTGCGTGGGCTACTTCAATCTGCGCGGCTGGCAACTGCTCGACGCCCTGGTGGAGCGTTGGAAGGGAGGTGAGGGAGCGTGCTGCCGCCTGCTCGTCGGGATGCAGAGCCTGCCCAGCGACGAACTGAGAACGGCTCGAGCGGTATTGGGCACGGACACGGGTCTGGACAACGCCACCGCGCTGCGGCTCAAACGCCGTGTGGCCGAAGACTTCCGCAGTCAGCTCACCTACGGCGCGCCCAGCAACCGCGACGAGGACGGACTGAGGTGCCTGAGTGCCCAGCTCAAGGCCGGGAAAGTGGTGGTCAAGCTTTTTTTGCGCTACCACCTGCACGCCAAGCTCTACCTGCTCTACCGAGACGACCCCAACAACCCCATCACCGGCTTTCTCGGCTCGAGCAACCTGACCTTTTCTGGGCTGGTCAAGCAGGGTGAGATGAACGTGGACGTACTCGACTTCGACGCCACCCTGAAGATGAAGAGTTGGTTCGAGGAGCGTTGGAGCGACCGCTGGTGTCTGGACATCTCGAGTGAGCTGGCCCAAATCATCGACGAGAGCTGGGCGCGGGAAGTACCGCCCACCCCGTTTGAGGTGTACCTGAAGATGGCCTACCATCTCTCGAGCGAGGCGCGGTCTGGTCTGGCCGAGTTCGGGGTGCCCCGCGACCTGCGCGGGGAGCTGTTCGAGTACCAGTCGGCAGCGGTGCGGATTGCCGCACACCACCTCCAGAAGCGCGGCGGGGTGCTGCTGGGCGACGTGGTGGGCCTGGGCAAGACCCTGATGGCCACTGCACTCTCGAGGGTGATGCAAGACGAGCAGGGAACTCGCACCCTGATTCTGTGTCCCCCTAACCTGGTGCCGATGTGGCAAGACTACGTGGAGCGCTACGACCTCAACGCCCTGGTGCTGCCGACCAGTCAGACCCGCGACCTCGAGAAGCTGCGGCGTTTTTCGGTGGTTCTCATCGACGAGAGCCACAACCTGCGAAACCGCGAGGGCAAGCGCTACAAGGCCATCCGTGACTACATCCAGGCCAACGATTCCAAGGTGATTCTGCTCTCGGCCACCCCGTACAACAAGAGCTACGAGGATTTGGGCAACCAACTGCGGCTGTTCCTGAACGAGGACCTGGACCTGGGAGTGCGGCCTGAAACACTGATTCGAGAGATGGGTGAACTCGAGTTCGAGCGCAACTTTCAGGTGCCACAACGCAGCTTACGGGCTTTCGAGCGCAGCCCCTACCCGGACGACTGGCGTGAACTGATGCGGCTGTTTCTGATTCGACGCACCCGCAGCTTCATCGTGGCCAACTACACCGAGGCAGACGAAAGCGGAAGGCGCTTTCTAACCTTTGGGGACGGGCGGCGCAATTACTTTCCCACCCGAGTTCCCAAAGCGGTCAAGTTCAACATGGAGGAAGGCAGCGAGGGCGACCCTTACGGCAAGCTCTACGCGCCGGAGGTGGTCGAGACCATCGGGCGGCTCAAGTTGCCCCGTTACGGCCTGGGGCAGTATGTGGACGACCAGAAGACCCCAGCGGCCAGCAGCGGTGAAACCACCTTGTTAGGCAATCTGGGCCGGGCCGGAAAGCGACTCATAGGCTTTTCGCGCACCAACTTGTTCAAACGGCTCGAGAGCGGGGGTGAAACCTTCCTGCAATCGCTCGAGCGCCACGCACTGCGGAACTTTATCTTCCTGCACGCGATAGACGCGGGCTTTGAGCTGCCGCTGGGCAGTCAGGGGGCCGACCTACTCGACCTCTCGCAGCCCGAGACCGACCTGGAACCTTTTTTGTTCGACGATGAAAGCGGACTCGAGGCCCCTGAAGAGGTGCGCGACCTGCACACCCCTGCCGAGTACCAGCGCCGCGCTGCCGAGACTTACGCCCGCTACGCCGGACCCTACAGGGGCCGTTTCAAGTGGCTCTCCTCGAGCTACTTTCAAAAAAAGCTCAGGCGTCACCTGCTCGAGGACGCCCAGGCCCTTTTAGGGCTGCTCTCGAGCTTTGGAGGCTGGGACGCCCAGCGAGACACTAAATTTCAGGCGCTGTGGACCCTGCTGACCCAGACCCACCCTCAGCAGAAAATCTTGGTGTTTTCGCAGTTTGCCGACACGGTGCAATACCTCGAGCAAGCCCTGAGAGATAGGGGTCTGAGCCATATGGCGGCAGTGACCGGGAACTCACACAACCCCACCCAGACCGCGTGGCGCTTTTCTCCGCGCAGCAACAGCAAGACCTGCGCGCCCGAAGAGGAGTTGCGGGTGCTGCTGGCCACCGATGTGCTCTCGGAGGGACAGAACCTGCAAGACGCGCATATCGTGGTGAACTACGACCTGCCGTGGGCCATCATCCGCTTGATTCAGCGGGCGGGGCGGGTGGACCGCATCGGTCAGACTTCAGAACACATCCTGTGCTACACCTTTTTGCCCGCTGACGGGGTGGAGCGCATCCTCAAGCTGCGCGAACGGGTCCGGGCGCGGCTCAAGGAGAACGCCGAGGTGGTGGGCACCGACGAGCACTTCTTCGAGGACGATGCCCAGGACCAGCCCCTGATAGACCTGTACAACGAAAAGTCCGGCCTGCTCGATGGAGAAGCCGAGGGCGAGGTGGACCTGGCCAGCTACGCTTATGAAATCTGGCAGGGGGCCACCAAAGAAAACCCGGCCCTGAAAAAGCGCATCGAGGAGATGCCGGACGTGGTGTACTCGAGCAAAGGTCACACCCCCACCCCGCACGACCCTGAAGGGGTTTTGGTGTACAGCAAAACCGCCGAGGGCAACGACGCGCTGATGTGGGTGGCAAGGGACGGACGCAGCGTGACCCAATCGCAGCTCCGCATTCTGCAAATGGCCCAGTGTTCACCCGACACGCCCACCCACCCCAGGGACCCTGAGCACCACGCGATGGTGGGGTCGGCGCTCGAGCGGATTGCCGAGGAAGAAAAAGGGCTGAGCATCGGCGGCGCGCTGGGTCGGCCCTCGAGCGCGCGCTTCAAGACCTACGAGCGCTTGAAAAAGCACCTCGAGCGGGTCAAAAACACCCTGTTTTACAACTCGGAACTCGAGAAGGTGCTCGACGAGCTGTACCGCTTCCCCCTGCGCCAGACGGCGGCGGACACCTTGAATCGCCAGTTGAGAAGTGGCATCACCGAAGAGCGCCTGAGCGATTTACTGCTGAGTTTGCGCGACGAGGACCGTCTATGCGTGGTGGAAGAGGACAGCACCGAAGTGAAAGAACCCCGCGTGATTTGCTCTATCGGGTTGTTCCGGTAACGCAACCCAGCCACTCGAGGGTTTTCACCTGACTCGGCTACAATGCAGCCATGACGCTCTACCCACGCATCACCCGAGTTCGACTCGAGAATTTCCGCTCGATTCGGCAGTGTGACGTGGCGCTCGAGCCACTGACCTTGCTGGTGGGTCCCAACGGGTCGGGCAAGAGCAACTTTCTGGACGCGCTGGGTTTGATTGGCGAGGCGGTGAGTGATTCATTTGGCGCAGCTATGCAAAGGCGAGGGGGGGTGCGCTCTCTGCTGTACCGGGCCGGAGAGGAACCCAAAACGAACCGATTCAAGATTGAAATTGTCTTTGAATTGAGTCCTGAAACGCAGGGAGTGTACACCCTGCACCCTGCGCGGTACGACGGCGCTTTCTCGCAGGAGACCGGCAGCTACATCAACTCTGAACGCTTGAGTCTCAACGATACCCTGGTTTTCGGCTCTGGAGCAGACAATGTGGTGACGGGCACGCTCAACCCGGCTCCAGCGCCCAGTCGAACCCGCCTGTTTCTGGTGGCCGCCTCCGGGTCTCCCGAAGTGCGCCCGGTGTACGACCTGCTCAAGGGACTCAAGGTATATCACTTCGACCCCGAGACCATCCGTGAAGGACGCCTCTCGCTCGAGGGCGAAGTGCTCGAGCGCCGGGGTCACAACCTGGCCGCCTTTCTGTCACAAAATCGCCCGTTTTCCCCCGGTTATTACGACCCTGCGGAGCCGTACTATGGACCCTTTTTAAAGGCGGTTCTGCCCGACTTTGGCGGGGAGGTGCGGGTGGTGTCTCGAGCGGATGAAGTTCTTGCAGGCTACGACTTCGGGTATCAGAGGGCTTCGGACAAGGTTAAGTTTCTGAGCAGTCAGCTTTCGGACGGAACCCTGCGCCTGTTTGCGGTGCTGGCTGCGCTCTTTCAGCGCTCCAGCCCAGACATGAACGAAGCGGTGCACCTGGTGGGCCTGGAGGAACCCGAGCTTTCGCTGCACCCTGCTGCGATGGGACCGCTGCTCGACGCGCTCCGCACCGCGTCAAGCATAAGGCAGGTGCTGGCGACGACGCACAGCCCTGATTTGCTCGAGTTGGCCCAGCTCGAGCCTGGGGTGGAGGGGGTGCTGGCGGTGGGCAACGAGGGCGGCGCGACGGTGATAGGCGAAACCGATGAAGCCAGCCGTGAAGCCGTCTCCGAGCACCTCTTTACCCTGGGTGACCTGCTGCGGATGAGGCAAATCGAACCCGAGCCGCACCTGTGACCCGCATTTACCCTATCGTCGAGGGACACGGTGAAGTGGGCGCAGTGCCTGCACTCATTCGGCGCGTCAACCAAGCTCTCCCCTCACCGCTGTGGTCGCTCACGGTAGAAGCCCCCTTACGCCGCTCGGCGGACCGACTGAAGGCCGGAGAGTCGGAAAGAGAAGTCCAACTTGCCACCAAAAAACTCAGGGGACAGCCGGGGGGCATTTTAGTGCTGCTCGACTGTGAAGACG
>Ga0123336_10002718_pt1 | contig 15218 bp, 12 predicted proteins | sample SSSSmetaG_FD_96466 | JGI IMG/M metagenome (GOLD analysis project Ga0123336, IMG submission 96466) | Glacier valley bacterial and archeal communities from Borup Fiord, Nunavut, Canada, to study Microbial Dark Matter (Phase II) - ​SSSS metaG | ecosystem: Environmental > Aquatic > Freshwater > Ice... | reverse complement strand
GCGAAGAAGCCGGTCGCGAAGAAGCCGGTCGCGAAGAAGCCGGTCGCGAAGAAGCCGGTCGCGAAGAAGCCGGTCGCGAAGAAGCCGGTCGCGAAAAAGCCGGTCGCGAAGAAGCCAGTCGCGAAGAAGCCGGTCGCGAAAAAGGCTGCAAAACCCGTCGCGAAGAAGCCCGCTGCAAAGGTTTCGGCCAAGGCGGCCAAGAAGCCGACGCCGAAGCTGGTCTCGAAGCCAAAGGCCGCGACAAAGCCAGCGCCCAAGGCTGCGTCCAAGCCAGCGGCGAAAACCCCGCGGCCGCCTGCGGTCGAAAAGCCCAAACCGACGACGAACAACGTCTTGCCGGAGCCCGCCAAGCCCGTCGAGCCGCCGGTTGCGCCCACGGTCGACCCGATGTGGGGCGAGCTGCCGCCGCCAGCGCCCACGCCGCCGCGCTCCGAGTTTGCGTCGTTCTGGGAGTCTCCCGATACGACCACGCCGGCCGCCGATCGGCCGCTGCCGTCGACGCGCTGGGACCGACCCCATCGGCCGCCGAATGCGAGTCCCACCGCCAGCCACGCGCCCGTCGCCGCCGCGCCTGGCCAGCCTGGCCAAGCGTCATCAGAAGGAGCTGGCTTCGAGACCGGGCCAGATGGCCGTCGTCGTCGCCGCCGTCGTCGCCGTCGTGGTGGACGCGGTGGCTTGGAAGGTGGCGCACCCAGCGCAGAAGGCGTGCCGCAGAAGGCGCAGCCGCAGCTGCCACAAGATCCAATTCACCGTCGCCTGCGACGCCAGTTCAACCTGCGAGATTTTCGTCCGGGCCAGGAGCAGGTCATCCGTGACCTCCTGGGCGGGCGCGATGTCCTTGCCATCATGCCCACCGGTGCCGGCAAGTCGCTGACCTATCAGCTGACGGCGTTCGAGCTACCCGGCGTGACCGTGGTGGTATCGCCGCTGTTGGCGCTCATGAGCGATCAGCTCATCAAGCTGCGCAAGACCGGCGCCGTCGCTGCGCGCCTCGACTCGACGGAGACGGTGCGTGAGAAGCGCGCCACCCTCGAGCGTATCGAAGAAGGCCGCCACAAGATCATCTACGTGACACCCGAGCGCGCCGCTTCGGGGGCGTTGTTGACTGAGCTCGGCGGGCAGAAGGTCTCGCTGTTCGTCGTCGACGAAGCGCACTGTGTGTCGGAGTGGGGTCACGATTTCCGGCCGGCGTATCTGGGCCTCAAGCAATGCATCATCCAGCTTGCCGAGTACAACGGCGGCAAGCGCCCGGCGGTGCTGGCTCTGACGGCGACGGCCACGCCGCAGGTCGCCGACGACATCATCTCCCAGCTCGAGCTCGCCAACGCCGACCGCGTGCACACCGGCTTCTCGCGACCGTCGCTGACGTTCGAAGTGCGGGTCGTCGACGATCTCAAACAGCAAGTGAAGCGCCTGCTCCGGCTCATCCGGCGTGTCAAGGGTCCGGTCATCGTCTACTGCTCGACGGTGCGCGACGTGGAAGGCCTGGCCGGTGCCTTGCCCAAGCTCGGCATCAAGTGCGGCATGTATCACGGCAAGCTCACCAAGTACGAGCGCGACGACTCGCAAAAGGCCTTCATGCGCAATCAACCGCGCATCATGATCGCCACCAACGCGTTCGGCCTGGGCGTCGACAAACCCGACATTCGCATGGTCGTTCACTTCAACATGCCGGGCTCGATCGAGGCGTATTACCAGGAGGCCGGACGTGCCGGCCGCGACGGCAAAGCGGCGCGCTGCATCATGCTCTACAACTCCAACGACGAGTCGATGCAGGAGTTCTTCGTCGGTGGCAAATATCCGACCCGCGGCGATTTTCGGCAGGTCAGCTATGGCTTGTCGACGGGCGAAGGCACGCTCAAGGATATAGCGCTGCGGGCCGAGACATCGCAGCAGAAGGCGCGCGTGGTACTCGGGGTGCTCAAGGATCACGGCTTTACCGAGGAGCTGCCGGGACCGATCTTCCGCATGACCAGCACGCCCGACGAGCTCACGCTGGGGCGCGCCGCCGAGGACTATCGCAAACGCCGTGAAGGCGACCGCGGCAAGCTCGAGGCGATGATTCGCTATGCGCGCAGCAGTCGCTGCCGTGTGCAGTTGTTGCTCGAGTATTTCGGCGAAGTCACGGTCCCGCTCTGCAAGCGCTGCGACAACTGCGTGCGCTACGGCGAAGAAGCGGCCAAAGAGCGCGTCACCGATCTGACCAGCCCCATCGAGCCCGACGCGCTCGAGCCCGACGACGGCGAATCGATCCCCGAGCTACCGGAACCACCGCCACCACCGCGCAAAGACACCACCCATATGTTCTAGGGCGGCAGCGCCATGTCCGGCGGTATCGAAAGATCCGGCGGGACGGCGAGGTCGGCCGCGGTGCCGCCATCGTCTGGTGGCGGGGGTGGTGCGGGTTGGAAGAGAATCGTGCCGGAGCTGCCGACGACATAGACACCGTCGGCGGAGCCGGAGATGCCGCGTAGGTCGTTGGTGGTGCCCGTGGTTTGAGGTTGCCAGTTGCCCGTCGACGTCGAGTAGAGGATGGTGCCGCCGGCGCCGACCGCCCAGATGGCGGTGGGCGAGGTGCCCCACACGGCATAGAGCGGCGTCGATGCGCTGTGCGTCGAGGTGAAGATGGTGGTGCCGTCCGATTCGTAGATCGAGCCGTCGCTGTCGACGGCGACGACGCGGTTGCCGCCCACCCAGACGCCCTGGAAGTTGGCGCTGCCGCTCGGTTGATACGACATGTCCTGGTCGCTGCCACGGAGGACGCCGAGGGCGTCACCGACGGCCCAGAAGTCGTCAGCGGAGACGCCGAACACGGCGTTGATGGGTCCTACGCCGCTCGGCGTGTAGTTTCCGAACTCGCCCTGGTTGCGGTAGACGGCGGCCGTCTTGCCCGTGAAGTCGGAGCCGAAGAGCCAGAGGTTGTTGCTGCCGACGGTAGTCGGGTCGGGCCAGACGGCATGGAATTGCTCGGTGAAGGGCGTGCCGCTGTTGGTGATGGCGTTCCAGTTGGCGGCGTAGTCGCGCCACAGGACGACGCCGTTGTTGCCGACGACGTAGACGAAGTTGACGTCGTTGCCGCCGATGCCGTGGAGATGTTCGGTGACGCCAGTGGTCTCGACGACCCAGCTCGATGACGAGGCGGGGCCGGTGTCGCCGAGGCGGGCCGCGACGCCGTTATTGCCGACGGCGACGACGAGGCCCGAGGTGGCCCAGACGGCATTGAGTTGCTCGGTGGTCGGCGAGAGCTGTGACGTCCACTGCAGCGGCAGGGCCAGATCCGGCGTGCTCAGATCGGGTGTGGCCAGGTCCGGACCGAGGTCGTCACCGAGATCAGAAACCACGGCTTGATCCGGCCCGAGATCGTCGCTGGGCAGCTGGTTGTAGCAGGTGCCTTCTTCGCAGAACGTGCCGGTGTTGCAGCTCGTCCCGGTTGGTGGGATGACGTCGCCGGTGCTGGTGTCGAGATACTGCGGACCGCTCTTGCACTCGACGGCGGCGATCTGCGTCTCCGAGGTGTAGCGCGGCAGGCGGCGTGAGTCGACGAGCTGCGGCTTGCAGAGACCCTCGATGCAGGTCTCGTCGGTGGCGCAGTCGTTTTTGCCGACGCAGCCGGCCACGAGGCCCAGCCGGAGAAAGAGGGTCTGCCCGCTCACCAGCGACACCAGCGAGAGACGCTCGAGCTGCTGGACGTTGTTCTTCCAGCCGGTCAACGAGACATGAACTTTGCGTTCGCTGCCGTCGGGGGAGTAGATGCCGTAAGAGCCCGGCAGGATGAAGGGGACGTTGGGGATGCCCGGTAGATCCCAGGTCTGGTCGAAGGCGTTGACGTTGTCGCCGTCGACGTGAAGACGGACCTGGTCGAGCGCTTTGGGTGCGCGCAGATCGGTGACCACGCCGAGCATGATCTGGGTGCGCTCGCGACAACCAGCGACGGCGAGCAGCACGACGGCGGAGATCAGGATCTTACGCATCAGTTGATTGGCTGCACGCCGGGCGACAACGTGCCGCGCAGCGGTTCGGGCGCTTTCAGGCCGAAGCCGAGACCGAGGCCGACGCCTGCGGCCACAGCGACGGCGATGGGCGTCCACAGGTACCATTTGTCGTAGAGACGACGGGGCGGCTTTTGCAACACCACGTCGACGTTGCGGGTCTGGCCGGCGGCGATGATGAGCTCGACCTGATAGGTCGTGTACTTTTGCGCGAGGACCTCGAGCTGGTGGCCACCAGCGACGAGCTCGGCCTTGACTGGCGCCGGGCCGAGGAATTTGCCGTCGATGCGCACGGTCGAGTCGGGTGGGGTGGCGGTCACTTGGACGATGCCGGTCTTGGGGATGAGCTCGAGGCGAATGTTGAGGCTCAGCGGGACGCCGGCCGAGATCATGAGGTCGCGCTTTTGTGTCTTCCAGCCTTCGGCGCTGGTCTCGAGCGTGTGACTACCTGCGGCCAGACGGAGCGCTTTTGGCAACGGCGCTTTGCCGACGGTGCGACCGTCGACGCTGACCGAAGCGCCGGCGGGCTCTACGGCGACGGTGATCGGCGCCAGGAGCGCGTTCATCTCGGTGGTGAGCTGGAGACATTCGGCGCGGCGCTCTGGCGACAGCTTGGTCTCTTCGGCCAGATATCGCTCCAGCGTGTCGACGGCTTCGTCGTAGCGGAACAGCGCCTTCTGGGTGAGGCCAATGTTGTAGAGCACGCCTGGGGACGGGCGCAGATCGTAGGCGCGCTGAAACTCGGCCAACGCGGCGTTGAAGTTGCCGTCGTTGAAGAGCGCCACGGCCTGCTGAAAATGGACCTTGGCTTCGTTGAGCGCTGGTGCAGCGACGGGCGTTGGTGGCGTAGCGGGCGCTGGTGCAGGAGGCGCCGCGGCGACAACGGCCGCGTTCGAGAGAGCAAGGGCAATGGCGGACGCGCGCAGCAGCTTCACGGGGGTTTCCTCTTCGTTGAGCGCTCGTTACTTGTCACTGTCGGGAAACTCGGTGATGAGCTTGCCCTTCGTACCTTTGTACACGGCCTTGTCGGGGTTGTCAGGCTTGTCGGCGACCACCGGCTTGGCCTCGGGCGGCTTCTTGGCTTCGGGCGGTTTTTTCGGCTCTGTTTTCGTCGCCTCGGGCTTCTCGACGACGGCCGGCGGCAAAGGTAGCTTGCGGGGCTCGTCGCGGTTGACCGATCCGGCGCCTTTGACGAGCGTGCGAGTGAGGAGCTGATCCTGGTCGAAGCCAATCCACTCCGACTCGGTGCGATGGCCGGGCGCCTTGGCCACGAGGTGGTGCTTGGCGTCGCTGCGGGCAAAGTGGGCGTCGAAGGGGTTGGAGACCTTGGCGTCGTCCAGATAGATCTCGGCGCCAGGCGGGCCAAACTGGAACACGACGTGGACCTCATTGGCTGGGGTCGGCACGTCGTGCGTCGGGACGGCCGCGGGCACGACTGGCGGCGCGACGACCGGAGGCGCAACCACCACAGGTAGCGGCTCGACGGGCCTCACCGCAGTCGGCTTGATCGTCAAAAAGGCCACCCCGCCGGCCAACGCCGCCGCCACTCCACCAATGACCGCCCACCGTCCAATCTTGCTGGAGCCCCCACTCGGGCCCCCACTGCGTTCCCCAGCAGCGCCAGTCAGCGTATTGAGCCCTGACTTGCCGTCTTCGTACGTCGGGAACGCGCCAGTCTGCACGCCGGCCAGCTCACGCAGCAGATCGTCGACGTGCGGCTGGCGCAGTTGGGGATCCTTCTCCAGCGAGCGCAGCACCGCCGCATCCACCGACGGGGGCAAGCCCGGATCATGCACGCGCAAAGAGATCGGCTTCTGCGTCATGTGCTGGAGGAGCAGCTCGCCGAGCGCGTCCGCCTCGAACGGCAGCCGCCCGGTCAGCATCCGATAGACGATGACGCCGAGCGAATAGATGTCGGAGCGCTGATCGATGGCGATGCCGCGGCACTGCTCCGGCGACATGAAAGACGGTGTGCCGATGAGGGCGCCAGTCTTGGTCTTCACGTCGCTGGCGGCCTGATCGGCGCCGGTCAGCTTGGCGATGCCGAAGTCGAGGACTTTGACGAAGTCGTTGTCGCCGTTGTGGTTGATGAGGAAGATGTTGTCGGGCTTGAGGTCGCGGTGAATGATGCCGTGCTTGTGCGCCGAAGCCAGCGCGCGCCCGATGCCGCGGGTGATGTGGATGGCGCGTGGCAGGTCGAGCTTGCCGGCTTCGTCGAGGAGGTCGGCGAGGCTCTTGCCGTCGAGCCACTCCATGATGATGTAGGAGGCGCCGTCCTCGAGCTCACCGAAGTCGATGATGTCGATGATGTGCTCGGAATGGATCTCGGCGGCGGCCTTGGCCTCGTTGAAGAAGCGCTGCACCACCTGCGGATTGGAGCTGTACTGCGGCAACAGAACCTTGATGGCCACCCGACGGTGAATGCGCGGGTGCTCGGCGACGTAAACCACGCCCATGCCGCCCTGGCCGATCTGCTTCTCGACGACGTAATTCCCGATCGTGCGCCCTAGCATGCTGTCTCGATGGTACCTCGACGGCAGCGCTGGCGCTACTCGGCGGTGCGGAACTGCCGGGTGGTGGCGACGATGGCGCGGTAATGCGCCATCTCGGCGGCGCGGTGGTCGTCGGACCAGGACAGTTTTTCGGCCATGCGAGAGGCCACCAGCTCGACCGCGGCGAGGCCCTGATCGCGGGCGCGCAGGATGAGCGGCACCCGGCGCCCGAGCACGTCTTCGAGCCGGACGGCCTGCTCGGCGTCGACGGAGAAATCGACCTGGGCGAGAATGTAGGGAAGCTCGGCGTCGAGCCGCTGGGCCAGCTTGGGATTGGCGCGAATGATGGCCACCAGCGACGGCGCGCGGGCGCCGTAGGTATGGGCCAGATGTTTGGCCACCGCGGCATCACCGACGCCGAGCTCGGCGAGCTGCGTCGCCAGCTCGGCGGCCAGACGCTGCACACCGGCGTATCCTTCTTCGTAGATCGGCGAGGCCGAGCCCGGCATCGGGCGGTCTGCCGTCGTCGACGGGGCCAGCGCCTTGGCGCCGCCCGGAAGCTGGGCCCCGGCGGCGTCGACCACTTCGGCCGACATGCGCCGGAAGGTGGTCAGCTTGCCGCCAGCGATGGTCACGAGGCCCGGTCGCGACGCGAGATGATGCTCACGCGAGACATCGGAGGCCGACGCGACTTCGCGCTCGGGCCGCAACAGCGGCCGTAAGCCGGCCCAGGTGGCGAGGACATCGTCGTAGGTCAGCTTGGCGTCCGGAAAATAGCGATTGCCGATGCCGAGGAGGTAGTCGGCGTCGGCCTTGTCGGCATAGACCTCGTCGGGAGAGCCGCCGAAAAAGGTGTCGGTGGTGCCCAGCACCGAGCGGTCGCCCCACGGAATACAAAACACGACGCGCTTGCCCTCTTTCATCACCACCGCGTGCCTGACGGGCAGCCGGGCGGAGTCGATGACGAGGTGGACGCCCTTGCTGGTGTGCAAGATGGGTTTGTCTTTGACCATGGCGCGGATCTGGTCGCACCAGGGGCCGGTGGCGTTGATGACCACTTTGCTGCGAATGCGAATCGGCTGAGCGGCGGGGTCGGTGGTGTCCTGGACCATCGCGCCGACAATCGCGTCGCCTTCCTCGATGAGCGAGACCGCGCGGGTGTGGTTGCAGCAGGCGGCGCCGAGCGATTCGGCGTCGACGATGTTCTCCACCGTCATGCGCGCGTCGTCGGTGGCGGCGTCGTAGTAGAGGATGCCGCCCTCGAGTTGTTCGGTGCGGAGGCTGGGCTCGAGCTTGGCCACCCGGCCGGCGCGCACCGTCCGGTGCAGCTTGGGCGACGAGAACTTCGACAGCGCGTCATAGATCCACAAGCCCACATCGAGGACGAAGAGGCCGGGCTTGTCGCGCTTGTAGCAAGGAACCAAGAACTCGATCGGGCGGACCAAATGCGGCGCCACCCGCATCAACAGCGCCCGCTCGTTGGTGCCTTCGAACACCAGGCGAAACTGCGCGTGCTCCAGATAGCGCAGGCCGCCGTGCACCAGCTTCGACGACTTCGACGACGTGCCCGAGGCGAAGTCGTCTTTCTCGACGAGCGCAACCTTGAGGCCACGCAGGGCCGCGTCGCGCGCGATGCCCGCGCCGTTGATGCCGCCGCCAATGATGAGAAAGTCGAATTCCTCTGTGGCGAAGCGGCTGAACGTCGAGGCGCGCGACATGGGCTTATGCGACGCCTGGCTTGAGCCGAACGTGCAGATCGTCGAGCTGCTCGTCGGAGACGGCGGTCGGCGCGTCGGTCATGAGGTCGGTGCCTTTTTGCGTCTTGGGAAAGGCGATGACGTCGCGGAGCGAGCTGGCGCCGCACAAGAGCATCGCCAACCGGTCGACACCAAAGGCGATTCCGCCGTGCGGCGGCGGGCCGAACTTGAAGGCATCGAGCAAGAATCCGAATTTGGCCCGGAAATCTTCCTCGCTGAGGCCGAGCGCGGCGAAGACCGCGGCCTGCACGTCGCGCTGATAGATTCGCAACGAGCCGCCAGCGATCTCGTTGCCGTTGAGGACGAGATCGTAGGCGCGCGCTTTCACCTTGCCGAGATCGTCGGGATTGCCGGACATGAGGAGCGGAACGTCCTCGGGGCGCGGCGCCGTGAACGGATGGTGCGCGGCCGCGTATTTCTTGGTCTCCTCGACGTACTCGAACATCGGGAAGTGGGTCACCCAGGTAAAGTTCCAGCTGCCGTCGCCCGAGGTTGGGATCAAGCCGAGCTTGTGGCCGAGGTGCAGCCGCAATCCGCCGAGCACCGCGTTGACCAGCTTGGGCCGGCCGAACTGGAAGAAAACATAGTCACCGGTGGTGGCGCCGAGCACCTGGTTCAGCGCTTGACGGGCTTCTGGCGTGATCGACTTGGACAACGGCGTCTGGGTCCACTCGCCACCGTCGGCAACCTTACAACGCGCGAGGCCGCGCGCGCCGAAGCCCTTGACGAACTCCTCGAGCTTGTCGGCCTCGGTGCGGCTCAGCGACGCGGCGTCCTTGGCCGGGATGCGCAGCGCCTTGATGATGCCGTGCTGTTCCAGCGCCGACGCAAACAGCGGCACACCACCGCCGGAAAGCGGCGCCAGCGTCGCAGTGACATCACAAAGTGGGAGCCCAAAGCGCAGATCGGGCTTGTCGACGCCATAAAGCCCCATCGCGGCCTCGTAGGTGAGGCGCGGAAACGGCCGCGGCAGGTCGACGTCGTGGATGTCTTTCCAGATGCGGCTGACCAGCCCCTCCATGATGGAGTAGACGTCTTCCTCGACGACAAACGACATCTCGACGTCGATCTGGGTGAACTCCGGCTGCCGGTCGAGACGCAGATCCTCGTCGCGGAAACAGCGAACGATCTGAAAATAGCGGTCGAAGCCGGCCACCATGAAGAGCTGCTTGAAGATCTGCGGCGACTCGGCCAGCGCATAAAAATGGCCAGGGTTGAGCCGCGACGGCACCAGAAAATTGCGCGCGCCGCCTGGCGTGTACTTCACCATGAAGGGCGTCTCGATCTCGAGAAAGCTCTGGGTGTGAAAGTAGTCTCGCGTCGAGCGGTAGAGCTGGCTGCGCACCTGGAAGTTCTTCTGCAGCGCCGCACGCCGGAGGTCGAGGTAGCGATATTTGAGACGCACTTGCTCGCCGGTGTCGCTGTCGCCGCTGATGGCAAACGGCGGCGTCTCCGACTGCGAGAAGACATGCAGCTTGGTAGCGACGACTTCGATCTCGCCGGTGGCCAGCTTGGTGTTGGTCGCCTTGCCGCGCGAGATGACCTTGCCGACGATCCCGATGCAGAACTCGGAGCGGAGCGTGTTGGCGAGGTGATGCGCGGCCGGATCGAGATCGGGGCCGAACGCAACCTGACACACGCCGGTGCGGTCGCGGAGGTCGATGAAGATGCGTCCGCCGAGGTCGCGGTAGTTGTCGACCCAGCCCATCAGCGTGACCTCACCGTCGGCGTGCGAGGCGCGGAGGTCACCGCAAAAGTGAGTGCGCTTGTAGTCGACCAGGAAAGTACCGGAGGGCACGGGCTCGGTCATCGTGGTCGCACTATAACGTGGCCGGAAGCCATGTCTAGCGCAGCGCGTTGAGGATGCAAATCGTAGGCTTCGTGTTATCTTCCAAAGTCGCTGATGCAGATCGAGCCTGCGACCTGCCCCGTCTGCGGACGGCGCTACGACCCTTTGCGTGCGAGGTCGATTCTTGTCGTCGGTGGCTCGGTGCGCGCGTTCTGTTCGCCGGAGTGCAAGGCGCGCGATGGCGCCCCGCGTCCGACGGCGCTCGACGAGCCGGACCCGCCGTCCTCGGCGTCGCGGACCTGGATGATCGCGGTCGCCTCGTCGCTGGTGGTGGGCGCGGGGTTGATCTTGGTGCTGGGCAAGATGTCGAAGCGGCCGGCGCTGGCCTCCGTGGCCCAGGCGGTGATGCCGGCGCCGCCACCCGCGCCGCCGACGATGGCCGATTTGCCGGCGCTGATGGCCGCGCCGACCACGGGTAGCGACGTCTGGATCCATCCGTTGGTGGGCCCTGACAGGCACCTACCGGTGCGCAACTCGCGTCGCTTCGCGGCGCCGCGTGAGGGACTTCGTCCCGACGAGTGCGGTGCCGGCCATTGCGGCGTCGATCTGGGCACCGAAAAGGGCGCGGCGGTCATGGCTGCACACGACGGCGTCATCGAGCGCATCGAGCGCGATCCGGAGGTCGGTGGGCGACGCGGCAACGAAGGCCGCTTCATCCGCATCAACCACCGCGGCGGCCACGTGGTCAGCTCCTACATGCACCTCGATGGCATCCGCAACGATCTGCGCCCTGGTTTGCCAGTCAAGGCCGGCGAGCTCATCGGGACCGTCGGTGACACGGGCGTGCAGCACTCGGGTCCACATCTGCATTTTGCGATCAGCATCCGTCGCGACGCCAACGGCGAGGAGCTCTTCATCGATCCGGAGCCGCTCTTGCATCTGTGGCCGACGCAGGATCACGCGCCGGCCAGCCTGCAGGGCATGGAGGTGACGCCAGCGCCGCGTCACCCGCCGCTGAGCGCCAAGGCGGCCGGTGCAGTTGCCTCGCCGCCCGAGAAGCCGCCCGAAAAACTGTGAGCCCGCTCGTGTTGTGGCTGACCGGCCCGCCCGACGCTGGCAAGACCACTTTGGCCGAGCTCGTCGCCGCCCGTTTGCGGAAGAGCGGCACCAAAGTCGAGATCCTCGACGGCGATGCAGTCCGGCGTGCGCTGTCACCGGAGCTCGGATTTTCCCGCGCCGATCGCGATGCGCACATCGCCCGCCTCACCTGGGCGGCGTTGTTGGTGGTGAGGCTCGACGGTGTGGCCGTGGTGGCGGCGGTGTCGCCATACGCAGCCGCACGCGACGAAGCCCGTCGTCAGGTGGTCGCCGCCGGCGCACGCTTCGTCGAGGTCCATGTGGGCTGCCCCCTCGCCACGCTCGAAAAACGTGATCGCAAAGGGCTCTACGCCCGCGCCCGCAACGGCCAGCTCGGCAACCTGACCGGCGTCTCCGATCCCTACGAGCCACCGACGGCAGCCGAAGTGGTGCTCGATACCTCGATCGAACCGGCCGACGCCTCCGCCGAGCGCATCTGGAACGCATGCTCTTAGCGCATCTATCGGATCTCCACGCCTTCACGCTCGACGGGGCGAGGCCGTGGCACTGGCTCACCAAGCGCACCGCCGGCTACGTGAATCTGTTGCTCAATCGGCGCGACAAACATCCGCTGCGGCTCTTCGAGGCGGCCATGGCCGACCTCAACCGGCGCCCCGTCGACGAAGTGGTGGTCACTGGCGATCTGACCAGCCTGTCCTTGCCCGGCGAGTTTCGGCTGGCGCGTGGGTTTCTCGATCGGCTCACGCTCGGCAACCAGCATGTGACGCTGGTGCCCGGCAATCACGACGTGTACACGCTGGACGCGATGTGGAGCCGGCCGTTCGCCGAGGCGTTTGCGCCGTATGTCACCAGTGACTCGGGACGGGCCGGCTATCCCTTGCTGCGTCGACGGGGTGAGCTGAGCATCGTCGGTTTGTCGACGGCGCGGCCGTCGCCAGTGCCGCTGGCGGATGGCTGGGTCGGGGCCAGCCAGCTGGCCGCGCTGGAAGAGATGCTCGACGCGGAGCGCGGTCATTTTCGCGTGGTGTTGTTGCATCATCCGCCGAATACCAACCGGCACAGCATCCTCCGCGGTTTGCGCGATCGTGGCGCGTTGCAAAAGGTCTTGGCGCGGGTGGGTTGTGAGCTGGTGCTGCATGGTCACGAGCATCGCGATGTGCGGACCGAGCTGCGTGGGCCCGACGGCGCAATTCCGGTGATCGGGGTCGCATCGGGCACGTATGCCGACGAGCGCGCCGATCGCCGGGCCCGCTACAACGTGTATCGCATCGAAGGCGGCAAGCTGGTCGACGTGGAGACGCGTTTACTCGGCTAGACCTACTTCCGCTCGGTGTGGCCCATGGTGGTGAACGAGCGCTTGGCGACGGCACTGCCGTAGAAACGAGGCGTTTTGTCGTCGAGCTGGGTCCACGCCACAGCCTTGGTCTCTGCGCCTGGCCGGAACTTGAAACAGCGATCGACCGCCGCGCCGAAGAGAGCGTCGGCTTCTGCGGCGAGCGGGTCACTTGGGGTGCTCTTGCAGATCGCGGCGCAGTACTCACCGACGCGACGGCGACGGCAACTGTATGTCTTCGACCACTCTGGCACCGAGCCGCACTCGAGGTGAAAGTCGAACGGCGGCCTGTTGGTGTCCTGCACCATCAGCCGCACGAACGCGCCGCCTGCGCGATCATCCATCACCACCTCCAAGTCTTGCCAGTGGAGGACGAGGCCCACGCGCTCGCCGGCGTCATGATCGGGTCCTACATGGATCATGGTGTCGAAGTGACGAAGCTGCGTATTGCGAAACCGCGCGTCGCGCTCGGCCAACGTGCGTCGTGCCGCCTCGATGGCGCTCTCACACGGGTCAGTAGGCAGCGGCGGCAATACGGTCGGCGCAGCCACGTCGGCATGCGCCAAGGTCACGAGCACCAAGGGCGCGACCGCGCGCCACATGTTACGGCGTGACTTCGATGGTCCAGCCGTGCGGTGAGCAGACCGCGCGCTCGGAGACCTTGGGGCACGAGACCGTCTGGCCGCGGTTGCCGTCGTCGCAGGAGCGGAAGCTCGAGCCGTCGCAGATTTGGGTCTCGCCCGGCATGCCAGTGGTGGCGCAGGCGTTGTCGGAGTTGCAGAGGGCGCCGCAGCCAGCAACGGCAAAGAGCGAAACGAAGACGGTTATGAAGACGGTTATCAGGAGTCCAAAGCGCATGAGGTCGGGGAGCATATCACGGCTATTGTCCATCGTTGCTCGGAACCCTGAGAGGGTTCCAAACTTCCCACGTCCGCGCCGGCAAAGCCCGACGCTCCGCTACTTAAAAGCCTCTCTAATTCAGCTCGAGCTTCGAGACCAGGCGCTGGAGCGGCTCTTCGATTTCGGCGGCGAGCTCGGCAGCGACGGCGCCGTCTTCGCGCGCCTGAGCGAGCAGCTCGATGAGGCGGGCGGCGGTCGAGCGCAGGCTCGTCCGCCGTTTTTCGCCCTGGGCTTCGGGGTCGAGCGGAAACAGCACTTCGTTGTAGCGACGGGCGAGCTGCGAAAGGGGCATGGCCTCGTCGAAGACTTTGCCGCGCAGCTCGCTCAGCGTGTCGTCGCCAGCCTTCGATTCTTCCTCGGCACGACGCAGAAAATCGACCGACTGATAGCTCGGTAACGGCGCGCTACTACCGTCGCGGTCGAGGACCTCTGGCGCGCGTTTCTGCAAAAACGTGAACGAGCCGGTCAGCTTGTCGACGGTTTCGCGACGCAGATGGAGCTCGCGCCGGTAATAATCCTCGAAGCTCGAGTGCCCCCAGCGCTTCCATTTTTCGTTCTTGCGCAGCTCGGTCAGCATCGAAGCCAGCTCGTACCAGCCGGCCTTGAAGCGACGCACACGGGCGATGGCCTCGGCGCGTTCTGGGTCTTGGTGGCGGAGGGCTTCTTCGGCCTTGGCGAGCTCGGCGTCGGTGCGGGTCTGCATGCGGCGCGCATCCTAACAGAACGTCCGGCTGTCTGTGACGGAGGTTACGGGCAGGACGTGGACAAAGTCCGACCCCTCCGACATACTTCCGCCTGTGACGACGACCGGATCGGATTCGGGCCCGGGCCCTGCAGCATCAACGCCAGGCTCGGAGAGCCCGGCCAAGCTCGTGTGCCCTGCGTGCAACAGCCGATACGAGATCGGGCAGTTCTGTCAGCGCGACGGCACGCCGCTCGTCAAAGACACCACCCAGCGCGTCGACCTCGTCGGCAAAGTCATCGCCGACCGCTATCGCATCGTCAAGCTCATCGGTGAAGGCGGCATGGGCCAGGTCTACGAGGCCTCGCACGTCAACATCAACAAACGCTTCGCCATCAAGCTCTTGCGGCCGGAGATCGTCTCTAACCCCGACGCGGTCGCCCGCTTCCGTCAGGAAGCCTGGTCCGCGTCGTCGATCGGCCACGACAACATCATCGAGATCGACGACTTTGCCACGCTGCCCGACGGCTCGGTCTATCTGGCCATGGAGTTTTTGGCCGGTGTGGCACTCGCCGATCGGATGATCGAAGAGCCGCCGATCCAGACTGGAGAGGCGCTGCAGATTTTCATCCAGGTGGCCTCGGGCCTCTTGGCGGCGCACGAAAAAGGCATCGTTCACCGCGACATGAAGCCGGAGAACATCTTCCTCGTCGAGAAGAGCGGCCGGATGTTGGTCAAGATTCTCGACTTTGGTATCGCGAAGGTTTCTGGGGGCGAATCGCAGAGCCTGACGCGCACCGGCGCCATCTTCGGGACGCCGCACTACATGTCGCCCGAGCAGGCCATCGGCAACCCGCTCGACCACCGATCGGACATCTATTCCGTCGGTGTCATCATGTACGAGGTGTTCACCGGTAAAGTCCCATTCGAGGCCGAGAGCTTCATGGGCATCTTGACCAAGCACATCACCATGCAGGCCAAGTCGCCGTCGCTGGTGGCGCCCACGCGTAGTATTCCGCCCGAGGTCGAGTCGGTGATCATGCGGGCGATGGCCAAGGATCCCGGCGAGCGTCAGGGGTCGATGGCCGAGCTGCGCGATGAGCTGATTGCCGTGGCGCGGATCTATGCGCCGCATATTTTGTCGGCGTCGGGGACGCAACTGTCGGTGGGGTCGCCGT
>Ga0123336_10002714_pt1 | contig 15236 bp, 12 predicted proteins | sample SSSSmetaG_FD_96466 | JGI IMG/M metagenome (GOLD analysis project Ga0123336, IMG submission 96466) | Glacier valley bacterial and archeal communities from Borup Fiord, Nunavut, Canada, to study Microbial Dark Matter (Phase II) - ​SSSS metaG | ecosystem: Environmental > Aquatic > Freshwater > Ice... | reverse complement strand
CGGGCTGCATCCGTCCGATACCGAGGCGCTGCTGCGGGCGCTGGCCGCGCTCAAAGCAGCTGGCAACTCGCTCTTCGTCGTGGAGCACAACCTGGATGTCGTGCGCCACGCCGACTGGCTCGTCGATGTCGGGCCGGGCGCGGGCCAGCACGGCGGCCAAGTGCTCTACAGCGGCCCGCCCGCCGGCCTGACTCAGGTCGAGGCTTCGCAAACCCGCCCGTTCTTATTTCCCGGAGAAACCGGCTTCCAGCCCCGCCCACCGCGCCCGCCGCAAGCCTGGCTGACGCTGACCGAGCTGACCCGCCACAACCTGCACAACCTGACCGTGCGCCTGCCGCTTGGCGTGCTCACGGTCGTCACGGGCGTGTCCGGCTCCGGCAAGTCAAGCCTCATCAGCCAGGAATTAATCGAGATTGTCAGCAAGGCATTGGGCGTGAAGCACGAAAAGCCGGCAACTAAAACTGAAGAAACCGAAGAAGTAATTTTTAATTCTGAATTTTTAATTCTTAATTCCCCAGAGGGAAAGCTCGTCGGCGGCTTGCAAGGCATCCGCCGCCTCGTTACCGTGGACCAGCAAGCCATTGGCCGGACGCCGCGCTCGAACCTGGCTACTTACACGGGCTTGTTCGACGGGGTGCGGCGGCTGTTCGCGGCCACGCCCGCCGCCCGGCAGCGGCGCTACGACGCGGGCCGCTTCTCGTTCAACGTGGCCAAGGGGCGTTGCGAGCGCTGCCAGGGCGAGGGCTTCGTCATGGTCGAGCTGCTGTTTCTGCCCAGCGTGTATTCGCCCTGCCCGGTGTGCCAGGGCGCCCGCTACAACGCCCAGACGCTCGAAATCACGTATCGGGAGAAAAACATCGCCGATGTATTGGGCCTGACCGTGGACGAGGCCCACGCCTTTTTTGAGGGCGAAGACGGCGTGCGGCGCCCGCTGGCGGTGCTGCGCGAAGTCGGCCTGGGCTACCTGCGTCTGGGCCAGCCCGCCACCGAGCTGAGCGGCGGCGAGGCCCAGCGCATCAAGCTCGCCACCGAGCTGCAACGCCCCGCCCGCGGCCACACGCTCTACGTACTCGACGAGCCGACCACCGGCCTGCACCCGGCCGACGTGGAGCGGCTGCTCCGCCAGCTCGGCGGCCTGGTCGAGGTGGGCCATTCGGTCGTCGTCGTCGAGCACAACGTGCGCGTGATGGCCGAGGCCGATTGGGTGCTCGACCTGGGGCCGGGCGCGGGCGACGAGGGCGGCCGGGTAGTAGCCAAAGGGCCGCCCGCCGCGGTGGCAGCGGGCGGGCTGGGGCGGACGGCTCCGTATTTGCGGCGGTTTCTGGCGGGGTAGTGGTCGGGGTTATTGCTTCGGGGTGTATGTTTACGAGCCTGACCTAATGGCCACGACACAAGCTCCTCCCAGATGCAAAAAACCCTACTCCTCGGCTTGCTCTCGCTGAGCACCATGCTGCCCACGCTGGCTCAAACCCCGGCTCCCACCCCAACGCCAAATTCAGCCCCAAATTCAACCCCGAACTCAGCCCCGACCACCACAACAGCGGCGACGACGATGCCCCCGCCGGAGCTGCGGCCGGGTCAGCAGGACACGCTGCGGGCGGTCAGCAACTTGTTTGAGCGCCGCCGCAAGGGCGGGCGCACCTGGACCTACACCGCCCTGGGTGGGGTGCTGGCGATGGTGCGGGTGCTCACGGCTGCCAGCAAGAGCACGACGGTTGGCAGCGGCCCCTACGCGGTTTCGACCAGCACGGAAGTCGATGCGGGCGGGGTGGCGGTTATCGCGGGGCTGTTCGTGGGCGTGCCGGTAGCGGTCGGCGTGGGCAAGCTCACGCGCTTCAGCGAAAAGCAGGAAGCCGCCGTCACGCAAGCCTACCAGGGCGGGCAGCCACTGCCCAACAGCATCCGCCGTCGCCTGAGTCCGGCCGATTTTATGAGGGTGCGTTAAGCATGCTGTTTCGCTTTATGCCCGATAGCCAATTGCCCGAAAACCCTTTCCCACCCGGTGCGTTTCGCCGCCAGGACGAAGCCCCCGACGGTGACTTTTACGCCTTCCCGCGCTTCGTGGCCCACATCGACGCGCCGGCCATCGCGGCCGTCACCCAGCTCTACCGCGAGTACTTCCGGCCCGATTCGAACGTGCTCGATTTGATGAGCAGCTGGATAAGCCACTTGCCGACTGAAATTCAATACCGGCGCGTGGTGGGCCTGGGCCTGAACGCGCAGGAGCTGGCCCGCAACCCGCGCCTCGACGCGTGGCTCGTGCAGGACCTCAACCAAAACCCCGCGCTGCCCTTCGCCGAGGCCGAGTTCGACGGGGCCGCCATTTGCGTCAGCATCGACTACCTGACCCAGCCGGTGGCCGTGCTGCGCGAGCTGGCGCGGGTCTTGCGGCCGGGCGCGCCGCTGGTCATCACGTTTTCCAACCGCTGCTTTCCCAGCAAAGCCATCGCTGCCTGGCACGCGCTCGACGAGCGCGGCCACCTGGCCCTGGTGCGGCAGTTTCTGCTGGCCGCCGGCGGTTGGCGCGACATCGAGCTGCTCGACCGTGGCCCTGCCGGGTCGTACCCCGCCCCCGGCCGGTCGGACCCGCTGCTGGCGGTGGTGGCGCGGGCGGGCGTACTTTAGACGTGGCTCAAACTCAAGTCGAGATGGAAATCAACACCCTCGTTACCATCGACCCGGATATTCTGGGCGGGCAGCTGGTTTCCAGCGGCACTCGCGTACCGGTTGAATCTTTGTCCGATTACTTGGAGGCGGGCGTGTCGCTCGATGCGTTTCTGGATGATTTCCCACCGTGACCCGCGCGCAAGCCGTGGCGCTGCTCGAAGCGGCGAAGCATGTCCCCTGCGGCGGTGGCTGGCCACCAGCTTAATTAACCCGGCAACCGCACCCCGGCCGCCGGCTCGTCGGCTACTGCCAGCGCCGCCGGCTCGCGGCGGTAAAACTGGAGAATCAGTAGCGGCAGCAGGGTCAGCTCGGCCACCACGCCGAAAAGCAGCGTCAGGCCGATGAGCAGGCCGACGTAGAACGTGCCATCAAACGAAGAAAACAGCAGCGTGCCGAAGCCGCCGACCAGGATGAGCGAGGTCACGATGACGGCCTGCCCGGCCAGGATGTAGGTGCGGCGCACGGCTCGGAACAAATCCGGCTCGTGGCCCAGCGTCAGGCGCAGCTTGCTGATGAAGTGGATGGTGTCATCGACGGCGATGCCGAAGGCGATGGTGAAGATGATGCTCGTGCTCACTTTCATGTTCACCCCGGCCAGGCCCATCACGCCCGCCACGATGATTATCGGCAGCAGGTTGGGGATGAGCACGACCAGCGTCATGCGCCACGAGCGAAACAACGCCAGCACGATGAGCGTGACCATGAGTACGTCGATGGCCATGCCCTGAATCATGTTCAAGGTCAGGTTTTCGTTGTTTTTGTCGATGAGGTTGGACGAGCCGGTGAGCCGGGTGCCGAGCACGCTGGAATCAATGCGCGCGCGCAAAAACTGCCGTAAATCCGCGTTGAGCGCGTCGGCACGGATGCTGCCCACATCGACCATGCGGCCGGTGAGGCGGCCGGCCGAGCCATCGGGCCGGGCCAGGGCCGCGAACTCGGGCCGCTTGCGGAACTGCCGCAACGGCCCCGCCCGCAGCCGCCGCAGCTCACTCGTGTCGGCAGGCAGGCGGTACGCGTCCAGCCCGCCACCGTGGAAGCTTTGGTGCACGCCGCGCACGAGCGTGGCCGGCGAGGCGGCGAATTTCAGGCCGTAGGTCGTGGTCAGGTAGCTTTCAATCCGCTCCGTCTGGGCGAGCACGGCCGGGTCGAACACGTCGCGTCCGCCACGCGGCTTCAGCTCTAACTCAAACGGCCGGACACCGGCAAACTGCCGGTTGAAGAACGCGAAATCGCGCCGCACGGGGTCTTTCGGCGACAAGTCATCGAGCAGCGACGAGTTGATGCGCACCCGCGTGCTCAGCCCGATGCTGGCCGCCAACACCAGCCCGCTGAGCGTGAACACCAGCCGCCGCCGCCGCAAAACGCCCGCGAAGAGCCGGCCGAGCACGCCGTCCCAGTCGTGGCCGTGGGCGCGCGGCTGGCGCAGCGCTGGCTTGCGCAGCAGCACCAGCATGGCGGGCAAGAGCGTGAAGGTCAGCCCAAACGCCAGCAGCACGGCCACGCCCGTGAACAGCCCGAAGTTGTGAATCGGCTTAATCGTGCTCGTCATCAGCGTGAAAAAGCCCAGGCTGGTAGTCAGCGCCGACAACCCCGAGCCGAAGCCCGATTCCTTAATCGTGGTGCGCAGGGCGTGTTTTTTGCCGGCCCCGTAGCCCAGCTCGCTCACGTAGCGGCTGATGAGGTGAATCGTGTCCGACATGCCCACCACGAAGAGCATGAGCGGCAGCAGGGCCGTCATCAAATCGATGCTCACCCCGCACGCGCCCATGATGCCCAGCCCCCAGATAATGGCCCCCAGCACGACGACCAGCGGCAACACCACGCCCCACCAGGTGCGAAAGCTCAGCCAGAGCAGCCCCGTCACGAGCACGAACGCCAGCGACATGAACACGGCCATCTCGACCTTGAGCCTATCCACGAACACGGACTGGGCCACGAGCTTGCCCGCGAAGTGCGCCCGTGCGGGCGCGATGCCGGCCCGCGCCAGCCCGGCCCGCAACGTGTTTAGCAGCGAGTCGCCGGGCGGCTTTTTCAGGTCGGGCGAAGTCTGGATGACGAGCGCGGCGGCGCGGGCATCCGAGCTGAAAATATTGCCCACCAGGCCGGGGGTGCGGTAAATCAGGCTGGAGTCTTCGGCCCGCCGCGCTGGCTCGCCGGGGTGCAGATAAGGCAGGCGGTACGCGCCCACGCCCTCGACCACGGTGCGGGCGAGCGTGGTGGGCGACGAGACGCTGAGTACGTGCGGCTGGCGGGCGGCGAGCCGGGTCAGGCTATCGACGCGCGCCAGAAACGCGGGCGCGAACACCGTTTGCCCCGGCGCCGCTTCGAGGCCCAGCAACAGGTAGTCGTTGTCGTTGCCGAAGCGCTGGGTGTAGCCCAGGTAGTAGTCCAGGTCGGGGTCGCCGGCGGGGTAGAAGTCGTTGAAATTGTAGTTGAAACGCAGCGTGCTGGCAAAGTAGCCGGCCAGCCCCGTGAGCAGGGCCAGCACGAGCAGCGTCAGGTGCGCGAGGCGACGAAGGGGCATGGATGTTTCTTGTTTCTTGTTTCTTGTTGGGCGGTTGTATGTTGAGCATTTCAGCGAACGTAACCAAGAGGCGCGCGTTGCTTTACTTCGCGCTCCCAAGCCCGCCACGCAAACAAGCTGGCCGGAGAAATTGCTACGCTACTTGCGCGGGTCGCCCAACAAGAAACTAGCAACCAGCAACATAAAATGTCCCGTTTTCTCGCCGCTCTGCTGCTGCTGTTGCCCTTCGCCACGCTGGCCCAAACCGCCACCGGCCGCGTCGTGGCGGCCAGTACCGGTGCGCCGCTGCCCCAAACCACGGTGCGCCTCGACGGGCAGCCCGGCGGGGTAAGCACCGACGAGGCCGGGCACTTCCGCCTGCCGCTGGCTGGCGCGCCCACCGACGCGCGCCTCGTCGTCTCGCGCCTCGGCTACCAGAGCCAGACCCTGCCCGTGGCCCAGCTCGGGGCCGAAGTGCGGCTGGAGGAGCTGTCGTATCAAATTGGGGAGGTGCTGGTTACGTACACCACCGTGCGCAAGCTGCTGCTACGTAAGTGGCGCATCGAGGAAGGCTCACTCGACGCGGCCGGGCAGCGTCTGCTGGCCAACCTGGCCCGCAAAGACCCCGACAAAGCCGCCAAGCTGGCTCAGAAGCCCGAGGCCATTCGCTCGGTGCTGAAAATGGCCCGCTATATTTTCGACGACGACGGCACCGTCAAAGCCCGCGTGCTGCTTTTCGGCTCGAAAGGAGAGTGGAAGCTCGACGAGCAAACGCGCACGCTGCGCGTGGTGGACCGCGAGGGTCAGGAGGCCACGATTGAGGTAGTCGAGCTGACGGAAAGCCGCCTGGTGCTCAAGCGCCCTGATTCCGACCTGCCCGCCGTGACCTACGTGCCGGCCGACTAAACCTTAGTCCGCCTCATTTGCTTTGCATTGCCTAACTTAGCGCCCCGTAGACCCCACCGCTTTCCACCCCCTTTAACTCCCTCCAACCTCATGAAAAAGACCCTGCTCGCCTTCGCCCTGCTCGCTTTCGTCGGCTCGGCCTCGGCCAACGACGGCACCAAGCCCACGGCCAAAGCCAAGGCTAAAAAAGCCGACCACTGCACCGCTGCCGCCGCCGCCAAGTGCGAAAAAGGCATGGCCGGCACCGACCAGACCGGTATGCCCGCCTGCTGCCGCGCCAAGATGGCCGCCCGCGCCGCCGCCCCCAGCACTACCGCTCAGGCGGCCAAGCCGGTGGTGAAAACGATGTAAAAAGCTTGTCATTGAGAAGCTCAACAAAAAAGCCGCTCGTGAGGGCGGTTTTTTTGTACCCGTCTCCTACCTTGCAGGCTCAACCATCACAGTTCGTAAGCATATGGAACTCATTGACCATTTAAGTAACCTTGCCTCGCGGGTACAAAAGCAGGTAACCTTTATTCAGACCGAGGAGGCCACTAAAAACGCTTTGGTTCTCCCGTTTCTGAATGCGTTAGGATACAATGTATTTGACCCGACTGAAGTTGTGCCGGAGTTTGTCGCAGACATAGGCACCAAGAAAGGCGAGAAAGTGGATTACGCCATTTTCCGGGATGGTAAGCCAATTATTCTTATCGAGTGCAAGCACGTTGGCAACGATTTAAATGTAAATCATGCCGGACAGCTCTTTCGCTACTTCCACGTTACGGAGGCTCGCATTGGTATTCTCACCAATGGAATCACGTACCGGCTATTCACCGACTCCGAACAGCCCAACAAAATGGACGAGCGTCCATTTATGGAATTCAATTTGTTCAGCTTCAACGACCATGAAGTTGCTGAAATAAAAAAGTTGAGTAAAGCTGACTTCAGCATTGACGAAATGCTGGCAGCGGCGCACGACTTGAAATACGTCAGCGCTTTCAAAACGTACTTGGACGCTCAGTTTACCAAGCCAAGTGAAGAATTCGTTCGGTTTGTCGCCAAACAAATCTATGATGGGGTGCTGACTCCCAGAATGAAGGACCAATTCAGTGCGCTGTTGGGGCGGACAATGCAGCAATTTTTAAATGAGAAATTAGCGGCCAAATTTAAATCTGTTCTGGCTGATAACGGTGTTGCTTCAACGGTAGCAGTTGTTCCGACTGAAGCCCCATCATTGCCGGCTCAGACGAACCTAAGCTCGGAGAGAGAGCAGGAGAGAAGTATCGTGACCACGGTGGAGGAAACTGAAGGGTTCATGATTGTGCGAGCGATTCTTCGTAAGAATGTCGCGGTTAGTCGTGTTGTGATGCGGGACGTGCAATCCTACTGCGGAATCTTGCTCGACGATAATAACCGCAAGCCAATCTGTCGCCTACATTTCAACGGCGGCAAGAAATTCATAACGCTATTTGATGGGGAAGAAGCAGAGCGAATTGACATTGAGAATTTAGATGATTTATACCAATACGCTTCCCGTATTCGGGCTACTGTTGCCAAGTACGATTTGAAGCCGGCCGAATAATTATCTTTAATTCCCATGCACCAATACCAAGCCCTGCTTCGCCAGATTCTCGACCACGGCACGCCCAAAACCGACCGCACGGGCACGGGCACCTTGTCGCTCTTCGGCCCGCAAATGCGGTTCAACCTGGCCGAGGGTTTCCCGCTGGTCACGACCAAGAAGGTGCATTTGAAGAGTATTATCCACGAGCTGCTCTGGTTTCTGCGGGGCGACACGAACAATAACGCGCTCGAAGCGGAAGGCGTGAAAATATGGCGCGAGTGGGCCGACCCGGCTACGGGCGACCTCGGGCCAATTTATGGGAAGCAATGGCGAGCCTGGCCCGACGGGCAGGGCGGCCACATCGACCAAATCAGCCAAATTATCGAGCAGCTCCGCACGCAGCCCGATTCGCGCCGGATGGTCGTCAGCGCCTGGAACGTGGCCGAATTGCCCCAGATGCGGCTCCAACCCTGCCACTGCCTGATGCAGTTTTACGTAGCCGATGGTCGCCTCTCGTGCCAGCTCTACCAGCGCTCGGCCGACGTGTTTCTGGGCGTGCCGTTCAACATCGCTTCCTACGCCCTGCTCACGCGCATGGTGGCCCAGGTCACGGGCCTCGCGCCCGGCGAGTTCATCTGGACCGGCGGCGACACGCACCTGTATTCCAATCACCTGGAGCAAGCCCGCCAGCAGCTGGAGTGCGCCCCGCGTCCGCTGCCCCAGATGCGCCTGAACCCGGCCATTACCGACATTTTCGGGTTCCGCTACGAAGACTTTGAATTGGAAAACTACGACCCCTGGCCGGCGATAAAAGCGCCCGTTGCCGTGTAGGGGCGGGGCTGGCCCCGCCCGCCTACGCCACCAGCAGCCAGCCAGGCAAACCAAGCAGAAAGTGCCGCTCGCCCAGCCGCTCAATTGCCCGCACGGCCGCCACGTTGGCCGTAAACACGGCCTCGGCCGCCAGCAAATCGGCCGCCGAGAACAGCCCTTCCTGACACGCCACGCCCGCCGCCCGCGCCGCCCGCAACACGGCCGCCCGGCGCACGCCCGCCACGCACCCAGTGTCGAGCGCAGGCGTGAATAATTCCTCGTCCCGAAGCCAGAACACCGCCGCCGCGCCCGCCTCGGCCACGTTGCCGGCCGCATCGAGCAGGATAATCTCGTCCAGTCCGCGCCGCTGCCGCTCGTGGGCGGCCCGTACGTAAAGCCACGCTTGCGGCCCCTTGCAAAAGCTGAGCGGCGAGTGAATAGAATGGGTTTCCAGCGCGAAATCGGCCCGCCGCACGGGTGAGTCGTCGGGCACGAACGCTTCGGCCGTGGCCAGCCACTCGGCCGCGTCGGTGGGCGGGGTGTAGCGCCCGCCCCCGCCGCGCCAAAGCTGCAAGCGAAGCCGGGCGGCGGGCAAGCTGTTGGCCACCGCCAGCTCGGCCAATGTAGTTTCCAGCGCCGTCGCCGAGGCCAGCGCTTCGGGTAAGGTCAGGTAGAGCGCGGCGACGGCTTGCCGCATCCGGGCCAGGTGCAGGTCGGCGTAGCGCAAGCGGCCGTCCACGAAAATCAGCGTTTCAAAAAAGCCGTCGCCGAAGGCAAGGCCGCGGTTGGGCAGCGGCAGGCTGAAACCGGCCGCGGCAGCCAACCGGCCATTGAAAATTAACTGACTCGTCCGCATCATTTCACCACCAAAATCCGACCAATCCGCTTAATCCGACAAATCCGCGGTCTAGACAAGCGCGAACTTCTTGCCTGGCAGCGCCCGCACGACGCCCCGAAACTCCAGGCCCAGCAGCAGCGAGGCCACGGCATAGATGGGCAATTGCGCCCGCCAGGCCAAATCGTCCATCTGGGCTTCGCGGCCGGGAGCGGCGCTGAGCACCGTCAGCAGGGCGAATTCGTCGGGCGTGAACTCGTCGGGCGCGTAGGTGGGGGCGGGGCGGTATTTGCCCGTGTGGTGCAGGGCGGCATCCCAGTTGAGCAGCTGCTCCAGGTCGCGGGGTTCCTGATAAAGCGCGGCCTTGTTGTTTTTAATCAGCGCGTTGCAGCCTTCCGAGGCGGGCGAGCCGAGCGGGCCGGGCACGGCCAGCACATCGCGGTCGTAGCTCAGGGCCAGCTCGGCCGTGATGAGCGCGCCGCCCTTGATGGCGGCTTCCACTACCACGGTGCCGTCGGCCAGCCCGGCGATGATGCGGTTGCGGGCCGGGAAATTGTAGCGGTCCGGGGCGGTGCCGAATGGGAATTCGGTGAGCAGCCCGCCGGTTTCGCGCATCTTCTCGGCCGTTTTGCGGTGGGCGGCGGGGTAGATGATGTCGAGGCCGGTGGCCATCACGCCCACCGTGGGCAGCCCTTCGGCCAGGGCGGCGCGGTGGGCCAGGATGTCGATGCCGTAGGCTAAGCCGCTGACGATGAGCGGCCGGTGCGGCACCACACCTTTCACGATGCGCTCGGTTTGCTCGCGGCCGTAGTCGGTGTTTTGCCGGGTGCCGACGAGCGCCAGCGTCTTCGGGGCGTTCAAATCGGCCACGCCCTGGTAATACAAAATGGCTGGCGCGTCGGCGATGAGCTTGAGCCGGGTTGGGAAGCGCTTGCTGGTGTAGAAAATGATGTCCACGCCGTCTTTTTCGGCGCGGCGCAGGCTCGTTTCGGCCCGCGCCAGGGCCAGGCCGCGCGCCGGGCCGGTGAGCGCCTGCACGGTCACGTCGCCCACGCCCGGCACCCGCCGCAACTTGCCGGCCGGCAGGTGCAGCACGTTCTTAGCCGAGCCGCCGTAGCTCATCAGCTGCCGCGTGAGCTGCGGGCCGATGCCGGGCAGCAGCGTCAGAGCCAGCTCGTAGTAGAGGTCCGGGTCGGGCATTTGCGAGTTTCTGGTTTCTGGTTTCTGGTTTCTGGTTTCTCGTTTCTTGTTGGCGGTTTACTCTCGAACAAGAAACGAGAAACAAGCAACCAGAAATCAGAAACATTTTACTACTCCGGCCGGGCCGCGTCCAGCTCTTTTTTCAGGCTCACTAAAAACCCGCGCACCCGCTCCAGGCTCTGCACCACGTCGATTTTTTCCTTGAGCTGTCCGCCTTTTTGCTTGAGCATTTCGCGCGCGCCGGCTATCGTGTAGCCGCGCTCTTTCACGAGGTGAAAGATGGTGCGAAACACGTCCACGTCGGCCTGGGTGAAAAGGCGGTTGCCTTGCTTGCTCTTGCGCGGGCGCAGCTCGTCGAACTCGGTTTCCCAGAAGCGGATGAGCGAGGTCGCCACCCCGAACTGCTCGGCCACCTCGCCGATGGTGAAGTATTGCTTGGTGATGTCGCGCTCTTTGTAGGGCATATAATTGTAGGGTAAGCTTCAGCTTGCCAGTGATTGAGGTTGTGCGATAGGCTTCAGCCAGCCGTCAGTAATCAATTCTCGATAATAAAACGGCAGGCTGAAGCCTACCGCACAACCTCACATTACCGGCAAGCTAAAGCTTACCCTACTTCTACCTTTGCAAATCAACGCCAAAAATACCGCGCTTCATGCCGCTTCCTTCCGCTTCCGTCGTTCGCCAGCAATTTCTCGACTTTTTCGCCGCCCGCGGCCACCACATCGTGCCCTCGGCTCCGCTCGTCGTCAAGGACGACCCGACGCTGCTCTTCATCAATTCGGGCATGGCCCCGTTCAAGGACTACTTCCTGGGCAACCGGCCCGCGCCGCACCGACGGGTAGCCGATACCCAGAAGTGTCTCAGGGTCAGCGGTAAGCACAACGATTTGGAGGAAGTCGGCTACGACACGTATCACCACACGCTGTTCGAGATGCTGGGCAACTGGTCGTTCGGCGATTATTTCAAGAAGGACGCGATTGCCTGGGCCTGGGAGTTGCTCACGGACGTGTATCAGTTGCCCAAAGACCGGCTCTACGTCACCTATTTCGAAGGCGATGCGGGCGACGGCCTCGGCCCCGACACCGAGACGCAAACCCTGTGGCGGCAGTACACGAGCGACGCGCGCATTTTGCCCGGCAACAAGAAGGACAATTTCTGGGAGATGGGCGACACCGGGCCGTGCGGCCCGTGCTCGGAAATCCACATCGACCTGCGCGACGAAGCCGAGCGCGCCGCCCGCCCCGGCCACGAGCTGGTGAACGCCGACCACCCGCAAGTAGTCGAAATCTGGAACAACGTGTTCATGGAATTCCAGCGCCTGGCCGACAAGTCGCTGGTGAAGCTGCCCGCCCAGAGCGTGGACACCGGCATGGGTTTCGAGCGGCTGATGATGGCCGTCTCGGGCGTAAAATCGAACTACGACACCGATGTATTTCAGCCCCTGATTCAGTTTATCGCTACCGAAGCCGGCGTGGAATACCACGGTACTTCGCCTTCGGCAATGAGCAATGAGCAATTAGCAATGAGCAATGCCGAAGGCTCATCGGCCCTTGATACTGAAGACCCTGCATCAGAAACCAAGCACCAGGCACCAAGCACCAGGTACCAAGAAAAAACGGACATCGCCATTCGCGTCATTGCCGACCACATCCGGGCCATCGCGTTCACCATCGCCGACGGGCAATTGCCGAGCAACGTGAAAGCGGGCTACGTCATTCGGCGGATTCTGCGGCGGGCGGTGCGCTACGCGTTTTCGAGTCTGAATCAGAAGCAGCCGTTTCTGTACAAGCTCGTGCCGGTGCTGGCCGAGCAGATGCGCGGCATCTTCCCGGAGCTGAAGGCCCAGCAGACGTTCGTGGTGCGGGTGATTGAGGAGGAGGAAATCGCGTTCCTGAAAACGCTCGAAACCGGCCTGCGGCGACTTGACGCGCTCGAAGACGCGGCCCGCGCCAACGGCGGCGTGCTGGCCGGCGACGTAGCGTTTGAGCTGAGCGACACCTTCGGCTTTCCGCTGGATTTGACTGCCCTCATCGCCCGCGAAAAGGGCCTGACGGTGGACGAAGACGGCTTCAAGACGGCGCTCGAAGCCCAGAAAAACCGCTCGCGCAACGCCCAGGAAACCGAGCAGTCGGACTGGGTGACGGTGCGCGACGCGGACGCGCCCAACGCGTTCGTAGGCTACGACCAGGACGAGGCGACGGCCCGGCTGCTGCGCTACCGTAAAATCGACAAGAAGGGCAAGACGGAGTATCAGCTCGTGCTCGACCAAACGCCGTTCTACGCCGAGAGCGGCGGGCAAATCGGCGACACGGGCTACCTCGAAAGCGACCTTGACCGGCTGCGGGTGACGGATACGCGCCGCGAAAACGACCTGATTCTGCACACCGTGCTGGAATTGCCCCAGGAGCTAACGGCGGAGTTTCGCGCCCGCCCCGATGCCGCCCGCCGCGACCTGACCCGCAACAACCACACCGCCACCCACTTGCTGCAAGCCGCCCTGCGTCAGGTGCTCGGCAGCCACGTGCAGCAAAAAGGCTCGCTCGTGAACGAAAAGCTGCTGCGCTTCGACTTCTCGCACTTCACGAAAGTGACCGAGGCTCAGCTGCGCGAAATCGAGCAGGTGGTGAATGAGCGCATCCGCCAGCAAATCCCGCTCGACGAGCGCCGCGACGTGCCGCTGGCCGCGGCCAAAGCGCTCGGGGCCACGGCTTTGTTCGGGGAGAAATACGGCGAGTTCGTGCGCGTCATCACGTTTGACAAAGAATATTCGGTCGAGCTGTGCGGCGGGCTGCACGTGCCCAACACGGGGCGCATCGGCTACTTCAAAATCGTGGCCGAGAGCGCCGTCGGGGCCGGCGTGCGTCGCCTCGAAGCGCTGACCGCCGCCGCCGCCGAAACTTACGTGAACCAGCAAATCGACTTGCTTGAACAGGTGCGCGAAACGCTGGGCAACCCCCAGCACCTGCTGCCCGCCCTCGAAAAGCAAAGCGAGGAAATCGCTACGCTGCGCCGCCAAATCGAAGCGTTTGAAACCCAGCAGCTCGCCGGCCAGCGCCAAAGCCTGCTCGGTCAGCTGAAGCAACTGCCCAACGGCCGCCACTTCCTGGCCGCCCAGGTGGCGGTCGGCTCGGCCGACGCGCTCAAGAAGCTGGCCTACGAGCTGCGGCAGGCCGCTCCGGCCGGCCCGCTCGTGCTCGTGCTCGGGGCCGAAGTGGACGGCAAGCCCCAGCTGGCCGTGATGCTCGACGACGAGACGGCCAAGACCGGCGCGCTCAACGCCCAGACGCTGGTGCGCGAGCTAGCCCGCGACATTCAGGGCGGCGGCGGCGGGCAGCCGTTTTTCGCCACCGCCGGTGGGAAGAACGCGGCTGGGTTAGCGGCGGCGCTGGCGCGGGCCGAAAACCTCGTAACTTAGTCGCTCGCTTTAATTTGCTGGCGTTATGATTGAGGTTGATTTAATCAAAAAACACGGCAAAAAGGCCCTCGGTATGAGCGAAGCAGCCCACGCGCCCCGCACCTGGCGCGAGCGAGCAGCTGGAGCCTGACGGTTCCAACTTCGCCGAAGTCCTCCGGCAGCGGCCCGTGCGGAATATCGCGCAACAAGGCGAGCAAATCGGCCTGATACTGAACCTCTACCACGAGACGGCGCAGGAAGGCCGCCACTTGCGCCGCGCCATTACCGACCACCTGCAAGAATAGCCAGCCAGGTAAACATCCGCCCCCTGGGTCCGGTTGGGGCCGTATCTTCGTGGAGCCGACGTACGGCCACATTCTTACCTTTTTCCGCCGATGCCCACCGCTGCCCCGACCGCCTACACGCCCACCGAGGACCCCGTTTCGCACCACGTCCGTGCCCGGCTGCTGCTGCGCGCGCACCCGGAAGTCAAGCGCCTGATGACGCGCAACGCGGGCACGGCGCTCATCACGGTGGCGTGCGTGCTGGCGCTGGTTGCGCTGGCTTATTTACTTCGTAACCAAGCCTGGTACTGGTCGTTGGCGGCGGCGTATCTGGTGGGCGCGTTCGTCTGCCACACGCTGTTCGTCATCATTCACGAAGCGACGCACAACCTGGTTTTCAAGGGGCAGTGGGCCAACGCGGCGGTGGGCATCGGGGCCAATCTGCCGATGGTTTTTCCGTCGGCGATGAGCTTTCGCAAGTACCACCTCAAGCACCACTCGGCGCTGGGCCACTTCGACCACGATGCCGACTTGCCCGACCACTACGAGGCGCGGCTCATTCAGCACTACGCCCTGGGCAAGGCCGTGTGGCTGTTTTTCTTCCCGATTTTTCAGCTTGTCCGCACCTTTCGCTGCCAGAGCACGGCCCCTTTCGATAAATACATCGCCGCCAACTGGGCCGCCCAAATCGTGTTCAACGTCGGCATCTGGCTCTGGCTGGGGCCGACGGCGTTCCTGTTCTTGTTTCTGAGCTTCTGGTTTTCGGTGAGCCTGCACCCGGTCGGCGCGCGCTGGATTCAGGAGCATTATTTATTGCTCTCGCCCGAGCAGGAAACGACTTCCTACTACGGTCCGCTCAACAGCGTACACCTCAACATCGGCTTCCACAACGAGCACCACGACCTGCCCGGCGTGCCGTGGAACAAGCTGCCCGAGCTGCGTCGCCTGGCACCCGAGTTCTACGAGCCGCTGCTGCACCACACCAGCTACACGAAGGTGCTGCTGCGCTTCATCTTCGACCAGGAAATCTCGCTCTACTCGCGCCTGGTGCGCGGCATCGAGGTGCCGAGCAAGCTCGCGCCGGTGCTCATGGT
>Ga0123336_10002712_pt1 | contig 15246 bp, 15 predicted proteins | sample SSSSmetaG_FD_96466 | JGI IMG/M metagenome (GOLD analysis project Ga0123336, IMG submission 96466) | Glacier valley bacterial and archeal communities from Borup Fiord, Nunavut, Canada, to study Microbial Dark Matter (Phase II) - ​SSSS metaG | ecosystem: Environmental > Aquatic > Freshwater > Ice... | reverse complement strand
GGACGAATGAAAAGGTTCACGTCCGGAGCAAGCAATAGTCCTAATCACTTGGCATAAATCCATTCGCGCTGGATCATATTTCAGTCAGAGTTATGTAGTCCATTTTGTACCGAGGAGGTAGAAATGAGCGGACTACATGACTCCGGAGAGTTGGTAGTAATGTTCTAAGCGGTGACGGCGGCTACTACGGGGGTGGGGTCCCAGTAGGCGTTGACGAGGGAGATTTTGCCGGCTTCGTTGACGGTGATGACATCGATGCCTTCGAAGGTGACGGCGGCTCCGTTCTTGCCGGTACCGGTGCCGATCCATTTGACGGCGGCGGTGTTGCCGTTGAGGAAGACGTTTTGCTCGGTGAGGCCGAGGTTGGTGAAGAGGCTGAAGATGCCGTCGGCGAAGGCGATGAGGGCGGCGTGGCCGTGCATGGGCGGGGCTCCGACGGGGTCGTTGCTGATGGCGTCGGGGGCGAAGGTGTCGACCCAGGCGGCGGTGTCCATGGCGCGGAGGGCGGCGAAGTACTGGGCGATTGTTTCTGCGGGCTTATTTGGCATGGCGGAATTGTACTTGGTGCGGATGAAGGCGCGGCGCTAACAGCGGACTGTTTTGCGTTTGGCGGTGGCGCGTCCGCCGGCGGCGTGGGCCTTGGCGATGAAGGCGGAGGCAACGGGGACCTCGCAGGCGGTGTCGCCTACGTTGACGTGGACGGTGCCGAGTTGTTTGGCGATGGCCTGTGCCTGTTTGAGCAGGGGGGCGACGTAGGTGCCGACGGCGATGACGAAGCCGTTCATGGTGTAGCGGACGCGGTCGGGGGCGGCTTCGATTCTGGCGGGGATGGACTTGAGGAGGGCTTCGATCTCGGAGAGGTTGAGAGTCTCGTCTGGGCGGGTGGCGAGGAGGCCGGTGTAGGTGCGCCATCCGGCGGCGGCGACGTGCTCCTTTTTTGATTTGATCCATTCGAGTGCGGTGGCGGCGGGATTGGGGCTTTCGAGGGCGACCCACTGGACGGTGTACTCGGAGATCATGGGCATGTTGACGGCGGTGTCGGCCCAGAACTGGAGTTGCGCAGGGGTGAGTTGGGCTCCGTCGGCGACCATGCCGGCGAGGTACATTGCTTCAAAGATGCCGGTGGCGTAGAGCTCGCAGGCGAGGATTTGCTGCTTCTTAATCGTTTTGGCGACGAGCTTCATGTCGGCGGTGCTGACGCCGAGGGTTTTGTGGGGCGGGGCTCCGTGGCGGATGTAGGTGGCGCGGGTCTTCTCGGAGGCGCGTGATTTGAGGTCGGCCATGACGTTGGCCAGGATGGGCATGGGTGGCTCCTTGTGTATTTGAACGGCCGATGCGCGGGACTGCTAGTAGGCAGACAGTATGACACTGTATCTTGCTTGTCTGGTGGTTTTATAGGGATGGTGCGATGGTGAATGCGGTGAAGTTGGAGAATGGATTGGTATCGAAGATGGATTTTGCGGGGGCCAAGGCTACGGCGAACCGTGAGGCGCTGCGGGTGTTGATGGCGGCTCTGCGGGGGGAAGAGGACGCGATTCGTGCGGGGGGTGGGACGAAGGCGGCGGCGGCTCAGCGGGCGAAGGGGCGGTTGACGGTACGGGAGCGGATTGCTTTGCTGGTGGATGAAGGTACGGAGCTGATGGAGTTGGGGCTCTGGGCGGCGCATGGGATGTATGGCGAGTATGGCGGGGCACCGGCGGCGGGTGTGGTGACGGGGCTGGGGCGGGTGTGCGGGCGGCTGTGCATGATTGTGGCAAATGATGCGACGGTGAAGGCGGGGGCGTTCTTCCCGATGACGGCGAAGAAGGTGCTGCGGGCGCAGACGATTGCGCTGGAGAATCGTATCCCGACGCTGTACCTGGTGGATTCGGCGGGGGTGTTTCTGCCGCTGCAGGAGGATGTGTTTCCGGATACGGATGACTTTGGGAGGGTGTTCCGGAATAACGCTGTGATGAGCTCGCTGGGGGTTCCGCAGATTACGGCGATTATGGGGATGTGCGTGGCGGGTGGGGCCTATTTGCCGGTGATGACGGATACGGTATTGATGACGGAGGGTTCGGGGCTTTTCCTGGCGGGGCCTTCTCTGGTGCAGGCGGCGATTGGGCAGAAGACGGGTGCGGAGGAACTGGGCGGGGCTTCGATGCATAGTGAGATTTCGGGGACGGTTGATTTCAAGGAGGCTTCGGATGAGGCTTGTTTGTTACGGCTGCGGAGCCTGGTGGGGATGTTAGGGGCTAGACAGGGGTCAGGGGCCAGGGTCCATGGTCCGGACGGCGTGGAGGTTTTTAGCCGCGTTGCGTTTGATGTGGAGAGGGATGCGCCCAGGTTTGCGGTGGAGGATTTGCATGGGTTGATGGATCCGGCGCCGGGGGCGAGCAATGTGTATGACATGCGCGAGGTGATTGCACGGGTGGTGGACCGGAGCGAGTTCGATGAGTACAAGGCGGACTTTGGGCGGACGTTGCTGTGCGGGTATGCGCGGATTGGCGGACGGGCTGTGGGGATTGTGGCGAACCAGAAGACGAACCAGGCTACGACGGTGAGTACGGGGCCGGCGGCGGGAATGCGGCGGACGGAGTTTGGCGGGGTGATCTATACGGAGAGCGCGCAGAAGGCGGCGCGGTTCATCATGGATTGCAACCAGAGCCTGGTGCCGCTGATCTTTCTGCATGACGTGAACGGCTTTATGGTGGGGAAGGATGCGGAGTGGAGCGGGATTATTCGCGCGGGGGCGAAGATGGTTTCGGCGGTGAGTACGAGCGTGGTGCCGAAGATAACGGTGATCGTCGGTGGGAGCTTTGGCGCAGGACACTATGCGATGTGCGGGAAGGCTTACGATCCGCGATTTTTGTTTGCCTGGCCGACGGCAAGGTATGCGGTGATGAGCGGGGCTTCGGCGGCAAACACGCTGGCGGAGGTACGCGCGAAGCAGATGGAGCGGGCCGGGCAGACTGTGGATGAGGAGGTGCGCAGGAAGCTGGTGGAGGAGATCAAGGCGACGTACGATGCGCAGGCGGATCCGCGGTATGGGGCGGCTCGGGGTTGGATTGACTCGATTATTGATCCGGCGAAGACGCGGGAGGTTTTGATGGTGGCGTTGGAAGCTTGTGCTTTGAATGCGGAGGTGGGGAGATTTAATGTGGGGGTTTTGCAGACGTGAGCAAAGTTGCGATTGCCTTAGTAGTCGGTCTAATTTTATGCATTCCAATTCACATGACTGCGGCCCCCGACTGGTCTGTAACGGTGGTCGACGGTAACGGGCTGCCCGTCGCGGGGGTCACAATCCGAGAGATTAACATCAACTACACATTTGTGTCTCAGGGTCATGAAAATAATCGAATCACAGATGCTCTTGGTAGAGCACATTTCGCACATGTGAGGGAGTGGCATTTGTTGGGAAGGGGCATTGCAGGCACGTTTTCTTCAGTTCTTGCCGGGATTCACGCAAGCTTTGGGACGCATGCGTCCGTATTCGCGTTTGGCAAAGGTGAAGGATCTGCTATTCGGGATGGATATGTTGAAGACTGGACCGGTTCACCTGAAGTTTACGCGTACAAGATAGTAGTTCATTGATTTGCAGTCCTCAGTTGAATTGGAGAGTTTGTGAGTGATTTGGTGAAGATTATTGAGTGTCCGCGGGATGCTTGGCAGGGGTTGCCGGTGGTGATGCCGGCTGAGGTGAAGGCGGATTATCTGCGGGTTTTGATTGCGGCTGGGTTCAAACATATTGATGCGGTGAGTTTTGTTTCGCGGGCGGCGATTCCGCAGATGGCGGACTCGGAGCTGGTTCTGGAGTATCTGGATTCGCGTGGGTTTGAGGGGAAAGGCAGAAGCGGGTCCTCCGCTGCGCGAAGAATGGCAAGTTTCATTGGGAGTGAAGAGGGCGATGGCGACTCGGTGTCTGAGTTGGATGATGTGGAGATTATTGGGATTGTGGTGAATGCGAAGGGGGCGGAGCGTGCGGTGAAGTCGGGGCGGGTGCAGACGCTGGGGTTTCCGTATTCGGTTTCGGCGGAGTTTTTGAAGCGGAACCAGGGGCAGACGCCGGAGGAGTCGGTGGAGGAGCTGGAGGCGATTGGGACACTGGCTTACAAGGCGGGGCTGGATGTGGTGGGGTATATCTCGATGGCGTTCGGGAATCCTTATGGAGAGGTGTGGGATATCGATGAGGTGGTGGCGGCTTGCGATCTGCTGGCGGATAGCGGGGTGACTCAGATTTCGCTGGCGGATACGGTGGGGCTGGCGACGCCGAAGCAGGTGGCGGACCTGGTGAGCGATGTGATGGCGGTGCATGGCGGGGGGCCAAGAGGTATGGAGATTGGGGTGCATCTTCATGCGCGGCCGGGTGAGGCTGCGGCGAAGATCAGGGCGGCGTATGATGCGGGGTGCCGACGGTTCGATGGAGCGATGGGCGGGATGGGCGGATGCCCGATGGCGCAGGATGCGTTGGTGGGGAATATCGCAACTGAGGAACTGGTTGCGGTGTTGAAGGAGCTAGGGGCGGAGTTGCCGCCGCTGCTGCCGCTGGAGGGTTTGGTGGCGATGAGTGCGGAGATTGCCCGGAAGTATGGGGCGAGAGTGCAATAAGACAGTGGGTAGTGGGTAGTGGTTAGTGGGTAGTGGTTAGTGGGTAGTGGTTAGTAAAGGCGGAGAGTGCGATGAGTTATAGGACGATTGTGGTGACTGAGGCGGATGGGGTGAAGACGATTCTGCTGAATCGTCCGGAGCGGCGGAATGCGATGACTCCGGAGATGCAGGATGAGCTGATCGTGGCGATGGAGAAGGCGGCGAAGGGGAGCTGCCGGGTGGTGGTGTTTGCAGGCGCTGGGGATGCGTTCTGCGCGGGGATGGACCTGGTGCATCTGCAGGGTGTGGCGGCTCGCTCGGCGACGGAGCATACGGACGATGCGGCGCGGCTGGCGCGGGTGTTTCGTACGCTGTACGAGATGCCGAAGCCGACGATTGCGGCGGTGCATGGAGCGGCTATCGCCGGGGGGACGGGGCTGGCGACGATTTGTGACTTTACGCTGGCGGTGCCGGGGGTGAAGTTTGGGTTTACCGAGGTGAAGATCGGGTTTGTGCCGGCGCTGGTGTCGGCTTACCTGACGCTGCAGGTGGGGGATAAGGTGGCGCGCGATCTGCTGCTGACGGGACGGCTGTTTCAATCGGAGGAGGCGAAGGCGCTGGGGCTGGTGAATGAGCTGGTGTCGGCGGACCAGTTGCATGCGCGGGTGGTGGAGCTGGCGACTTGTTTGAAGGGGAACAGTCCTGAGTCGATGGCGGCCACGAAGCGGCTGCTGGCGGCGCAGCATAAGGCGTGGCTGGATGCGGCGGTGCACGAGTCGCTGGCGGCGAATGCGGATGCGAAGGGGACGCACGATTTTCTGGAGGGGGTTACGGCGTTTCTGGAGAAACGGAAGCCGGTTTGGAAAGGCAGTTTCTAGAAGTTAGTTTCTAGTTGCTAGTTAAGTGCGCCAGGTTAGGTTGGGTAGACTGGTGGGATGAGCGATGTTGGTGGAGTGGTGGGTCGGGCGCGGGTGCGGGTGCGGTACGCCGAGACGGACCAGATGGGTGTGGTGTATCACGCGAACTACCTTGTGTGGTTTGAGGTGGGGCGGGTGGAGTTTATCCGGCAGCTGGGGCTGGACTACAAGGCGATGGAACGGGAAGAGGGCTGCGGCATTGCGGTGGTGGATGCGCATGTGCGGTATCGGGCACCGGCGCGGTATGACGATGAGCTGGAGGTAGAAGTTCGGCTGGTAGGGGCGCGGGGCGCGGTGGTGAAGTTTGGGTATCGCGTGGTGCGGCTGGCGGATGGGGTGCTGCTGTGTGAAGGCGAGACGGTGCATGTGGTGGTGGGGCCGGATATGAAAAAACGAAGTCTTCCACATAAGTATGCGGAGCGTTTTGCGGCTTGTCTCATCTGATAGGCATGCGCCATAGGGGCGACAGGAGATTGCGATGAGTGAGCAGAAGAAGGTTGCGCTGATTACGGGCGCGAACAAAGGCATTGGTCTGGAGACAGCACGGCAGCTAGGGAAGCTGGGCGTTACGGTGCTGGTGGGTGCGCGTGACGTGGCGAAGGGCGAGGCTGCGGTTGCGGAGCTGAAGAAAGATGGCGTGGATGCGAAGGCCATCAAGCTGGACGTGAACGATGCGGCGGATTACGCAGCGGTAGCCAAGGAGGTTGAGGCGAGCTATGGCGTGCTGGATATCCTGGTGAACAATGCGGGCGTGATGCTGGATGCGCGGACCGGCAACGAGACCAGTACGACTTCGGACAAGGTGCTGCGGGATACGTTCGATACGAACTTCTTCGCGGTGATTGGGTTGACGCAGGCGCTGCTGCCGTTGCTGCGAAAGAGCGCGGGCGGACGGATTGTGAACCTGTCGAGTGTGTTGGGATCGAATACGCTCCATGCGACGCCGGGGTCGTCGATCTACAACGCGAAGACGTTTGCTTACGATGCGTCGAAGGCTGCATTGAACTCGTTTACGATCCACCTGGCGCATGAGTTGAAGGGTACGAAGATCAAGGTGAACTCGGCGCATCCGGGCTGGGTGAAGACGGAGATGGGCGGGGACGGCGCGATGATGGAACTGGAGGATGGCGCGAAGACGAGCGTGGAGCTGGCGACGCTGCCGGCGGATGGACCGAGCGGCACATACGTCCACATGGGTGAGGCGCTGCCGTGGTAGTTAGCTGGTGAGAAGACCGCGGGGCTTGATGTGCTCGCGGATGAAGTGGATGGTGGTATCGAGCGGCGTCCCCGGCCCGAAGATGGCGGCGACGCCGCTTTCGTGCAGGCGTGCGTGGTCTTCGTCGGGGATGGTTCCGCCGAGGACAAGAAGGATGTCTTCGGCGTGCTGCTCGCGGAGGAGCGCGGTGATGCGGGGGACGATGACGTTGTGGGCTCCGGAGAGGATGGAGAGGCCGATGCAGTCGACGTCTTCCTGGATGGCGGCGGAGACGATCATCTCCGGGGTTTGACGGAGGCCGGTGTAGATGACTTCCATGCCGGCATCGCGGAGGGCGCGGGCGATGATCTTGGCGCCGCGGTCGTGGCCGTCGAGGCCGGGCTTGGCGACGAGGACGCGGATGGGAGGAGTAGGCATCGGGGCAAGTATAGCGGCTACAAGTCTTCCTCGTCGCCGATGGGCATGCCGGGTGGGGCTTCGATGGGCTTGCTGGGGATGAATTTGGCGGGGTCGCGCTGGAACTCCTGCATGCGATCGATCATGGCGTTGCGGTGGATGGCTTCCGCGGAGTCGGTGGGTGGTGGGGTGGTGGTGAAGGACTTGAGGAGATCGTTTATGTGGGAGCGGGCGATGGCGCGGGCCTGCGAGGAGGCTGCAGGATTGACGGCGAGGGAGAGCATAGCTTCAAGGCCGCGGAACTCGACGGCGCGCATGACCTCGGACGACATGGTGTGGCCGCCTTCGGTCCGCTCGGCGGTGGTTTTGGAGATGGCTTCCATGAGGACGCGGAGCGAGGTGGAAGAGGGCGGCGTGCGCATGTGGTACTGGACGATGCGCGAGGCGCGGGCGGGGTTGAGGAGCACGCTGAGGGTGAGGTCGGCTGCGGCTTCCGCAGAGGCTACAGGGTCGAAGGTGAGGCCGGTCTGCGAGGGGAGAGATTCGCGGGTGCGTTCGAGGCCGGGCGGGCGGGGCGGGAGGATTTTGAGGAGAGACTCGGGGAGGGTGAGGGTCTCGGGGGTCAGGGTTTTGAGGACGGTGTCGATGGCGCGCTTCTGGTCGGCGTTGGAGACGATCTGAGGGCTCATCTGGCCGTCGCCGCGGAGGTTGTAGCGGTAGTCGAGGCCGGCGATGAGCTTGATGGTGGCTTCGGTCTGGTAGCGGTGGAGGAGGTAGAGGGGGACGAGGGTGTCTTCGAGCTGGGCCACGGGGGTGTTGTTGCGGATGGCGTTGAGGCCGAAGCGTGCGAGGGCGGCGGAGCGGATGGTGAGGATGCGGTCGAGCTCGGCGGCGGGGTCGGCACCGTTATCCCACAGGTGGGCGCTGGGGTGGGCACTGCCGAGGGGGCGGGCGTCCTCGTCGGTGATGTAGTAGGGGCCGTTTGTGAGGGACTCTTGCAGGAGTTTGGTGAGGGCGAGTTGCTCGGGCGTGCCGGAGGGGAACTGGCGGTAGCCGTAGTCGATGGCGATCTTGTCCCAGGAGCCGATATTGATGGCGTAGGCGTGGGAGAGGTCGGGGCTGCCATCTTTGCCGAGCGTGATGTAGGGGTGGGGGTAGTCCATGACGGAGGCGGACTGGGAGGAGGTGCTGGCGGCGAAGTTGTGACCAAGGCCGAGGGTGTGGCCGGTCTCGTGCGCGGAGAGCTGGCGGATGCGGGCCAGGACCATCTGGAGCATGGGGTCTTTCGCGGGGTCTTTGATGGATTCGCCGGAGGTGTAGGGGGCGAGGAGGGCTTCGGCGATGAGGTAGTCCTGGCGGCCGCGGAGGGAGCCGAGGGTTACGTTGCCCTTGATGATTTCGCCGGTGCGCGGGTCGGTGATAGCGGCGCCGTAGCTCCAGCCGCGAGTGTAGCGGTGGACCCACTGGATGATGTTGAAGCGGATGTCCATGGGGTCGGCGTCGGCGGGGAGGAGGTCGACGCGAAAGGTGCCTCGGGCCCAGCCTGCTGATTGGAAGGCCTGGTCCCACCAGCGTGCTCCTTCGAGGAGCGCGGAGCGGATAGGCTCGGGAGCGCCGCGGTCGACGTAGTACTGGATGGGCGCGACGGCGGCGCAGGCGGTCATGCATGCGGGGTCGCGCTTGATGAGGCGGTGACGAATGATGAACTGCTGGTCGAGTGCGGCACCGAGGGGCGCGGAGTAGTCGCGGTAGGTGGCGGGGAAGTAGCCGGCACGGGGATCGAAGCGGCGCGGGGTGAAGCCGGCGTCGGGAAGTTGGATGAAGGACTGGTGCTCGCGGAGGGTGAGGGCGTGGGGGTCGGGGGTGACGTCGCGGACGAACTGGCCGCGTGGGGTGCCGTCGGTGGTGAAGGTGAGGAGGGCTTCGACCTCGGTGTTGCGGGGGAAGGCCCTGGTGGCGTCGAGGGCGATGGTGGAGCGGGAAGCGTCGAGCTTATAGCTACCCTGCTGCGTTGCGGCGAGGCGTTCGACGACTTCGTGGGCGTCTCGGAGGAAGAAGTCGGTGGCGTCAACGAGGACGGCGGTGAGGTCTTCGGCCTCAACCTTGAAGCCCCAGAGGACGGAGACGGGGAAGGACTGGCGGACGGAGAGCTGCTCGGCGGGATCGGTGGAGGAGGTGCGGAAGGCCTGGTTGGGCTCGACGAGGAGGACCTTGGGGCCGGTGCGCTCAAAGCGGACGATGCGGCCGTCGGAAGTCTGGCCGCGGTCGAGGCCGAGATCGTTGGAGCCGGTGCCGTAAGGGAGGGAGTGGGTGTAGAGGAGGTCAGTATCGAGGCGGGGGATTTCGAGGTAGAGCTTACCGGTTTTGGCGTCCCAGTCGAGGGGGAGGAGGCCTGGGGTGTGGGTCATGCCGATGGTGCGGGCGGCGATGGTGGGCAGAGCAGTCGCGAGCTTTTCGGGAGACTGTGCCGGCGCGAGGAATGCGAGGGAGAGCAGCGGAAGTACGCGGAGATCCATGCCCACCTTTTTATCACCCAAGGTGCGACTGGCGTACTGGGCTATTGGCTGGAGTAAGCCTTGCGGGTGCCGGAGAGGACTGTGGTGGCGGGGGTGGGATCGTTGCTGCTGCGCCAGGCCTTGGCGTACTTCCAACTGACATAGGCGGAGTGGTAGAGGTGGAGCAGTAGACCTTCGCGGCCATCGAGGAAGCCGAGGCGAAAGATGTAGTTCCAGAGGAAGGTGAAGTGGGGGACGAAGAGGACGTTCCAATAAAAGGGGATCATGCCGCGGCTGGTGCGGCCCTGGGCGACGAGGAGTTGGGCGCCGAGCGAGCTGTAGCGATCCATGTGCTCAAGGTAGCTTTCGAGCGTGGGGTAGGCGTGGTGGATGATGTCGAAGTCGAGGGTTTCGAGCTTGCCCTCGAAGGCGATGGTTTCGTGGACGGGACGGTCGGAGAAGCGCGCTGCCGAGGCAAAGTTGGCGGAGTGGCGGCGGAAGAGGCGGAGCTTCGCGTCGGGGTAGTAGCCGCCGTGGCGAATCCACTTGTTGAGGAAGAGGTTGCGCCGTTTGAGCATGTAGGCGTCGGTGTTGCGGTTGGAGGGAAGGAGAAGGCGGATTTGGGTGCGGAGCTCGGGAGAGAGCTCTTCGTCGGCATCGAGGGAGAGGACCCAGGTGCCGGAGCACTTGTCGATGGCGGAGTTTTTCTGGGCGGAGAAGCCCTTCCAAGGCTCTGAGAAGACCTTGGCGTTGTAGGATTTGGCGACTTCGAGGGTGCGGTCGGTGGAGCCGGAGTCGACGACGATGATCTCGTCGGCGAACTGCACGGAGGCGAGGGTGCGTCCGAGGTTGGCCTCTTCGTTGAGCGTGATGATGGCTACGGAGAGCAGTGGCGGCATCGTCTTTCTATCCCCCTCCCCACCGGGGAATTGGTGCAAAGTGTTGATTTGTATGTACTTGGCCCCGGACTTACGTGGTAACAACCTACTTTGAAACGGGTTACGGCTAAAGTCTTGATGCAGGATGACTTAGAGACGTATTCGCAGCATACTTTACTACTGGACTGGGATTGAACAACGATTCAATTTTGCTTTTTTGCGCTATTCGCGATTTTAGCGGTTTGGGGCACTCAGGGGTATGAAAATCGTGGTGAGGGTGGGGGTTCTTCGCTTTAGAGGGTGATGGAGGGGTCGTGCAGGTGCTCGCGCAGGAGGCGCTGGGTGAGGGTCTTGAGGTCCTCGCCGGTCTTGGAGAGGGCAAAGGCGGCGGCGGAGTCGGACCACTCCAGCTTGAAGCTGGTGGAGACGGCGGAGATCCAGATCTGGCGGACGGGGGTGTTCGGGGTGACCACGAATTTAGAGGAGCCGTCTTCGAAGATGATGTTCATGACGCCGTTGTTGTCTTCGAATTCGAAGGCACCGGAGGCGTCTTCGGCGGCGATGAGGGATTGCTTGAGGGATTCGAGGGCGTCGTCGGAGTTGCGGCGGAAGGTGGCTTCGTCAAGCATGAGATTAGTTTAGCGCGGGTGGAGGCGCGAGCTCTCGGAAGAAGGAGCTTACGTTTTCATGGGCGCTATTTGACAGCGAATTGCAGGCACCATATCGTCAAGTTTCAACAACCAAACAGAAGAACTTTATGTACGAGGGGAAGACCTATGAAGGTTCGTATGGGGTCGGCAAGATTGACGAGCATCGCAAGCGGGTGCGTTCTGATGGTCTGGGCGAGTGTTGCGTCAGTGGCTGCGCCGCAATCCGGCGCTCCGCCAACGTTCAAGCCGGAGGAGGTTGCGGCGGGAAAGGCGGCATATAAATCGACATGCGCGATCTGTCATGGGGAGAAGATGGAGGGCGGTATTGCTCCTTCCTTGAAGACGGAGAGCTTTCGGGCGACGTGGATGGACAGCCCTTCTAGCTCGCTGGCTGGGTTTATCAAGGGGGCGATGCCTCCGAATAACATTGGCGGGCTGGATGCGGAGACCTATGAGGCGATAGCGGTGTATCTGTTGAGCGAGAACCTTTCTGGCGCGCCTGCGGCTACGCCGTCCACGGCGAAGCCGGCAGAGAAAAAAAAGCCGTCCTAACGTAGACGCAACGTCGGACGGCAGCGGAAATTGTGGTTCGGTAGCGGAGTCGATTGCTACTGGGCTGCTACTGGGCTGCTACTGGGCTGCTACTGGGCTGCTACTGGGCTTGCTACTGGGCTTGCTACTGGGCTTCCTACTGGGCTTCCTACTGGACGGTGAGTTTGATGGTGGTCTGCTGGGTGAGGCCATTGCCCGTGGCTGTCACGATGACCTGTGAGTTACCTGTGGGCGTGCTGACCTGTGTGGCGTAGGTGGCGCAGCCGGTGAAGATGCCTGCCGAGGCGATCAGAGCGAAGACGAGTCCCAGAAGACGGATGGACTGACGGCGACGGCGGAGTGCCAGCAGCGAAGTGAAGGGGAGCAGCAGGGCTGAGGTGATTCCAGCTGCGATGGTTCCGCGAAGGTGATGGGGCTGGAGGTTCGCGGAGTATTTGCTGGTCTGGATGGTTACGGTTCCGGTAGCGGGTGCGGTGGGTGAGACGTTGAGGGTGGACGGGGCGAAGGTGCAGGTGACTCCGGCGGAGAGACCAGTGCAGGCGAGGGTGACGGTTCCAGTGAACTTGTAGGTGGGGGCGACGGCGAGAGAGACCTGGGTCGACCCTCCGGCGGTGACGGTGGCGGTGGGATTGGAGGAGAAGATGCCGAACGCCGGGATTCCGGCGGTGGTGGAGTCGTTGGCGATGCCGGCGACGAGGCCGTGGGCCTCATTGGTGAGACCGGCGGAGAAGTAGACGGTGCTGGGATCGCCTGAGCTGACTCCGGTGGAGCCGGTGACGGTGGTTCCGCCGGGGAGGAGCTCCCAGAGGGAGGCGTAGACGAGGGGTTTGCCGGTGGCGTCGAGGACCTGGCCGAGGAAGGCGAAGGTTTTGGGGTCGTAGACGTTGATGATGCCGTCGCCGAAGTTTCCGATGAGGATGTCGTTGGAGTAGATGCCGAAGTTAGCGGGGGCGATGGCGACTCCCCATGGCGCGTTGAGGTTGCCGCCGGTGGCGATGCGGGCGACGAAGTTGCCGACGTTATCGAAGACGCTGACGATGCCGTTGCCGGGGGCGAGCGTCTCCACATACGTGGTGGTGGAGCGGATGGTGTAGGTGACGTAGATGAGGTTGTTGATGACGTGGATGGCGTAGGGGGCATAGCCGGTGGGGAGGTTGGGGTCTGTGAACGAGCCGGTGAGTTTGGCGGCCTTGAAGGTGCTGTCGTAGACCTCGATGGTTTTGCCCGCGCCGAAGTTGGGCGCTAGTACGTAACTGCCGAGGGAGTTGTTGACGATTGCGAGGCCGGTGTAGACGGCGTTGGCGGCACTGTTGTTGACGACGACCTGGGAGATGGCGTTCGCGGTGCCGAGCTTGCTGTTCCAGCCGGAGATGGTGCCGTCCAGGGTGGAGAAGAGGAAGGAGGCCTTGGTGGCGTTGGGGAGAATCATGCTGGTGGCGCCGCCGGTGGTGACGGAGCCGGTGGGTTGTCCGGTGGCTGTGGTGAGTCCAGAGGCGGCGGGGACGATGACCTTGAACGCGATGACTCCGGTGGAGGGGACGACGTAGTTGTAGCCGGTGACGTTGGTGCTGATCCACCAGTTTCCGCTGGTGGACATGCCCCAGGGGTCGATGAAGTTGGGATCGATGGTGATGGCGGGGACGGAGCCGTCGGAGATGATGTTGGTGACTTTATAGGCTCCGCCGGACTGGGCGGAGGCGGGAATCGCGAGGGCGGCCAGTATTATGGCGGCGAGGAGAGGACGGGTGTAGAGGGGGAGTTGGCGCATGGTGCCTCACTTTCTCTTGTCTCCATGGTGATAAGAAGACGGCCGGAGTGGATTGGATTTGTCCGGTCAAGTAAGAGAGTAGTGAGTGGTGCGGGGAGAGATGTCAGGGAGTTGTCAGGGGGTTGTCATTTGATTTTGCGCTGATGGTGTTGCAGAGAAGTGCCCCACGCCGAGGCGACGTGGGGCTGGTACTGGTTTAGAAGGGGATATCGTCGTCGGTGATGCCGGTATCGGCGTAGTCGGATTGTGAGGCTGCTGCTCCGGCGTAGGAGGTGGAGCTGGACTTGGAGTAGCTGGCGCCGCCGCCTTCTGAGCCGCCGGATTTGCCGCCGAGGAGGGTGAGCTCGTTGACGAGGATCTCTGTCTTATAGCGCTTCTGGCCGGATTCCTTATCGTCCCAGGAGCGGTTGGTGATCTTGCCTTCGACGAGGATCTGCGAGCCTTTTTTGACATAATCGCGCACGATTTCAGCGGTGCGCTGGAAGCAGACGATGTTGTGCCACTCGGTGGAGTCGACCCAGTTGGCGCCGTCTTTCTTGCGGTCCGCGGTGGCGAGGGTGAAGCTCGCGACGGTCATGCCGCCAGCGGTGGAACGGATCTCGGGGTCTTTACCGACGTTGCCGAGGAGGAAGACTTTATTGACGCCTTTTGCCATTGCGATTGCTCCGATGCAGTGCTGAGTTGAAGGCGAGGATAGCAGATGGGGGCTTGTGAAGGGCGGGGTTGGGTGGGGTCGGCGATGTAGAAGTCGGGGAGCAAGTGTTTGAGGAGTAGGGCACCGAACTGCTAAATGGATAAAAAACTGTCTTACGTTGATTGTGAAAACGTTTGAAGATCTTCGCAAACACCTTTTAGCCACGCGTAATCAGTGACATTTTGAAGCTGCTCCGGAAACTTTCTTACAAATCGGCCGCCAACTAATTCCGAAAAAGCCGCGACGGGCCGGATAAAGTTGAAATGGACTTCAACCAGTAGATCGCGCATCCGTGTTGAAGCTGAGGCTTCATAAACTTGAACTACTTCATCATTGAATTCTTTGCTGATCAGCTCAGTGGCCTTACTGATTTCAGCTAGCGGTGGGGACAACACAGCGTTAAGTGTGTTGGCATAGGCCTTTAGCTGGGGCTCAGACAAATCCAATAGTTGCTGTGCGTTTAACAATGTGGTCGGATCGTACTGAATAATCGACATAACAATGAATCATAGCAAATTGCGCCGTTACCGTGGCTTTGACGGTTGGTATTACGCTATGTAGGTGGCTGTTTATTGCGATGTGGCGTTGCCGGTTCCGCTGGACCAGGCGTTTACGTATGAGGTGACGGGGGTGGCGCCGAGCGTGGGGGCTCGGGTGCTGGTGCCTTTCAGCGGGCAGCGGCTGATGGGGGTGGTGGTGCGGGTGCATGGGGATGCGCCGGCAGTGGGGATCGAAATTAAGCCGGTGCAGCAGGTGATGGATGATGCCCCGCTGCTGACGGTTGAGTTGATGGAGCTGGCACGGTGGATTGCACAGTACTACGTGGCTCCGCTGGGTGAGGTGCTGCGGGGGATGCTGCCGCTGGGGGCGGAGGTGAAGCGGCAGTTTGTCTATCGCATCGCGGAGGCGGGGCGGAAGGTTCTCTACGAAGGCGCGGCGAAGGGCTCGTCGCGGCGGTCGCGGTTGAGTGCGGAGGAGCAGAACACGGAGTACTCGGTGCTGAACTACCTGGAGGGCGGCGAGGCGGCGAAGCTGGGGGCGCTGCGTTCGGCTACGGGGGTGAAGAAGGCTCTGCTGGAGGGGATGGTCAAGAAGAAGTGGCTGGTGCGCGAGG
>Ga0123336_10002711_pt1 | contig 15262 bp, 10 predicted proteins | sample SSSSmetaG_FD_96466 | JGI IMG/M metagenome (GOLD analysis project Ga0123336, IMG submission 96466) | Glacier valley bacterial and archeal communities from Borup Fiord, Nunavut, Canada, to study Microbial Dark Matter (Phase II) - ​SSSS metaG | ecosystem: Environmental > Aquatic > Freshwater > Ice... | reverse complement strand
CACCGCCGGCCCCGTCCGCATCTCCGTCGAATACCGGGTACCCGCCGAAAACTACGCCGCCCTCCCCCGCGCCATCCATGCGCTCCGCGGCGTCCGCCTCCGCGCCGGCGCCACCCGGTGGCGCATCTACCGCGACGCCACCAACCCCGAACACCTCAACGAAACCTTCATCATGGAATCCTGGCTCGACTACCTCCGCTCCCGTGAGCGAGTCACCACCGCCGACCGCCAGATTCAGGACCACGTCTACACCCTCCACCAGGACGACTCCTCCCCCAGGGTCACCTACCAAATCTACGCCCGCGAAATCGCCAACCCCACCCCACCCCAATAAAAAGGGCAGGCAGCCGAAGCCACCCACCCCATGTATCTGTAACCATAACCGCTACAACCTAACTTCGCAACGAACCGAAAGCTACATCGATCAAAGTCTTCTCTTCGATCTCATGCGCCTTCGCCGAACCCGTCGCAGGCGTAGCACTCGCACTCCGCTTCACACTCAGCACAGCCCTGTCACCTGCCATCCGCCGCAGATGAGGCTGCACATAAAACAGCGCGCCCATATTCGCCGGCTCTTCCTGCACCCACACAATCTCCTCAGCCGAAGGATGCTGATCGAGCGCAGCCTGCAGCTCAACCTCAGGCCACGGATAAAGCTGCTCTACAAAGATGATGCCAACCGACATATCCTTACGCTTCGCCCGCTCCATGCGCAGGTTGTGCCCAATCTTGCCCGTGCAAACAATCAACCGCCGCGGATCCTTCACCTCGTTATCCGGCAGCACATTCTCAAACCGCGGCTTACCAAACTCAGCCACCGTCGAACTCGCATCCGGATGCCGCAGCATGCTCTTCGGCGTAAACACCACCAGCGGCTTGCGCGAAGCACGCATCGCCTGCCGCCGCAGCATATGGAAGTACTGCGCCGCATTCGAGGGCTGGCAGATCACAAGGTTGTCCGCAGCAGCGAGCTGCAGGAACCGCTCCATGCGCGCCGAAGAGTGCTCCGGCCCCTGCCCGTCATACCCATGCGGCAGCAGCATCACCACACCAGAAAGCAGGCCCCACTTCGCCTCACCCGCCGCAATGAACTGGTCAATGATCGTCTGCGCGCCATTCACAAAGTCCCCGAACTGCGCCTCCCAAAGCACCAGCGCCTCCGGGAAGTCACGCGCAAACCCATACTCATACCCCAGCGCGGCAGCCTCCGAGAGGAACGAGTTGTACACCTCAAACCGCGCCTGTCCTTCCGTCATATGGTCCAGCGCCGTGTACCGAACCTCCGTCTCCATATCCACCAGCACCGAGTGCCGCTGGTTGAACGTCCCCCGCTGCGAGTCCTGTCCCGTCAACCGCACCGGAGTCCCCGCCGTCAGCAGCGAAGCATACGCCAGCAGCTCGGCCGCGCCGTAGTCGAACACACGCTTGCCCTCACCCATCTCCACGCGCTGCTCATACAGCTTCCGCACCTTCGGATGGATGTTGAACGTCTCCGGCCACTTCGTCGACAGCTTCGACAACTCCAGCACCCGCTCCGCCGGAATCCCCGTCGTCAACTCACGGTCCGCTTCGCCCAGCTCGCCACCGTGGTACGGATGCCAGTACTCCGGCAGCGTCGTCAGCACTGGCTTATGCTCCACCTTCGTCGCCGCAGTCTGCTGGTCCAGTAGATAGTCCTGGATCGCCTTAGCCTCTGCCGCGGCATCCACCCCAATCGCCTTCGCATAGAGCTGATACAACGGCGCGCGTTCCTTGATAATCGCGTATCGCCGAGGCTGCGTCACCGTCGGGTCGTCCGTCTCGTTATGCCCATAGCGCCTGTACCCAATCAGGTCCACCACCACATCCGAGTGGAACTTCTGCCTGTACTCCGCCGCAATCGAGGCCACACGCATCGACGCATCCGGATCCTCCGCATTCACATGGAAGATCGGAATCGGCAGCCGCTTCGCTAGGTCCGTCGAGAACCGCGTCGAGTTTGACTCCTCCGGGTTTGCCGTAAAGCCCAGCAGATTATTCGTAATAATGTGGATCGTCCCGCCAATGCTGAAGCCCTTCAGCCCGGCCATGTTCAGCGACTCCGCCGTAATCCCCTGCCCCGCAAACGCCGCGTCCCCATGCATGATGATCGGCAGCACCTGACGTCTGCCATCCGCCCCGATACGCGTCTGGTATGCCCGCGCCCGCCCCATCACCACCGGATTCACCGCCTCCAGGTGGCTCGGGTTCGATGCCAGATGCAGCGCCAGCGTCTTCCCCGCGGGTGAAGTGTACGTCCCCGTAGCGCCCATGTGATACTTCACATCGCCCCCCCCCAGCGTGCTCCGCGGGTCCACATCTTCAAACTTCGCAAACAACTCCACCGGCGCGCGCCCAATGCTGTTCGTCATCACGTTCAAACGGCCGCGATGCGCCATCGCCATAATCGATCGCGTCACACCATGCTCACTCGCCGTCGCAAAGATCTGGTCGAGGAACGGGATCAACACCGTCAGCCCCTCCAGCGAAAACCGCTTCGTCCCCAGGTACCGCTGCTGAATCACCTGCTCAAACAAGTCAGCACGCAGCAACTGCGTCAGCACATGCTTCTGGTCGGGCTTCGTCGTAACTTGCTCTATCCGCTCCTGCAGCCACTGCCTCTGCTCCGGATTCGGTATATGCATGAACTCCACCGCAATCGTCCCGCAGTAGAATCCACGAGCCTCCGCCGCGTACTCACCTTCCGGCGTCGCCACAGGAAAGGGCTCAGGCGGCAGGAACTGCCCCAGCGGATCCAGCGACGCCTGCAAGTATCCCCAACGCCGAAAAATATCGAACACCGATTCACGATCCTGCTGTTCCGTCGCCGCCTCCGGTGCACTCACCACTGCTGCCTTCGATGCCATCGCTTCCTCACTTTTCGCACGCAACTTCCGTCCCCAATTATGCTAGACCTTCTCACCGTCCGCTGCATTGCAGTTTTTCAATCCAGGCCGCGCCGCGACTCCACCCAGATACATCCACCGTTCGCTTATCGCCCAGCAGGACTGTCGCTTGCTTCACGCAATCCCACCCACGGAACTTCCCTTACGTTCACCTCGTTATAGTGGAGACAATGACGACTCGCCGAGCCCAAATCCGTCTCACCGCAATACTGATGCTGACGGTCGCCGTCACCACCCTTCAGGCCGTCGCCCAATCGCCTCTCGAAACACCCGCAAGCCAGACTCAGCCATTAGGCGAACCTGACCCCAAACAAGCTCTCCGACCCCTTCCAGACATCAACACCCTGATGCATCAGGTTGAGCTCCAACAAAAAGCCTCCCTCGTCCTGGTCAAAAACTACATCTATCATTCCGACCAGGTAGCCCAGGAACTTGACTCCCACGGCAACACCAAAAAGACCGAGCAGGAAGAGCACGAGCACTTCTGGATAAACGACACACCCATCAACAGACTCCTTGCACGCGACGGCAAGCCCCTCTCGGAGTCCGAACAGAAAAAGGAAAACGAGCGCATCGACAAGCGAATCGCCGAAGCCAAAGAGCGCCAGCAGAAAAAGGCCGCTGGCGAACCCGCCCAGAAGCGCCGCGGAGAGTACGAAGTCACCTTCGCCCGCTTCCTGGAATTAGGCGCCTTCTCGAATCCCCGACGAGTTACCTCGCACGGACGCGACACCATCGCCGTCGACTACACCGGCGACCCCAAAGCCAAAATCAACAACCCCCTCGAAGGCGCCATCCGCGAACTGTCCGGAACAGTCTGGGTCGACGAAGCCGACCACGCCCTCGTCCGCGTTGAAGCCCGCTTCTTCAACGACTTCAAACTCGGCGGAGGTCTCCTCGCCAACATTCACAAGGACTCCACCTTCCAGTCCGAGTTCACCAAGGTCAACGGCGAAGTCTGGCTCCCCGCCTCCTTCAGCGGCAAAGGCTCCGCCCGCCTCGCCCTCTTCTTCAATCGTAGCGGGGCAATCCAGGTCACGACCTCCGGCTACCGCAAATTCAAAACCACCTCCACCATCCTCCCCGGCGTCACCCCCGTCACCGACCCAACCGCCACACCGGAAACCCCGCACACCGCCCCAAAAGACCCTACTATCCAATAAATCACAACTAGAAATTTAAAGGCGAAGAGGGACAGCCTAAGCCATCCCTCTCGCAAAGCTTGTTGGTGGAGCGTGAATCCAAACGCTAAAGCCTAGAGAGGCTGAACGTCGGACGCCTGCCAGCCCTTGGGGCCCTTGACCACGTTGAACTGCACAGCCTGACCCTCTTGAAGGCTCTTGAAACCGTTCGAATTGATCGCCGAGTAGTGAACAAACACATCCTCGCCGTTCTGACGGCTGATAAAGCCAAACCCCTTGGCATCGTTAAACCACTTCACTGTTCCCTGTTCCATGTCCGTTATTTCCTTATTGCTAATGAATTTTGCCGCCAGTACAAATCGGGGTTCGCCAGTTCTTTGCAGCCTTGCAGAAAACCAATCTGTTCCAAACGATGTCTGAAGACTAGCACAGTTGGCAAGTTTTTCCACAAAAATATTGCATAATGTTTATGTTGCACTGGATCTAGTGCATTTTCCACGAAAAAACACCCTTTAGACCGCAGAACCAGCTATGCGACCAAGTGGGAACGGACGATTTCTTCGGCCCGCTCAAGTACTTGTTCTAAAGTCAGCGTGGTCGAATCCAGAATAATCGCGTCCGAGGCAGGTTGTAACGGCGACTCGGCACGGTGGCGATCCCGATAATCACGCTCTTTCAGATCCTTCAGAATTGCCTCCTGTGCCAGCCGCTGCGCTTCGATCTGAGCAAGGTCGGTCGCGGGGTACTGGGTGGGTTTCTCCTGTTCAAGATGCCCAGGAGTAACCTGCCGATAACGCCGCGTACCGCGAACTTCAGGTGCCGCATCAAGAAAGATCTTCACTTCTGCGTCAGGAAATACAGCCGTTCCAATGTCGCGGCCTTCCATGACGACCCCACCCGCTAAACCTAAAGCGCGTTGCTGAAGGACCATCCACGCACGGAGTTTTCCGTGTATCGAAATCTGCGAAGCCGCCGACGTGACGTCGGTATCGCGTATACGGCGACTAACATCTACGCCATCCAGTAGAACTCGATTCCCTTCCATTTGCGGCTCGAGCATGATGCGAGTGCGCTCGGCCAGTTCAAGGAGCGGGACCTCCTCGTCAAAAGCAAAATCATTCTCAATCGCTTTCAAGGCAAGTGCGCGATACATCGCTCCAGTCTCCAGGTTCAGGAAGCCGAATCGACGGGCGAGGTGCGCTGCAAGAGTGCTCTTTCCGGCACCAGCGGGCCCGTCAATCGCGATGATAGGGCGCTGGCGCTTGGGAGAGGCAGATTGCGTTGCCGACAGCGTAGTGGAACTCATGCACCATCCCCTTCACGTGGCTTGTACTTACGTGCAGGCGGACGCTTACCGAAAGGCTTGGCGTTGCCTTTGAACTTATCGAAGGTTCCTGCTGGCTTACCCGGGCTGCTGAAGGAGCGGCCACTGGGCTTGCCGCTCCCAGTGTTGTTGAAGGGCTTCTTGCTGGGGTAGGAACGCTCGGAACTGCCTGCGTAACCGCCGGACTTACCTGCATATCCCCCGCTGGATTTGGCGCTATAGGGCTTTTTGTCACCAAAGCTCGATTTACCCGTGTACGGCTTCTTGTCCCCTAAACTCGGCTTCCCGGCGTAGGGCTTCTTGTCACCGAAGCTGGACTTGCCTGCAAACGGCTTACGGTCCCCGAAGCTGGGCTTGCCTGCATACCCGCCGCTGCTGGATTTCCCGGCGTATCCGCTGGAGGCAGGGCGCTCGGAGCTGTAGGGACGAGAGGGACGATCGGAGTTATACGGACGCGCCGGACGGTCGCCACGAGGTGCATCGAACTTGCGGTAACGCGGACCCGAAGACTCACCCGATGCGCCTGCCCCGTTGTCGCGTGGCGGGTAGCTCGGACGCCCACCTTCCGGACGACCACCGAAGGAAGGACGTGATGGCCGCGAGTCCCCGCCCGCACGAGGCGCGAACTCGCGGCGCGGCGGACGAGCATCGTCACGTCCGAAGGAAGGACGCGGGGAGAAACCGCCCTCGCGTTTGCGGCCAAAAGTGCCGGGCTTGGAAAAGGTCTTGCGGGGAGCAAAGTCACCGGTGCTACCACCAGAGTCTGCCGCAGGACGGGAGCCAAAGTCGGGACGCGCACCGAAGTCACGGCGCGGCGGACGAGCATCGTTGCGATCGCGGCTAAAACCCGGCTTGCCGCCGAAAGACGGGCGCGCACCAAAGCTGGGCTTACGGCTGAATGACGACTTGTCGCCATAACTGGGCTTCCGGCTGAAGCTCGGCTTGCCGCCGAAGGACGGACGCTTTTCGAACGTACGTGGTGCGGCAGTTTCACTTGACTGATACAGTGCGGAGGTCTCATTGGCTCCTGCATCCGGGGCGCGCGAGGGTGCACTCGCAGCGGCGAGACGGTCGGCCTTCTCTTCGGCCCAGGGTTTGGTGAAGCTGGGACGATCCGGGCGATTCGACTCACGCGTGAACGGACGACGCTCGCGTGTGGAGGGAGCAGCCGCACCAAAGGGTTTACGAACGAAACCGGTACCAATCTTGCGCGGCTTGGCAACGAACTTGGAAATGCGAGGAGCAGACCCTTCAGTCGAGTCGCCAACAGCTTCAGCATCAACGGCCACAGCGTCCATCACTTCCGCAATGGGCACTTCAGGAGCGAGAAAGACAGGGAGTTCGCCGGTGACGTGAAGAAGCGTCTTGCCTTCAATCACAATGGTCTGAAGCTGGCGTGCACCCAGCAGAGCATGGACCACGTCGCGAATGCGGGAGCGTGCCGCTAACGGCGAGATGAAGGTTTCAATCTCTTCTTCAGTGGCAAGCAGTGCCTGGCCCAGATAGAGAGAGATGAGTGCCGATAGTGCCGTAGGCTGGCCCGCGTTCGCTCCTGCCTTGATCTGCTTTGTAAACCGGCTGGAGGTTACCTCCCACAGGGTAGGCTTACCGTCCTGCTGCTGGATCGGCAGCACCCGTAAGTGTGCCCACAACTCGGTCAACGAACGAAGCACTGCGGCTTCGGTCACTTCCTTGCCAAGCTGTGTGACCAGGTCATAGGCACTCGTGGGGCCCTTTTCGCCGAGAAGGGTGTAGGTGTTGAGCGCGAGTGGCGAGACCTTGATAGCGCCTGAAGTCGTGGGGGGCTGCTTCCATGCCTTGTCGCCACGAAGCGTAAAGATGTAGGGGAATACAGCCGCGGAACATACAAAGTCCGGTGTCTCAGTACCGGTCGGAGCTCCGAGAAGATTCAGCGGGACAGCAGCGCCTTCGGCAATCAGCCGTGCAAGAAGACTACGCGTCTGCTCAGTATCGGCGAGGGTGGGAGCTGCATTAGGAACCCCAAGCACGCTTTCAACCATCGAGGGAGCCGGAGCGGGAAGCTGAGCGGAGCGAGGGGTAAAGAGGACAAGTCCAGCGGCATTCAGCCAGCTGCGGAGGTTCTCGAAAGTAAGGAGGGCTTCACCTGTCTGGTGCCACTGGGTAAGGCGGGCGGCGGTGAGCTGATCGGGGGACGGTATTACTGAATTGGAACTCAAGGTGTTGCCTTCCTGCTGGGCGGCACGCGAAGGTGCGGGCTACAGCATTCCTTCGCCTGCTCAATGCGGGGCTGGGGATGACGCTAGATTTTCAAAACTGCGGGTGGGCGGCTAAGGGGGCGTTGGAACGCCTGCTGCACAACCTTACAAGGATACCGCAGATAGAGGCCGCCGGATTGAGGAATCTCATAGTATGTTGGGTTTATCCGCAATGATGATAGGAAAGAACTAATTCGAATTTTAATTTCTTGCAGGGATTTGAGGGGAAGTTCCAAGCGATGCGCAGCAAATTGAGCAGAGTTTCGCAGGCCTTGATTCTTGGGATATTTTGCGCGCTGACTGCCTCCTGCCTGGGGCAGTCTAAACAGGCTGCCAAATTTTCGGCGTGCAAGGTTAGGCTACAGCTCGGGATTTCGCAGATTCGTCCAGCGCTCGGGAACGAGTGGAACGATGCCGATTTGAACCAACGGCTCGAGCGCGGCTACGAGTTTGTTTACTTCGCGCATCGCCAAAGAGAAGGTGCTGCTGTACTGCGGGCTGCGGCGGAGGACGCAAAGCAGCGCACAAACCGATGTGCAGAGGGGCTGGCGGCGGTGGCACTGGGAGACTATTCCCTGCAGATCGATTTTGCCCACGCGAAGGATTGGTATACGCGGGCGGAGCAGGCACTGCGGGAAGTTCATGCAGGTGTGCCACTGGGGAGGGCGGAATTCGGCTTATACAGCGTGGCGTCCTACGAGGAGAATCGAAACGAAGCGATGCGCTGGGCCGCCCTGGCGGCCGACACCTTAGAGCAAGCAGGCGATCCTCGGTTTGCGTTGCGCGCAAGGGTGGTACTGGAATCGCAGCGGGTGGGCAGTCCGTCGAAGATACCTGATGCAGTTTTAGATGATCTGCTCGAGAAGGCGAAAATGCTGCCAAAGTCGGAGTCGATCCGGGGAAGTCTGCTGCGCACCTACGCAGAGAAGAAGCAACGACAACAGCAGATGGAGATGGCGAGTGCGATGGCGGACCAGGCCGACGCGTTGTTCCAAGCGTGCCAGTGTGACTATGGGGCTTGGGGACAGATAAAACACACAAAGGGACAGAACGAGGAGATTCAAGGGCGTTATTACCAGATGCTGGTCTATGAGCTTCAAGCGATCAAGCTCTATAGCGCAGCAGGTGAGAATCGTTTTCTTCCGGCTTCGCTGGCAACGATTGGACACCTCTACGTTCACAACAAGCAATACGCCCGCGCAGAGGTTTACCAGCGGCAGGCGCTCCAGGCTGCGCGAAAACTGGGACAGCCACTGGCTGTCGATCGCATGATCGACGGGCTGACCAGTATCTACACGATGAAAAATAAAGCGAGCCTGGCGCTGCCGCTGCAACAGGAGTCGGTGAAGAGAGCTAAAGTCGAATGATTCACGCTGCGAAGCTTATAACTCATTGACGCGCGTGTTGGTGAAGCTCGAGCGGCTGCAGGAAGCGGACGACTCAGCTGACGTCGACGAGAAGGCTTGCAAAGCCGCGGGCGACAAGTAGATGCTGGCGGACCTGATGGTGTATCGGACGCGCATCAAGATGCGGCAGAATGCTTAACCCCAAGCTGTGGCGTATGCCAAGGAAGCGCAAAACCTGTTGGAGACGGCGCTTGCCCATATGGAGCCGAACGACATCAATAAGCGGGCCTACAGCGTGAAGGTTTCGGACGTGTACGACCGGATGATTGCGATTCTGATGAAAGAGAAACGATACGACGAGGCGATGGCAGCGTCAGAACAGACGCGCGCGCGCGCGTCCCTCGACCTGCTGTATACGGCGCGAGCGAAGAAGGACAGCAAAGCAGGCGTCGGCGACGCAGCGGCTGGAACGGCCGAACAGCAGACGGCTGCCGCCACCTCCGCGAGAACGCAGGAGTTGGTCTTGCGGAGCGAAGCCCATGGAGAGGCAATTACACCGGCGCAAATTACGGACACACTCGGACGCTTGCAATCGACGCTGATCGGCTACTGGGTCTCCGATGAGACTCTTTACACTTGGGTCGCGCGCCCAGGTCAACCCACATACGGCGCAGCCCGGCCGTTGAAGCGGTCGGTGCTCGAAGCTCTTGTAGAGCAAACGCAGCCGGGCACGGCTAATGGACGTGGAGGCTTACGGAGCCGAGGCGGGGCCGCAATCTCGGGTACGGAAGTGAGCCGGACGGCATGGAGGCGTCTCTATGATCTGCTCATCCTTCCGGTTGCCGAGTATCTCCCAAAGGAGACAGGGAGCCGACTGACGATCATTCCCAGCGGACCGCTGTTCCGGGTCGCCTTTCCCGCGTTGACCGATCGCAGTGGACACTACCTCGTGGAGCGATATGCGACGCACAGCAGCCCCACTATTGGACTACTTAACTTTACGGCTGAAAACGACGAGGCCGCGAAGGCAATGACTCCGCACTACGTCTTTGTTGCTGATCCAGCGCGGTTTCCACTGACGGTCGATGGATTGCGGCTGCCGCCTTTGCCTAGGACAGAAATAGAAGTACAGATGGTATCGCGTCTTCTACCAACGGAGCAGGTGACGATGCTGCATGGCGAGGATGCGGGGCTGCGCGAGTTGACGGCGAGCCTGCCGACCTCGACGACACTGCACTTTGCGACCCATGTGGTGATGAGCGACTGATACCCATTTGGCTCGTTTCTGGCTTTGAACCGTGAAGGTGATTCGGGACGGCTGACCGTCTCGCAGGTGTGTGGCATGCATCTTCACGCGCGATTGGTCGCACTCAGCGCGTGCAGAACGGGGCTGGAAAAGATCTCGGGGGATGGCGTGGCGGGGCTTAGTCGTGCTTTTTTCTATGCGGGAACGGCGTCAGTTCTGGCGACGTTGTGGGATGTGGCGGATGAGCCGACCGCAAGACTCTTGCCCAAGTTTTACGAGCAGATGAACCATGGGGCGACGCGTAGCGACGCACTGCGGAGATCTCCCTAATCGCCGACCTGCGGCATGGGCGCGTCGCGGTGACAGGACTTGGCGGCGAGCGGATAACGATCGCGGAGAGTGCGGTGCTGTGGGCGGCGTTTACTTTGTCTGGTGAGCCGTCGGGAGGCGAATCAAAACTTGATGCCGCGCATGTAATCGGCGTCGGCTGTGAGGGAGTCGTTCTGCGGGATGTCGTAGCCTTCCTGCTCGACGAAGACGTGCTTGATGTTGGCTCGGCTGGCGGCCTGGAAGATCGGCTTATAGTTAATTATTCCGCGACCCAGTTCGGTGGGTTCGGGAGTCTTGCCTTCCGCGTTCGGCTTTGCAGCGACAAAGTCTTTGACGTGCAGCATACAGATTCGCGAGGCGTGCTTCTTCAGATAGGCAGCAGGACTGTTGCCGCCGATGACGACCCAGCCGCAGTCCATCTCGAACTTGACCTTCAACGGATCGGTGAGGCTGAGAAGGTGGTCGTAGGGGACCGACCCGTCGGGTAGAGGATGGAACTCCTCGTAGTGATTATGGTAGGCAAACGTCATGCCAGCGGCGTGGACTGTTTCCGCCATTTGATTGAAGTGATCGGCGTTGTACTTCCAGTCGTCGAGGGTATGGGGGCCTTTGGTCTGCGCGTTGGCGGGAGCCTTGCCGGGGCTCGCGCAAACCATATAGCTGAGGCCAAGCTGGTGGCAGAAGTCGATGTTCTGCTCCAACTGCGTGGACATGGATTGGAAGTTGTAATGGGCGCTAGGGCAGCGTAGGCCGCTGTTCTTGAATGCGGTCTTTACTTCTGCTACGGAGTGATTGAAGAAGCCAGCCGCTTCGACCTCAACGTAGCCGAGCTTGGCGAGAGATTGCAGGGTCGGCTCGAACGATTTGGCAAGGTCCTGGCGGACTGAGTAGAGCTGGATGCCGAGCGGGAAGCTGAAGGGGGCCGCCTGGAGGAGTCGTGCGTTCGCGGCCAAGGTAAGGGCTGCAGCGGAGGACTTGAGGAAGAAGCGACGATTGAGATGGGGCATGGAGTCTCCAGACTTCGTTGTTTATAACGTGTCCATCCTACCTCGTCGGCGGCGGTTCAGGTTCGCTGAAATGCTTTTGCGATGTCTCGGTGAGAGTAGCGGAGGGCGATGGGACGGCCGTGCGGGCAGGCAGTGGGGTGTTCCGTCTTGCTGAGGGCTTCGAGGAGCCAGGCGATCTTGGTCGGCTCCAGAGGCTGGTTGATCTTGATAGCAGCGTGGCATGCGATGGAAGCGGCAATTCGGCGGCGGCGGGCCTCGGCGTTTTCGGTCTGCTGGTTGCGGTCGGGGACACTGAGGACCTCTTCGAGCATGTGTTCCAGCTCCCGACCCTCGAGGCCCACTGGAGCGGCCTTGATGGCGAGGGTGCGAGGGCCAAAGGGCTCGGCTTCAAAGCCGTTGCGGTCAAGCTCTTCGGCGATCTCGGCGAAGGTGATCATCTGCGCGGGAAGGAGATCCACGAGGAGCGGCATGAGGAGGCGTTGACGCTGAACCTGTTCTGTTGCGCGTTCGCGCAATACTTTTTCGAAGAGGATGCGTTCGTGGGCGACATGCTGATCGATGATCCAGAGGCCTTCGTCGTTGGTCGCGAGGATAAAGGAATCGCGAAGCTGACCAAGGGGCTTGAGGGTGGAAAGGGCATTCAATGTGTCGGCGTACTGGGGGGTGGCGGGGTCCTGAGCTGGGGCGAGCGGGTCGTCGTAGCCGACGGGGATGGAGTGGCCGGGGAAGGCGAAGCGTCCGGGGGAGGGGGGGACGATGGGGGCGGCGAGGACCAGAGGCGGCACCGAGAAGTGGGTCGAGTCGGCGGGGGTGGGGTCTGGGTCGGATTGCGGGAAGGTGGTGGGTGCGCCGTTGGGGCCGAAGACGGGGTCGACCAGGCCGGGCAACGGGCTCACATCGAGGAGTAGGGAGGAGGCTGCATCGTGGGGACCTCCGGTGAGGGCGGAGGCGAAGCTGGCGGCGGGGCGGGCCTGCATGAGGGTGGTGCGTACGGTGTCGCGGACGAAGTCGTGGACGAAGCTGGGCTGGCGGAAGCGGACCTCGGTCTTGGCGGGGTGGACGTTGACGTCGACCTCCTGCGGGGGCATCTCCAGAAAGAGTAGGACGACGGGGTAGCTGGTGGGCGGAATGATGTTGCGGTAGGCCTCGTTGAGGGCGTGGAGGATGAGCTTGTCGCGGATGAGGCGTTGGTTGACGAAGACGTAGATGGCGTTGCGGTTGAGCTTCTGCAGCTCGGGCTTGGAGACGAAGCCGGTGATGCGGAGGTAGCCGGGGTCGGCCGGGGTGTAGTCGGCATCGCGCTTCCATGGGGGCGGCTCGGGAAGGCCGGCGTGGCGGAAGTCCATCTCGGCCGTGGTGGGGAGCATGAGCTGGAAGGTCTCTTTGCCGAAGATCTGGAAGAGGCGGTCTCCGGCGTTGGCGACGGCGGGTGCGACGAGGAGGGCCTGGGTGGCGGAGTGGAGTTCGAAGTGGCGGGTGGGGTGGGCGAGGGCGTAGTGGGTGACGAGTGCTGCGATGTGGGCGAGTTCGGTCTGCTCTGACTTGAGGAATTTGCGGCGGGCCGGCGTGTTGAAGAAGAGGTCGCGGATGGTGAAGGTGGTGCCGACGGGGAGGCCGGCGTCTTCGACGCGGAGGATGTTGCCCCCGGCGATTTCTATGACGGTTCCGGCTTCGTCGGCGGGGTCGCGGGTTTCGAGGGTGAGGCGGGAGACGCTGGCGATGGAGGGGAGGGCTTCCCCGCGGAAGCCGAGGGTGGCGATGGAGAGGAGATCGTCGGAGGTGCGGAGTTTGCTGGTGGCGTGGCGCTCAAAGGCGAGGAGGGCGTCGTCGCGGACCATGCCGTGGCCGTTATCGGTGATGCGGATGAGCTTGCGGCCGCCAGCTTCGACCCCGATGCGGATGCGTGTGGCTCCAGCGTCGAGGGAGTTTTCGAGGAGCTCTTTGACCACCGAGGCGGGTCGCTCGACGACTTCGCCGGCGGCGATCTGGTTCGCCACGAGGTCGGAGAGGATGCGGATGCGGCCCATGGCACGATTGTAGAGTGCCTGACTGTGTGCTGTCGGCCAGCGGTTTGGAGCGGGCCGTCGAATCGATTTTCAAGCGGCGAGAGGATGGTGGCCCTGGGGCCCGGCGTGGTTGCCATTCTTGATGGCTCAGGGGTACCCCCCCCTCCCCCCCCGTTTTTTGCTTAAAGTCTTCCAAAGATGTGACTTAGCCTGGTACTTCCAGTACGCCAAAGTACCCCCCACGGGTTCTTTTTTTCTCCCATCCATTCACTGTACTTTATCACCGGTGTCAAGCTGCCGCCGCGGATGGACGTGCAAGGCAGAGAAGCGCCTAAAAACAAAGTGGCATGACCACTTGTAAATTCTGTACACTTCGCTGGCTGAAATAGTTTTTTATTTTGCGTCGGGAAATTTCTAAGACCGTCAGCCAATTAATCGCAAGACCAAACCAAAGCACCACGAGGAGCTACACCATGCAGGATACGAACCGGAGAGATTTTCTGAAGCTGGGCGGGGCCGCTGCGGCGACCGCGGCGGTTTCGATGAGTGCGAAGAGCTACGCGGCGGTGGCGGGTGCCAATGATCGCGTGCGCGTCGCGGTGGTGGGTTGCGGCGACCGTATGAAGGGGGCCCTGATTCCGGCGTTCTGCGAGCACGCGAAGACGATGAACTTCGAGTTTGTGGCGGTATCTGACCTGTGGAATCGGCGGCGCGATGAAGGCGTTGCGTACATCCAGAAGATGTCCGGCACGAAGGTGGAGACGGCGCGGAACAACGATGAACTGTATGCGCGCAAGGATGTGGACGCGGTGCTGATTGCCACGGCGGACTTCCAGCATGCGCTGCATGGTACGGAGGCCGTGAAGGCCGGACGCGATGCCTATGTCGAGAAGCCGACGGCGGACCGGATGGCCGATGCAGTGCTGTTCCGTGACGCGGTGAAGCAGACGGGCAAGATAGTGCAGGTTGGCACGCAGCGCCGCAGCACGCCGAGCTACATGAAGGCGTATGACTACATCAAGAGCGGTAAGTTCGGCGACATCAACATGGTGGAGATGACGTGGAATGTGAACCAGCCGGGACGCTGGCGTAGACCAGACCAGGTACCGCTTCTGAAGGAAGCGGACACCGACTGGAAGCGCTACATTATGAACCGCCCGTACGAGCCGTTCGACGCACGGAAGTATCTTGAGTTCCGCCTGTTCTGGCCGTTCTCTTCGGGCATTCCTGACCAGTGGCTGGTACACCAGATTGATACGGTTCACTGGTTTAGCGGCTATCCGCACCCACGCAGCGTGGTGGCGAATGGCGGTATTTACCAGTGGCATGATGGGCGCAAGAACTGGGACACGCTGACTGCTGTATTCGACTATGGCCCGGCGGATGACCTGACGAAGGGCTTCCAGGTGCAGTACTCGTCGCGACAGACGAACTCCGCCGGCGGCACGAAGGAGATCTACTACTCGAACGGCGGCTCGCTGGATATGGATAAGCAGCAGGTGACGTCCGAAGGTGGATTGAACGCGAAGTATGCTGCCGAGATGGGCATGAAGGCGAACCAGGTTGGGACGTTCTCGCTGAAATCGGATGAAGCGAAAGTTTCGACCGATGCGAATACGGGGCGCGATCCGCAGACCTCCGCGAACATGCGGAACTGGATGGAGTGCGTACGCTCGCGGAAGACGCCAAACGCCAGCATT
>Ga0123336_10002709_pt1 | contig 15269 bp, 12 predicted proteins | sample SSSSmetaG_FD_96466 | JGI IMG/M metagenome (GOLD analysis project Ga0123336, IMG submission 96466) | Glacier valley bacterial and archeal communities from Borup Fiord, Nunavut, Canada, to study Microbial Dark Matter (Phase II) - ​SSSS metaG | ecosystem: Environmental > Aquatic > Freshwater > Ice... | reverse complement strand
GCCTGAGGACCTGGCCCGCGAGTTCGAGCCGACCGCGCAGTCGATCGGCATCTGGGTCGCCCAGGCCGACAGGCAGGAGGGCCGCCGGGAGGAGGCAGCCCCGGGCCTGTCTGCGTCCGAGCGTGACGAGCTCGCCCGGCTACGGCGCGAGGTGCGCCAGCTTCGCGTGGAGCGTGACATCCTCTCAAAAGCCGCGGCCTGGTTTGCCCGGGAGACCGGGACGCTGCCCGGCTCTTCCGGTTCATGAGCGCGAACCAGGCCTCTTTCCCGGTGGCCACTATGGCGCGCGTGCTCGGCGTGTCCAAGGCGGGCTACTATGCCTGGCTGCACCGATCTCCGTCCGCCCATGCCGTTGCTGACAATGCGCTGCTGAAGCGCATCCGGACCATCCATGCCACCTCCCGGCAGACGTATGGGGCGCCCCGCGTCCATGCCGAACTCCGGGCGCAAGGGGAGCAGCATGGGCGCAAGGGGAGCAGCATGGGCCAGCAGGACCGGCGCGGGTTCGGCCAGGGCCGGGGGTGGGGCGGCCAGGGCACCGAGCGCCATCAGGGCCGCGAGCATCTGCTTGGACATGACCGGTGTTTCTCCTGCTGCGCCTTCTACGCGGCAGCGCCGGCCGGGTTCGACACGGAGGCGAGGGCGGCCGTGCGCTCCGCATCCGACAGAGCGACCCAGCGCAGCCCGGCGTCCAGCGGCATGACCGCCCCGTCCTCCATGCGGCGCAGGCCGAGGATCGTGCCGTCGCCGAGTTGGAAGGGCTTGGACCGTCCCGGCACGGTCCACTGCGCGACCGCGCTGTTGCTGCCTGCTACGGTCCACGTCGCGCTGCCGCGTGCCTTGGCGACGCTTTGCAGCCGCAGCGGTGCCGGCGTGCAGGGCGACGTCCGCCAAAGCGCCATCTCCCGCCGTCCCTGGAACTGCTTGACGAGGGCGAAGATGAACAGCGCGCCGAGGCCGCCAATCAGGAGCAAGAAAGTGAGAACCCGGTCCCAGAAGTGATCCAGGGCAAGGTCGGTGGTCAGCAGCTCCGGGCGGCGAGGGTCGGCGACGACCATTGCCTCGAAGTTTCCGAGGCTGAATGACCCGAAGGCGAAGCTCGTCTCCCGGCGGAGGCGCGGGCCGCCGTTTGGGTTCGGCGCGCTCAGGGTGGTGTCGCACCAGTGCAGGATCAGCTTGCTGCTGCACCTGCCTTTTATCAGGTTGCCGCCGCGGACTGCCTGGGCGTTGTCGCGGACCTGCCAGTCTGCCCACAGGTCCGGACCCATCGAGGTCGCGGCGAAGCCGACCATGCCGATGCCGAACAGCCAGAGGAGCACGCTGAACACTTGCGCGAAGCGGGCGACCGGGGGACGGGCGCGCAGGGGACGGGGTGGCAAGGCGGGGATTTCCGCCGGGCCAGCGGCGGTGGCCTGGGCGCCGTCGGCGGTCATGTCAGGGCCTGCACGGCGCGGGCCAGCATCAGGTCGTCAATCATCTCATGTCCTCCGCGGACGGCCAGCCGTGCTGCTTCGTTTACGACCCACACTGCGTCGCTGACGGGGCGCCGGGCCAGGCTGCGGGCGGCGCGCTGCACGTCCAGGGATGGGGCGTGCGGGCGGTCCTGCAACAGGGCGCGCAAGGTGTCGGCGACGCCGGCCTCGTCGGGGAAGTCCATGGTTTCCACCAGGTCGAAGCGGCCGCGGCGGCGGAGGGCCGGGTCTATCGCGTCGGGGCGGTTGGTGGTGCCGATCACCAGGAGGTTGCGGGAGGGCGCGGCCTCGACGAGGCGGAGCAGGGTGTTCACTTCCTCGGCTGTGGGCGCGTTGCCGTCGCTGCGGGAGCGGCCTAGGGCGTCGAGTTCCTCCAGCAGCACCACGGCGGGGGCTTCGGCGGCGGCGTCGTCGAAGGCCTCGGCCATGCGGCGGGAGGTTTCGTGCAGCCACATGCTGCCGACGCCGGAGGCTTGGACCTCGTGCAGGGGCCAGCCCAGGAAGGCGGCGATGCGGCCGGCGGCGAAGCTCTTGCCGCAACCGGGGGGGCCTGCAAGGAGGACGCCGCCGGGGAAGGGGACGCCCATGCGGGCGTAGGCGGCGGGGCGGTGCAGCACGTCCAGCACTCGGTCGCGCAGCAGGGCTTGCAGGCGGGGTTGGCCGGGCAGGTGGAAGCCCGATGCGTCCGGCGCGGCGCGGCGCGGGGAGGGGCTGCCGGCGGCGGCCAGCAGCTTGCCTATGGTGTCTGGGTCGAGGCGCGGGTTGATCTCGGCGATGCGCGCGGCGGCCAGGGTGCCGTCGCGCACGCCGCCGGAGAGGGCTGCGACGAGGGCGGCGCGGCGGTCGTCGGCGGGGTCCTCCTCGGTTGCTAGGGCGAAGCCGGGGTCGGGGAGGAACAGGGCGGAGGACCAGCCTGCGCCGGGCCGGCGGGCTTGGAGGGCGGAGAGGGCGCGGCCCAGCGCCTCGGCCTCGGCACGGCCGACGGCGGGGGAGCGGAGGGCCAGGCCGGGCAGGGTGACGGGGCGGGCGGCGGCGGGCAGCACGAGGCAATGGTGGCCGCCGGCGTCCTCCAAGGGGCGGGGGAGGGCGGCGCTTAGCGCGGTGAGTTCGTCCGCCCACCAGGCTGGCGCGGCGGCCGGTTTGAGGAGCAACGCGACCCGGCTGCTGCCGGCGGTGGCGCAGAGCTGCCAGGCGGGGCCGCCGTCGAGGAGGCGGGCGAGTGGCGCGCCGCCGGGGAGCGGGGTGCCGATGGGGAGCCAGGGGAAGCCGGAGGTTGGTGCGCCGGACTTTGGGGTGACGGTCATTCCCGGGTTACGTCGGCGCTGGCGGCTACGTCGCGCAGCTTGGCGGTGGAGGTCTTGTTGGCCCATGTCATCTGCAGGGTTTCGCGCAGGGCGGGCATGTCGCCGGCGGCGAGTTGGGCGTCACCGATGGCGAGAAGCTCGTCGAAGCGATCCTTGTCGCGCATCTTGTGGCGGTCGTTGCGGGCGAAGCGCCAGTAGGCCGCTAGGAAGCCGGCTTGCTCCATGCCTTCGCGCCAGAACAGGCGGTCAAGTTGGCGGAGCAGGCCGTCGGCCATGTCGAAGCCGTCGGGGGTGCCGGATTCGATCTCGGCGCGGGTGCTGTGGACCATCTGGTCGGCGCGGGCATTGGCGTGGGGCGGGGCGGCGGGGCGGACGTCGCGGTCCCAGAAGCCGGTCCACTCGCTGAGTTCGCGGCGCAGCACGGCGGCGCGTGCGCCGGGCTGGTTGCAGGCGGTGGCGACGGCTTGGCGGACCAGGCGGGCTTCCTCGGCTGCGCCGCGGCGGGCGTCGGGGTCCCCTGTGCCGCGCAGCAGGGTGCGGGCGCGGTCCACCCGGGTTTGCAGGGGCACCAGGGCGGTGCGGGCGAGCAAAGGGAGGGTCTTTTGGGCTTCTTGCAGGTCTTCTTCGGCGTCGTCCAGCAGGTCCATGGCCAGGCGTCCTCCGTCCTCGCCGTCGAAGGACTCGCGGCTGGTTTGCCAGTCGTAGAAGTTGCCGCGGTCGAAGGTTTGGCCCAGGTTGGGGACCTCAAGCTCGGCTTGCAGGGTCTGGCCCTCGGTCATCAGCCAGTGGACGACGAGTTCGTCGCCGCGGCGGACGGCCATGCTGTCGGGGAGGTCGGCGCCGCGGATGCGGAACTCGCCGATGTGGAGGTTGAGGGCGGGGTCGAGGACGTTGGCGTCGCTGACCTGGAACAATTCGAGCCGCAACATGCCGTGGCCGCCGGAGCGCAGCAGGTTGGCGGCTCGGAAGCGGGTGGTGCCGGACAGGGGGAGCAGCGCGCCCTTGGGCACCAGGGTCTCGATGGTGTTGCGACCGCCGTCCAGGACCTTGACGCCCACCGTTTGGGAGGCGGGGATGCCGGCGCTGGCGGCGGCGGCGCGGGTGACCACGAACTCCTGCGAGGCGTCGGGCACCGGGCGGCCCTGCGGATCGAAGACCAGGGCACGGAAGCGGTTGGGGCCGGGGTCGGGGAGGGCGAGTTGCAACTCGACTGGGGCGTCCAGGGAGAGGCGGCCGCTGCTCCAGCCCAACATGCTTTCGACCTGGATGGTCACGCCGTCCGGGCCGGCGGTGCGGGTGGCGGCGAGGCGGGCGGCGGCGGCGGCGGTGCGGGCCTCGTAGTCCAGGGTCACGGCGATGGCGGCGCCGGCGGCGGTGCGGGCCTGGGTGGGTTTGGCGCGGCTGGCGACGCCGGACCAGTCGCGGCTTTCGCAGTAGATGGCGGCGCCGAGGGCTACGGCGGTCATGGGGTCCACGCGGCCGGGGTCCTCGACGGGGATGCCCAGGGCGGCGCCGACGCGGGCGCGGATGAGGGGCATCTTGGTGGGGCCGCCGATCAGGACGATGCGGTTGATGTCGGAGAGGGCGTAGCCGGCATCCTCGACGATCTTGCGGGACAGGGCGACGGTCTGCTCGACGGCCGAGCCGACGAGGGCGTCGAGGCGGGCGCGGGTGATGGGGACGTCGAGGTAGATCGGCTCGCCGCGGGTGTCCTCCAGGCGGATCAGGTCGTCGGAGGCGCTGATGCTGGCTTCTTGCCGGGTGGAGAGTTCGACCTTGGCGCGCTCGGCGGCCAGGCGGGCGACGCGGATCAGGCGGTCGTAGCGCTTGTCGGCGGTGAAGCCTTCAGGGAGTTGGAAGGTGGCGGCGAGCCAGGGGCGCACGAGCTCGTCGAGGATCATGCGGTCGAAGTCGCGTCCGCCGAGCATGTTCACGCCCTCATGCGCGGCCACGGTGACGGTGCCGCCGCTGGCTTGGACGAGGGCGAGGTCGAAGGTGCCGCCGCCGAGGTCGTAGATCAGGAACTGGCCGTCGCGGGTGCTGCTGGCGGCCATGGCGGCCATGGCGGCGGCGACGGGTTCCTGTAGCAGGGCGGCGCGGTCCAGGCCGGCGTCGGCGGCGGCGGCGAGGGTGGCCTCGCTTTGCAGTTGGTTGAAGGCGGCGGGAATGGTGACGACTGCGCCTTCGACGTGCTGGTCCCCGGCTTCGACCATGGCGTAGCCGACCATGGTGCGGAGCAGCTCGGCGCTGGCTTCCTCGGGCAGCATGTCCTGGTCGGCGGCGGCGAAGTGCAGGGGGGTGGCGGTGCCCATGAGGCGCTTGAAGCCTTGGGCGACGTTCTCGGGGGCCATGATGGCCTGGTCGTAGGCGCGGACGCCGACGGTGCGGTTGCCGCGGCGGTCCATGTGGATGACGCTGGGCATGACCTCCGTGCCTTCGGGTGTGCGGAACAGGACGGGGCGGCCGTCGCGGTGGCCGGCGATGCTGCTGTTGGAGGTGCCGAGGTCTATGCCGATCTGCATGGGGCGATCCTATCGGATTCCGCCGGGCGTTGCATCTGGGGGCGCTGCGCTAGTCGTTGCACCGGGGGGCGCGGTCCCTGTGGTGGCGCGGGGCGGGCCGGCGCGGCGGAGCACGACCTTGCCGCGTTGGACGATGCGGCCGTCGAGCAGCAGGGTGGGTTCGATGGTCTCGGCTACGACCAGGCCCTCCTCGGTGTCGAAGTCCTCGGGGTTGACTGGTTCGGCGGGCATGGCGGGGGAGTAGGGCTGGTTGTCGTGGTCGGCCAGGCGAAGGCCCAGCCCGGCGAGGGCGGCGGTGATGCGGCGGGCGGCGTAGGTGGCCTGGGCGCGCTCCCGCTCCACGCGGTCCGGGGCGGCGTCGGCGGCGAGGCGGAGCAGGCGGCGGGTGCTTTTCCACCACTCCGTGGCGAGGAGGAGCAGGGCGGCGGTGGCTGGGTCCTGGGCGGTCATGGGGCGGCGCGGACCATGGCGACGCCCTCTGAGGCCAGGTTCTTGTCCGAGTTGGCTTGGGCCGTGAGGTCGTTCCGGAGGTAGGCCGAGATGGTCCGGTTTCCCTTGCACAGGCCTTGCCAGGTCGAGCGGAGGTTTTGGATGCTGGGCAGTTGCCGCGGGGTGGCGGCGGTCTCGGCATTGCGGAGGCGGACTTCATTGAACATGCACCAGGTGGCTTCCGGCCGGGTCAGCGGTCCGCCGGTGGGGGCTGGCTGCACCTCCCGCGGGGCGCGGGCGGGGAATGCGACGCGGCGGGTGGGCGGGTCGCCCGAAGGCTCGTCGGGGAACTTTGCGGATGGAGGCAAGGGGACGGGCAGCTTGGGCTGGGGCTGGGAGGTGTCCTCGGCGTCGCCGGTGCTGGCGGCTGGCGGGTCGGGCAGCGGCATGGACGGGGCAGTGCGGGCGGCTTGCTGGCGGTAGGGGGCGTTCTGGGCATAGTTCCGGTCGCCCATCACCGCCTGGAACAGCACGACCACCGCCGCGACCAGGACGGCACCGGCGATCCAGGTTTGGACCCCGCTCCGGGCCAGGGTGCGCTCCTGCTGCTGCAGGGCAGCGCGGCGGACGGGATCGGCGACGACCGGGAGGAGGCGGCGCAGCGCGGCGAGGGCGGCGCGGCGCTGGATCAGGCCGCTTTTCCAGGTGCTGCCCAGCGCCCGCAGCCGGACCTCGAAGTCGTGGGTCAGGGCGGCTTCGACCAGGCCGCGCTGCTCGGCTGCCAGCCGGGCCATCAGGGTGGTGCGGCCGGCGGCGGCGGCGCGCTCGATCAGGCCGCGTTGCAGCTTGACGGCGCCGGCTGCGCCTTCCCGCCGCCAGGGGCCGCCGAGTTGCTGCACCAGGGTGCGGAGGATGGTCCATGGCGCTTCCGAGGTGTCGCTGGCGCGGCAGGCGGCGTCGAACAGCGTCCATAGGTCCTTGGCGACGCCGCGGGAATTTGGGCCGAAGGGGCGGCGCGCCAGCTCGGCTTGCAGCGCGTCCGGTGTGGCGGAGAGGCGGGCCACCAGGTCACGCAGCGGGGCCAGTTGGCGTTCCAGGGAGAGGTCGTCGAGGCGTCCGGCGGCTTGGCGCTCCTCGACTTGCAGGACCGCGGCTTCGCCGGGCAGGTCGTTGAAGGCGTCGGCCAGGGTTTGGGCTACGGTGTGGGCCAGGTCAGGCTTGTCATCCCGGGCGAGGGCTGCGGCCACTGCGCGCCAGGGCCGCATGGCGGCGAGCGCGGCCTCGTGGTCCAGGCCGGCGCGGGCGTCCGCGGCGCGTTGCGGCGCGTCCAACGCGGCCCAGGCGCGGATGGCGGCGCAGGCTGCTGCGGCGGTGGCAGCGTCGTGGGTCACGTCGAGCTGGTCGAGCAGCGTGCCGGCTGTTTCCTCCATTTCGGCGAGGCTGGCGGCGGTGGTGCGCGCCCAGGCGGACGCGGCACGGCGCATCAGGGTGCTGGACGGGCCGGGCGGCGCCGACTTGACGAGTGCTGCCAGGCCGGCAGCGCCATCCGGTCCTGGGGGGAAGGCTGCCACCAGCGCCGCGGCATGGAGGCCGGCAAGGCGGTCCTGATCCGCCCGCAGGACGGCGGGCTGCAGCGGCGGCACCCCGGCGGCCTCCCGGTCGGCGTTGATGGCCGCGGTCAAGGCGGGGTCGCCCAGCGCGGCTTGCGACGCGACCAGCACGGCCCGGTCCTCCGGTCCCGCCAGGCCCGCGGCGCACAGGTGGGCCGCGACGTTGGCCTGGGCCGCCGGGGGCAGCCAAGGGGTTGCGGGATGCTCTCCGCGGGCCAGCGCCGCGAGCAGGGCGGGGGCGGCCTCGGCGGCGCCGGGCAGGAACGCGACCTCTGCGCCCAGGCGGCTGCGGGGCACGGCCAGGATGCGGGCGGCGGCGGCGGCGGCCGGGGTGGCGGCGCGTGTGGCAAGCGCTTGCAACTCGGATTGCGGCGTGCGCGGGGTTGCGCCTAGGACGGCAAAGGGATTGGACAGCAGGTCGAAGCGCGCGGCCGGGGCGGCGGCAGGTGCGTCCTGATCGTCGTCCGGCGCGGGGGGCGTGGTCATCCTAGCCGCGCCGGTCCTGGCGGCACGTGCCCGGCCTGTATGCCACGTAGCTGTACGTCACGGACTTGCACGTGCTGAACCTGCAAGCGCCGGACCTGCGTGCGCTGTGGCTGCATACGCCGTGCCGGCGCGCTAGGCACGGCGGGCCGGGCGGAGCGCGCCGCTGGGGATGGAGTGGGTCGTGATCTCGGCTGCCGAGACCTCGCCGCGCACCAGGTCGGCGGTGGTCACGGCGCGGCTGCCAACCATTGCCATGATGCCGTAGGCGACCTTGGCCGTGAGGTCGAGCACGGTCAGGCCGGCGGTGGCCGGGGTGGACCCGAGGATGCCCAGGCCGTCCGGCCCGGTCAGCACCAGCACGGGGTAGATCAGCCACAGCACCGTCAGGACGATGGTGTTGCGGACGTAGGCGTCCCGGCGGACTTGGTCCCGCCCCGGGCTTCCTGCATCAGCGGTCCGAACAGGACCCAGAGGACCGCCAGGAAGGCTACGCAACTGGCGATGTACTAGACCCACTTGATGAACGGGTCTTGCGACGCGCCGAAGAACAAGCCGGTGACGATCATCACTAGGTCCGACACGAGCAGCCCGGCGACAAGGCCGACCCGGCGCCGTGCGCCGTGCAATGCGGTCATGGTCAGGCCGAGCAACAGGGCCGGGGTGGTGACGGACCAGTCGAGGTAGCGGGCATAGAGGAACACCCGTCCGGTGGAGGTCGTGGCCTCGCCTTGGTGGACGGCCATGGCAAAGTAGGAGATGGCGGCGAACAGGGGCACGAAGCCATGGATGAGGGTGTGGCCTTCCTCGTCCTGGGTGCGCCGCCCGCCGGCAGCGAAGAGGAGGACCGAGCCGGCCAACATGCCGAGCGCGCCGATCCAGAGCCAGTTCGTCTCGGTCATCCTGTCCATCCTTCGTCCACGCCGCTGCCGGGCCGCTTTGCCGGGCAGGGCACTTATTCCCGGCGGACGGCAGGCGGTCAACTTTGGACGGGATGCCGGGGCTTTCCTAGTGGTCCAAAGCTGGGGTTCACCGCAGTGGCTACCTCCAGCCTTGAGGCACTGCCTCGTTTATTTGCAGCGTGCCAACTGGTCAGACGCCCGCCGGCGGGGGCCGGCGGGCGTCTGATCGGGCACGCCGGTGACGGAGATGCAGCCTTCATCCAGGCCGTTGCCCCCGCGCGCCGGGATTTGAGGAACTGCGGTTCGAGGGACTGAAGTTCAAGGCACTGGGCGGGAAGTGCCGCCGTTTGCGGAAGCGGCTGGCCAGGAGGACGGCTGACCAGAAGGACGGCGGGACCGGCCTGCCACCCCGCATCATGCACGACGCACGTTCGGCGATATCCTGGACCGTTCTGGCCAGCCAGGGCCGTGTCAGGCCGTCTTCATCGTGCCGAGGTACTGCTGGACGAAGCCTGGCAGGTGTTCGCCGAGCCAGTCGCCCATTTCCATCTCCTCGGCTTGGGACTGCTTCAGGACGGCTATGTCGCTCGTCATGCCGACGAACTCGGCGGTGGCCATCAGGGCCTTGTAGGACGAAATTTCGTAGGCCTTGAAGCCGATGGCGGCGAGGACGTTCTTGATGACCTCGTCGGGGGCGGTCATGTGGACCAGGCCGGAAACCTTGCCGACGAGGTTGGTGATGGTCTCTTTGGTGGCGGAGGCGGTGGTGCCGTGCTTGGTCAGCAGGCCTTCCAGCCGGGTCGCCTGGGTGCGGGACCGCTCCAGCTCCTGCTTCATGCGGGCGTGGAGTTGCGGGTAGGGTTCCATGCGGCTGAGCTGGCCCTCGATGGTCTCGATGGCCTGGCCCTCGACGGCGTGCTGGTTGCGGAGGCCGGTCAGGTAGTATCCGGTGACGTCGCTCATGGTGTTTCCCGGTTGGTGCCGGGCAGCAACGCCGGGTGCCCCGGGTGTTTCCGAGGTGGCGGTTCACGAACCCTTGAACGACGGGGCGCGGCCGTGCTGGGGCGGGTTGAGGGCCGGCGGGGGTGATCGCTGGGCGGCATGGCGGGGGTATCAGGCGGCGGCGCGGCGCATGTCCGGGAGGAAGGCCGCGAGCAGGCCGATGGCGGGCAGGACGGCGCAAAGGCGATAGACGGCCTCGATGCTCGTCAGGTCTATCAGGCGGCCCAGGACGGCGGCGCCGATGCCGCCCATGCCGAAGGCGAGGCCGAAGAAGAGGCCGTTGACGAGGCCGACGTTGCCGGGCAGCAGCTCCTGCGCATAGACGATGATGGCTGAGGACGCGGAGGCCAGGACGAGGCCGATGACGACGGTGAGCGCCGCGGTCCAGGGCAGGTTGGCGTAGGGCAGGGCGAGGGTGAACGGTAGGACGCCGAGGATGGAGAACCAGATGACGCGCTTGCGGCCGATACGGTCGCCGATGGGTCCGCCGGCCAGGACACCGACGGCGTAGGAGCCGAGGAACAGGAACAGCAGCAGTTGCGAGGCCTGGACGGACACGCCGAAGGTGTGGATCAGGTAGAAGGTGTAGTAGGTGCCGAGGCTGGCGACGTAGAAGAACTTGCTGAAGAGCAGGGCCACCAGGACCGCGATGGACAGGGCGATGCGGTTGCGGGACAGGCCGGTTTGGTGGACGGCCGTCGCCTTGCGGGTGGCTCCGCGGGCTGCGTACCAGCGGCTCACGCCCCACAGGACCGCCATCGCCAGGAGCGCCACGCCGGAGAACCAGGCGATGCTGCCTTGTCCGAAGCGCAAGACAACGAAGGCCGCCGCGAGGGGGCCTAGCGCCGCGCCGGCATTGCCGCCGACTTGGAACACGGATTGGGCCAGGCCGTAGCGACCGCCGGATGCAGCGCGGGCGACGCGGGCGGACTCTGGATGGAAGACCGATGATCCCAGCCCGACCAGGCCCGCCGCCACGAGCAGCCAGCCGAAGCTGCCGGCCACGGACAGCAGCAGCAGCCCGGCCAGGGTGCAGCCCATGCCGACCGGCAGGGAGAAGGGCACGGGGCGGCGGTCCGTGTAGAGGCCGACGAGGGGCTGTAGCAATGATGCCGTCAGTTGGAAGGCGAGGGTGATGTCGCCGATCTGGCCGAAGGTGAGGCCGTAGCTGTCCTTGAGGATTGGGTAGATGGCGTGGAGCAGGGATTGGATGAGGTCGTTCAGCAGGTGGCAGAAGCTGACGGCGAGCAGGATTGGGAAAACGGTGCGTTGCGCGGGGGCGGTCCCGGTCACGGCTTGGCTCATGGTGCTGCTCCGTCCGGGCGCGGCGGGTGGCGCCTTGTTTAGGCAGCTTGCAACGGAGCGGCCTGCGTAGGCCAGACACGGATGGCGCAGGACACCCATGCCGCTGCTACGGTCCAGAGGTTACGGTCTTGCAACTGCGGTCCCAAACGCCTTCTGGACTGCTGCGGAAGTAAGTGCTCGCAACGACAAGGACACACCGACATGGCCCAGCTTAAGATGCCAGTCAGAGTTCTTCGTTGGACGACTTACGAAAGCGAAGGTGATTGGTCTGCAAGCATCCCACGCTGGGTCAGTCGTGGCTTCGGAGGAATCGCAAGATGGCATTCCAGGCATGCTGCACATCGCGAGTATCACAGACCTGCTCGGAACAGGCAGTGGCAGGCTTGGTGCCGTGGTGACATCCGTGATCGTTCAGATTGCCCGATATGTTGAAGTACCCATCAACGGCGCGGATGTCCTGTTCTGTAGTGTCTCTCATGTCCGACATGGGCGGTTTCTAAACCACTCTGCTAAAAGCCGCTGCAGTGCGGGATGGAGTAGCTTGGACTTCGGCACGATACAACTCGCCCAACCCATCCATCATTGCGAACTACCCTTGCGGCGCGGCAACCCAGGTTCTGGCAGGGCAGCACTTGCGGCCCCTGGATCGCCACGGCGCTGCGCGCCTCGCGATGACGACGGATGCGGTTGGGCGTGGCCGCTAGGCCAGGTCGAAGCGGAGTTCGCCGAGTTTCTCGACGCTGCAGGCGATCTTGTCGCCGGGCTTGAGCCAGACGCGCTTGTCCTTGGGCATGCCCAGGATGACGCCTTGGGGGGTGCCGGTGAAGAAGATGTCGCCGGGCTGGATGGTCATCATCTTGGAGGCGAAGCTGATGAGCTGGCGGCAGTTGAAGATCATGTCGTTGGTGTTCCAGTCCTGCCGCTGCTCGCCGTTGACGCGGGTTTCGATGCGGAGGTTGTTCGGGTCGCCGACGAGGTCGGAGGTCACGAGGTACGGGCCGATTGGGGCGAAGCCGTCGTGGGCCTTGCCGATCATGAACTGGGAGGTGAGGCGTTGCAGGTCGCGGGCGCTGAAGTCGTTGCCGGTGCAGTAGCCGGCGACGTAGTCCAGGGCGTCGGCTTCGGAGACGTCGCGGCACTGGCGGCCGAAGACGATGACCAGCTCGATCTCGTAGTCGAACTCCTTGGCGACCTTGGTGGGCAGACGGATGGTGCCGCCGTGGTGGTTGAGGGCGTTGTTGAACTTGTTGAACAGCGGAGGGTCGGCGGGAACGGGGGTGCCGGTCTCGGCGGCGTGGGTGCGGTAGTTGAAGCCCATCATAATGATTTTTTGGGGCCTGGTGACGACGGGGCCGTAGGTTAGGGTGGCCTCGTCGAGGTAGGCGGTGGGCGGGGCACGCTCGACAATGGGGCGCAAAAGGGCGCCGCGGCCGTTTTGCAGAAGGTCGTCCATGTCGGCGGGGGCGGGGAGGGCGAGCGCCGTGGCGGCGGCGGCCACGTCCAGGATGCCGCGGGCGGTCTTGATGCCGAGGTGGTGCTTGCCGTCGCGGGTGAAGGTGAGGAGGGTGAGGTTGCGCGGCATCTCGAACGGGTGGGCGGGCATGGCGGGCGGCTGGGATTGCGCCTGGGCCGGGCCGGGGGCTGCGGCTGCGGCCAGGCCAGCGGTGCCGCCTGCGATGAAGGCGCGTCGGTTGGTGGTCATCGGCGTCTCTCCCTGAGTGTCGGCGGGTGCGGCCCGCTCTGGCCCGACCTTACACCAGCGCGGTGCCGTGGCCATTCCCAAACCGGGCCGGCGTTGCGGCGGGTGGGCCGATGGACGGAGTGACCGGCGAGGCGGTCGGCGGAATGCCGGTTTGACGATGACCCGGAGGGCGATGGCCAGCACGGCGGCGGCCACGCCGGCGACGTGGTTGAGCAGGACGACGCCGCCGACCACGGCCAGCAGCGTGCAACCTTCCATCAGCCCCGCGGTCCGTAGGCGTGAGATCATACGTGGGGTCCTTGTGTTGCGCCGCCGTGCGGCCCGTACGAACCATGCTTCCGACCGATGCGACGCCGGTCAGGGCGGCACACCCACGTTGTCGAGCAGGCGCACCGTGCCCAACCGGACCGCGGCGACCAGGCGGGCGGGACCGGACGGTGCCGTGGTGGGGCGCATCGTGTCGGCGTCCACCAGGGCCAGGTAGTCCGGCGTCATGCCCAGCGCGCGGAGGTGGGTGTCGCCTACCGCCAGGGCCGCCGGGCTGGCGTCGGCGGCGGCGGTTTCGAGCAGCACGCGATACAGGCCCGGCGCCACCGTGCGCTGCGCGGGCGTCAGGTAGCGGTTGCGGGACGACATCGCCAGGCCGTCCGGGTCGCGCAGGGTTGGGACGGCGACGACCTCGACCGGCCAGTCCAGGTCTGCGACCATGCGGCGGACGACTTGCAACTGCTGCCAGTCCTTCTCGCCGAACATCACCAGGTCCGGGCTGGATTGGTGGAGCAGCTTGGCGACGACGGTCGCCATGCCGCGGAAGTGGCCGGGGCGGGCGGCGCCCTCGAAGCCTTCGGAGGGGCCACCGACCTCGATGGCGGTGGCGCGGTTTGGGCGGTACATGGCTTCGACCGAGGGCAGCCAGGCGACGTTGCAGCCGGCGGCTTGCAGCCGGGCGAGGTCTGCGGCGTCGTCGCGGGGGTAGCGGTCGAAGTCTTCGTTTGCGGCAAATTGAAGCGGGTTTACGAAGATGGAGGTGACGGTGGAGGCGGCTTGGCGCTGGCCGGCGCGCAACAGGGCGAGGTGGCCGTCGTGCAGGGCGCCCATGGTGGGCACCAGGGCGAGCGGGCGGGGCAGGGTGGCCAGGGCGGCCCGGAGCGCTGGGACGTCGCGGGCGACGATCATGGGCGGATGGTTAGGGTACGCCCGGCGCAGCCGGACGCGCGGGACGTAGCCTAGACTCGGTTTTTGCGGGCATCTTCATCCCAAGGCGGATGCGCGTGATCCGATGACGCGTTACGCGACGGCGCGAATGCCGTCCGCGACCCGGTCCAGAGTGCGGCTGGTCAGCGCGGCCATGCACAGGCGGCCGTCGCTGACGCCGTAGATGCCGAACTCGGTCTTGAGGCGGTCCATCTTGGCGGCGTCCAGGCCGGAGTAGGAGAACAGGCCGCGCTGGTGCAGGAAGCGGCCGAAGTCGCGGGCGTTGTTGCCGGCGAGGCGGGCGACCAGGCCCTCGCGCATGCGCTTGATGCGTTGGCGCATGGCGTCCAGCTCGGCTTCCCACTCCGCGCGCAGGGCCGGGTCGGTCAGGATGGTGGAGACCAGGAGCGCGCCGTGGCTGGGCGGGGTGGAGTAGTTGGTGCGGATGGCGATCTTGACCTTTTCGCCCACCAGCTTGGCTTGGCCGGCGTCGGCGGCGATTACGGAGAGCACGCCGACGCGCTCCCCGTAGAGGGCGAAGGATTTTGAAAACGAGGTCGCGACGAAGAGGGGGACGCCGAGGGTGGCCAGCAGGCGGGCGGGGGCGCTGTCGGCTTCCAGGCCCTCGGCGAAGCCGGCGTAGGCCATGTCGAGGAAGGGGATGAGCTGGCGCTCGCGGATGAGGCCGGCGAGGTCTTGCCAGTTCTCGGCGCTTAGGTCGGCGCCGGTGGGGTTGTGGCAGCAGGCGTGGAGCAGGAGGACGGTGCCGGGGAGCATGGCGGCGACGGCGGCGCGCATGGCGTGCCAGTCCACGCCGCCGGTAGCGTCGTCGAAGTAGGGATACTCGGCGACGTGCAGGCCGGCGCCGGCGAAGATGCTGGGGTGGTTGCCCCAGGTGGGGCGGCTGAGCATGACGGTGCTGTCCGGGGCCAGGCGGCGGATGACATCGGCGCCGAGCTTGAGGGCGCCGGTGCCGCCGAGGCTTTGGACGGTGACGATGCTGGCGCCCATGCGGTCCGTGAGGGCGTCGCCGAAGACGAGGCGCTTGGCGGCGTCGCGCAGGGCGGGCAGGCCGTCGGGCTGGAGGTAGCCCCAGGATTTCATGTGCGGGGCGACGCGGGCTTCGGCCTTGTGGACGACGTCCAGGATGGGGATGCGGCCGTCCTCGTCGTAGTACATGCCGACGCCGAGGTTCACCTTGTCTGGGCGGGGGTCGGCGCCGAACTCCTGGAAGCCGGCCATGATGGGGTCGAGGCTCTCGGGCTGCAGGTGGTCGAAGAGGGACATGGGGCGGCTCCGTCGTGCGGGGGCAGGATGCGGCGGGGGCGGGGCGGGTGCAACGGG
>Ga0123336_10002706_pt1 | contig 15274 bp, 12 predicted proteins | sample SSSSmetaG_FD_96466 | JGI IMG/M metagenome (GOLD analysis project Ga0123336, IMG submission 96466) | Glacier valley bacterial and archeal communities from Borup Fiord, Nunavut, Canada, to study Microbial Dark Matter (Phase II) - ​SSSS metaG | ecosystem: Environmental > Aquatic > Freshwater > Ice... | reverse complement strand
GCGATGCAGGTACACGGGATCGCCAACCTGCTCACCTTCAACGCCGCCGACTTCGTCCGCTACACCCATATCACCGTTCTGCATCCCCAAAATATTTGAGGACGCACAGTCTAGGTTTTTCGCAGATACATGCAGATTATTGGGTACGTGGAAGAGAGGAGAACTGCAGATGACTATCACCATCGAACTATCGATCGAAGCGGAGGCGAGGCTGGACCGCGAAGCTGCACGGCGCGGCATTCCACTTGCGGAGGTGATCAAGCAAGCACTGGAACAGCTGCCGTCGGTAGAACAAAAACCATTGTCCGAAACGCTGTCTCCGCAACAGTTCGCCGCTGCGCTCGACGAGTTTGTGAATAGCCATCGAGCCGATCTACCTGTACTCTTATTAGAGGACATCAGTCGCGCCTCGATTTACGGAGCGGGCGAGTGAGTGAATACGTCCCCGATACGAACTTACTGATCCGGCTTTCGGTACCAGCCGACCCTCAAAACGCACTGGTCAGCAATGCCCTGAAAACTTTACGGCAGACAGGGGACGAAATTATTTTGCTTCCCCAATGCTTATATGAGTTCTACACTGTCGCAACACGCCCGACGACGGCACGGGGCGGTCTGGGTTTCACGATTGCGGAAGCCGATGCGGAGATCGACAAATATCGCCGACTTTATCGAATGCGCCCTGATACCGCCGCAATATTCGATGTATGGCACAGTCTGGTGGTCAGCTACGGTGTATCTGGCGTTGCGGCGCATGATGCCCGTCTGGTTGCTGCGATGCAGGTACACGGGATCGCCAACCTGCTCACCTTCAACGCCGCCGACTTCGCCCGCTACACCCATATCACCGTTCTGCATCCCCAAAACATTTGAACCTTACTATCGTACGATCAGCGAGCGGCTATTTTCCATCGAACTGTGGTTTGGCTCCGGTCATTGTACACAAGCACTTAGATTTTCTCTACGCCTCCTTGCCTTGATGCTTCCGCCTGTAGAATCTGCACGATACGTGTTTTCACTCTTGCAGCTTCCTTATCCATTAGCGGAACAAGAATTCGTTCCAGCTCTATGGGAGGAAAAGGCAGCATTAAGGAATGCACCACCTTTTTACCGTAACGTGCGACATAAGTCTTCAATTTGCACGTATGCTGCACACGGATATGGATGAGCAGAACGAAGTCGATATTGTGCCCGCGTATGTCGGAGCTAATTTTCTCAGCCACCTGCGCCGCATCGAAGGCAGTCGATTCGGTTTCGATCAGCAGCACGTTCGGGGGCTGTTCGAGGATGTGCTCGACGATACCCTCACGAAATTCATACACGACGACCCGGCAGTCCTGAGAGTACGGTTTCGCCGCCATTTCGATCAGTCGTGCCAGAAAGCTTCTTTCTACCAGTACCCCCACTGTGTAGAAAGCCCGATCGTTCGTTCCGGATTGTCTGCGCTCATTCAGTTGTAGTTCCTGTAGAAAGCAGTGGAAAGCAATGGAAAGCAGTAGAAAGCAGTGGAAAGCAAGAGAGAGGAGCAAGAAGCACTGACATTTTTGTGGGTCCTACCGCATCTGGAAATTCATCAGGTGTGACGAGTGCGCGTGGCATATCGCGATCGCGAGCGCATCGGCGGCATCGTCGGGGCGCGGTGTCTTTTCGAGCTGCAGCAGCTGCGTCACCATATACTGCACCTGTTTTTTGTCCGCGGCACCGTATCCCACGACCGCCATTTTGACTTCCATCGGACGGTACTCGCACCAGGGCAGTCCGCGCTGCGCTGCGGCGAGGAGCAATACCCCGATCGTTCCCCCGACCGCGATCGCCGTGTTGACGTTGTTGCTGAAGAACAGCTTTTCGGTGGCGACTTCATCGGGCTGCTGCAGATCGAGCAGGCGGTTGAACTGCGTCGAGATCGAGAGGTAGCGGTCGGGCATCGTCATCTCTTTGGGTGTCTCGATCACGCCATGCGTGATATAGGAGATCGTGCTGCCCTGCTTTTCGACGACACCGTAGCCCGTGATCGCGGTGCCCGGATCGATACCAATAATGATCATAATTGCTTCAATCCGATCTAATTCCCACGTGATTTTCAATTTGGGGAGCACTGCTCGACACTGCGGTTCTGGCAGCGAACAGATCGGCGACACGCTGACCGACCAACTCCTGAAACTCGATTTTGCCGACGCGATGCGCATAGCGCAGCGTGAAGTTCAGACCCTCGAAACGCGGCGACTCGGGCGAACTGAGCCGGTGCGTCAACTCCTCCGGCAGCGCGGCGGCGATCAGTTCGATTGCAGCGCGCCCGTCGATAACAATATCTTCGCCGTCCCAGTAGGCGATCTGCCCCGCGGTCATCGCATTGTCGATCAGCGGCGCGCCGCCATGCCGTTCACAAAGAAACCAGCGGTACCAGAACTCGGGGCGTGGAGCGCCGCCTGTCAGTTCGGAGAAGACGACATCGGCGCAGCGATGCGCCTCGCGCTCGATCTCTCGCCGTTTGGGGCAGACGTCGGGCGGATTGTAAGGCGACGAAAACGGGCGCGGGTCCGGCTCAGAATCTTCAGGAAGCATCGCCTCGACCCTCCTGCCCATTCCTGCTATTGCTGGTCAGCCTTACCTCAAGCTCCGCCAGCCGCTCCAGAAAACTCTCCAGCAGTTCGGTGTCGCGGCGCAGGCTGTCTTTCCAGAGACTGCGCTCGCGTCCCGGCGGCATCTGAGCGAGGGCGCGCCCGAACCGTCCCAGCCACTCCCGCTCCTCCGGTTCCATTTCCAGGGCATTCTGCGGGGCATCGGCAGGCAGGTCGTCGACGAGGCGAGTATCACTCTGGCGTGGAACATGTGTCGTAGGATTTGCGGCAGAAACCAAATCAGCAGCGGACCGACCGCTAATCAATGCGCTCAATTCAGGGTTGTTTTCTGCCCCGTTCACCGCCGTTTCGGTGTCTTCCGGGACAAAACCCGCCAGTAGAAGCAGTCTCCCGACCTCCTCACCCATGCCGACTGCGAAGCGACGGATCGTTTCCGGCGTACGGGCATTGCCCTTCGCCAGTTCGCCGATCGTTGCGGGAGCAAGCCCCGTCAGACGCTCTGCCTGACGCAGCGAGAGACGTTTGCCGCCGGAGCCGTGCCGCGTCAGGATGTCGCCAACCGCTTTTTCGAGACCGGGTCTCGCTCGCGCCATAATCCACCTGCTTCGTCATAACGAACCCTTCCGCCAGGTAGGTTCGTACCAATTTGAAGAACAGACGTACGTCTGCTTTAACTGTTCCCTCGATGACGGGCATTATAACATATTGCCCGCCGCACCGCAAGGGGAAGTGTCTGCTGCTTGCCGGGTCCGCGTCAGTCCTCCTTCCCTTCCTTTATAAGAAGGCGGCTAACCACACCCAACCCCCTCCTTCGTAAGGAGGGGGAGCGAATACACTTCAGTCAGTTTTTCCTTACAAGAGTGACACCCCACAACCATGGTACTCCGGCTGGATAATTACGATACAACATAAATACGCTGAAAACGTTTTCCAAACAGGAACGAATGCCTCTCCCGCAGAATAGTATGATGCAGACGAACGTCTCATGTTTCATCGGTTCCCTTCCGAAAATAATCTGTCGCGAAAGAAGCCGCTCCTCGTATTGTTTGAGGACACCGCCCGACAAGAGACTGGAATCGCAGGGGCGCTGCCTGTCGTACCTGTGAGGGTCTGTGAGGGATCGACGAACTACATTTTTGAGGAAGACAATATGCCGGGAGCAAGAACGCATGATATGATTACGGTAGTGACGGCGGCGGCGGCAGATGTCGCCTACTTCGCGTTGGCGCCGCATCCCGACGGCGCGATCGCCGCTCTTTTCACCATTGCCTACCTCTTCGCCGAGTTCGCCTGCGCCGGAGACCTCGATCTCAATTCGAAAGAGTATCGCCGGTGGGGGCCGCTGCGCTTCCTCTGGATGCCCTACCGAGTCTGTGTGCCGCACCGCTCGTGGGTTTCTCATGGCATGATCCTGGGCGGCGTGATCCGCGCATTTTATCTCGCAATCGTCACAACACTGCTGGTCTGGACGGTAGTCTGGGGCATTTCCCGTCTCGGTCCGCACCTCAATCCAAACGCGGTTGCGCGGAACGAATGGGCTTCCCTGTTTGGCTTCATGAAGACGCATCCGCAGTGGACAGTCGCGATGCTGATGGGTTTTATACTGGCAGGCTCCGCGCATTCCGCAGCAGACTTTATGTCTACGTGGTTCAAACGCCGCTTTTGACCGCGCCGCGCAAGGCGTAGGTACGCCTGACAATTTGCTGATTGTTCCCGACCGGCTCGGCTCTCCTTTCCTTTTCCCTTCGGCTTCCCTTCAGAATGCGCGTAACAGTTGCCCCTGCGCAGCGTCATAAGAACAGTAAGAAAAAGTCGTACCCTGGCAAAACGACTTTCGTAAGGAGATCGTGTACGGACTGTCGAATATAGCTCTGCCTCTGTGCCACTGGAACGAAACCGCTGCTATGAGGCGTCAATGAATTGGGAATATCGGCAGACGGGCTGTTCCGACGACTCACTACTCAGCTCTTACTTTCGCAGTGCCCCGATCCCTGTTCGATAAATGTTCGATATTTGTGTTTGATATTCACCCGAAATTTTAAAGGAGATTCGCTATGTTCTCTCGTTTTGCACGGCACTGCGTAACGCTCGCGGCGGTCTGCGCCCTCGCGATCGGCGCAGCCCGCAGCTATGCCTTCCCGAAGTATGCCGAAAAAGAAAAAGTGAAGTGCGACTACTGCCACGTCGTCGCGGGCGGTGATCGCAACTTCCGGGGTCTCTACTATAAGGCGCACGACCTTTCGTTCGCCGAGTTCGACAATGTGTACGAGGCGAAACTTGCGGGCGTCAAGCCGACTGCTGTGGGTCCGGAAGCGACCGCGACAGTCGCCGCCTACCCCGATGTCAAGGTCGATGTTCCAGCCGTGCTGGATTTCAAAGTCAAAGACATTGATGGCAAACCGGTCAATCTGGCCCGCTATAAAGACGACGTCATTCTGATCGTCAATGTTGCGTCGAAGTGCGGTAACACCCCGCAGTATGCCAGCCTGCAGAAGCTCTACGACAAATACAAAGCGAAGGGTTTTGTGGTCCTCGGCTTCCCCGCCAACGATTTCAACCAGCAGGAACCGGGCACGAACAAAGAGATCAAAGAGTTCTGCACGAGCAAGTACATGGTCACTTTCCCGATGTTCTCGAAGAGTGTCGTCAAAGGCGAGGGCATTTCGCCACTGTATAAATTCCTGACCGATGCGAAGACCGATCCGAAGTTCGGCAAGCCGATCGACTGGAACTTCGCCAAGTTCCTCGTCAACCGCAAGGGCGAGATAATCGCTCGCTTCCCGGCAGGCACTGATGTGATGAAGCCGGACACGCTCAGCGTAATCGAGAAGGCAGTCGCAGAAAAAGCTCCCGAAGTCGCCTCGAAATAGCGTCGATATGCTTCGAACGCCTTACTTTCGGTCAACAGCAAATTCGGTAGATAGCAAACCGTCCCGCTTCTCTTACAAAAGAGGAGCGGGACGGCTTTTTGTCGTCACGAAATGGCAGCTATTCACCAATTCCAACCCCTTGCTTGAAAGACAACGTAAAGGGGGAAGGAATACAAGCATCGGCCTCTCCCGTCTGCAGGACGTTTGCACTTTAAAGACAGGAGTTTTCAGCTTGCGGAGACACAGCAATTGCATGCTTGCGACAGCTCAGGCAAGGAATCCGACGACATTCTGGCGAATAGTCCGGTACAGCGAAGCAGAGACGAACCAAAGCAGAAGGAAAGCGCTCTGCGCTGCCGGGACAGGCAATGCCGGACATACCAACTGAAACAGTCACCTTCGTATTCACCGACATCGTAGGGAGCACACGGCTCTGGGAACAACACCCGGAAGCGATGCGCCTCGCGCTTGCACGTCATGATTTCATTCTCCAGAGCGCCATCGAGCAGCACAATGGCAGAGTGTTCAAGACCGTTGGCGACGCCTTTTATGCCGCCTTTGCAGACGCGCAGGACGCTGCCGCTGCCGCCCTTGCTGCACAGCGCGCGCTTTGTACCGAGCGCTGGCAGAGCGAGATTCCTCTCATAGTACGTATTGCCCTGCACACCGGAGCCGCAGAACAACGCGCGGGCGATTATTTTGGCAGTGCGCTCAATCGCATTGCGCGTCTGCTCGCGATCGGGCATGGCGGTCAGATACTGCTCTCGGGTTCGACACAGGAGCGCCTGGGCGATCGACTGCCCGAAGATGCCGCACTCATCGAACGTGGCAGCCACCGCCTGAAAGACCTCCAGCACCCGGAGCGCGTCTGGCAATTGACGCACCCCGCACTGATCACTGATAACTCTCCGCTCGCTTCACTCGACCTCGCTGCGACGAACCTGCCCGTTCAGTCCTCCTCCTTCATCGGACGTGAACAAGAAATGCGCGACATCGAGCGGCTGCTCGCCACGACACGACTGCTCACGCTCACCGGAAGCGGCGGCACCGGCAAGACGCGCCTGATGCTCCAGGTTGCGGCAGACCTCGTCGGGTCGGTCGAAGAGGGCGTCTGGCTCGTCGAACTTGCCTCGCTCGGCAACCCCGCGCTGGTTCCGCAGGCCGTAGCACAGGCGCTCAGCATACATGAAGAGCCGGGTCGACCGCTCCTGCAGACGCTGACCGACACGCTTCGTACAACAAAGCTGCTGCTGCTGATCGACAACTGCGAACATCTCCTCGGAGCAGTGGCACAGTTGACGGACGTACTGCTGAAGCAGTGTCCTGGCGTTCGTATTCTCGCCTCCAGCCGTGAGAACCTCGGTATCGCGGGCGAACAGACCTACCGGGTGCCGTCGCTGTCGCTCCCTGACCAGAACCAGAGCCCGACCGTCGCAAGCGTAATGCGGTCCGAATCGGTCGGACTGTTTGCGACACGCGCCCGCGCCGCACTCCCCGCCTTCGAGATCACCGATACCAATGCGCCGACGCTGGCACGCCTCTGCCGCCGCCTCGACGGGATTCCTCTCGCGCTCGAACTCGCCGCTGCACGTGTCCGCGCGCTCTCCGTAGAGCAGATCGAGGCACGCCTGCACGATCGGTTCCGTCTGCTGGTAGGCGGAAACCGTGCTGCTCTGCCGCGTCAGCAGACGCTGCGCGCCCTGATAGATTGGAGCTACGACCTGCTGACCGCGCCGGAGAAAACACTGCTCTGCCGCCTGTCGGTTTTCGCGGGTGGGGCGTCTCTGAAAGCGGTCGAGAGGGTCTGTGCACAAACCGATAGCGATGCTGGCAGTCAGAAGGGTGCTTTGCAAAGCGGTTCTATGTCCCTGCCAAATGGCGGAATGCTGCAGACGGCTTCGTTGCAGAGCCTGACTGCGACACTCGAAGGCTGGGAAGTTCTGGATATGCTGCTGATGCTGGTGGATAAATCGCTTGTGATTTACGAGGAGCGCGGGGGAGCCTCCTGCTATCGCCTGCTGGAGACAGTGCGTCAGTATGCGCGTGACCGCCTTCTCGAAAGCGGCGAAGCAGCGCAAATCCGTTCTCGATACGCTCTCTGGTGCCGGGAATTCACGATCCAGACAACGCAAAAAATGGGCGGATCGGAGCAGTCCTACTGGCTCGATATGCTCGAAACCGAACATGACAACCTGCGGGCAGCGCTCGACTACTGCCTCGAGTCTCCTGAAATGGAGTCGACGGGGCTGACTATGGCAGGGGCGCTCTCGGAGTTCTGGTGGACACGCGGTCATATGAAGGAAGGAAAAGCACGTCTGCTCGCGGCGCTAGCGCGCCCTGCGGCTCAGGAGCCGACTGTGGATCGTGCTCACGCCCTGCGCGGCGCAGGCACTATCTCCTGGATGCAGGGTGACGCATTATCTGCGTGCCCGCTGCTCGAAGAGAGCCTGCTCATTTATCAGCAAGTCGACTGTAAAGTCGGCATCGCTGCTGCGCTCGGCAACCTGGGTATCGCTGCCAAAGACAGGGGAGACTTCGCCGCAGCGGGAGTATTTTATAGCGAAAGCTTAGCTTTCTATCGCGAACTCGGGGAGCCGCGGCACCTCGCCTTCGTGCTGGTCAATATGGGCATTCTCGCCGAGAAGCAGCGCGACTATGCTGCCGCACACACTCTCTATGAGGAGAGTCTACTGCTGCGCCGGCAAAGCAGTGATAAAGAAGGAATGGCCTTGTCGCTCGGCTGCCTGGGATATTTAGACTGTATTCTGGGCGACTATACTGCTGCACGCACGCATCTCATAGAATGTCTTCAGCGCTGTCGGGAAGTCGGCAGCCGCCTGGATGCCGCGTACGCACTGGAAAGTTTCGCGCTGCTGGAACGGCAGTCGGGAACGCTGCCTCGCGCTGTTACTCTTTATGGCGCGGCCGCGGCCCTGCGTACAGCGATCCATGCGCCGCTGCCTCCGGATGAGCAGCGCGAAAATGAGGTGCAAATCACGCTGGTTCGTGACTCGCTGGGTACACATGGGTTTGCCGAAGCGAACGAGAAGGGCGCTGCGATGACGATGCTGCAGGCGATCGCCTTCGCCCTCGGTGACTCTGATCACGGTGAACTCAGCCCTGGTAAATTCGACCCCGATGAACAGGAGAGAGCGTAGACTATGCCCGATCTGCCAGACGGAACCGTAACTTTTCTATTCACCGATATCGAGGGCAGCACGCGCCTCTGGGAACAGGATCAGGCAGCGATGCAGACGGCGCTCGCGCGCCATGACACCCTGATGCGGCGGGCAATTGAACAGCACGATGGTGTTGTTTTCAAGACGATCGGAGACGCTTTCTGCGCCGCTTTCGCAAGCGCACCCAATGCGCTGTCCGCCTCATTCTCCGCGCAGACAGCCCTTAATACAGAAGACTGGACCCCGTGCCCGCCGCTGCGCGCGCGTATCGCCCTGCACACCGGCTGCGCCGAACAGCGAGACGGCGACTATTTCGGAGTGCCGCTCAACCGCATTGCCAGACTGCTCGCGATCGGCTACGGCGGACAGACACTGCTCTCCCGCTCAGCCGAAGAGAACATGCGCGGCTCTGCTGGCTCGCTGCCCGATGGACTGCAGTTCCGGGACCGGGGACTGCACCGCCTTCGCGACCTCTCTGTCGCAGAACACGTCTTCGAACTGCTTCACCCCGACCTGCCCTCAGACTTTCCGCCGCTGCGCTCGCTTCTCCCTACGCAGACGAACCTGCCAGTGCAGACGACCTCCTTCATCGGGCGTGAAAAAGAGTGCGCCGAGGTACGCCTGCTCTTCCAGACACGGCGACTGCTTACCCTGACCGGCAGCGGCGGCACCGGCAAAACTCGCCTGATGCTGCAGATCGCCGCCGACTATCTCGAGGCGATCGAAGACGGCGTCTGGCTCATCGAACTTGCGCCGCTCTCGGATCCCGACCTGGTACCGCAGGCGGTGGCGAACGCGCTCGGCATCCGTGAAGAGCCGGGCAGACCGCTGACCCCCACACTCATCGAGACGCTGCGTACGAAGAAAATGCTGCTGCTGCTCGACAACTGCGAGCATCTGCTTTCCACCTGTGCAATATTGACAGACATGTTGCTCAAGCAGTGCCCCGGCATTCGCATTCTGGCGACGAGTCGGGAGGGACTCGGCGTCGCGGGCGAGCAGACGTACCGCGTGCCTTCCCTTTCGCTTCCCGACCAGAGCCAAACCCCCACTGTCGCGAACTTTGCAGACTGCGAAGCTGTATCACTCTTCGTCGAACGGGCAAAAGCGGCTAACCAGAGTTTCGTACTCACCGATGCAAACGCCTCCTTTACGGCGGACATCTGCCGGCGCCTCGACGGTATCCCGCTCGCGATCGAGCTGGCGGCAGCGCGCGTCCGGGGAATGTCCGTCGAGCAGATCGAGGCACGGCTGCATCATCGGTTCCGACTGCTGACGGGCGGAAGCCGTACCGCACTGCCGCGCCAGCAGACCTTGCGAGCGATCATCGACTGGAGCTACAATCTGCTCACAGAGGACGAAAAACGACTGTTTCTGCGGCTATCTGTCTTTTCAGGGGGCTGGACGATCGAGGCGGCGGAAGCGATCTGCTCCGACAAAGTGAGCGCAGAGGACGGGTGTGACAAAAGTCTTGCTGGCGATATTGTGGAAACGAGCAATCGAGGCAGCATTGAGTACGACACGCAGCATAGCCCTCTGGAAGAATGGCAGATACTCGATCTGTTGATCGGTCTGGTCGATAAATCACTCGTCGTATTTGAGGAGCAGGAGGGCACGGGTCGCTACCATTTGCTGGAGACGGTGCGCCAGTACGCCCGGGAGAAGCTTGCCGACAGTAACGAGGGAAGCTCGGTTCGTGGACAGCATCGGGACTATTATGCTGCGTTAACTGCCGAAAATGTGGTCCGTGAGAACGGACCGGAAGCCGCTGCCGTATTTCGTCTCCTTGCGCTCGAACACGATAATCTTCGCGCGGCGCTGGAGTGGTTTGCGAGCGATCCGGAAGGTGCGGAGGGAGGACTGGAACTGGCGGCGAGTCTCTGGCGGTTCTGGGAAATACGCGGCTACTGGCGTGAGGGACGCGAGCATCTGCTGGCGGCGCTGGCGCGCCCGGAGGTTTCGGAGCCGACTTCGAGTCGAGCAGCAGCGCTCTGCGCGGCGGGCAACCTTATCTCGAGCACGTGTGATTATCTCGGCGCGGCGGTTTTCTATCGAGAAAGTCTTGCTGCGGCGCAGCAGGCGGGCGATCTGATCCGGGTCAGCTACGTCACGAATCAGCTCGGGATCGTCGCGCAAAACCTGGACGATAACGAGGGCGCGCTCACGCTGTTCCATGAGGCGATTGCGCTGCACAAATCGCTGCAAGACTTATCGGGGCAGTCGATCGCGCTGAGCAATATGGGGGTTGCGCTGCTGAATCTGGAAAGGCTGGAGGAGGCGCGCGACGTTTTCAATGAGGCGCTCGAAGTGCAGCGCACACTCGGTGATCAGCGCAGTATCGCAATATCGCTCAACAACCTGGGCGATATCGCGCAGCAGGAAGGTGACTTTTCGGTGGCGCACGCGCTGCAGCAGGCGAGTTTTCAGATCACGCTGGATATGGGCAACAAGCGAGGAGCTGCGTATGCCATCGAGTCGTTCGCCTCGCTCGCCTGCGCTCAGGGACAATGGGAACGCGCTGCCGGGTTGTGGGGCGCCGCGAATGCAGTACGGCGCGCGGCAGGGGCGCCGCTGACGCCTTATGAGTGTGGAATGCAGGCGCGCGCGAGTGCGCAGGCATGTGCCGCCTTCGGAGAAGCCAGCTTCACTGCCGCTTTCGCGGTCGGCGACGCCCTGACAGTGGAGCGCGCCTTCGACTACGTTCTTGCAGCGTCTGCACCCGTCTCATAAGCAGCCCGAATCAGGGATAGGTGTTTGCCGAAAAGCTCGTTCGGATTCACTCAAAAGAGGCATTGTTTTCGGCAAAAACAGCCTGCTCGACTCCCTCAAAACCAGATATCTACCCCTGTAAATTCCTACTTTTTGCGTGTGTGCAGCAGAAACCAGTCGGCAAGCCCTGCCTCACGGTAGGCGTTGTCCCACGAATTGTGACCGACTCCGGGGTAGGTGGTGATTTTTGCATCGCCGCCCGCCGCTCTGGCAGCCTCTACCATTTCGATCGAACCTTTGACGGGAACGGTCATGTCGGCTTCGCCATGAAATGCCCATATCGGCGTGTTCTTCAGCGCAGCAGCAGTATTCACATCGCCCCACCCGCACACCGGTGCAATCGCGGCGAACAGGTCAGGGTGCTTCGCCCCGATCGCCCAGGTTCCGTGCCCGCCCTGTGAAAGACCGGTCAGATAGAGTCGGTCGGCATCGACTTTATAGGTTTTCTTCGTCACGTCGAGCATTGCCAGCACCAGCTTGTCGTCGTCTTCCCAGCGGTCTTTGATGTCGGGCTTCTGCGGGATCAGCACCAGAAAGCGCCATTTGTCCACGTCCAGCATTATCGCCGGGCCGATCCCGACTGCCGCCTGTTTCAGCCCATCGCGCCCACACTCACCCGCGCCGTTGAGGAAGATAATCGTCGGGTAAGGCTTTGTAGCGTCGTAATCCTCGGGAACATAGAGCACGTAGCGGTACTGCTGCCCGTCATGCTCGATCGTTTTGAGAAGAAACCCTTTCGGCGACTGTGTACTGGAAGCGCGTTTGGTCAGCGCAGTCGGAGTCTTCGCATCCGCCGAAACAGTTTTATCCTGAGCGGTGACGACATTCCCAATCGAGAGCAGCCCGACACCGAGCGTAATGGCGGCTATGTTCAGCCTTGTTTTGAACATGCTTGCTTTGAACATACTTTTCCCCTTATTTGTTGACACGGGACAGAAAGTCCCAGTCTGGAATTGCAAAGTCCGCCTGTGCGTCTATTTCTGGGCACTGAAAGTACCCGGCTACAAGAAGCAAACGTCTTGCAGACGCAAATGCACTATCCCCAATCCCTCCCTTGAAAAAGCATAGGCGGTGGCGAAAATGCACTGTCTGCAGGCACTGCGTCCGAAGGACGCTCGGCAAATAGAACAAAACACGTCTAAAGCGAAGCCTAATACGTTCGAAGCGGAGCAGAACGTATCGCCTCTGCCAGCCAGATCGGGGTTTCAACCCTGGGGCGCGCTGGCGAGACAGACCGGAGTTTCACCCTGGGAGCTGATGCACCACCCCCAGCCCCCTTCTCGAATAAAAGCAAAGGAGGGTGAGAAAATGCATGGGGGGCGCGCTGGCGAGATCAGTGCATCGACTGTCCCTTGAACATCGCAGCAATCGTGGACAGCCTCGCGATGAAGAAGATCGTCCAGCCAATCATTACGAGAATCGACAGCACAACAGCACCAGTCGCCATCCCGTCTCCTGTCAGGTGAGGGTTCTCTTTAATTCGCTTCTTCGCCTGCAATCCCCGGATGAGCGCGAACAGTTCGACAGGGAGGAAAAAACAGCAACCAAATGTCACGATACCTACAACTGCGGCGATCATAGCCTCGTTGGCTTCTTTGCAAACCTGCGGTAGGATCGGCTGCTGATAGTTCGCGCCATACGGAGACGGATATTGACCGGGAGGGGCGTACTGTCCCGGCTGCCCATACTGTCCAGGCTGCCCGGGAGGAGGATACTGACCGGGCTGCCCGTACTGCTGCTGCCCCGGTTGTCCGTATTGCCCCGGCTGCTGATTCAGTGGCGCGGGCTGTTGATTGAGCGGGGGCGCCTGACCATATCCGGGCTGTCCCGGCTGAGCGCTCTGATTCAAATTCGGCGCACCGTACTGCGGGTTTTGCGGCTGCTGTCCGTACTGCGTGGGTTGTGGAGCGCCATAACCCTGTGTGGGCGCGTTCAGGGAAGGCGCTCCGCCATAGCCGGGATTCTGCTGCTGATCCGGCGGCGTGCCATAAGCGGGGTTCTGCAACGGCTGGTTCGAGACCTCCGGTGGACTATAAGTTGGTACTGGAGATGGCTGGCTGGCAGCAGGAGCGGAGCCACCGCTGCCGGTCGCGCCCATCAGACGCTGCAATGCCTGCTCCGCTGCCGGGTATGTCGACTGGAGCGCGAGCGCCTGCCGATAAGCGGAAGCCGCCTCCTCGATGCGCCCGACTCGTTCGAGCAGCACGCCCAGATTGTATCGTACCTGCGGACTTGTCGGCTGGAGCTGACTGGCACGGCTCATCGCGCCAAGCGCAGCTTCGTCTTGTCCAGACTGCCGGTAGGCATCTGCGAGATACATGTGCGCCGGACCGTCGTTGGTGTCGAGGCGGCAAGCCTGCTCTAACTGCACGATAGCGGTACTGACATCCCCACGCTGCAGCGCAGCAATCCCATCATCGAGTTCAGCGGACATCGGCGTGTTGCTCCTTATTAAGAAATCAAAGTGATTAAGAAATCAAAGTGAGAAATCAAAGTGAGAAATCAAAGTGAGCGATCAGAGTGGCAAAATGGGTAAGAGTACAATTGCTGAGTTTCGGAGTTGAGTTTCCAAGTACCGAAAGTAACCGGTATCAAAGTGCAAACGTCTTTTAGACGGCGATGCAACCACCCCCGTCCCCTCCTTGCAAAGGAGGGGAGAGAATACACGCAGCGATGGGCTTTTGCAGTAATCAGCGCTGTCGGACGCGAAACTGTCGACGAGACTTTCGTGCAAAGAATATTCAGCTAATTATTTCGTAGTATCCGCTTTTGTGTCCGAAAGACACTTGGCGCGCAACGACGGACTTCGGTCCGTTGGAGACCAGCGACAGGCTTTTGCTCTCAGTCCGCGGAGGCGGACTTCGCATCTCCAGACCGAGACTTCAGTCCCATGTCTATGTTGAGTACCCGGCATAGGAACTCCTGCCAAACTCAGCGCAGCATCACGACTCGCTCTTCGGTGCGCAGATCGCGCTGCTTCTGGAGATCGTGGATCGTCGCGCACAGATAGCGGTTCGTGTCGATCGTAAAATCGATACGCAGCCGCGCCTGTGTGCCGGAACCCGGCGGCGCGAGCCGCAGCGCATCGCCCTCGTTGAGCGTGATCACGCACTCGCCCTCCTCCGAGCCATTGGGTATCCAGTACTCGTTGCCATTCATGCGCTTGCTCCACGGCAATGAAACGCGTCCCCCGTAGCCGACTTCGCAGATCGGGAGCCGGAACAGCTGCTGACCCTCCGTCACGGCGTAATAGCGAGTCTCGAATGGGTTAGGCGTCGGGTAGCCAGTCCCGCGCCGCACCAGACGTTCGTATTCAGGACGCTGCTGATTGTCATTGTACACGCGAATCGCATAGTCGTGGTGAACGATCTGATCCACGCTAAATCCCGCCCCGAAGACCGCCGCGCCCTTGACGACCGCCTCGAACGGCTCCCAGTAGTGGACGCGCTGCGCTCCGAAAAGCCGCTCGAATAGTTCACGTACGCCCGGCAGCAGTGTCGATCCGCCAACGAGCAGCACCGCATCGATGTCCGCCTCATTCAGTTCGTGTTTGCAGTCGTCGAGAGTCGCTTCCGTCAGCACTTCAAGCGTTTTGTAGAGCTCGTTGCGCTCCAGCATATCGAGGAATTCCTGGCGCGCGATCTCGATACGCCCGCCGCCCTGCAGCAGGAAATAGCTGCTGTCGGCGACCGAGGCTTTGTTGCTCAGGTCTTTCTTGATCGCCTCCGCCTGCGCGAGCAGCACGGGGCGCAGCGTGTCCTGATGCGCCATCAGCCGCTGGCAGCCGAGGTCTGCGATCCAGCCGTCGATCGTCTCACCGCCGTAGATCATGCCGCGTCCCGCGAGCAGCGTTGCCCGGTGCTGGCTCGCGCCCATG
>Ga0123336_10002698_pt1 | contig 15300 bp, 13 predicted proteins | sample SSSSmetaG_FD_96466 | JGI IMG/M metagenome (GOLD analysis project Ga0123336, IMG submission 96466) | Glacier valley bacterial and archeal communities from Borup Fiord, Nunavut, Canada, to study Microbial Dark Matter (Phase II) - ​SSSS metaG | ecosystem: Environmental > Aquatic > Freshwater > Ice... | reverse complement strand
GCGAGGACAGTTTTTGCCGGGTTTGCAGGCCCATAGCCGTAGCTATGGGACAAAAAGCCGGTAAAAAATGGACCGCTGCGGCCGTCTTGCAGCCGACGTTCCTTCTGCCGCCCACACTCCTAGGTCTGGCTCACTTTTGTAGGCATCGTCATCGCGCCGTTGGCCTTCGATCTGGGCGTTCTTCACAAGGACGACAAGGAAATCGGCGTTCGAGAAAGCGTAGCGCTGTCGGCCGGCTACATCAGCGTGGCGCTGCTCTTTGGCGCCTGGATCTGGTGGTACCTTAGCGCGCAAAGCGGCATGGACTACTACACTGGTTGCATGATCGAGAATTCGCTGTCGATGGACCTTCTGGGTGCGCGAGACCGACACCAAGACGGGCAAGCTGGAACGCTTCGCGACGCCCTTGTTCCTGGCCCTGGTGCTGGTGTTCATTGGCAGCAAGAATTTCCTGGTGGGCATCATCGGCAAGATCCCGGCGGTGATCTCGTTGACCGCGACCTTCGGGCTGATCGCCGGTGATGTGCTGGTGTCGCTGTGGAAGCCCCAGGGGCAGCCTGCTGTCGCCGAGTCCGCATGACGCCGCCGATCGTGCAGCGCCTGAGTGACGCAGCCGCTGCCATCCAGGACGAGCGGGTGTCGATGCAGGCGATGGCACAAGCGCACGGGCCGTAAGCCGAAGGGGCCGTGCTGCTCCTGCTGGCCATGCCCTGCCTGCTGCCGGTACCCGGCGTGGGCGCGGTGCTCCGGCTGGGCATGTCGACACTGGCAGTGGCGATGTGGAAGGGTCAGTGCACGCCATGTTTGCCACAACGGGTGGCCCAGCTTGAACTGCCGCGCCACTGGGACCAGCGGGTGCTGTTCGGCTTGGCTGCTGCTTACGCCGTGGCCGGGCGACATGCCAGGGCCCGGCTGAGCCATCTCGCCATTCCCGGGCGACGGTCGGCGACGGCGCTCGCCGTTGGGCTGATGGCCGCGATCGTCGTGATGCCGATTCCCTTCGGCAACATGCTGCCTGCCGTGGCGGTGGTGTTCATCGGGCTGGTGCGGGTGTTATCAGGGGCGCGGACAGACGGGTACGGGTTGCCGAGCCTGGCCGGCCGCCGTTACCGATCCTCACTGTCGCCAGCGAGGAAAAAACGTGAGCGGCCGTGCTGTTGTAGTTCCTATGCCTTCAAAAAAGAAAAACCACGAAAAACGCGGGAGGACGCGTGACCTGGCCGGCGCGAGTGTCGGAAGGAACGGGGGCACCGTGAAAAAGCGGGGAACATACCGGGGAACGAATGTGGGGTGTGCTTCGATTTCTTGCAAAATCTACTGAGAGAAAGCCGAAATTGTTCGATTCCCCTCACCGCTCCAAATGGCTGACGCATGGCGCGCCAATAAAAAGAGCTTTTTGAAGGCGCTTTTCGCAGGCTGCCTTTGATGGTCGGCTGATTGGCTGCATCCATGTGCCTTGATCGAGGCTTTTGGCGAGGCGGCTTGGCGCACACTGGTGTCATGACTTCACCTTCACCGCCTACGAGCTATGCCGTCGTCAGCTTGCACCCTTTGCGGCCGACTCAGATCGACGCGCTGGGCCGGTTTGATTGGGCGCGCATGCAGGTGCAGGTGCTTGCCTCGATGGGTGAATTGGCGCAAATCGACGGCCCGGTTGACGCGGTATTGGTGAAAGAAAAGCACCTCAGCGGCGCGCTCACTGCATGGCCCGCAACGGCGGGCCCAGCCATCGTGGTGGTGGCCGACCACCCCAGCGCCGAGCAGATTTCGCAGTGGACGCGCTGGGGTGTTCAAGATGTTTTGACCGGCGCGGCTTGCACTCACGCCAACTTGGGACAGCGTTTGTTGGCCGCCATCGAACGCCACCGCCTGACCCAGGCTCTGCGCAACTCGAGCGTGAGCGCGTATGCCACCGACCTGGACACCGGTCTGCCGCACGAGCAGCAGTTGATGGAGCACATCAGCCAACTGATGGCGCTGCGCGAACGTCAGCCGTCGCCGATGGCCTTGTTGGTGTTGCGAATTGAAGGTTTGGCCACAGCGCACGCGCGCTGGGGCGCAGACGCCGTCCACGCGCTGCGGCGCAAAGTGGCGGTGCGGTTGCGTGCCGGCGTGCGTGCCAGCGATGTGGTGGCGTTCTTGGGCGACGACTCGTTCTCGGTGTTACTGTCGACCATGCTGTTGCCCAGCGACGCGGCGCAGGTCGGCGCGAAATTGATGGCGGCGTTGCACGCGCCGTTCAAAATTTCCGGCACCGAGGTGGCGGTGTCGGCCGCGTTGGGCATCGCCCAATACCCCGAAGACGGAGCACACGCGCAAGCGCTGCTTCAACGCGCGGTCGGCCTGGCCAATTCAAGTGCCGCGCAAGGACGCGTGGGGTTCGCCAACTTCAGTGAGGCAGGCGCGGCAACCGCGGCGAATGACGACTAACGACTAACGACTGAACAAGTGAGCAGTGGTGCTGCTCACTTCAATACATCGGCAATGCACAGGTACTTCATCTCGACGTAATCGTCGATCCCGTGGTGCGAACCTTCGCGCCCCAGGCCTGATTGCTTCACGCCGCCGAACGGCACTTCGGCCGTCGATATCAAGCCGGTGTTGACGCCCACCATGCCGTATTCCAGCGCCTCGCCGACCCGAAAAACACGGCCGATGTCGCGGCTGTAAAAGTAGCTGGCCAAACCAAACTCGGTGTTGTTGGCCAACGCGACGGCCTCGGCTTCGGTCTTGAACTTGAACACCGGTGCCACCGGGCCGAAAGTTTCTTCGCGGGCGCACAGCATGTCGCCCGTGGCGTTGGCCAACACCGTTGGCTCGTAAAAACGCGTGCCCACCTTGTGGCCGCCCACCAGCACTTTCGCGCCCTTGGCCACCGCGTCGGCCACATGTGCTTCGACTTTGGTGATGGCTTGATCGTCGATCATCGGACCCTGGTTCACGCCGCTCTCAAACCCGTTGCCCACCTTGATGGCAGCGGCCTTCGCAGCCAGCTTGGTGACGAAGCTGTCGTACACGCCCTCCTGCACATAAAAGCGGTTGGCGCACACGCAGGTTTGCCCGGCGTTGCGATATTTGCTGACCATCGCGCCTTCCACCGCACTGTCGATGTCAGCGTCGTCAAACACGATGAAGGGCGCGTTGCCGCCCAATTCCAACGACATTTTTTTGATGGTCGGGGCGCACTGCGCTGCCAGGATGCGGCCCACTTCGGTCGAGCCGGTAAACGACACGTGGCGCACGGTGTCGCTGGCGCAAATCACCTTGCCCACCGCAATGGAGTTGCTGCTGTCCGCTGTGATGATGTTGAGCACACCCGGCGGCATGCCTGCGCGCAGGGCCAGCTCGGCCACGGCCAGCGCCGACAGCGGCGTTTGCTCAGCCGGTTTGATCACCACCGGGCAGCCCGCAGCCAGCGCCGGCGCGACCTTGCGCGTGATCATCGCGATCGGGAAATTCCACGGCGTAATGGCCGCGCACACACCCATGGGCTGCTTGATGACGAGGTAGCGTTTGTTGTTGTCGGTGGTCGGCACGGTTTCGCCGTAAATGCGGCGCGCCTCTTCGGCAAACCACTCCAGAAAGCTCGCGCCGTAGCCCACTTCGCCTTTCGCCTCGGCCAGCGGCTTGCCTTGCTCAGCAGTCATGATGCGCGCCAGGTCGTCGGCGTTTTGGTGCAGCAAGTGAAACCACTTCATCAAAATCGCGCCGCGCTCTTTGGCGGTCTTGCTGCGCCACGCTGGCCAAGCGGCGTTGGCAGCGGCGATGGCGGCGGTGGTCTCGGCCGGGCCCAAATTGGCCACGTCGGCCAGCTTCAACCCGGTGGCCGGATCCAGCACGTCGAAGCGGCTGTTGCCCCTGACCCATTCGCCGTTGATGAGGGCGTCGGTTTTAAGCAGGGTCGGGTCGGCGAGGGTGGACAGGGGCGAGGTGGGGCTGGTCATTGCAATCTCCGTATGGGTCGGCGTCGTGCGGGGGTGTCCGCTTGGAAGTGATGGTAAGCGCGACCCCTGTTGGGCACCGGTTCAGAGGGCCGCCGCGCAGCCCCACCTCTATACTTGATCGCTCTTGAAAATCATGCACTTGCGAGTAAAAAAACACGGTATGAAAGCCTCTGAAATCCGCACCACCTTCCTGAAGTTTTTTGAAGGCAAGGGCCACACCATCGTCGCGTCCAGCCCTGTCGTGCCTGGAGACGACCCGACGCTGCTGTTCACCAACGCGGGCATGAACCAGTTCAAGGATGTGTTCTTGGGCGTGGCAAAGCGGCCTTATGTGCGGGCCACCACCTCGCAAAAATGCATACGCGCGGGCGGCAAACACAACGACCTGGAAAACGTCGGCTACACCGCGCGGCATCACACGTTTTTCGAGATGCTGGGGAACTTCAGCTTCGGCGATTACTTCAAGGAACAGGCCATTGCCTACGCCTGGGAGTTGCTGACCGAGGTCTACAGACTGCCCAAGGAAAAGCTCTGGGTCACGGTGTACGCCGACGACGACGAGGCCTACGACATTTGGAACAAGCAAGTCGGCGTGCCTGCCGAGCGCATCGTGCGCATTGGCGACAACAAAGGCGCGCGCCACGCGTCTGACAATTTCTGGATGATGGGCGACACCGGCCCCTGCGGCCCGTGCACCGAAATCTTCTACGACCACGGTCCCGAGATTGCTGGTGGACCGCCCGGATCACCCGAGGAAGACGGCGACCGCTACATTGAAATCTGGAACAACGTGTTCATGCAGTTCAACCGGGACGAAGCCGGTGTGATGCACAAGTTGCCCAAGCCGAGTGTTGACACCGGCATGGGGCTCGAGCGGCTGACAGCGGTGCTGCAACACGTGCACAGCAACTACGAAATCGACACCTTCATGAACTTGCTGGCGGCGTCGAAGAAAGCTGTGGACGACGCCGGCGCAATGGCGACAGGTGAGGGCGGTTGCGACAAACACTCGCCATCGCTGAAAGTCATCGCCGACCACATCCGCGCCTGCAGCTTCACGGTGGTGGACGGCGTGATCCCGAGCAACGCCGGTCGCGGTTACGTGCTGCGCCGCATCACCCGCCGCGCCATTCGACACGGCTACAAACTGGGTGCGCGCAAGCCGTTTTTTCACGCCATCGTGAACGCCTTGGTGGCCGAGATGGGTGATGCCTATCCTGAGTTGCGCGCCAGCGAAAAACGCGTCACCGATGTGCTCAAGCAAGAAGAAGAAGGCTTCTTCCGCACCATCGCCAACGGCATGGAAATCCTCGAAGCCGAGTTGGCCACCGGCACCAAAACCATAGCGGGTGATCTGGCCTTCAAACTGCACGACACCTTCGGCTTTCCGCTCGACCTCACGGCAGACGTGTGCCGTGAGCGCGGCGTCACGGTTGACGAAGCGGGCTTCAACACTGCCATGGCGCACCAGCGCGATCAAGCGCGTGCGGCGGGCAAATTCAAGATGGCGGCAGGCTTGGAATACGGCGGGTCTGACACGACGTTCCACGGCTATGAGTACCTCACGCACGAAGGCGCCAAGGTCACTGCCGTGTATGTGGACGGCAGCTCCGTGGAATCGGCCAAAGCCGGTGACGACGCGGTGGTGGTGCTCGACCACACGCCGTTCTACGCCGAGTCGGGCGGCCAGGCCGGCGACATGGGCGAACTGCGCAACGCCACCTCGCGCTTGCTGGTGGAAGACACCATCAAAGTACAAGCCACCGTATTCGGTCACCACGGCCGCGTGGTCGAGGGCGAGATCAAAGTCGGCGATGTGTTGAACGCGAAAGTCGACGCCGACAATCGTCTTAAGACCATTCGAAACCACAGCGCCACGCACCTGATGCACAAAGCGCTGCGCGAAGTGCTGGGCACGCATGTGCAGCAAAAAGGCTCGCTGGTGAACGCCGACCGCACGCGGTTCGACTTTGCCCACAACGCGCCGATGACGGCCGCACAAACCACGCAAGTCGAGGCCATCGTCAACGCTGAAATTCTTGCCAACGCCGCCACGCAGGCGCGCGTGCTGAGCATGGAAGACGCGCAAAAAACCGGCGCGATGATGCTGTTTGGCGAGAAGTACGGCGACGAGGTTCGGGTGCTCGACATCGGCTCCAGCCGCGAGCTGTGCGGCGGCACGCACGTGGCGCGCACGGGCGACATCGGCCTGTTCAAGATCGTGGCCGAGACCGGCGTGGCCGCAGGTGTGCGTCGCGTGGAAGCCATCACCGGTGAACATTCTTTGGGCTACTTGCAGTCGCTGGAAAACATGGTGGGCGAACTGGCGCACAGCTTGAAATCGTCGACCTCGGAAGTCCCGGCGCGAATGGCGCAAATGCTGGAGCACTTGCGCGCGCAAGAAAAAGAACTGGTGGCGCTGAAAGGCAAATTGGCGTCAGTGCAGGGCGACGAATTGGTGACGCAGGCGGTGGATGTGAAGGGCGTGAAAGTGCTGGCCGCCACCATGCACGGTGCCGATGCGCAGGCCCTGCGCGACACCCTGTTCAAGCTCAAGGACAAGCTGAAATCGGCCGTGATCGTGTTGGCCGCGGTGGACGGCGGCAAAGTGCAATTGGCCGCGGGCGTCACGACCGACAGCGTGAGCCAAGTGAAGGCTGGTGAGCTGGTGAACTTTGTGGCGCAGCAAGTGGGCGGCAAAGGCGGCGGCAAGGCCGACTTGGCCATGGCCGGTGGCACCGATGCGGCGCAACTGCCAGCGGCATTGGCGTCGGTTCAGGCTTGGGTGCAGCAGCGTTTGTGATGAACTGAAAGGCTGCTTCCCCTTTGAAGGGCTAAGGCCGTGATCGGGGTGAGCGCGTGGCAGTCGTTTGGAGGGTGTTTGCAGATTTCACCCCAGCACAACCCTCCCCTCGAAGAGCGAGGGAGCAATCTCAACCCGTGTTACGCAACCCAGCCGCCACGCCATTGATAGAGATGTGGATGCCGCGCTTCATGCGCTCCAAACCCGGATCGTCGGGGTGGCTCTTTCGGTAGCGGCGCATCAGCTCCACCTGCAAGTGGTTCAGCGGATCAAGGTAAGGAAACCGGTGCTCGATGGAGCGCGCCAGTGACGGGTTGCTGGCCAGGCGATGCGTATCGCCGGTGATCAATGACAAGGCCGTGTTCGTGCGCTGCCATTCGGCCTGGATCAATTTGAAAATGCGCTGACCGAGCTTTTTGTCTTCGACCAGTTCGACGTACCGCGCCGCAATGGCGAGGTCGCTTTTTGCGATCACCATGTCGAGGTTGGACAACAGCGTGCGAAAGAACGGCCACTGTTTGTGCATGCGTTGCAATAGCTTGAGTTGCACGTCACGTCGCTGTTTGTCGGTGCCTAAAAACGCTTCCACCGCCGATCCAAAACCGCACCATCCCGGCAACGCCACGCGGCACTGGCCCCAACTGAACCCCCACGGAATGGCGCGCAAATCTTCGATGGCGCGCGTGGCTTTGCGGGAGGCCGGACGCGAGCCGATGTTGAGTTCGGCAATCTCGCGAATCGGCGTGGCGCTGAAGAAGTAGTCGGTAAAACCGGGTGTCTCGTAAACCAGTTTTCGATAGGCCGAAAAGCTGGCGTCGCTGAGTGCGGCGGCGGCTTCCAAAAAGCCCTTGGGCGCGTTTTGCGTTGGGTGCAACAAGGTGGCTTCCAGCGTGGCAGCCACCAGAGTTTCCAAGTTGCGGCGGCCGATTTCGGGGTTGGCGTATTTCGATGCGATCACTTCGCCTTGCTCGGTCAAACGCATCTGGCCATTCACCGTGCCGGGTGGCTGCGCCAGGATGGCCTGGTAGCTCGGGCCACCGCCACGCCCCACGGTGCCGCCGCGGCCGTGGAACAGCCGCAGCGTGATGCCGAAGTCGCGTTTGAGTTCGCTGAACAACGCCACCAGCGCCACTTCGGCGCGGTACAGCTCCCAACTGCTGGTGAAGCTGCCGCCGTCTTTGTTGCTGTCGCTGTAGCCCAGCATCACGTCTTGCTCGCTGCCGGATCGTTGCAGCATCGCGGCGATACCGGGCAGGGCGTACAGCGCTCGCATGATGGGCTCGGCGTGGCGCAAATCGGCGATGGTCTCGAACAGCGGCGAGACGATCAAATCGCTGCACGCTGCGGCGTCGTTTTTGTCATCATCGACGCCGGACAAAGTACCGTGCAGCAGACCGACTTCTTTCAGCAACACCATAACTTCCAACAAGTCGCTCACGTCTTCAGTGTGCGAAATGATGCAGTGGCGAATGGCGCTGCGGCCGTAGCGTTTCAACATGTCCACTGCGGCTTCAAAGATGGCGATTTCACTCACAGCCAGTTCGCTGTAGTGGGCCGCGCGCACGCGCAGCGGCCGCGCGTCGTTCAACAAACCCATCAACAAAACGCGCCGCTCCGCTTCATCCAAGCCGCTGTAGTCGGCATGCAAGCGCGCCACTTGCAACAGCTCGGCCAGCACGGCTTCGTGCTTGTCTGAACTTTGGCGCAAGTCCACCGTGGCCAGGTGAAAACCAAACACCTGCACGGCTCGCATCAGCGGCAGCAAGCGGGGCGCAGTCAAGGCTTTGGCGTGATGGGTGTTCAGGGACTCTTCGATCACGCGCAAATCTGCCAGGAACTCGTCGGCCGACGCGTAGGCGTTTTGCGGGGCCACTGCGTGGCGCAGCGCCTCGGTGCCGGTGAGCGCTTGCAAGCTGGCCGCCAAGCGCGCGTAGATGCCGATCAAGGCGCGTCGGTAAGGCTCGTCTTCGCGGTGGGCGTTGTGGTCGGGGGAAATCGACGCGAGCAACAGCATCGCAGGCGTGACCGAAGCCAGCGTGAACGACACCGACAGCTCGGCGCCGAGCTCATGCACTTCGGTCAAATAAAAGCGCAGCGCTGTTTCCGACTGGCGCGACAAGGCCATTCGCAGCGTGTCGGCGTTGACGAACGGGTTGCCGTCGCGGTCGCCGCCGATCCAATTGCCCATGCGAAAAAAAGACGCCACCTGATGGCCGGGCAGGGCGACCTCAATATCGCGGTACAGGCGCGGAATCTGGCGCAGAAACGTAGCGTGGTAATAGCTGAGGGCATTTTCAATTTCGTCGCTCACGGTCAGCTTGGCGGTGCGCAGCATGCGTGTTTGCCACAGCTGCGTCACCCGGGCGCGCATCAAGGTTTCGTTGTCAGACCGCTCGGCCTCTAGGTGCAGCGCGTCGCGCTGTTCCACCAGTTCGGCGATGGCGCGCTCGGCGTCCAGAATGCTTTTGCGCTGCACCTCGGTGGGGTGCGCGGTGAGCACGGGTGAGATGTGCGCGTGCGCCAAAGTTTGCGCAATGTCGGCAGCGCGCACATCGGCATCCGCGAGTCGCCTGAGCGTCATCGCGAGTGAACCTTCTTGCACGTGGCCTTGGCGCTCGTGGTGGTTGCGTCGGCGTACAAAGTGCCGGTCTTCCGCGATGTTGGCCAAGTGCGAAAAGTAGCTGAACGCGCGGATCACGCTGACGGTTTGGTCGCCTGACAAATTCTTTAGCAAGCGGTCGAGAGAGCGGCCAGCCTGGGCATCGCTTTTCAAACGAAACGCCACTGAAAGTTGCCGCACTTTTTCGATGAGCTCGAAAGCGTCTTTGCCTTCTTGCTCGCGGATCACGTCGCCCAGAATTCGGCCCAAATGGCGGATGTCTTCCACCAAGGGGCGGTTCTTTTCGGCAGCGTCTGCGAGCGCGGTGCGCGCTTTCTTGGAAGTGGTCATAGCGAGCTTTCATGTAACCAAATTACAGAGGTTTGATCGTAGCAGCGGCGGTGGTTACCGCGGCCGCTTTTGCCAAACGAGCCTGTAAAACACCGATGCAAAAGCCGGGCCTGCTAGCATTCCTTGGCCAATTGAATCCAATACCGAATACATGACTGAACACATCACCATCGCCACCCGAGAAAGCCGATTGGCCTTATGGCAAGCCGAGCATGTTCGCGACCTGCTTCAACACCGTTTCGACATGCAAGTCACGCTGCTCGGCATGACCACCCTAGGCGATCAAATTCTGGACCGCAGTCTGTCTAAAGTCGGTGGCAAGGGCCTGTTTGTCAAAGAGTTGGAAGCCGCTTTGGAAGATGGCCGTGCGCATTTGGCGGTGCACTCGCTGAAGGATGTGCCCATGAATCTGCCCGATGGATTTGAGCTGGCGGCGGTGTTGCAACGCGAAGACCCGCGCGACGCATTTGTCGCCAACCACCACCTGAATTTGGCGGCCTTGCCACAGGGCGCAGTTGTCGGCACCAGCAGCTTGCGGCGTGTGGTGCAGTTGAAAGCGCTGCGCCCTGATTTGCGCATCGAGCCTTTGCGAGGCAATCTGGACACGCGCCTCCGCAAGCTGGACGACGGCGACTACGACGCCATCGTCCTGGCGGCTGCAGGCCTGAAGCGCCTGGGCTTGGGCAAACGCATACGCGCGACGTTTTCTGTGGTCGACATGCTGCCCTGCGCGGGGCAAGGCGCTTTGGGCCTGGAGGTGCGCACCGAAGCGTTGCAGCTGCGCGAGGCGCTCACCCAATTGATCGACAACCCGACGTCTTTGGCGGTGCAAGCCGAGCGGGCGGTGTCGCGGGCGCTTGGCGGCAGTTGCAGCGTGCCGCTGGCTGCGCATGCGGTGTGGGAAGGGCCGCAGCTGTTTTTGAGTGCCGCCCTGGGCCACCCCGAGCGCACCGAGTTGCCACTGTTGCGAGCCGAATTGCGCATGGCCGCCAAGACCGAAGCCGAGGCCCGCGCGATGGGCGACCAGGTGGCCGACATGTTGCGCGGCGCGGGCGCGTCCGACTACTTGGCCGTCAGCTCGCATTGAGGCAGGGTGTGCGTGAGCGCCTGCGTCCGCCACTGAGGTTCTGACGCGGTGCGAGTTCTTGTTACCCGCCCGGCGGCTCAGGCGGAAGAGTGGACGGCGCAATTGGTGAGCGCTGGAATCGACGCGGTATCCATGCCGTTGATTGCCATCGTCGCACCCCAAGACGAAGCGGCGTTGCGCCAAGCCTGGACAGAGCTGGCGTCGCGACAATTGATTTTTTTCGTCAGCCCGAACGCGGTGGAGTGGTTTTTTTCAGCACGCCCGCCACAGATGGATTGGCCCGCCGGGCTGCAAGCGGCGTCACCCGGGCCCGGCACCAGCGCGGCGTTGCGCCGTTGTGGCGTGATGCCGCACTCGATCGTGGAGCCGCCGGCGGACGCGCCTCAGTTTGACTCTGAAGCGCTGTGGCAAGAGTTGCAACGTCAAGCCTGGAGCCACGCATCGGTGTTGGTCGTGCGCGGCGACGGCGGGCGTGATTGGCTCGCAGAACAGCTGCGCTCGGCCGGTGCCTCGGTCAGCTTTGTTTCCGCCTACCGGCGTGGCGCGCCGCAGTTTTCCGGAGCGGCTGAAGCGTTGTTGCAATCGGCTTTGGCCGCGCCCACTCAGCACATTTGGTTTTTCAGCAGCTCGGAAGCGGTGGCGAATTTGATGGACCTGCCGCAGCTCAAATCCAGCAGCGTCAACGTCAATATGAATTGGCAGATGGCGACGGCGCTTGCCACGCACCCGCGGATTGCCCACAGCGTTCAACTTGCGGGTTTTGGCATGGTCTACCACTGTCGGCCCTCGCTTGATGCTGTGGTGGCCGCGTTGAAAGCGAGCTGAACCGGGTTGAGGCCCTGCCTACAATCTGTGGATGGCCAACCCCACGGTGATCGATGTGTCGTCAGACGTGCCCGAAGCGACGGTATTGACCGATGCATCGGCAGCTTCAGAGGCGCATGCAAGCAATGCGTCCAAGCGCTATGCCTATGGTTTGGCTGCAGCCTTCGCCGCACTGGCCCTGCTGGCGCTGATCAGTCTGTTGCTGGCCTGGCGAGCGCAAGAGCGCGTCAAAAATATCGAGCAAGAACTGGTGCGCCGCCAGCAAGAGAGCCAAGGCATGTCCAGCGAGGCGCGGCTGCTGGCCAAGCAAGCTCAAGACAGCAGTCGCGAGTCGGCCGCCAAAGTGGCGCTGTTGGAGGCACGCGTGGCCGAGGTGGCCATACAGCGCAGCCAATTGGAAGACTTGATCCAGTCCATGTCGCGTTCGCGCGATGAAAACTTGGTGGTGGATGTGGAAGCAGGCATTCGCGTGGCGCAGCAACAAAGCGCCATCACCGGAAGCGCTGAGCCTTTGCTGGCCGTGCTCAAACAAGCTGACGAGCGCTTGGCTCGCGTCAACCAACCGCGTTTAGAAGGCGTGCGCCGCGCCATTGCGCGGGACCTGGACAAAGTCCGCGCCGTGGGTGTGGCCGACATCAATTCGCTGGTGATCAAGCTTGACGAAGCGGTGCGTTTGGTCGACGAGTTGCCGTTGCTCTCCAGCCCAGAGCCGCGCAAATCGATGACGCCTGCGCCGCCTCAAAAAGCGACATCATCTGCGGCGGCTTGGGCGCAAACCTGGCGCGACGGTTGGACAGCCGCTGCGCAGCGCGTGTGGTGGGAAGCCAAGTCACTGATCCGCGTTACCCGCATCGATCAGCCCGAAGCGATGCTGCTGGCGCCCGAGCAAGCTTTTTTCTTGCGCGAAAACCTCAAACTGCGTTTGCTGAACGCCCGGCTGGCCCTGTTGAGCCGCCAGTTCGACACCGCACAAACCGATTTGCAAAGCGCACAAACGGCTCTCGAACGCTACTTCGACCGCAACGCGCGGCGCACCGGTTTGGCGTCTGAATTGGTGAAGCAAGTGGCCGCGCAATCGCGGCAAATTACCTTGCCTCGGCCTGACGACACGCTGGCCGCCTTGGCCACTGCGTCGGCCGGGCGCTGAGGTCCAGCCAACGCCATGCGCGCCGTCATCTGGTTCACCCTGCTGTTTGCCGTGGCCGTCGTGGCCGCCACCAGCTTGGGTACCAACGACGGCTTGGTGAGTTTTTATGCGGGCAGTCGGCGCCTCGATATGTCGCTCAATTTATTCCTGCTGCTCTTGGTGGGGACCTGCTTTTTGTTGGTCACGTTGATACAAGCCGTCAACGCGCTCACCGGGTTGCCCCAGCGGGCGCACGAGTGGCGTGTTGCTCGGCGCGATCGCTCGGCCCAAACCGCTTTGCGAGGAGCGCTCGCGCAATACTTTGGCGGGCGCTACAACCGCGCGCAAGCCGCCGCGGAGCGCGCGCTGGCCATCCAAACCGACACACCCGACTTGAAGCAAGACAACGAGTTCACCGTGCTCGGTTTGCTGCTGTCGGCAGGCAGTGCGCACCGCCTTCAAGACCGCCACAAGCGCGACGAGCAACTCAGCCGCGCTTTGGACCTGGCGCGGCGCAGCCCGTCAGCCCGCTCTGCGGAAGAGGGCGCTCGGCTGTTGGCGGCCGAGTGGGCGCTGGACGACCGTGATGCCGAGCGCAGCTTGCAACTGCTGGCTGAATTGCCACCTGGCGTGGCCCGACGCACACACGCCTTGCGCCTGAAATTACAAGCCACACGCCTGGGTCGACAGCCGCAAGAAGCCCTCAAAACCGCGCGCTTGCTGGCCAAGCACCAGGGTTTCTCGAAGGTGGCCGCACTCAGCCTGATGCGCGCGCTCGCGTTCGAGGCCCTCGACACGGCGCGCGACGCCGAACAACTGCGCCGTGTCTGGCTGCAGTTCGATAGCGCTGACCGCCGCGACGTTTTTGTCGCCGCCCACGCCGCCACCCGTGCCGCAGGCTTGGGCCAGTCTGACGAGGCTCGCAGCTGGCTGCGCCCGTTCTGGGAACGCCTGGGCGACCTCGGAGCGGACGAGCGTGCCGCGTTGGCAGGCGGCTTGGTGGAAGCCTTGCCCGGGCTCGGGGCCGAGTGGTTGCCGCGCCTTGAATTGGCTGCCCAGACTTATCCACGTGAAAGCGCCATCAACAACGCGGTGGGATGCGCGCTGGCAGAAAGACAGCTTTGGGGCAAAGCCCGCGTCTTGCTCGAATCGGCCGCTGCCGACTCCACGCTGGCCGCGCCGGCTCGCCGGCGCGCGTGCTTGACCTTGGCTCACATCGCTGAACAAGAGGAACAAACCGAACGCGCCGCCAGCTGTTACGAGCAAGCTGCTCGAATCGAGTGAGATGTCCGCTGAAGAAAAGCAGTTTGCGACTGCTATGATTCGAGGCTGCGCGGCTGTAGCTCAGTTGGATAGAGTACTTGGCTACGAACCAAGGGGTCGTGGGTTCAATTCCTGCCAGCCGCACCATAAAAACTAGAAACGAATCAACGGCCTAGAGGCTTGACCCTCTAGGCCGTTTTTTTTTCGCGTTCTTACTGGCATTCCTAGTGGCATTCGTACTCGTACTCGCACTCGCACTCGAATCGACGCTTCCCCTTCCGCGCCGCCAGCGCGTGTTGAGAGCGGGGCTCTGAGATGACCCCACGCGCCGGTTACTCGCGACCTGATGGGATAACTCGGGCTCGCCGGCAGCAGCCCACCGGCTGGCCCAGACCACCCTTTGCATTGGTACCTCACATGATTCTTTCGCTCGCTGTGCTCACAACTGCCTTGTTGTTCGGCGGCATGACGCTTTACTCGTTCGGCTTCGCCGCGATTTTGTTTTCGGCACTGCCCCCACAAACTGCGGGGCTCACTCTGCGAAAAGCCTTTCCCTGGTTCTATTTGTTTGTGATCGCCACAGCGACTGTTGCGGCTGCGCTTTGGTGGTCACACAGCGCGGCGTACGCGTCGCTAATGGCAGCAGTCGCCCTGACCACCGTTGCGCTGCGGCAGTTGCTGATGCCCGCCATCAACCGCGCAACCGATGCCGGGCTGCGCCAGCGCTTCAAGTGGTTGCACAGCCTGTCGGTGTTGGTCACGCTGGGTCACATCGCTGCCAGCGGGTGGCTGCTGGCACATGTCGCTTGATTCATCGGTCATCGGACCAGGCCGGAATGCCGCCCCTCGATGCCGCGATTTGCCCCTTGTGCGGCCGTGCCATTCCGCTGTCACAACGTGATGCTCACCACCTCGTGCCCAAAAGCAAGGGCGGGCGTCAAACTGAGTTCCTGCACCGTGTCTGTCACCGCCAGATTCATGCGCTCTTGACGGAGACCGAACTGGCGCGCGAATACGCCACCGTCGAGGCGCTGTCAGCGCATGGGGGCCTGATCGCTTTCGTCGCCTGGGTCCAGGGCAAGCCTGACGACTTCTTCGCCCGCGCGAGCAAAAGCGCTCGGGTTCGCGGGCGCGGGCGCAGGCGCTAGGACGAAACCGCAGCGACAGCGACATCAAACAAAGGACCGCTGCGCATCTTCACCAAAGTGCTGTTGCCCATGATGGCGCCGGGCTTGGCAGCGGCGGCCATCTTCACGTTCCGTATTGCCTGCAATGAGTTCATCTTGGCCTTGGTGTTGACCG